>Ga0164243_10004939_pt1 | contig 20573 bp, 18 predicted proteins | sample OricompcompostOP_FD_108781 | JGI IMG/M metagenome (GOLD analysis project Ga0164243, IMG submission 108781) | Organic Plus compost microbial communities from Emeryville, California, USA - Original compost - Organic plus compost (OP) | ecosystem: Engineered > Solid waste > Mixed feedstock >...
CCGACGCCAGCCGCCCGTCGCGGCCCGCGGCACGTGATGTGACCGACAACGCCGTGGACGCTTCGACGATTGACCAGCCTCACCGCCGGTGCAAAACTGAAACTGACGTTATTATCACTTTAGTGCCCGCTTCGGAGGTAACCGTCCATGTCCACCACGGTCGCTCGGCCGAACCGCGACTTCGCCGAGCTTCGCAACGAGGTTCGGCGCTTCGTCGACGAGGAACTCATCCCGCGGGAACCGATCCTGGACCGCAACGACGAGAGCAGCGACGCGGCGATGGCGGAGTTGAAGAGTCTGGCCAAGCAACGCGGGGTGTGGGCGCTGGGCCACCCCGCCTCCATCGGTGGCGGCGGCCTGCCGTTCATGGACTACGTGATGGTGAACGAGATCGTGGGCCGGTCCTACTGGGGGACCGAGGCCCTGGGCACGCTCTCCTTCCAGGACTGCCTGATGCTGCTGGAGTTCGGCACCGAGGCACAGAAGCAGAAGTGGATCCCGCTGCTGTTCGAGGGCGTCACCGGCCCGACCATCGGCATGACCGAGCCCGAGGTCGCCGGCTCCGACCCGACTCTCGTGCAGACCACCGCGGTCCTCGACGGCGACGAATGGGTCATCAACGGCCACAAGTGGTTCACCTCCGGGGCGAACAAGGCCATGTACACCACGGTCTTCGCCAAGACCGACCCGGACGCCCCCAAGCACCGCCAGTTCTCGCTCATCCTGGTCCCGACCGACACCCCGGGCTACAACATCCAGCGCGTCGTGCGCACGATGGGCCACTACGGCGGCAACCACTGCGAGGTGCGTTACGACAACGTGCGGGTGCCGGCCGAGAACCTGCTCGGCCCGCGCGGCGGCGGGTTCGCGGTGGCACAGGCCCGCCTCGGTCCGGGCCGGATCACCCACAGCATGCGGTGGCTCGGGCAGGCCCAGCGCGCCTTCGAGCTGATGTGTGACCGGGCCACCACCCGGTACGCCCACGGCTCGCTGCTGTCCGAGAAGGGCGAGATCCAGCGCTACATCGCCGAGTCGGCCGCGCAGATCCAGGCAGCTCGGCTGATGACGCTGGACGCGGCGCGGAAGATCGACGCCGGTCAGGACGCCCGGGTCGAGATCTCGCTGATCAAGTTCTTCGGCGCCCAGATGCTGCACGACGTCATCGACCGCGCGATGCAGGTGTACGGCGCGATGGGCGTCACCGAGGACACCCCGCTGGAGCGTATGTACCGCGACGCCCGCTACGCGCGCATCTACGACGGTCCGGACGAGGTGCACCGGATGGTGGTGGCCAAGCGCCTGCTGCGCACCTACAAGGACGCCGCCCCCTGGTTGGAGATCGTCCGCTGACGTCCGGCGCCCCCGCTGGCCCGCCGGGGTCAGCGGGGGATCGCCGACCACGGCGTGTCACGCGGCAGGCCCGGCTCCTTGGGCAGGCCCAGGACGCGCTCGCCGATGATGGTGCGCATGACGTCGGACGTGCCGCCGGCGATCGTGTACGCCTGCGACTGCAACCATGTCCACAGTGGATCGTCATGGCCGGGCACCCCGGTAAGGCTGGGATCGGCGTCGTAGGCGAGCCCGTGGGGCCCCAGCACGTCGACCGAGAACCGGGCGATCCGCTGCTCCAGCAACGCCCGGCGCAGCTTGAGACCGGACGACGCCGGCCCGGGTCCCCGCTCGGCCCGCGTCGCCTGCTCCCGCAGGGCGGTCAGGCGCAGCACCTCGGCCTCGACCCACAACCGGGCCAGTTCGGTGCGGCGGGCGGGATCCGCGCCCGCCCGCCGCCAGGCCCGCACCGCCATGGCGATCGCGCCCGATCCGCGCTCGCCCAGCGACTCGCCGATCACGGCCCGCTCGCTGGCGAGCATGGTGGTGGCCACCGTCCAGCCCGCGCCGACCTCGCCCACCCGCTGGTCGTCGGGGACCCGTACACCGTCGAGGAAGACCTCGTTGAAGTGCGTGCCACCGGTCAGGTCGCGCAGCGGACGCACCCGCACGCCCGGTGCCCGCATGTCGATGACGAAGGCGGTCAACCCCGCGTGCTTGGGTGCGTGGATGTCGGTGCGGACCAGCGCCAGCCCGAAGCGGGCCACGTGCGCCAGCGAGGTCCACGTCTTCTGCCCGTCGACGATCCACACGTCGCCGTCGCGCACCGCCCGGGTGGACAGGCTCGCGATGTCCGACCCGGCTCCCGGCTCGGAGAACAGTTGGCACCACAGGTCTTCCGCCATGAAGATCGGCCGGAGCAACGCCTGCTGCGTCGGCGTGCCATGCACGGCCAGCGCGGGCGCGACCATGCCGATGCCCATGGGATTGCGTTCCCACGACGCGAGGCGCCCCGCCGCCGCCAGCACGGCGTCGACCTCGGCCTGGCGGTGCGCGCCGATGCCCAGGCCACCGAGTCCCACCGGATGGTGCACCCACGCCAGTCCGGCGTCGTACTGGGCACCGAGGGCGCTGGTGGGATCGCTGCCCTCGGTGTCGCGCAGGAAATCGGTGACGTAGCGCCGCAGCGCCTCGGGGCTCCAGGGCTGCGCGGTCACCGGATCAACGTCTCCCGGCCCGCCCAGTACTGGTCCTTGAGCAGTCGCTTGTAGAGCTTGCCGGTGGGCAGCCGCGGCAACTCGGCCACGAAGTCGATCGACCGCGGGCACTTGTAGTGGGCGATGGAGTCCCGGCAGAACGCCAGCAGCTCCGCCTCGATCTCGGGACCCGGCTCGATGCCCGGGACGAGCTGCACCACGGCCTTGACCACCTCGCCGAGATCCTCGTCCGGCACGCCGATCACCGCCGCGTCGTACACCTTGGGATGCGTGACGAGGAGGTTCTCTGTCTCTTGTGGATAGATGTTCACGCCGCCGGAAATGATCATGAAGCTCTCGCGGTCGGTCAGGTACAGGTACCCCTCCTCGTCGAGGTATCCGATGTCGCCGACCGTACTGGCGCCGAGTTCGGGGTCTCGGGTGGCCGCCGTCTTCTCCGGATCGTTGAAGTACTGGAAGTCGGCCGGGCCCCTGAACCACACCGTGCCCGCGACACCGGGTGGGCAGAGGCTGCCGTCGGCCGCCCGGATGAGGATCTCCCCCGTCGCGGCGCGACCCACCGTGCCCGGGTGCGCGAGCCACTCCTGCGAGGTGCAGAAGGTGTAGCCGATGCCCTCACTCGCGGCGTAGAACTCGAGGATGATCGGCCCCCACCACTCGATCATCTGCCGCTTCACCTGCGGCGGGCACGGTGCCGAGGCGAGGATCACCGTCCGCAGGGACGACACGTCGGCCTGGCGACGCTGCTCCTCGGGCAGCTTCAGCAGCCGCGAGAACATCGTCGGGACCAGTTGCGAGTGCGTGACCCGGTAGGTCGCGACGAGATCGAGATATCTCTGTGCATCGAAGGATTCCATGATGACCGCGGTGCCGCCGGCGCGCAGGGTCATCGACACGCTGCCCTGCGGCGCCGAGTGGTACAGCGGAGCGGGCGAGAGGTAGATGCTCGACGCGTCCAGACCCCACCGTTCGCGCTGAATGCGCGATCCGAGCGGCTCCTCCGACGGATGGGCGAGTGGCAGCTCGCGGAAGATGCCCTTGGGCCGACCCGTGGTGCCGGACGAGTAGAGCATCGCGGCGCCCAGTTGCTCGTCCGGGACGGGATCCGTCGGCATCCCGGCGACCGCGGCGTCGTAGGACTCGTACGGTGCCGGCGGATTGTCACAGTCGACCATCAGCCACCGCTGCACGCCGGGGCACCGCTGCGGCAACTGCCGCGCGACCTCCATCTTGGCCGCGGACGTGACGACGACCCGCGAGGTGCTGTCGTTGATGATGTATGCCGCCTCGTCCGGTGACAGGAAATGGTTGATGCACGTGTAGTACAGACCGGTACGCTCGGCTGCCGCCTCGCTCTCCAGCATGCGGGGGTTGTTCTCCAGGAAGAGCGCGATGTGGTCGCCGAAACGCAGACCGCTGCGGCGCAGGAGGTGGGCCAGGCGGTTCGCCTGCGCCTCGTACTCGGCGTAGGTGACCCGGGTGCCGGCCTCCGCCATGATGATCGCCGGCCAATCGGGACGGGCCAGCGCATGCTGTGCGGCGTACATGGCTGGCAGTGTGCCGCAGCCGGTGATTGTGTGCAATAGTACGGACGGTACGTCGAGCTAAGCCATTCTAGGCCCGACGATCCGCAGTATTGTGCACAGTCGGAGGAACGATCGTGACGCAGGCTTCGTCAGGCCCGTTGGCGGGGATCCGGGTTCTCGAGCTCGGCAGCTTCATCGCCGGTCCGTTCGCGGGCCAGTTGCTGGCCGACTACGGAGCCGAGGTCATCAAGGTCGAGCCGCCGGGCACCGGCGATCCCATGCGGCGCTGGGGCATCGTGCAGGACGGGCAGAGCCTGTGGTGGCCGGCCATCGCGCGCAACAAGAAGTCGGTCGCCATCGACCTGCGCCAGCCGGAGGGCCAGGCGCTGGCCCGCAAGCTGGCCGCCCAGTGCGACGTGGTGCTGGAGAACTTCCGGCCGGGCACGCTCGAGGAGTGGGGGCTCGGGTACGACGCGCTCGCCGCGGCCAACCCCGGCGTCATCCTGGTGCACGTCTCCGGGCTCGGCCGCACCGGCCCGCGTTCGCGGGAAGCCGGCTTCGGCAGCATCGGCGAGGCGATGGGCGGCATCCGGTTCACCACCGGTGAACCCGGGTCACGCCCGTCACGCGCCGGCATCAGCCTGGGTGACTCGCTCGCGGCGCTGTTCGCGGTCGTGGGCACCTCGACGGCTCTCGTCGAGCGCGCCCGCAGCGGCCGGGGCCAGGAGGTGGACGTCGCCATCTACGAGGCGGTGGCCGCGCTGATGGAGTCCACGATGGTCGACTACGAGCGGGCCGGGGTGCTGCGCACCCGTACGGGCAGTGTCCTGCCGGGCGTGGCACCGTCCAATGTGTACGGTACGGCCGACGGCGGTGAGGTGGTCATCGCGGCCAACGCCGACGCGGTGTTCCGCCGACTCTGCACGGCGATGGGACGCCCCGAGTTGGCCACCGACCCCCGCTACGAGGGGCACGAGGTCCGGGGTCGCAACGCCACCAGCCTCGACGAGGAGATCGAGCGGTGGACCTCGACCCTGACCTCGACGGACCTGCTGCGGATCCTCGCCGACCACGCCGTGCCGGCCGGCAAGATCTACACCGCGGCCGACATGCTCACCGACGAGCAGTACGCCGCGCGGGACATGGTGCTGCGGCCCAAGACGCCCGAGGGCGAGGCGGGCCCGATGGCCGGCATCGTGCCGAAGTTCAGCCGCACGCCCGGGGCCGTCACGACGGTCGGGCCGAAGCTGGGCCAGCACACGCGGGAGGTCCTGACCACCATCGCCGAGGTGGACGACGCCGCGTGGAGCGATCTGCTGGCCCGGGGCATCGTGGCCGACGCGGACACACCGGCATGACCCGCCCGCGCACCGCCATCGTCACCGGCGCCGGACGCGGGCTCGGTCGCGCACACGCGCTCGCGCTGGCCGCCGCCGGCCACGCGGTCGTCGTCAACGACCTCGGTGCGGCGGCCGACGGCGCGGGTGCCGACGCCACCCCCGCCGACGAGGTGGTCGCCGAGATCGAGGCGGCAGGCGGCATCGCGGTCGCGAGCCACCACGACGTCACCGACTTCGCCGCCACCGCCGACCTGGTCAGCCTCGCGGTCGACCGCTTCGGCGGGCTGGACGTGGTGGTCGCCAACGCCGGCATCCTGCGCGACCGGACCCTGGTCTCCATGACCGAGTCCGAGTGGGACAGCGTCATCGCCGTCCATCTGAAGGGCACGTTCACCATCTCCCACCACGCGGCCGTGCACTGGCGCGGCCAGGCCAAGTCCGGTGTCGAGGTCGACGCCCGGCTGATCACCACGACGTCGGCCTCGGGCCTGTACGGCAACGTGGGGCAGTCGAACTACGCCGCCGCCAAGGCCGGGATCGCGGGCTTCACCCTGGTGGCGGCGCAGGAGCTGCGACCGTACGGCGTGCGGGTCAACTGCGTGGCGCCGAGCGCCCTGACCCGCCTGACCGAGGGACCGCTGGTCCGGTACGAGGGCGAGATCACCGAGCGCCGACGGGCCGAACTCGACCCGCACTGGGTCGCTCGCGTCGTGGCGTGGCTGGCCGGACCGAAGGGACGCGACGTCTCCGGCCACGTCTTCGACATCCGCGGCCCCCAGATCGGTGTGGCCTCGGGCTGGTCCCTGGAGCAGACGTTCCGCCAGCCCGACGACGACGACGAACTCGACGAGGTGATGCGGGCCGTGATCGCGGCCGCGCCCCCGGCGGCGAACATGGAGGGTCGACGCCATGGCTGAGCCCGATCGCGGACCGCTGCACGGCGTGCGGGTGCTGGAACTGCTCGGGATCGGCCCAGAGCCGTTCGCCGGCATGCTGTTGGCCGACCTCGGTGCCGACGTCCTGGCGCTGCGCCGTCCCGGCCAGGTCCCCGGCGGGGGCGGCCTCGAACGCGGCCGGCCGGTCGTCACGGTGAACCTCAAGGACCCCGCGGAACTGGAGACCGTACGGGCTCTGGTCGCCCAGACCGACGTGCTGCTGGAGGGCTACCGCCCCGGCGTCGCCGAGCGGCTCGGGCTGGGTCCCGACGACTGCCTGGCCATCAACCCCCGGCTCGTCTATGGCCGCATGACGGGCTGGGGCCAGACCGGGCCGCTGGCCATGACGGCCGGCCACGACATCAACTACATCGCCGTCACCGGTGCCCTGCACGCCGCCGCACGCCAGGGTCAGCCGCCCACGCCGCCGGCGAACCTGCTGGGCGACTTCGGCGGCGGTGGGATGTACCTGGTGACCGCGGTGCTGGCCGCTCTTGTCCAACGTGGACGGACCGGAACCGGCACCGTACTGGACATCGCCATCACCGACGGCACCACCTATCTCGCCTCCATGCTGTACGGGATGCGGCGCGACGGAGGCTGGCGCGACGAGGCCGGCACCAACCTGCTCGACACCGGAGCGCCCTACTACGACGTCTATCCCTGCGCCGATGGCCGCTACGTCGCGGTCGGGGCGCTGGAACCCCAGTTCTTCGCCGCGCTGGCGACCCTGCTGGGCCTGGCGCCCGAGGTCTGCGAGGACCGCGACGACCCGGCGCGGTGGCCGGCGTTGCGGACCGCGATCGCGACCGCGCTGCGCACCCGCACCCGCGACGAGTGGGCCGCGTTGGCCGAGGGGACCGACGCCTGCCTCTCCCCGGTGCTCGACCTCGGCGAGGCCCAGCGGCACGGCCAGGCGCTGGCCCGGGCGACGTTCGTCGACGGGATGCCGCGGCTGCCGTTGGGGCACCGACCGCGCGCGGCGTCGGCGGCCGACGTCGCACGCGCCTGGAATCTCTCACCCGACGTGGCCGCCGCCGTCGCGCGCTGGTCATCCACATCGGACTGATCACACTGCCCCGTCCCCGCACATCCTGGAGGCCCCTCGTGCATGACGCCGTGATCGTCGATATCGTCCGGTCCGCCTCGGGGCGTGGCAAGCCCGGTGGCGCGTTGTCGGGCCTGCATCCGGTGGAACTGCTGGCGAGCGTGCTGCGCTCACTCGTCGACCGCACCGGCATCGATCCTGAACTCATCGACGACGTGGTGACCGGCTGCGTGGGCCAGGTCGCCGAGCAGTCGGCGAACCTCGGGCGCAACGCCGTGCTGGCCGCGGGGTTCCCGCTGTCGGTGCCGGCCACCACCGTCGACCGCGCCTGCGGCTCCAGCCAGCAGGCCCTGCACTTCGCCGCGCAGGGCGTGATGGCCGGCGCCTACGACGTCGTCATCGCCTGCGGCGTCGAGTCGATGAGCCGTGTCCCCATGGGGACGGCGCAGATCGGCCTGGACCCGTTCGGTCCCTCGGTCGCCGCCCGATTCCCGGGAGGCCTTGTCCCGCAAGGCATCTCGGCCGAACTGGTGACCGCGGCCTGGGGCCTGACCCGCGACCAGCTCGACGCCTACGCGGCCCGGTCGCACGCGCTGGCCGCCGCGACGAGCGACGCCGGCGGCTTCGACAACGAGATCGTGCCGGTCCACGTGCCGGACCGGGAGGCCCCGGTGACGCGGGACGAGACCATCCGGGCGACCACCACCACCGAGGCGCTGGCGAACCTCAAGCCAGCCTTCTACGACGAGGCCTACCGGGACCGGTTCCCGCAGCTCGGTTGGCACATCACCGCCGGGAACTCCTCGCCGCTGACCGACGGCGCCGCCGCCGCGCTCATCATGAGCGCCCAGCGGGCATCGGAACTCGGCCTGCGCCCGCGGGCCCGGTTCCACGCGTTCGCCCTGGCCGGCGACGACCCGGTCATGATGTTGACCGGGCCGATCCCGGCCACCCGCAAGGTGTTGAGCCGAGCCGGGCTGCGCATCGACGACATCGACGCCTACGAGGTGAACGAGGCGTTCGCACCGGTGCCCCTGGCCTGGGCCGCCGACCTGAAGGCCGATCCCGAACGGCTCAACCCGCGCGGCGGCGCGATCGCGCTCGGCCACGCCCTCGGCGCCTCCGGCGTGCGGCTCATGGCGACGCTGGTGAACCATCTGGAGCAGACCGGCGGCCGCTATGGCCTGCAGACCATGTGCGAGGCCGGCGGCATGGCCAACGCCACGATCGTGGAACGGCTCTGACGCCAAGGCGGCGGCCGGATCCGTTGGTACGCAACGGGATCCGGCCACCGGCGGAGGGAGATCAGGCGGACGAGGGGTCAGGCGGCCGCCGTGGCGGGCGACCAGTCGGGCGGAAGTTCGAACACGGCGGTGCCGGCGAGATGGACCTCGCCGGTCTGGCGGGTGGCCTGCACCTGCACCGTGCACACCGTGTGCGTCCCGGCGTCGTCGAGCGCCACCACCTCGCCGGTGTAGGTCACGACGTCACCGGGCCACGCGATGGCCCGGAACTGTACGTCGAACTGACGCAGGTGCTCCGGCCCGAAGTAGTCGGCGACGTACGCGGCCAGGACCCCGGCCTGCCGCATGCCGACCGCGAACACGTTCGGGAAGCCGGCCGCGCGGGCGAACTCGACGTCGTGGTGGATCGGGTTCATGTCGCCCGACGCACCCTGGTAGCGCACGAAGTCGGTCACGGTGAGCGGCCCGTCGACGAGGGCGGGCCCGATGCTGCCCAGGGCGATGCCGGCCATCACTGCTGCACCCCCGGCTCGGTGGCGGCCACCTCGGTGACGACCAGCGTGGACCACGCCTGCGCGACCAGCACGCCGTCGGCGTCACGGAAGTCGGTCACCACGTCGGTGAACCGCAGCGTTCCTCCGCGCCGGCCCTGCTTGACGTAGGTCCGCTCGACCCGCTGCTGGCCGGTCAGCCGCGTCCCCGCTCGCGGCGGCGGGCCGTGGAAGACGTACCGCTGGCCCGCGTGCAGCACCCGGCTCAGGTCGAGCGCGTCCGCCGGCAACGGTGAACTCGCGTCGTCGGTCCAGAACGCGCTCGACGCGAGGAAGGTGGGCGGACAGACGGGATCCTCGCCGAAGTAGGCGGGGTGCTCGGCCCGGACGGCCCTGGCGAACTCCCTGATCTTGCCCTGCTCCACCACCATCGCGAAGGGAGCACCGGTACGTCCTTCGAGCGAGGTCTCACTCATGCGGCAGACTCCCTCGTCGCGGCCCAGATTGTATGCAATATCGTACTCAGCCCGTGTCGCCGCCGGCCAGGGACGGGCGGGCCGCGAGGATGTGCGCACGCATGACCGACTCGGCCCACAGCCCGTCGCGGCACGCCAGCGCCTCGATGCACTCGCGATGGTGGGCCAGGCTGCGCTGGATCGCCTCCGGCGAGTAGCGGGCGAAGGTGCGCTGCACGAGCGGCACGTGCACCAGCGAGGACAGGATGCTCACCAGCCGCTCGTTGCCCGCCGCCCGCAGCACGGCCAGATGGAAGGCGTTGTTGGCCAGCGCCACCTGGTGGAAGTCCTCGTGGCCGCTGGCGACCAGTTCCTCCATGTGGCCGGCGAGTTCCCGCATGTGGTCCAGGTCCTCGTCGGTGGCCCGCGCCGCCGCCAGCCGCGCGCCGTAGCTCTCCAGCAACGCGCGCAGTTCGAAGATCTCGGCCAGCTCCGCCTCCGACCAGCCGGCCACCCGCGCGCCCCGGTTGGGCTGGAACGTCACCAGCCCTTCACTGGCCAGCCGGCGCAGCGCCTCGCGGACCGGGGTGCGGCTGACGTCGAGTTGGGCGGCGAGGTCCGCCTCGACGAGATGGTCGTCAACGGCGAAGGTGCCGTCCAGGATCCGGTCCCGGATCGCCTCGTACGCCGAGTGACGCGATGCCATCCCCCGATACTAGAGACATTGCGCACAATCGTGGCGCCCGGGTCCGTCCGGCCGAACCCAGGACGTCCACTTCGGACACATCCGGGGTTCGATCGCTGTCCGGCCGGCTACGCCGGCCCGTCCCCGGTCGCGGCCGACACCAGCGCGTGGGCCAGTTCGATGGGCCGGGTGACCATGGGCCAGTGCCCCGCATCGAGATCCACCATCGTCGCGCGGCGAGCGCGGGCGAGTTCCGGCAACTCACCTTCGTCGATCCACTGCCGCACCTGCGCCGGGGTGAACTCGGGGCACACCAGCACGAGGGGCACGTCGTAGCGTCGTTCGTCGGTCAACCGTACGGTGGCCCGGGCGACACCCTCGGGCACCGGGATCGCCGAGGCCGCCAACCGGGCGCGGGCCGCCTCGTCCAGGTCGGCCGAGTCCGGGCCCGCGAACGGCTCCCAGCCCGGAAACGGCATGGCGCCGTCGACGATCGGGAACGAGGGGGCGTACGGCTGCCCGTCGGCGGGCGGGAACCCGCCGATCATCGCGACGCCGGCGACCCGCTCCGGCCGCGCGTCGGCGGCCACCCAGGCCAGCGCGGAGGCGGCGGAGTGACCCACGACCCAGGGCCGGTCGACGGCCGCGTCCACCGCCGCGAGGACCGCCGCCACCTGGTCGTCGAGGGTGACGGCGCCCGGGCCCGCGGGCAGCGCGACCGGCACCGGGCGGTGGCCGAGCCGCGCCAGCTCCGCGGCGACCGGGGCCCACACCGGAGCGTCGAGCCAGAGACCGGCGACCAGAACGAAGTCCATCAATGCTCCTTCGCGGCCAGCACGGCCAGGTCCCGCTCGGCGAAGAGGCGGTGTTTCCACTCCTCGTTCAGCAGGACGTACAGGCACTCCCGCACTGGTACGTCCACCTCCTGGGGGTGACCGTCCTCGGTGCGGGTGACCGTCCGCGCCAGGTCCTCGTCGGTCAGCTTCGCCATCAGCTCCCGTACGGTCGACTGGCGGTGGGCGCGCAGCGCCAGCGCCTCGTCCAGTGACAGGCGGACGTCGCGGTCCCACGAGAACCACTCCCCCGGCGGTGCCTCGTCCCAGGGCAGCTCCCCCGCCCGCCACGGCCGGACCTCGCCCAGGATCATCCGGTCCACCCAGCACGCGCTGGCGAAGGCGACGTGGCGCAGCGTCTGGATGAAGGACCACTCGCCGTCGACGCTCTCGTGCAGGGCCGGCTCGGGCAGTTGCCTGGCCCGCTCCACGGTCGCCGCCCACAGTCGTTCGAGGATCGCCCACGCCTCGCGGAATCCGTCGGCGGTCTCGGGTCGCATCTTCGTCCGCTCGGGCATCCGGCGGTTCAGTTCCGCCTCGACGAACGGCATGACGTCCACGCCGTAGACCACGAGGTTGCTGACCTCGCCCGAGATCTCGACGTTGACGAAGTCGACGCCGCGCATCCGTACGTCCCGGAACCGGACCGCCTGGAACTGTGCCCCGGTCAGGTCGACCTGCCGGAAGCGGGCGTCAGTGAGGTACACCTCCGAGAAGCCGGCCGCCCGCAGACTCACCCGTTCGAACCGGGCCGAGCTGAGGTCCTGCTCGTGGAACGTGGGCGACGGGGCCGGGGTCGGCTGGGCCGGGGTGGTCGGCTGGGCCGGGATGGCCGGCTGGACTGGCGCATCGGTCATGGCACGAACCTAGGACCAGTTCCGGACGATCTGCTTCCGGTTAACAATGAGTTCGTGCCCGATATCAGCCCCACCGCCCGAGCGCTGCGGACCCTCGAAATCCTCCAGAACCGCCCCGGCACGACCGCGGACGAACTCGCGCAGCGGCTGGGGGTGACCGAGCGCGCGGCCCGCCGGTACGTCGGCATCCTGCGCGAGGCCGGCATCGGCGTCGAGGCGACCCGGGGCCCGCACGGTGGCTACCGCCTGCGGCGCGGGACCCGGCTGCCCCCGATCGTCTTCACCCAGGCCGAGGCGCTGGGGCTGGTGATGGCCGTGCTCGACGGGCATCCCGAGGCGACCGACGCCACCGACAGCGTCGGTCTGGCGCTGGGCAAGGTGATCCAGGCGTTGCCCGAGGCCGTGGCCGGCCAGGCGGCGGCGCTGCGCCAGCACGCCTCCGGTGCGCCGCAACGGTCCTCGACCCGCCCCGACCCCGGCATCACCAGCTCGCTGATCGCCGCCGTCGCCGCCCGGCACCGCGTGCTGGTGGAGTACCACAGCGAATCCGGCCGGCAGTGGAACGCCGAGGTGGACCCGTGGGCGGTCGTCGTCCGGTACGGTCGCTGGTACCTGCTGTGCCACTCGCACCAGGCGAACGCCGTGCGTACCTATCGCATCGACCGGATCCGGGCGGTCACGCGGACACCGCACGCGTTCGTCCCGCCCGAAGGGCTCGACCCGGTCGCCGTGCTGGAGACGAACCTGGCCACCGGATGGGAGTACCCCACCCGGGTGGTGTTCGACGCGCCGATCACCGAGGTGGCGCACTGGATCCGGGCGCCCATGGGTCGGTTGGAGCCGGCCGGCACGGGTTGCCGGCTGATCGGCAGCACCAGCAATCCAGCCATGTACGCCCAGGAGTTCCTTGCCCTGCTGCCGTTCGACTTCCGGGTCGAGGAGGGGGAGGAACTGCGCGCCGCCGTCGCCACCGTGGCGCGGCGCTTCGCCGCCGCCGTCACGTCCTGACCAGCGCTGGCCCGTCTGACGATCCTCGCACCCGACCGCGCGGCTGGCAGGCAAACGGTCTCAGCGCGGCGCCCAGGTCTGGTTTCCTGCTGTCATGAGGCTCGCGCGGGCGCTGTACCTGGCGGTGCAGCTCGCGCTGCTGGTGGGATCGGTCACCGTCCAGCAACCGGCTCAGGCCGCCCTCGCCGTGCTCGTCGTCATCGTCGGCACCGCCACGTTCACGGTGCAGGTGGCGCGCCGGCGCCCGCAACCGCTGCTGGCGTGGTGGCTGATCGCGGCCGGCGCGTGGACCGTGATCGCCGAGGCATTCTCCGTCACGTTCGTCTATGGAGCGTCCCAGAGCATCACCATCAACGCGCCCGTGCCGAGCCTCATCGCCACCGTGCCCTACCCGCTGCTGGCCGCGGGCCTGCTCGTGCTCTCGCGCACGACCGGACGGCGAGGTCAGGTGGACGCGCTCGACGCGAGCATGATCGCGCTGGCCACCTTCCTGCTGCTGTGGGTCTACGTCTTCGACGAGGTGTTCACGCTCAATCCGCTGAACGCGGCCATCACGATCCTGCTGCCGGTCGGTGCGCTGTTGGCGTTCGCGATGGCGGTGAAGGTGACGCTCAGCGGCGGCATGCGCGATCCGGTGACGGCGCTGCTGGTCGTCTTCGTCGGGCTGCTGGTCGGCGTGACCGTCGGTTCCTTCGTCATCGGCCTCAACTCTGGCGCGTACGGCACCAATGCCCTGACCGACGCCCTGTGGTCGGTGGACGGCCTGCTGCTCGGCCTGATCGCGTTGCTGCCCACCTTCGCGCGACCGCCGCAGCCGTCGGAGGTGGGCAGCAGTGACATGTCCGCCTCCCGCGTGATCGTGTTCAGTCTCCTCGTCCAGGTCCCGCTCCTCGCGTGGTACGAATCGATCTTCGGGCAGCGGGGCCGCCACGAGCGTCCGAGTGTCATCGTGGCGCTGGCCGTCTCCGCCGTCTTCCTCGTCCTGCTCGTGACCCGGTTGGCGCTGCTGGCTCGGCTGGCCCAACGCCGGGCCAGCGACCTGCGCTCCCGGACCGACCAGTTGGCGGCAGCGGTCAACGAGCAACTGGCGCTGCAGGAGCAGTTGCGCCACCAGGCCACCCACGATCCGCTGACCGGGCTCGCCAACCGTACGGTGCTCACCGAACGGCTGGCCGCCTCCCGGCGCGCGCAGGAGTCGGCCGACGCGGCACTGTTGATGATCGACCTGGACGGCTTCAAGGCGATCAACGACTCGTACGGCCACCTGGCCGGCGACGAACTGCTGAGGCAGACCGCGCAGCGGCTACGGGCCAGCGGGCCGGCCGGGGCCACGCTGGCCCGGCTGGGTGGTGACGAGTTCGTGATGCTCTTCGAGACCGAGGGCCCCGCCTCCGCCGGTGAGGTCGCCGACCAGATCGTCGACGCCATGCGCGAACCCTTCCACGCGGACGGTCAGGAACTGCGCGTGTCGGTGAGCATCGGCGTGGTGGTCGTGCGACGCGACCAGGCGCTGTCGTCAGCCGAGATCCTGCACGACGCCGATATCGCCTTGTATCAGGCCAAGCAGGCCGGTCGCAACCGCGCCGTCATCCGCGAGCCGAGCGAGCGCAGCTGACGCCATCAGTCCACAGTGGACACGTGCAGGGCGCCGGCAGCAGACCCGGCATCGCATCGGAAGCAGCCGATCACTCTCGCGGAGTTCCGCATCGTTGCCGAACACTTCGGTGGCGACGACGCCGTCCGGGTCCTGCACCACGACGTCTACACGCCGAATGGAAGGGTGCCGTCTCCTCCGGGTCCGCCGTCCTGCCCTGACCGGGCTGCCCGCTGCCCGGCCTGTGGCGACCGACGGAGCTCGCTCCTGGATCTCGCGTGAGAGTGGCCGAACCGCGGATGGGCGAGCCGTGGGTCGGGTGCCTATAACGGACGGCGTGGCCGACAGTGAGATCGAGACGAGCATCCGGGCAGCGATGTTCGCCCATCTCGACCGTCTCACGACGGCCCACCCCGATGGCGTGCCCTCGTCGGTGATCAACTCGTTCACGTTCCACGGCCAGCCGATGAAGCTGATCGTCCAGCCCGGCATCTGGAAGCCCGCCGGGTTGTCGGCGGCCTTGACGATCAGGACGACCTACACGCCCGGCGACGGGCACGCGCCGTACGAGGACACGGTGGGCGAGGACGGCAATCTCCGCTACAAGTGGCGCGGCACCGACCCGAACCATTCGGACAACCGCGCGCTGCGGGAGGCCATGCGCCGCCGGTTGCCGTTGGCGTACTTCTACGGGGTCGCCAAAGGCGTCTACCAGGCGGTCTACCCGGTGTTCCTGGTCGACGAGGACATGGTGCACGGCGAGTTCGCGGTCGAGTTGCTCGACATGCCCTACACCTTCGACGTCGGCGGGAACGTCGCCGAACGCCGGTACGCCAGCCAATTGACGATGCGCCGACTCCATCAGATGCTCTTCCGGCCGAAAGTGTTGCGGGCCTACGAGACGCGCTGCGCGATGTGCCGGCTCGGCCATGGGCCCTTGCTGGACGCGGCCCACATCCTGCCCGACCGGCACGAGCGTGGGGACCCGATCGTCCCCAACGGCCTGGCGCTGTGCAAGATCCACCACGCCGCCTTCGACGCGAACATCCTGGGCATCCGCCCCGACCACCGGGTGGAGGTCCGCGAGGACGTGCTGCGCGAGGTCGACGGTCCGATGCTGCGGCATGGCCTGCAGGAGATGCATGGCACGACCATCTCTCTGCCACGCTCGCGAGCCGACCGCCCCGACCCGTCGCGCATCGAGGAACGGTACGCACTGTTCCGGGCCGCGGCGGCCTGACGCGGTTCGACCTCCACGTGATCGTCGGCTACACGAGCGTGAACCGACACGCCGGGCACTGCCGGCGTGTCGGTTCACAGTGACGCGCCGATCCGGGGACTGTGAACAGAGGATCTTGCTGCGGCGCTGGTCAGCCGCCGCCGGTGCTCACGGTCGCGCAACTCCCCGGGCGAGGCCGGCTGGCACATCGAGAATTCGTTCCTCCACCACGGGGCCTGGCGGGCGAACGCGCACTCGAAGGCCGCGGTCAGCTGGCCCTCTCCTGTTCTCCGACGGGGGACCGCTCGACGCGCCGACCCGGCTGATCGTCGGTTCCCCCCGGTACGCGGCAGCCGGTGACGGTCGTGGCCGGGCCTCGACCGTCCCGTGATCAGGGCGGCGCGCAGCTTCCGCGCACCTGGAGTTCTGGCTTGAGCATGACGCGAATCGGCTGATCGACCCCGGGCTGGCTCGCGAGTTCCCGGAGCACCCGCAGGCAGTGGTGTCCCAACGCGGCGAAGTCCTGGCGCACGGTCGACAGCGGCGGGATCAGGAAGCCGGCCTCGGGGATGTCGTCGAAACCGGCCACACTCACGTCGTCCGGTACCCGGCGGCCGGCCTCCGAGAGTGCCCGGAGCACGCCGATGGCCATGTGGTCGTTCGCGCAGAAGATGGCCGTGACGTCGCGGTCGGCGGCAAGGTCGCGGCCCACCGCGTAGCCTGATCGCGGACTCCAGTCCCCGATGCGCCGCAACGGTACGGGCGCGCCGGCCGACTGCAGCGCCTCCCGCCACCCCTCGGTCCGCTCGGTGGCCTCACGCCAGCCGGGCGGCCCGGCGACGTGGTGCACGGTCTCGTGCCCGAGCGACAGGAGATGCTGGGTCACCAGGAACGCGCCGGCGACGTTGTCGACGCCGACGCTGGAGACATTCTCGACGTCGATGTTGCCGATGGCCACCACAGGTAGGCTCGGATCGATGGATCGGAGCACCGTCGCGCCCGCGTCCCGGGGCACGATCGCCACCAGTCCCTCGACCCGTTGTTCCTCAAGATGACGGACGGCACCGAGCAGCGACCGCTTGGTGGGCGCGGTGATGGTGGCGACGGAGACGAAGAACCCGGCCGCCCGGGCGGCCCGCTCGATCCCGAACACCATCGACGTGGGGCCATAGAGCGTGGTGTCGAGCGCCACGATGCCCACGGTGTTCGAGCGTCTGGTCGCGAGCGTCCGCGCGGCGGAGTTGGGTCGGTAGCCGAGCTGGCGCACGGCCTCCAGCACGCGGGCCCGGGTCTGAGGTCGGACGTTGCCGTTCTCGTTGAGCACCCTCGACACCGTCATGTGGGAGACACCGGCGAGTTGGGCCACGTCCCTCATCCGGGCCGACTGATCGGGTGATGGCGTTTCACCGGACCTCGACGGAACAGGCATTCAGCGCACCTCCTCGCCAAGCTCGCCACGCGGGCCGCGGGGTGATCCACAGTGGAGCGTCACGCCGTGGGCGCCACGGCGTGACCGGCCACCTCCAGCTGGCCGTCGACCCTGCGCGGGATGCCGTCGAAGCCATTCCGCAGTTCCGGCGGAAGTGCCCAGTCCGGCGCGTCCTGCCAGGCGATCGGGCGCAGGAAGCGGCGAATCGCGGTGGCGCCGACCGACGTGTGCACCGAGTTGGTCGAGGGCCACGGCCCACCGTGGTGCTGAGCCCACGACACGCGCACGCCGGTCGGATAGCCGTTGAAGACCAGCCGGCCGCACTGGGCGGCGAGCCGGTCCGCGATCCCCAGCACCGTCGCCCGGTCGTCGGACTCGTCGGCGTGGATCGATCCGGTCAGCGAACCTGGGATCGTCGGGAGCCACTGGTCGAGCCCGGCCGCGTCGTCGTAGCGAACCACGATGGTGAGCGGCCCGAAGCACTCCTGAGCCACGCTGGCCGAGAGGTCCGGCAGCTCCAGTTCGAGGACGGCGGGTGCGACGACGAAGCCCGCCGACGACGGTGCCGGCGCCGTCGCCAGCACCCGGGCGCCGGCGCGCTGGAGCAGTTCCTGGCCCGTGTGGAAGCCGTCCCGAATGCGCTCGTTGAGCAAGGTGGCGCCCGGGGCCGCGGCGACCAGCGCGCGCAGGTGCCGCACCACGGCGTCGCCCGCCTCACCGGTGGGTACGAAGACCAGCCCCGGTTTGGTGCACAACTGGCCCCCGGAGCCGGTGAACGAGGCGAACAGTCCTTCGGCGATCTGCCGGCCCCGGGCCGCGGCGGCGCCCGGGAGGACGACGACCGGATTGATGCTGCTGAGTTCTGCGTAGAACGGAATCGGCTCAGGTCGAGCATTGATGGCCGTCTGGATGGCCCGACCGGCGTGCAGGGATCCGGTGAGGGTGGCGGCCCGGACGGCCGGGTCGCGCACCAGCGTCAGACCCGCCGACTGCCCGAACACGATGCCGATCACACCCGCCGGCCCGCCCGTGGCCTCGATGGCGTCGGCGATCGCGCGGTACGACGCGTCGGACGTCAGCGGATGCGACGGGTGGGCCTTCACCACCACCGGACAGCCCGCGGCCAGTGCGGACGCGGTGTCACCGCCCGCGACGGAGAAGGCGAAGGGGAAGTTGCTGGCGCCGAAGACGGCGACCGGTCCGAGCGGCACCAGCATCCGCCGGACGTCCGGAGCGGGCCCCAGTACGGTCTCACCCGCGTGGTCGATGGCCGCCTCCAGGTATCCGCCGTCGCGCACGACATCGGCGAACATGCGGAACTGAGTCGCCGCGCGGGTGAGTTCCAGGTCGAGACGGGCGGTGGGTAGACCAGTCTCGGCCACCGCGACCGCCACCAGTTCGGCTCGCCGTGCCTCGAGTGAGGCGCCGATCTGGTCGAGGGTCCGCGCACGGCCATCGCGACCGGCCTCCCGCAACCAGGCTCCGCCCGCCCGGGCGGCCGCGACGACGGCCGCCACCTCCGTGTCCGTGGTCTCCCGCAGCTGGGTCGCGCGGGCCCGGCCGTCGGCCGGATCGACCGTCATGATCGCGTTCACAGCACCCCCCGTTTGACCAGGTTGCCCATGAGATGGCGGACCCCGAAATCCCAGGGTTCGCAGTCCTCGGCGTGGCGCACCCGGTTCACCAGGGTGCCCAGGGCCGGCGAACTGATGCGGACCACGTCACCGACCTTGTGGGTGAAACCCTCACCCGGCTGGTCCCGGTCCTGAATCGGCGCGAACATGGTGCCGAGCATCAGGACCGCGCCATCGGGGTAATGGTGATGGCGGCCGATGAGCTGCCGGACCAGCGCCTCGGGGTGCCGGGACATGCGTGACATCTCCGAGACCGCCTCGAGGTGAAACCCGTCGAGGCCGTCGATGCGCAGTCCGACCTCAAGACCACGCACCCGTTCCAGGTCGAACCATGCGTCGAAGAACCGGATGAACGGACCGAGCGCGCACGAGGCGTTGTTGTCCTTGGCCTTCGGCAGCAGCAGCGCCGACCTGCCCTCGATGTCGCGGAGATTGACGTCGTTGCCCAGGGTCGCACCGACGATCCGTCCGCTCGACTGGACGATGAGCGCCACTTCCGGTTCGGGGTTGTTCCAGGTCGACGAGGAGAGCACACCGACCGGTACGGCCGTGCCGACCGCGGAGAGCACCTGCCCCTTGGTGAAGATCTCGGCGTCCGGACCGATACCCACCTCCAGGTACTGGCTCCAGATCCCCTCGGCGACCATGAGGAGCTTCAGGCGGGCCGCCTCCTCGGATCCCGGCGCGAGGTTGTGCAGGTCGGCACCGATGCTGGCGAGCATGCGGCGACGGATGTCCTTGGCCAATGCCAGGTCGCCCCCCGCCCGCTCCTCGATGACGCGCTCGATCATCGACACCGGAAAGGTGACTCCGGCGGCCTTCAGCGCCTGCAGGTCGACCGGCGCGAGCAGCCACGGGCACGTGTTGTCCCGGACGTCGCTGCCGGTGTTCGCGAGGATGGACTCCAGATCGCCGACCGAGCGACCTCTCAGGTTCCGGACGGCCGCCGCCGGATCCGGCAGTTCGCAGATGTCACGGACGGTCGGGTAATCCGCGCTGACGTCGAAGACCTCGCCGTCGCGAATGACCACCGGCGACGGACCGTCGACCGATGGATCCCAGATCCGGCCCAGGAGCACGCTGCGCTCGACGTCGGTCGGGAGTGCCTGTGCCGCCGTCCCGAACCAACTGTCTTCGGGAACTCGGGCCTCGGGAACCTGCGACGTCACTGCCGCTCTCCTCGGATGAAGTAGGAACGCTCGTCGCCGGGTCGGATGTCGAAGACGGCGTCGCGGAACATGCGCAGCGGATGGGGCGTGAACGGATGTGCGGCCATCGCGTCGAGGTGCAGCTCGATGCCCAGACCGACCCCGGTGGGGATCAGCACGTCGCCCTCGTCGGTGAGCACCAGCCGCTCGTTGGTGATGTCGGACCGCCACGGGACATCGGTGGCCATGATTTCCAGGTAGCGGAAGTTGGGCACGGTCGCACCGAGTTGCAGGGTCGCCGCGGTGCTGATCGGGCCGCTGGGGTTGTGCGGAGCGAACCCGACATACGAGGTGGCGGCGAGGTTCGAGATGAACATCAGCTCGGCGAGCCCGCCCGCATGGGTGACATCAGGCTGGACGAAGTCGACCGCCTGCCGGGCGAGCGCCGGCGCGAACCCCTGACGACCGAACCACCGTTCGCCGGCGGCGATGGGCACCGGTGACGCGCGGCGGATGTCGACCAGGGCGTCCAGGTTGTCGGGCGGACAGGGCTCCTCGAACCACACCGGGTTGAACGGGGC
>Ga0164243_10004940_pt1 | contig 20570 bp, 20 predicted proteins | sample OricompcompostOP_FD_108781 | JGI IMG/M metagenome (GOLD analysis project Ga0164243, IMG submission 108781) | Organic Plus compost microbial communities from Emeryville, California, USA - Original compost - Organic plus compost (OP) | ecosystem: Engineered > Solid waste > Mixed feedstock >...
CCGCCGCCGACGATCACGTACCGCCTGGACTCCGGCTCTCGCGTCACGTCACCATTGTTCCGCGCGGGCCCGCTGCGCCGCGATCAGGTCCCGGTACCACCCGTACGACGCCTTCGGCGTGCGGGTCCCGTCCGGCTCCACGCGCACCAGGCCGAACCGCTGGTGGTACCCCTCGGCCCACTCGAAGTTGTCCAGCAGCGACCACACGAAGTACCCGCGTACGTCCGCGCCGCGCCCGGCCGCCTCGGCCAGCGCGGCGATGTGCCGGGACAGGTAGGCGATCCGGTCGGCGTCCGCGACGGTGCCGTCCGGGCCGGGCTCGTCGGGGTAGGAGCAGCCGTTCTCGGTGATGTACAGCGGCGGCAGCAGCGGGCCGTACCGCTCGCGCATCCCGTCCAGCAGCGCGCCGAGGGCCTCCGGCGCCACCGGCCAGCCGAACGCGGTGGTCGGCCCGGTGTGCGCCTCGACCAGCTCGAACGGCAGCGGCCCGGTGGCCGCACGCACCCGGGTCGGCATGTAGTAGTTGACGCCGATCGCGTCCGGCGGGGTGCCGATGACGGCCAGGTCGCCGTCGCGCACGCCGGGCATCTCGGCGATCCCGTACGCGGACAGGTCGGGGTACTCGCGCAGCAGCAGCGGGTCGGTGAACAGCCGGTTGTGCAGCGCGTCGTACGCGCGCGCCGCCGCCGCGTCCTCCGGCCCGGCCGCGGACACTGGCGTGTGGTTGTTGGCGATCAGCACCTCGCGCGCGCCGCGCCCGCGTACGGACATCGCGGCCAGCCCGTGCCCGAGCAGCTGGTGGTGGGCGGTGGGCAGGGCGTCGAGCAGCAGCGTACGGCCGGGTGCGTGCAGGCCGAGCGCGTAGCCGTACGCCATGTGCACGAACGGCTCGTTCACCGTGATCCACCGGCGCACCCGGTCGCCGAGGCGCTCGGCGACGATGTAGGCGTACTCGCCGAAGCGGTACGCGGTGTCGCGGTCCAGCCAGCCGCCGCGGTCCTCCAGCTCCTGCGGCAGGTCCCAGTGGTAGAGCGTGGGCACGGCCTCGATGCCGTGCGCGGCGAGCGCGTCGACGAGCCGGTCGTAGTGGTCGAGCCCGGCGGGGTTCACCGGGCCGTGCCCGGCGGGCTGCACGCGCGGCCAGGCGATGGAGAACCGGTACGCGGACACCCCGAGGCCGGCGAGCAGCGCGACGTCCTCGTCGACGCGCCGGTAGCTGTCACAGGCGACGTCCGCGGTGTGCCCGTCGCGGATGCGGCCCGGCTCGGCGGTGAACCGGTCCCAGATGGACGGGCCGCGGCCGTCGGCGCGCAACGCCCCCTCGATCTGGAACGCGGAGGTGGAGACGCCCCACAGGAAGCCCTCGGGGAATGTCAGGCTGGGCGCCACCGGCGACCTCCGGGAATGCGAAGTTTGCTCGGATACACCGCGGTGGCAGGGATTCTACGCGCGCCAATCCGGCCGCCGCAGGGGGCATGATGGAAGCGTGCCACCTACCCCGAAGACCGGCCCGGCGTCCTCCTCGCCCCTGCGCCGCCGGCCGAGTCAGCAGCGCAGCGCCGAGCGCGTGGAACGCATGCTCGACGCCTGCGCGGACCTGCTCGAAGAAGAGGGGTACGACGCGCTGTCCACGACGCGCATCGCCGAGCGGGCCGGGGTGGCCATCGGGTCGCTGTACCAGTTCTTCCCGGACAAGCGGGCGATCGCGCAGGCGCTGACGCTGCGCCACCTCGACATGTTCACCCAGCGGCTCGGCGAGCGGTTCGCCGCGGCCACGTTCGACCACTGGTGGGACGCGGTCGACGCGGTCTTCGACGTCTACGTGGAGATGCACCGCGGCACCCGCGGCTTCCGCGTGCTGCACTTCGGCGACGTCGTCGACCTGCACCTGCTCGACTCCGCGGCGGACAACAACACCGTGGTCCTCGACCGTCTGCGCGACCTGCTGGTCGACCGCCTCGGCGTGCCGGCCGGGCCGGACCTCGACCGGGTGCTCGCGGTGGCCATCGAGGCCGGCGACGCCGCGCTGAAGCTGGCGTTCCGCGCCGACCCCGACGGCGACCCCGTACTGCTCACCGAGGGCAAGCTGCTCATCCGCCGCTACCTGGCCGGGCACTTCGGCGATGGCGCCTGAGACCTCAGTCCCGTACGGCCGCGACCGCCTCGATCTCCAGCAGGAACTCGGGCCGGACCAGCCCGGCCACCCGTACGAGCGAGCTCGTGGGCGGCGTTTCGGTGTTCACGAACTCATCGCGGACCCGGCGGACGACGTCGAGCGCTTCGGTGTCCACCACGTAGATCGTCAGCTTGACGACGTCGTTCCAGGTCGCGCCGGCCGCGTCCAGCACGGCGCCGATGTTCCGCAGGACCTGCCGGGTCTGCGCCTCCCAGTCGCCTTCCGGGGCCGGAGTGCCGTCCGCGGCGACCGGGACCTGGCCGGAGGTCCAGACCAGGCGGTTGCCCGCGGGGATGGAGACGACGTGGTTGTACCCGGCCGCGGGCAACGGCGGATCGGGCCGGGGGTAATGGGCGCGCGCCATGATCGGGAAGCATACCCAGGCGTTGCGGTCGGACAGGAGATGACGATTCGGCCACACGTAATGGATCTTCTGGCGTGAGTACCGAACGAGTGTCAATCTCGACTGTCACGATGGGCACGGAATCGCCGGAGGAGTCCCGATTCGGAGGCCGACATGAGCGAGGGCGTGCTGAGCCCCGCGGTCGCTGGCACGGTGGCTGACGTCCCGTTCATCGCGATACCGCCCACGGACGGCGACCGCGACGCGCCCGTCGTCGTCTCCTGGCACGGGTTCGACCCGCCGCGCGCCGAGGCCGCGCTGGCCGGCGCGCTGCCGATGACCGGCCTGCACGCCTGGCGGATCTACCTCGGGCTGCCGATGTTCGGCGCGCGCGGCCCCGGCGGCGGCTGGCCGGAGCTGCAGCAGCGCAGCGCCGGTGACCCGCTCCTCCAGCTGTACGGGCCGATCGTCACGCAGGCGGCGGCCGAGCTCGAAGGCGTGCTGCTCGGGCTGCACGAGCAGATGGGCATCGGCCGCGGGCCGCTGGGCCTGGCCGGGTTCTCCGCGGGCGGCGCGGCCGCGCTGCTGGCCACGGCCGGCGGGCGCACGCCGGTGCAGGCGGTGGCCGTCGTCGGCCCGGTCGTCCGGCCCACGTCGCTGATCGCCGAGTCCGAGCGGCGCACCGGTACGCCGTACCCGTGGAGCGGCCCGTCCCGCGAGCTGGCCCGGCGTCTTGACTTCCTGGAGCGCGCGGACGACTTCGCCATCCACCCGATGCGCCCGCCGATCATGCTGGTCAACGGCCAGCGTGACCACTCCCAGGCGGCCGACGACGCGCGCGAGCTGCACGACGCGCTGGCGGCCCGGTACGGCGACCCCGGCCGGGTGGCGCACCGCGTGGTGCCCGACCTCGGCGCGGCGCTCACCCCCGAGCCCGGCGTGGACCCGGTGCCGCAGTCCCCCGCGTCCGTGCTGGCCGACAAGGTGCTGGCCGACTGGTTCGCCCGGCACCTGTACTGACTCACTCGTACTTCAGCCCGATCTCCCGGACCAGCTCGACCATCCGGACGCCCGCGTCCGGCGCCGGCTCGCCGGGCGTGTACGTGACCGCGGTCAGCGGGCCGTCGTACGGGAAGGTGCCGTACCGCTCGCGGATCCGCCACGACACCGGCGAGCGGCGGTCGATGCCCACGTCGATGCCCTCGAACGGGGCCATGCCGACCAGCAGCGGCAGCCCGTCGAGCCGTCCGGCCGGCTCCCCGTCCACGGTGACCTCGGCGTGCTGCACCCAGCCGCCCGGCGCGGTCATGGCCAGCCGGACCGCCGCGGCGCCGGCGGGAATCGGGCCGCAGTCCAGGCGCCGCTCGTCGCCGTAGGCGTTGAACACGAACAGCAGCGCGCCGTCCACGACGTACAGCGCGTACCCGCCGCCCTGGCCGCCGTGCGCGACCAGCGTGCCCGCGTCGCCCGGGCGGTACCGCAGCTCGACGTCCACGGTGAAGGACCGCTGGTCGATCAGCCGCTGCGACCGGTAGCGCTCCAGCGTGTGCAGGTCCGGGGTGAGCCGTACGGGTCCGGGCGGCGGCGCGTACGGCGGGCGCAGCAGGTACCGCAGCCGGGATCCCTCGTCCAGCGGGAACACCTGGTTGGCCCAGGCCGCCTTCTGCCACGCGGCGGCCAGCTCCCGTACCCGGTCGGGCAGGTCGGCGGCCAGGTCGCGGATCTGGCCGCGGTCCGCGCGCTGGTCGTACAGCTCCCACTCGTGGTCGCCGAACGGGGTCAGCGGCGCATGCCGGGTGACCGCCGCCCAGCCGTCCCGGTAGAACCCGCGGTTGCCCTGCAGCTCGAAGTACTGCTCGGTGTGGCCGTGCGGCGCCGTCGGATCGCGCAGTACGGGGACCAGCGACGTGCCGGAGCGGGGCAGGCCGCCGCCGTACGGCCGTACGCCGGTGAGTTCGCACAGGGTGGGGAAGACGTCGGTGACGAACGCCCACTGGTCGCGGATCCCCCGTTCGGGCAGGCCGGCGGGCCAGGACACGATGAACGGCACGCTGTGGCCGCCCTCGTGGGTGTTGGTCTTGTACAGGCGGAACGGCGTGTTGGACGCCATCGCCCAGCCGCGTGGATAGTGCGGCAGCGTACGCGGGCCGCCGACCAGGTCGATCCGGGCCAGGTCGGCGTCCAGGTCCTCCAGGTCGCGGCCGATGTTGTGCGAGGTCAGCGTGCGGAAGTACTGCGTGGTGCCGCGCTCCTCGCCTTCCCGGGAGCCGCCGTTGTCGGAGGTGAACACGATGATCGTGTTCTCCAGCGCGCCGAGCTCGGCCAGCGCGGCGCGCAGCCGCCCGACGGAGTCGTCCACGGTGGTGATCATCGCCGCGTAGACCTCCATGTACCGGGCGTACAGCCGCCGCTCGTCCGGCCCGAGCCCGGCCCAGGCGCGTACGTCGTCGTTACGCGGCGGCAGCGGCATGCCGGCCGGGAACAGGCCGAGCTCGATCTGCCGGCGGTGCCGGGCCGCGCGCACCGCGTCCCAGCCCGCGTCGTACGCGCCCCGGCGCGCGGCGATCGCCTCCGGGCGGGCCTGGAGCGGCGCGTGCGCGGCGCCGTGCGCGAGGTACAGGAAGAACGGGCGCTCCGGGTCGGCCGCCCTGACCTGGCGGATCAGGTGCACGGCCTGGTCGGTGAGGTCGTCGGCCAGGTAGTAGCCGTCCGGGTGGTCGTCGACCTCGACGGTGTGGTTGTCGCGGACCAGCCGGTGCGGGCGGTGGTGGTCGGTGAACGCGTCGAGGAAGCCGTAGTACCGGTCGAAGCCGCGCGCCAGCGGCCAGGAGTGGTGCGGGCCCGCGTCGGACATGTCGCTGTCCTTGGTCAGGTGCCACTTGCCCACGGCGAGCGTCGCCCAGCCCGCGGCGCGGAACGTCTCGGCGAGCGTCACGGCGGCCGGATGCAGCTCCTGGGCGTAGCCGGGGAAGCCGGGGTCGGAGTTCGAGACGTGCCCGACGCCGGCCAGGTGCGGGTTCACGCCGGTCAGCAGGGCGGCGCGGGTCGGCGAGCACATCGGGGTGACGTGGAAGTCGCTCAGCCGCACGCCGACGGCGGCCAGCGCGTCGATGTGCGGCGTGGGGATCTCCGCACCGTAGCAGCCGACGTCGGCGAACCCGACGTCGTCGACCAGCACGACGACCACGTTCGGCGCGCCGGGCGCCGGCCGGGCGCGCGGCGGCCACCAGGGGTCAGAGCCGGCGAAGGTACGGCCGACACGGCCGCGGAACCCGTCGTACGCGGGCGGTTCTGAGGTCACGCACACCTGCCTCATCGGACCGGGCGCGCCCCCATCGGGTACGAGGCTAACTGGCGGCGGCGCCCGGGTCGATCGCCGATGGCGGCGCGCCGCCGCGTCCCCGTACGCTGACCGCGTGCGCCCACTCCCCTTGCCGGAGCCGCCGCTGACCGACGGCGTCGTCACCGTACGGCCGTGGAGCGACGCGGACATCGCCGCGGTCGTGGCCGCCGGGCGGGACCCGGTGATCCCGGAGATGACCACGGTCACCCGGGACGGCACGCCCGACGACGCGCGGCGGTTCATCGCGCGGCAGCGCGAGCGGGTGCACGACGGCGGCGGCATCCCGCTGGCCATCGAGGAGAACGCCACCGGCCGCGCGGTCGGCTGGATCGGCGCGAACCGCCCGGACCTGGCGAACCGCCGCGCCGACATCGGCTACTGGGTGCTGTCCACCGCCCGCGGCCACGGGGTGGCCGGTCGCGCCGGGGCGCTGTTCGTCCCGTGGGTCACCACCGCGCTCGGGCTGGTGCGCGTGGAGGCGGTGATCGCCCCGGAGAACGTGGCGTCCCAGCGGGTCGTCGAGCACCTGGGCTTCGCGCTCGAGGGGCTGCTGCACGCGTACATGGTCTTCCCCGAGGGCCTGTGGCGCGGCGCCGGCCCGTCCGGCCCCCGGACCAGCCACGACATGCTGCTGTACGCGCGGGTCGGGCAGTGACCAACGCCCCTGTCCGGACGCGCGGCCGCGTGCTCAGCATGGGCCATGACGACCATTCGGCCGGGCGCGGAGCCCATCACGCTGATCAACGTGTTCACCGTCGACCCGGAGAACCAGCAGGCCCTGATCGACGCCCTCATCGAGATGACCGACGCGACCTTACGTCACCTGCCTGGATTCGTCTCGGCCAATTTCCACAAGAGCCTTGACGGAACGCGCGTGGCCAACTACGCGCAGTGGGAGACTAAGGAGCACTTCGACGCGATCCTCGCGATGCCGGAGGTGCTTGAGCTGTTCCGCAGCGTGGAGAAGCTCGGCACCGCCCATCCGTTCCTGTACGAGGTCGTGTCGACGCACGAGAGTTGAAGCCGTCCCGGGCCGTTCCGCCTCCCCCTCCCGGCGGAACGGCCCGGGATCCGTGGTCAGCCGCGGAAGCGCCGCACCGCCGCCCACGCTCCCGGCAGCAGGCCGGCGGCCAGGGCGATCTTGACGGCGTCGCCGATGAGGAAGGGCACCACGCCGAGCTGGAGCGCCTGGACGAGGCCGGCGCCGGTGAAGGCCATCAGCCACGGCACGCCGAGCGCGTAGATCACCGCGTTCCCGGCGATCATCGTGCCGACCGTGCGCAGCGGCGTACGGTCTCCGCCGTACGCGGCCAGCCGGCCCACCAGGGCGGCGGCGAGCGCGAAGCCGATGATGTAGCCGAAGGACGCGAAGTGCCAGCCGCTGTCCGCGCCGGCGAACCACGGCACCCCGGCGAGCCCGGCGGCCAGGTACAGCCCGAGGCCGGCGAACGCCCGGCCGAAGCCCAGCGTCACCCCGACCAGGAGCACGGCGAACGTCTGCAACGACACCGGCACCGGCGTACCGGGCAGGGTGACCGACACCTGCGCGGCGACGCCGACCAGCGCGGCGGACCCGGCCACCAGGGCGACGTCGCGGACCAGACGGCCGGGGATCAGATCGGCGAGGACGAGCGGACGCGGTGCGGCGTACGCGTTGTTCACATCTCCTCCAGACGCGTCGAAATGCCCGATTCGGGCATGCGGCTCCGAATCTAGCCCGCCCACCATCTGCGACCCGAGGGCGCCCCGGGACAACGATCCACCCGTACGTTTTGTCGGGGTCGCACATCGCGGCGAACCTCCGGGCGGGAAGCGGCGTCCTACGGAGCATGCGCGTCAAGATGATCCTCCCCGCGCTCACCGAGGCCACCAGCCCGTTCTTCCGGCCGATCAAGTACTCGCTGTTCCCGCCCCTCGGGCTGGCGACGCTGGCCCGCTACCTCGACCCCGACGACGAGATCACCCTCACCGACGAGCACGTCGAGCCGGTGGACACCGGCGACGACCCCGACCTGGTCGTCATCCAGGCGTACATCACCTCGGCCCGGCGTGCGTACGAGCTGGCCGACCTCTACCGCGCCCGCGGCGCGTACGTCTGCCTCGGCGGACTGCACGTTACGTCCCTTCCGGACGAGGCCGCCCCGCACGCCGACACGATCTTCTGCGGCCCCGGCGAGGACACCTGGCCGCGGTTCCTGGCCGACCTGCGCGCCGGCCGCCCCGCCCCGCGCTACGACTCCACCGAGCGCACGCTGGCCGAGCTGCCGCCGATCCGGCGCGACCTGATCAAGCGGCGGCTGTACCTCGTGCCGAACTCGATCGTGGTGTCCCGCGGCTGCCCGCACGTGTGCGACTTCTGCTACAAGGAGGCCTTCTTCACCGGCGGCAAGTCCTTCTACACCCAGACCGTGGACGCGGCGCTGGCCGAGATCGACCGGCTCCCCGGCCGCCACCTGTACTTCCTCGACGATCACCTCTTCGGCAACGCCCGCTTCGCCACCGCCCTGTTCGACGGCATGCGCGGCATGGGCCGGCTGTGGCAGGCGGCCGGCACCGTCAAGTCCGTGCTCGCGCCCGGCCTGCTGGAAAAGGCGGTGGACTGCGGCCTGCGCAGCCTGTTCGTCGGCTTCGAGACGGTGAACGCGGCCAACCTCACCGCGCAGCGCAAGTGGCAGAACATCGACCGCGACTACGGCGCGGTCGTCCGCCGCCTGCACGACCTCGGCGTCATGGTCAACGCCAGCTTCGTCTTCGGCATGGACTCCGACGACCTCAGCGTCTTCGACCGTACGGTCGAGTGGGCCGTCGACCAGGGCGTGGAGACCGCCACGTTCCACATCCTCACGCCGTATCCGGACACCCGCCTGTACCAGCGGATGGCCGCCGACGGGCGGCTGCTGCACTCCGACTGGGACCGCTACGACACCCGCCACACCGTCTTCCGCCCGGCGAACATGACCCCGGAGCAGCTCGAGGACGGCTACTGGCGCGCGTACCGGGAGTTCTACCGCTGGCCGAACCTCATCCGCGGCGCGGCCACCATGCCGACGCTGCGCGGCCGCGCCCGCCACCTCGCGTACGCGGCCGGGTGGAAGAAGTTCGAGCCGTTCTGGGACCTGCTCATCCGCGCCCACCGCGCCGGCCGCGCGCTGCCGCTGCTTGAGACGGTCCTCACCGGCTTCGGCGGTCAGCCCGCGTCGGCGACGAGCGCGGCCACCCCGTCGAGCACGCGGTCGAGGCCGAACGCGAACTCGTCGTCCGGCGGGTCGTCGTCGGCCAGCACGCCCGCGGCGAGCAGTGCCGACAGCTCCGGGAAGCGGTCCTCGTCGAGGAGGGACCCGAGCACCCGGCCGTAGTCGGCCACCGTCTTCTTCCGCTCGTCCGGCGTCGCCACGGCGAACTGGACGCTCATCGCGGCGTCGTTCCGTACCACCCCCATGACCAGCAGCAGCACCGAGAGCTTGGCCCGCGGCTCAAGACCGGTCCCGCGCAGGCAGGCCAGGCCGGCCTCCAGCCAGGCGATCTGGTTGGGCGTGCTGGGCAGGCCCGGTACCTCCACCCGCAGCGCCCACGGGTGCCGCCGCCAGACGCCGAGCAGCGCCCAGGCCCAGCGGGTCAGCCCGGCCCGCCAGCCGTCGCCCGGCTCGGGCTCGGGCGGCCGGCCGCAGGCGGCGTCGAGCATCAGCGCGAGCAGCTCGTCCTTCGCGCCCACATGCCGGTACAGCGACATCGGCGCCGCGCCCAGCTCCTTGGCCACCCGCGGCATCGAGACCGCGGCGAGCCCCTCGGCCTCGGCCACCCGCACGCCCGCGTCGACGATCCGCTCCAGGCTCAGCCCCGGCTTCGGCCCTTTGGCGGGACGGCCGCGCCGCCCCCAGGCCAGCTCGATGCTCGCCGGCAGGCCCGTTTCGGTCTCCTCCACCACGTCTCCGGTCCACTCGGTTGACGCCCAGCCTAGTACTGCGTATAACTTACGCAGAAGAGCGTAAGGCATACGCAGTACCAAGGGAGCGGGACATGACGGACCTGACGGGCAAGACGGCACTGGTGACGGGCGGCTCGCGGGGCATCGGCCGGGCCATCGCCCGGCGGCTGGCCGCCGACGGCGCGCTGGTCGCCGTCCACTACGGGCGCAACGAGCCGGCCGCCAAGGAGACCGTTGCGCTGATCGAGCAGGACGGCGGCCGGGCCTTCCCGGTCGGCGCGCTGCTCGGCGTGGACGGCGACGTGGACGCGCTGTTCGACCGGCTGGAGGCGGGGCTGCGCGAGCACACCGGCGAGGCCGCGCTCGACATCGTGGTGAACAACGCGGGCGGCGGCGAGGTCGGCACCATGGACCAGGTCACCCAGGAGGACTTCGACCGGCTCTTCGCGCTCAACGTCCGCGCCCCGTTCTTCGTGATCAAGCGGGCGCGCCCGCTGCTGCGCGACGGCGGCCGGATCATCAACATCTCCTCCGCCGTGGCCCGGGTGGCCATCACGGTCGAGGTCGCGTACGCGATGAGCAAGGGCGCGATCGAGGTGCTGAGCCGGACGGTGGCCAACGAGCTGGGCGTCCGCGGCGTCACGGTGAACGCCGTGGCGCCCGGCATGACCCGTACGGACATGAGCGCCCCGGGCTTCGCGGCGTACCCGGAGATGGAGCCCATGATGGCGTCGATGGCCGCGCTGGACCGCGTCGGCGAGCCCGAGGACATCGCCGACGTCGTCGGTTTCCTGGCCTCCGACGCCGGCCGCTGGGTGACCGGCCAGGTGGTCGACGCCTCCGGCGGCACGTGGCTGGGCCCGCGGATCTGAGCAGGCAACCCGATCTCGGCCTCATTCGTCGAACACGCAGCGAACGATAAGGAGAGGGAGAAATGAGCGACCTTACGCGTAAGACGGCGCTGGTGACCGGCGCGTCGCGCGGCATCGGCCGGGCCATCGCGCAGCGCCTGGCGGCGGACGGCGCGCTCGTCGCCGTGCACTACGGACGCGACGAGGCCGCAGCCAAGGAGACGGTGGCGGCCATCGAGCGCGCCGGCGGCCGGGCGTTCCCGCTCGGCGCCCTGCTCGGCGTGGAAGGCGACGTGGACGAGCTGCTCACCGGCTTATCCGCGGGGCTGCGCGAGCACACCGGCGACGCCCGGCTCGACATCCTGGTGAACAACGCGGGCGGCGGCCAGTTCGGCCCGGTCGAACAGGTCACCGCGGAGGAGTTCGACCGGCTGCTCGCGCTCAACGTCCGCGCGCCGTTCCTGCTCACCCAGCGGGCGATCCCGCTGCTGAACGACGGCGGCCGGATCATCAACATCTCCTCGGTGGCCACCCGGATGGCCATCACCATGGAGGTCCCGTACGCGATGACCAAGGCCGCCCTGGAAACGATGAGCCGCACCCTCGCCAACGCACTCGGCACCCGCGGCATCACGGTGAACGCGGTGGCCCCCGGCGTGACCCGTACCGACTTCACCACCCCCGGTTTCCAAGCCCACCCCGAGACCGAGCCGATCATGGCCTCGATGACGGCCCTCGGCCGCATCGCCGAGCCCGACGACATCTCCGGCGTGGTGGCCTTCCTCGCCTCCGAAGACGGCCGCTACGTCACCGGCCAGGTCGTAGACGCCAGCGGCGGCACCTGGCTCGGCCCCCGCCTCTAGGGCAGCAACAGGTGGAGGTCGCCGAACTCGTGCCAGAGGAGGCGGTCGTCCACGGCCTGGCGGTAGCAGCGGTCGAGCAGGTCGCGGCCGGCGAAGGCGGTGAGCATGGCCAGGTGGGACGAGTGCGGCTCGTGCAGGCCGGTGAGCAGGGCGTCGGCGAGGACCGGCGGGGCGTCCGGCGTGATGATCCGCTCCGTCCAGCCCGCCGACGCCCGCGCCGTGCCGTCCGCCGCCACCGACGACTCCAGCGCGCGGACCACGGTGGTGCCCACGGCGATCACCCGGCCACCGGACGCGCGGGTCAGGTTCACCAGGCGCGCGGTAACCGGCGGCACCTCGTACGGCTCGGCGTACGGCGGCTCGTGCGCCTCGGGCGAGGCCACGCCGGTGTGCAGCGTGATCGGCGCGACCGGCACGCCGCCCGCGACCAGCCGGGTCACCAGTCCGGCGGTGAACGGCCGCCCGGCGCTCGGCATCTCCGCGCTGCCCGGCAGGTGGCCGAACACCGTCTGGTAGCGGTCCACCGGCCAGGCGCGCGGCACGTACCCGTACCGGATCGGCCGTCCGTACCGGGCCAGGTACGGGCCGGCCGCGGTGCTCAGCCGCGCCGTCCACAGGCGTGCGGTGAACGGTTCGTCCAGCCGCAGCACGGCGCCGCCGGGCAGCGTGAGCAGGCCGGAGTCCAGCGGCCCCTCCCACGGCAGCGTGGCGGCGCCGGCCTTGCGGCGCGGCTCGACCAGCCAGCGCCCGTCCGGGCGGGGCGTGGAGAGGTGCACGACCAGGCCCCCGTCCCGGTCGTCCACCACCACCCCGGCCGGGCGGGTGGCCGAGTTGTTCACCACCAGCAGGTCGCCGGGCAGCAGCAGCCCGGGCAGCTCGCGGAAGTGCCGCGTCTCCACCCGGCCCGGCCGGCTGACCAGCAGCCGTACGTCGTCCCGCCCGGCGCCGCGCTCCTCCGGCGGCTCGTGCGCCTCCAGCTCGGGCGGCAGCGTGAAGGCCGGGCCCACGTCCAGCGTGGCCGTCATCGCGCACCCGCCGGGATCAGGTCGGCCGCGCGGTACCGGCCGCTGGCGGGCCGCTCGGCGAACAGCCGGATGAACGCCGGCACGATCTCCTCCGGCAGCGGCCGGTCGGAGATGTCCTCGTCCGGGAACGCCTCGGCGTGCATCCGCGTGCGCATGTCGCCGGGGTCCACCCACCACACGCGCACGCCGGTCTCCTCGGCGGCCAGGATGTGCGACGCCTGCTCGATCGCGGCCTTGCCCGCGCCGTACCCGGACCAGCCCTCGTACGGCTCGATCGCGGCGTCGGAGGTGATGGTGCAGATCGCGCCGCCGCGCTCGCGCAGGCTCGGCAGCGCGAGCTGGGTCAGCGCGATCGGCGCCACCACGTTGGTCTCAAGGGCGTCGCGCAGCGCGTCCAGCGGGTACTCGGCCAGCGGCGGCAGCGGGCTGGCGCCCAGCGTGCCGGCGTTGTTGACGAGCAGGTCGACGCCGCCGAGCCGGTGCGCCGCGTCCACCAGGTCCTGCCGGTGCGCGGGGTCGGTGATGTCGCCCGGCACGGCCTCGACCCACGTCTGCCCGCGCAGCTCGGCGGCCGCGGCCTCGATGGCGCCGGTGCCCCGGGCGTCCAGGACGAGCGAGTAGCCGGCGGCGGCCAGCGACCGGGCGAGCGCCCGCCCGAGTCCCCGCGACGCGCCGGTGACGATGGCGACGGATGCGTGGCTGTTGTCCATGCCGCCGACGCTAGGCACGCCGGCCCGCCCGTACATCGGGCGCAGGATCCGGTGCGGCGGCGACCATGGTCCTAGGACCGGCGCCCGATCCGGCGCGCGGCGCGATGACGTACGTTTCCTGCATGGGAGCGGAAACCCGGCCCCGCCTGTTGTACGAGGTCAGCAAGGCGGTGCTGGCCGTCAACCGGCAGCTGACCGTGCACGAGGTGCTGCAGGTCATCGTCGAGAACGCCACGTCGCTGCTGAACGCCCGGTACGGCGCGATCGGCGTGCCGGACGACGAGGGCGGCTTCGCCGAGTTCGTCGTCTCCGGCATCTCCGACAAGCAGTGGCAGGCGATCGGCCCGCTGCCGCGCCAGCACGGCATGCTCGCCGCGATGCTCGCCGACGAGCGGCCGCAGCGGCTCGCCGACGTCCGCCAGGACCCGCGGTTCGGCTGGTGGCCGAAGGCGCACCCGGTGCTGGTCGACTTCCTCGGCGTCCCGATCCGCGACGACGACGAGGTGCTCGGCATCATCTACCTCGCCAACAAGCGCGACGGCGACGGCTTCACCGAGGACGACGAGGAGCTGCTGACGCTGTTCGCCGCGCACGCCGCCATCGCGCTCACCAACGCCCGCCTGTACGAGCGGGAACGCGAGCTGACCGTCGTCCGCGAGCGCACCCGGCTGGCCCGGGAGCTGCACGACGCGGTCGCGCAGAAGCTGTTCGGCATCCGGCTCGGCCTGCGTACGTCGTCCTCGCTGGTCCCGCGCGAGCCGGACCGCGCGCTGGCCGAGCTGGAACGCGTCCAGTCGCAGGTCGCCGAGGCGCTGGCCGAGCTGCGCGCGGTGATCGTGGAGCTGCGCCCGGCCCAGCTCGCCGACGACGGGCTGCTGGAGTCGCTGCGCAAGCACGTCACCGTGCTGGACCGCGTGTACGCCCCGCACGTGGTGTTCGACCCCGGCGAGTACTGCACGTGCGGGCTGTCCCCGGCGCGCGAGATCGCGGTGTTCCGCATCGTGCAGGAGGCCCTGCACAACGCGCTGCGGCACGCCGACGCCGGCGAGGTACGGGTGCGGGTGAGCCGCCGCGGCCACCGGCTGCGCCTCGCGGTCACCGACGACGGCCGGGGGTTCGAGCCGGGCGTGTCCCGCGGCCTCGGCCTCGCCTCCATGCGGGAGCGGGCCGATGCGGTGGACGCCGAACTGACCGTGGACTCCGCGCCCGGAAGCGGGACGCGCGTCGTACTGGAGGTGCCCTGCGATGGCTGACCGCATCCGGGTGCTGCTCGCCGACGACCACCCCGTCGTACGGGAGGGGCTGCGCACGTTCCTCGGGACGCAGGACGACATCGAGATCGTCGGCGAGGCGGCGGACGGCCCGGAGACCGTCGAGCGGGCCGTGGAGCTGGCGCCGGACGTCGTGCTGCTGGACCTGAAGCTGCCCGGGCTCGACGGCGTCGGCGTGCTGCGGGAGTTCCGCGAGCGCGGCGTGCGCACCCGGGCGCTGGTGCTGACCAGCGTGACCGGCAAGGGCACGGTCGTCCCGGCCGTACAGGAGGGCGCGGCCGGTTACCTGTACAAGGACGTCGACCCGCTGGCGCTGGCCCAGGCCATCCGCTCGGTACGCGACGGCCATCTGCTGTTCGCCCCGGAGGCGGTCGCGGCGCTGCTGCGCGGCGCGGGCGGCTCCCGCCATCCGGAGCTGGCCGAGCTGACCGAACGGGAGCGCGAGGTGCTCGCGGAGATCGCCCGCGGCCGGTCCAACCGGGAGATCGCCCGTACGCTCGCGGTGGCGGAGAAGACCGTGAAGACGCACGTGTCGTCGCTGTTCACCAAGCTGGGTGTGCAGGACCGTACCCAGGCCGCGCTGTTCGCCGTACGGCACGGGGTGACCGGCGGCGACTAGCGCAGCGCGTCCTCAAGGACGCCGCGGTGCTCGGCCACCCAGGCGTGGGCCGCGTGCACGTCGTCGATCACGCCGCGCTCGCGCAGCTCGATCATGGCGGGGTCGCCGTCGTCGGCCAGCTCGCGCATGCCCCGCCAGCAGCGGTCCTGCCACCACAGGATCGCCTCGACGACGCCGCCGCGGTCGCGCAGGCCGTAGCCGTCGCAGATCACCCGCAGCAGCGCGCCGGCCTCGATCGCGCTGACCGGCGGCTGGCCCAGGCCGGTGTACTGCCAGCACATCTGCGCGAGGTCGTCGAGCCGGCGGCCCGGGGCGGCGAGGTCCCAGTCGATGAACGCGACGGGCCGCAGTCCCTCGCCGTTGTCCTGGTAGACGGTGTTGCGCGGGGACAGGTCGTTGTGGCAGACGACCTCGGCCTCGCCGGCCAGCGGCGTGCCGGCGGTGAGGTCGTGCAGCTCGCGGAGCAGCGCGGCGCCCTGCGCGAGCGAGGCGTGCGCCCACACGTCGGCGGGCTGGCCGGCGGTGTCCCACGCGACGTGGCCCTCGATGTAGGTGAGCATCTCGCGGCCGGCGTCGTCCACGCCGAGGTACCGGGGGGCGCCCGACCAGCCCCGGCCCTCCAGGTAGCCGAGCACCTCGTGCACGTACTCGGCCCGGTCACCCTGCGTCCGCCGGACCGTGTCGCCTACGCGCTCGACGCGGTTCCGGTAGCCACCACGCAGTAACACACCGTCCGCCATGACTTCATGGTAGAAGAATCACCGATGAACGCACGGGGGCACGGCGAGCGCGCGCCGAGCGGCCCGGTAACTTGGTGCTGCGATGAACGCGACCCCGTGCACCCTGCTCATCACGCTGACCGGCCGTGACCGTCCCGGCGTCACCTCTCGGCTGTTCGCCAGCCTCGCGGACTTCCCGATCACCGTGCTCGACGTGGAGCAGGTCGTCCTCCGCGGCCGGCTGGTGCTCGGCGTCCTGATCTCCTGCTCCGAGGCCGACGCCGACGGCGTCACGCCCGCGGTCAAGCAGGCCGCCACCGAGCTGGGCCTGGACGCCGAGATCACCGCGGGCACCGGCGACAACGCGCCGCGCCCGCGCGGCCGCCTGCACGTCACCGTGCTCGGCGACCCGCTGCTGCCCGCGCACGTCGCCGCCATCACCGGGCGGGTGGCCGAGCAGGGCGGCAACATCGACCGCATCCAGCGGCTGTCCCGCCGTCCGGTCACGGCCATCGAGTTCGACGTCTCCGGCGCCGACCCGGTCGGCCTGCGCGCCGCCCTCACCAGCGAGGCCGCCGAGCAGCACCTGGACGTCGCCGTACAGCGCGCCGGCCTGCACCGGCGGGCCAAACGCCTGGTCGTCATGGACGTCGACTCCACGCTCATCCAGGGCGAGGTCATCGAGCTGCTGGCCGAGCACGCCGGCTGCGCGGAGGAGATCGCCCGGGTCACCGAGGCGACGATGCGCGGCGAGCTCGACTTCACCGAGTCGCTGCTCCGCCGGGTCGCCGCGCTCGAGGGCCTGGACGCCTCGGTCCTGCACGACGTCCGCGACCGCCTGCCGCTGTCCCCGGGCGCGCGCACGCTGGTCCGTACGCTCAAGCGCCTCGACTACCGCTTCGCGATCGTCAGCGGCGGCTTCACCCAGGTCACCGACGAGCTGGTACGCCTGCTCGGCCTCGACTACTCCGCGGCGAACACCCTGGAGATCGCCGACGGCAAGCTCACCGGCCGGCTGATCGGCCCGATCGTCGACCGCGCCGGCAAGGCGGCCGCCCTGGAGCGCTTCGCCCGCGAGGCCGGCGTCCCGATCAGCCAGACGGTCGCGATCGGCGACGGCGCCAACGACCTCGACATGATCACCACCGCCGGCCTGGGCATCGCCTTCAACGCCAAGCCCGTCCTCCGCGAGGCCGCCGACACCTCCGTCAGCGTCCCCAACATGGACGCCGTCCTCTACCTCCTCGGCATCTCCCGCGACGAGGTGGAGGCCGCCGACGCCGAGGACATGGAACGCGCGAGCCACACGGCCTTGACCTGAAGATCGGCGCGACCGGCAAGGTCGGCCGTAATGTGGGCGGACCAGATCCGCGCGGGTGCTCACCACGGATGGCCACGACGCGGCCGCGTTCGGCCGATCAGGAGTGGTCGGGTGCCCAGAACGCGGCGAGGGCGCCGTCGCCCGGACCGGCGTCGCCCCAGGGGACGGTCATCTCGACGACCGCGAGCGAGCCGGCCGGGAAGCCGTCCCGGCCGTCGTGGTCCTCGGTGAGCACCAGCATCAGCTGGTACACGGCGGGGTTGTGCCCGACGAGCAGCAGCGTCCGCGCGTCCGGGTCGGTGCCGCGGACGAGCTCGAGCAGCTCGTCGACGTCGTTGTCGTAGATGGCGGATTCGTAACTGACCGGCCGGTCGCCGGGCAGCCGCTCGGCCATGAGGTCCCAGGTCTGCCGGGTACGGCGCGCCGTGGAGCACACCACCCGGTCGGGCAGCGTGCTGGACGCGGCCAGCCACGCGCCCGCGGCCGCCGCCTCACGCTCGCCGTGCGTGGAGAGTGGGCGCTCACGATCGGGTCGCCCGGCGACGGACGAAGCCGTCGCATGCCGGGCGATGACCAGCCGGTACGTATCAGACATCGGGTCTAGTGTTCCACGTCGTCCGGATATTCGGCAGATCGTTGAGGGTTCAATATCCGCAGACGACGGTGCCCGCCACCGGAAGCTCCGGGGCGGGCACCGTCGTCGCGTTGACCTCGGACGATCAGCTCGCCTTCGCGGCCGCCGTCTCGTTGTCGGTGCTCTCTTCGTCACCGGAGTCCGGCGTGCCACCGGCGTCACCGCCACCGCCCGCGGCGACCGTGGCGGCCCGCCGCTTGGAGACGGTGATCGCCGCGACGATCACGCCGATCGCGATGACCGCCGCGATGATGCGTACGGCGGCGTTGTCGCTGTACGTCACGACGCTCGGCGCGATCAGCAGCGCGACCAGGTTCATCACCTTGATCAGCGGGTTGATCGCCGGGCCCGCGGTGTCCTTGAACGGGTCGCCGACCGTGTCGCCGATGACCGTCGCCTCGTGCGCCTCGGAGCCCTTGCCGCCGTGGTGCCCGTCCTCGACCAGCTTCTTCGCGTTGTCCCACGCGCCGCCGGAGTTGGACAGGAACACGGCCATCAGCGCACCGGCCGCGATCGCGCCCGCGAGGTACGCGCCGAGCGGCTGGTAGCCGAGCGCGAACCCGACCGCGATCGGGGTCATCACCGCGAGCAGGCCGGGCGTGGCCAGCTCCCGCAGCGAGTCGGCGGTGCAGATGTCCACCACCCGCTTGTACTCCGGCTCCTCGGTGCCGTCCATGATCCCCGGCTTGGTACGGAACTGCTCGCGCACCTCGAAGACCACCCGGCCGGCCGCGCGGCCCACCGCCATGATCGCCAGACCGGAGAACAGGAACACGACCGCGGCGCCGATGACCACACCGACCAGCGCGTTCGGCTGGTCCACCGACAGGCTGAACGAGGACACCGACTTGCCGATGCTCGGCAGCGCGGTCTCCACGGCCGTACGGAACGAGCCGAACAGCGCGGTCGCCGCCAGTACGGCGGTGGCGATCGCGATGCCCTTGGTGATCGCCTTGGTGGTGTTGCCGACCGCGTCGAGGTTGGTCAGCGCCCGCGCGCCGTCGCCCTCGACGTCGCCGGACATCTCCGCGATGCCCTGCGCGTTGTCCGACACCGGGCCGAAGGTGTCCATGGACACGATGACGCCGACCGTGGTCAGCAGGCCGGTGCCGGCGAGCGCCACGGCGAACAGCGCCAGCGTGACGTTGCCGAGGCCGAGCAGGAACGCCACGTACACCGCGCCGCCGATGAGCAGCGCCGAGTACACCGCGGACTCCAGGCCGACCGAGATGCCGGACAGGATGACGGTCGCGGCGCCGGTCCGCGAGCTCTCGCCGATGTCCTTGACGGGACGCCGGTTGGTCTCGGTGAAGTAGCCGGTGAGCAGCTGGATCGCGCTGGCCAGCACCAGGCCGACCAGCACCGCGGCGATCGCGATGATCCGCGGGTTGCCGTCGACCGCCTTGACGGCCGCGCTCGCGCCGTTGAGCTCGGAGAACGAGCCCGGCAGGTACACGAACGAGGCGACCACCACGAGCACCGCGGACACGATCGCGGAGACGAAGAAGCCGCGGTTGATCGCGGACATGCCGCTGCGGTCGCCCGTACGGGGGGACACGACGAAGATGCCGATCACCGCGGTGATCACGCCGATCATCGGGACGATCAGCGGGAACACCAGGCCCTCGGTGCCGAACGCCGCCTTGCCGAGGATCAGCGAGGCGACCAGCGTCACCGCGTAGGACTCGAACAGGTCCGCGGCCATGCCGGCGCAGTCGCCGACGTTGTCGCCCACGTTGTCCGCGATGGTCGCGGCGTTGCGCGGGTCGTCCTCCGGGATGCCCTGCTCGACCTTGCCGACGAGGTCGGCGCCGACGTCCGCGGCCTTGGTGAAGATGCCGCCGCCGACTCGCATGAACATGGCGAGCAGCGCGGCGCCGAAGCCGAAGCCCTCGAGCACGTTCGGCGCCTCGGCCCGGAAGATCAGCACGACGACCGCCGCACCGAACAGGCCGAGCCCGACGGTGAACATGCCGGCCACGCCGCCGGTACGGAAGGCGATGCGCATGGCGCGCTTCTCGCCGTCCTCCCGCGCGGCCGCGGCGACGCGGACGTTACCGCGCACCGCGAGCCACATGCCCATGTACCCGGTGATCGCCGAGAAGAGCGCCCCGACGATGAAGAACACCGACCGCCCGATCCGCTCGCCCCAGCCGCCGTCGGCGGGCAGGAGCAGGAGAAGCAGCGGAATGATAATGACGAACGCCGCGAGGGTCTTGAATTGCCGCGCGAGGTACGCTGCCGCGCCTTCCTGTACCGCTCGGGCGATGTTCTGCATTTTCTCGGTGCCCTGGCCTGCGCCGAGCACCTCACGTACCAGACCGCCGGCCACGCCCAGCGCCAGCAGTGCGACCACGGCCACGATGACCACATATGTGAGGTCACCCCCGGCCAGGTCCACCGTTGGGCCGGCCGCGACCGCGGTATTGAGCCCAGACATCCATCCTCCGGCAGTTCAGGCCCCGCAAATCGACGCCGTGGGAATCGGCGCCGACGTGCCGAGGGGTGCGCCCGCTCCGCGGCCGGCGAAGCCCACGGAGCGCGCCCTTGGGGCGCCCGTCGCCACGCCACGCAGGGCAGTTTGGTGGTGCGGGGAGTCTACGCAGGAAGAGTCACGGAAAAGAAGCGTGAGGGCACTCCTAATTACATCGATGCAGGTACGCGAGGGAAATGTGATCAGTTCAGCGAGGCGGTTGGGTGATCAAACGATCGTGATCCCATTCCCGCAGGTTTTATCCGGCAAACCTGCTCGATGTCCGGATTGGGACTC
>Ga0164243_10004942_pt1 | contig 20563 bp, 15 predicted proteins | sample OricompcompostOP_FD_108781 | JGI IMG/M metagenome (GOLD analysis project Ga0164243, IMG submission 108781) | Organic Plus compost microbial communities from Emeryville, California, USA - Original compost - Organic plus compost (OP) | ecosystem: Engineered > Solid waste > Mixed feedstock >...
AGAACGGCAGCGGCCAGGTCGTCTACTCCAAGGGCGACTTCGAGCTCATCGTGGTGCCCGGCCGGGACGGCGCCCAACAGTTCGGCGGCGACCCGATGGCCTACCAGCGGGACGCCGAGCGCGAGCTGCAGCCGTACCGCGACTCGAGCTGGGCCACCTCCACCGGCCTGAAGACCATCGAGGTCGGCGGACGGGTCATGGCCGAGGGCCAGTTCACCTGGACCGGCGACAAGGGCGAGCTGTACGTGCGCAACCTCGCCGCGCTGATCGACGGCCGCTACCACGTGGTGCAGGTGCGCGGCCCGGCAGGCGAACGGGACGAGGTGACACGGCTCTACGAGCAGGCGGCCGCCACGTACCGGCACACCGGCTGACCACCGGCGCGGCCGTGAGGGAAGACGCGACGCGGGGGGCGCGACAAACCATCACAGTGCGGTCTCTCTGGCACCCCCTCGGTTCCCAGGACGGGCCGGGGTACCTACCCTGACCCTGTCAAGACCATTGCGGGGCAACGTGAATCAGATGCAGGGCTCGCTCGTCGCGGGCCGCTACCGACTCGGTGAATCCATCGGGAGCGGTGGCATGGGCCGGGTGTGGCGCGCACACGACGAGGTGCTGCACCGTTCCGTCGCCATCAAGGAACTCACCGCCGCGCTCTACGTCTCCGACAGCGAACAGGCCACCCTGCTGGCCCGCACCCGCGCGGAGGCGCGGGCCGCCGCGCGGATCAACCACTCGGCCGTCGTCACCGTGCACGACGTGCTGGAGCACGACGGCCGGCCGTGGATCGTCATGGAGCTGGTCGAGGGCCGCTCGCTGGCCGACGCCGTCAAGGAGCAGGAGCGCGTCGAGCCCCGCGAGGCCGCCCGCATCGGCCTGTGGGTGCTGCGCGCCCTGCGCGCCGCGCACGCCGCCGGCGTCCTGCACCGCGACGTCAAGCCGGGCAACGTGCTGCTCGGCGGGGACGGGCGGGTGCTGCTCACCGACTTCGGCATCGCGCAGATAGACGGCGACGCGGCCATCACCCGCACCGGCGAAGTCGTCGGTTCCGTCGACTACCTGGCGCCCGAGCGGGTCCGCGGCCACGACCCCGGCCCCGCGTCCGACCTCTGGGCGCTCGGCGCCACCCTGTACACGGCGGTGGAGGGCACCTCGCCGTTCCGCCGCACCTCTCCGCTCACCACCATGCAGGCCGTCGTCGAGGAGGAGGCCGAGCCGCTCCGGCACGCCGGCCCGCTCGCGCCCGTCATCAGCGCGTTCCTCCGGAAGGATCCGGCCACCCGGCCCGACGCCGCGACGGCCGAGCAGATGCTCGCCGAGGCCGCGGAAGGGCGCCGCCCCCGCGCGGCGCAGGAGTACGTGCCCACCCAGGCCGTCGGCGCCCACGTCCCGCTGCCCCGCCAGACAGGACCGCACCCCGGCGCGGGCGCACAGCCGTACCCGACCGGCACGCCGGCCCGCCCGCACAGCGGCTCCACCTCCGTGCAGGCGCCGTACGGGACGCCGACCGTGCAGCGCCGGAGCTCGCGCCGGCGGACGATCGCCCTGGTCGTCGCGCTGGCCGCGATCATCGGCGGGGGCACGGCGGTGGTGCTCCAGCAGCAGGACGACCGCGGCGGCGTCACGGCGACGCCGACCAGGACCGTCGAGACCACGGAGACGCCCGGCGTGTCGGACACGAAGGGGACCGACGACGGTGGCCTGCCCGAGGGGTGGGTGCGCCGCAGCGATCCCTTCGGCTTCACCGTCGTACTGCCCGGCGAGGACTGGGAACGGGTGGTGTTCGACGAGGAGACGCAGCAGGTCGACTACACCCCCGACGGCGGCAAGCACTTCCTGCGCATCGCCGCCGACGAATCCCCGGACTACGACGACCCGTTCGACCACCTCAGCGACCTCGACCAGCAGGTCGGCGGGCGGCTCGTCGACTACGAGCAGATCGAGCTGAGCCGCCTGACCTACCGCGACCGCGAGGCCGCGCGCCTGGAGTACGGCTGGACCGCGCTGGCCAAGGACACCGAGTTCCCCGGGCCGTACCGGGCGGTGGACCAGATGTACCTCACGCGTGACGGCGTGGAGTACGCCCTCTACATGGCCGGGCCCGCCGAGGACTGGGACACGACCGTGCAGCAGTTCGAGACGATCCTCAGAGGCTGGCGCGAGCCCTGACCGCCCCCGGCGTGCGCGGACGTGCGCCCGTTGGCCGAATCGCCGTACCGGAGCGGACACATCCGGTGGGGCATGATGGGCGCATGGTGACCGAGGGGGAGCCGGACAACGGGACCGACGGGGCCAACGCCCGCGTCGTGGCGGGACGTTACCGCCTGGAGGCACTGCTCGGACGCGGCGGCATGGGCGTGGTGTGGCGGGCCACGGACCAACTGCTCGGCCGGGGCGTCGCGGTGAAGGAACTGCCCTACGACGACACGCTCACCGCCGCCGACGCCCGGCGGCAGCGCGAGCGCACCCTGCGCGAGGCGCGCGCCCTGGCTCAGCTCAGTCACCCGAACATCATCGTCGTGCACGACGTCGTCGAGGACGACGAACGCCCGTACATCGTCCTTGAGCTGATCGACGGTCCGTCCCTCGCCGACCGGATAGCGTCCGACGGTCCCGTGGACGCGGCGGAGGCCGCGCGGATCGGCGTCGACCTGCTGGGCGCGCTGCGCGCCGCGCACGCGGCCGGGGTGCTGCACCGCGATCTCAAGCCCGCCAACGTGCTGCTGGAGAACGGCACCGACCGGGTGCTGCTCACCGACTTCGGCATCGCGCAGATGCCCGGCTCGACCACCCTCACCGAGAGCGGGTCGTTCGTCGGCTCGCCCGAGTACACCGCGCCCGAGCGGATGTCGGGCGCGCGGACCGGGCCCGAGTCGGACCTGTGGTCGCTGGGCGCGCTGCTGTGCGAGGCGCTCAGCGGCGAGTCGCCGTTCCGCCGCGACTCGCTGAGCGGGGTCCTGCACGCGGTGGTGGTCGACGAGATCCGGCCGCCCGCGCAGGCCGGTCCGATCCTGCCCGTGGTGCGCGGCCTGCTGGAACGTGACCCGGACCGCCGGCTGGACGCCGACCGGGCCGAACGGATGCTGCGCGCCTTCCTCGCGACCGGCCGGACGCCCGAGACGGCCCCGCTCGACCTGCTCCCGGACCGCGAGCCGCCCCGCCGCCGCAGCCCGGTGTGGCGCCAGGTGCCGGGGACCGCCCCGCAGGACACGCCGGACGCCCGCCCCGTACGCCGTCAGCCCACCCGGGGCGCCCTGGTCGCGGCGCTGGTGATCGCCGCGCTGGCCGGGGCGGGCGTGTCCGCGGGGGCGCTGCTGCTCCAGGACCGGGGCGGCGAAGGGGGCGGCGGCACGCCGAGCACCACGGCGCCCGAGACCCCGGTGACCGGGTCGACGCCCGGGCCGGTGCCGCCCGCGACCACCCCGCAGCGGCCGGCGCCGTCGCCCTCGGGGGCCGGCGTCACCTCGTCCTCCAGAGCCGACGCCACCTCGTCCTCGGGGACCGGTGAGCCCACCACGCCCGCGGGGGACGGGAGTCCGGAGCCCGTGGGGGAGGAGAGCCCGGCGTCGCCCGAGGTCTCCGTCTCCTCCTCGGCCGCATAGCCGTATAAAGGCGACATAAGTTCCGGCGTCGGTCACGGGTCTGTGACCGGTGGCCACCCGCTGTGGAACGGCGGTGGTCCGGCACGGTATGCATGAACCCATGAGCAGTGACGGGGGAGCCCGCAACGGGGCAGACGAGCCGACCAGTTTTGGTCTGCAACCGCCCAACCCGAACCCGCCGGCGGCCGTGCCGCACCCCGGCAATCCGTACGCGGCGCCGACCGTCATGGTCCCGCCGCAGGGGGACGACCCGGCGTACGCGCACGGCCGGGCGCCGTACCCCGCGCCGGACGGCGCACGCGGACGGGACGGCGCGCAGGGGAGCGGTTCCCGGCAGGCCGCGCCGGCGGGCCACCCGGGGCAGGCCGGCGTGTCCGCGCCCGACCCCGGCGCGGGACGGGTGATCGCGGGCCGCTACCGGCTGCTCGCCAAGCTCGGCCACGGCGGCATGGGCACCGTGTGGCGGGCCAAGGACGAGACGGTGGACCGTGAGGTCGCCGTCAAGGAGCCCCGGGTCCCCGACCACCTTCCCGAACGTGAACAGGCCAATGTCTTCGAGCGGATGCGCCGTGAGGCCCGCGCCGCCGCCCGGCTCGACCACCCCGCCGTGGTCAGCGTCCACGACGTCGCCGTGGTCGACGGCCGGCCGTGGATCGTGATGGAGCTCGTCCAGGGCCGTTCGCTAGGCGCGGTGCTCCAGGAGGAGGGCACGCTCTCCGCGCGCGAGGCCGCCCGCGTCGGCCTGGAGGTGCTCGGCGCGCTGGAGGCCGCGCACGCGGCGGGCGTCCTGCACCGCGACGTCAAGCCGGACAACGTGCTGCTGGGCCGTCACGACCGGGTCGTGCTCACCGACTTCGGCATCGCCCAGATCGAGGGCGAGACCAACCTGACCGACACCGGCGGCTTCGTCGGCTCGCCCGAGTACATCGCCCCCGAGCGGGTGCTGGGCCAGCGCCCCGGCCCCGCCTCCGACCTGTGGTCGCTCGGCGTGGTGCTGTACGCGGCGACGGAGGGCGTGTCGCCGTTCCGCCGCAGCAACACGCCCGCCACCCTCCAGTCCGTCCTCAACGCCACGCCGGCGCCGCCCGCCTCCGCGCAGGGCCCGCTGGCCGAGATCATCACCGCGCTGCTCCAGAAGGACCCGGCGCGCCGCCCGAACGCCGCCCAGGTCCGCGCCGCCCTGGAGACCGTCGCGAACCCGCCCGTGCCGCAGCCCACCCAGATGGCCACGCTGCCCGTGCCGGGCCGTGCGGGCGGCATCCGTGTCGGCCGCACGGCACTGCTGGGACTCGGCGCCGCGGTGGTCGCGGCGGCCGTCGTGGTGGGCCTGGTGATCGCGGACCCGTTCGCGGGACCGCTGCCCGACGGCTGGAAGACGCACGACCTCGGCGACCGGGTGGGCGTGTCCCTCGCGGTGCCGGAGGGCTTCGTGAAGGACAAGCAGGCCGAGGACTCCGACGGCACCGTCGCCTCCTTCGCCGACCCGAGCGGCATGGTGCGGATCGAGACCGACCGCGACCTGAAGGCCGAGGACAAGGACAACGCGATCCCGGCGTCCGCGTCCGAGCAGGCGTTCGCCCACTGGAACGAACTGAAGGACGGCGAGTTCTCCTGGGGGATCGCCGACACCCCGGCGCCGAAGGGGCGGCCCAGGGAGACGACGTACAAGGAGCAGGACGCGGCGACGAACACGATCGTCTTCACGACGACCACCACACCGCCGCTGGAGCGCGAGGCGCAGGTCCTGTACTACCGCAACAAGGACGGCGACATGTACCGGCTGTGGGTCGTCTACCCGGCGAAGGGCTACTTCGCGGAGGACGGCCGCGAGATCGCCCGCACGGTCTTCGACGCCTACGACGTCCACAAGCGCTGACGCATGCCCGCACGGTCACCGGTGCGTGAAACGCCGGTGACCGCAACGCGCTGATCAGCGGCTTCGTTGCCAGCGTTCACTGGCAATGTGTGAGCCCTGGGTGAATCTGTTACCGACGGGTACACAAAGCGTGCGCCCCGGCATACTCTGCGCCTCATGACGGACGCGCAGACCCGGGAAACGACCGGCACCAACCCCTTGGCCCCCGCCCCCCAGGGCGTACGCACCGCCGCCGACGTGGTGACGCCGGAACTGGTCGCCCAGCTCACCAAGGGCGTGGCGGGTTCCGGCCGTACCGCCAACCACACGCCGTTCACCGGCGAGAAGCTGGCCGACCTGCCCGAGTCGACGCCCGAGGACGTGGCGAAGGCGTTCGAGGCGGCCCGCGCCGCCCAGGCCGTGTGGGCGCGGGTGCCGGTCCGGGAGCGCGCCGCCGTGCTGCTGCGCTTCCACGACCTGGTGCTGAGCCGACAGGCCGAGGTGCTGGACCTGGTCCAGCTGGAGACCGGCAAGGCCCGGCTGCACGCCCACGAGGAGGTCCAGGCGGTCGCCGTCGCCGCCCGCCACTACGGCCGCCGCGCCGCCGCCTATCTGCGGCCCAAGCGGCACACGGGCGCCGTGCCGGTGCTGACGAAGGTCACCGAACTCCGCCACCCGCGCGGCGTCATCGGCCAGATCGCGCCCTGGAACTACCCGCTCGAACTGTCCGTCGGCGACGCGCTCCCGGCGTTCGTCGCGGGCAACGCGGTCGTCATGAAGCCCGACACGGAGACCTGCCTGACCGCGCTGTGGGCCCGCGACCTGCTGATCGAGGCCGGGCTGCCCGCCGACGTGTTCCAGGTCGTCCTCGGCGAGGGCCCGGTCGTCGGCCCCGAGGTCGTCCGGCACGCCGACTACGTCTCGTTCACCGGCTCCACCCGCACCGGCCGCGAGGTCGCCCAGGGAGCCGCCGCCCGCCTGGTCGGGGTCTCCCTCGAACTCGGCGGCAAGAACGCCATGCTGGTGCTGGGGGACGCCGACCTGGACAAGGCCGCCGCCGGCGCCGTCCGCGCCTGCTTCTCCTCCGCCGGCCAGCTCTGCATCTCCATCGAGCGGCTCTACGTCCACGAGTCGGTCGCCGACGCCTTCCTGGAGCGCTTCGCCGCCCGCACCAAGGCGCTGCGTCTGGGCACCGCCCTCGCCTACGGCGCCGACATGGGCTCCCTGGTCGGGCAGCGCCAGCTGGACGCGGTGACCCGGCACGTCGAGGACGCCGTCGCCAAGGGCGCCAAGGTCCTCGCCGGCGGCACCGCCCGCCCGGACATCGGCCCCTACTTCTACGAGCCGACCATCCTCGACGGGGTCGAGGCCCCGATGAGCGTGTGCACGGAGGAGACCTTCGGCCCGGTCGTCTCCGTATACCGCTTCTCCTCCGAGGACGAGGCGGTCGAGCGCGCCAACGAAACGCCGTACGGGCTCAACTCGTCGGTGTGGACGAAGAACGCCCGCCGCGGCCGGGAGATCGCCGCCCGCCTGCGCACCGGCACGGTCAACGTCAACGAGGGCTACGCGCCCGCGTACGGCAGCGTGCAGTCCCCGATGGGCGGTATGAAGGACTCCGGTCTTGGCCGCCGGCACGGCTCGGAGGGCATCCTCAAGTACACCGAGGCCCAGACCGTCGCCCAGCAGCGGCTGCTGCCGATGGCGCCGTCGCTCGGCATGGACGACGAGAAGTACGCGGCCTTCATGAGCCGCAGCCTGCGCCTGATGAAGGCGTTCCGTTTCCGCTAGGCCCCCCGCCGGGTCCGTCCCCTTCCGCCAGGTCCCTCCGCCGGGTCCCCGTCCCGGCGGAGCGCGGCAATGAACGAGAGCTTTCGACGAGGAGAGCACGTGTCACAGGAGAACTCCGCCCCCGCCCCGGACGACGACGGCTACGACTACGACGTCCTCGTCGTCGGCTCCGGCTTCGGCGGTTCCGTCTCGGCGCTCCGGCTGACCGAGAAGGGCTACCGCGTCGGCGTGCTGGAGGCCGGCCGCCGCTGGACCCGCGAGTCGCTGCCGAAGAACTCCTGGGACCTGAAGAACTACCTCTGGGCGCCCAAGCTCGGCATGTACGGCATCCAGCGCATCCATCTGCTCGGCAACGTGATGGTGCTGGCCGGCGCGGGGGTCGGCGGCGGCTCGCTGAACTACGCCAACACCCTGTACGTGCCGCCGAAGCCGTTCTTCGAGGACCCCCAGTGGGGGAACATCACGAACTGGCAGGAGGAGCTGGCGCCGTACTACGACCAGGCGCGGCGCATGCTCGGCGTGCGGCTCAACCCGACGATGACCCCCTCGGACGTCCATCTCAAGGCGGCGGCCGAGAAGATGGGCTGCGGCGACACCTTCCACATGGCGCCCGTCGGGGTCTTCTTCGGCGACGGCGAGGACGCCGACGGCAAGGTCAAGGCCACGCCGGGGCAGGACGTGCCCGACCCGTACTTCGGCGGGGTGGGGCCCTCGCGGCGGGCCTGCTCCGAGTGCGGCGAGTGCATGACGGGCTGCCGGCACGGCGCGAAGAACACCCTCAACGAGAACTACCTGTACCTCGCCGAGAAGGCGGGCGCGGTCGTCCACCCGATGACCACGGCCGTGTCGGTCACGGAGGACTCGCGCGGCGGGTTCGCCGTCGCCACCCTGCCCACGAACGACCGGCGCAAGGGCCAGGGCCGTATGTTCACCGCCCGCCGGGTGGTGCTGGCCGCCGGCACCTACGGCACGCAGACGCTGCTGCACCGGATGCGCACGGGCGGGCAGCTCCCCCACCTCTCGGACCGGCTGGGCGAGATGACCCGTACCAACTCCGAGGCGCTGGTGGGCGCGCAGACCGACGACCGGCGCTACCGCAAGGCGACCGGCGAGGCGAAGGCCGACTTCACCCGCGGTGTGGCCATCACGTCCTCCATCCACCCGGACGAGAACACCCACATCGAGCCGGTCCGCTACGGCAAGGGCTCCAACTCGATGGGCTCCCTGTCGATCCTCCAGGTGCCGTACGCCGACAACGCCTCCGGCGCCGTCCGGGTGCTCGGCTGGCTCGGCAACGCGGCGCGCCACCCCTTGCTGATGCTGCGCTCGCTGTCCAACCGGCGCTGGTCGGAGCGGACCATCATCGGCCTGGTGATGCAGTCGCTGGACAACTCCCTGACGACGTACCTCAAGCCGTCCGGGCCGGGCCGCGGGCTGCTCACCGCGCGCCAGGGGCACGGCGCCCCCAACCCCAAGCAGATCAAGGCGGCGACCGACGGCGCGTCCGCGCTGGCCGAGGAGATCAACGGCTTCCCCGGCTCCAACGTCGGCGAGCTGACGGGCATGCCGCTCACCGCCCACTTCCTCGGCGGCTGTGCGATCGGCGACTCCCCGGAGACCGGCGTGATCGACCCGTACCACCGGCTGTACGGGCACCCCGGGATCACGGTCGTCGACGGTTCGGCGGTCTCCGCGAACCTCGGGGTGAACCCGTCGCTGACCATCACCGCGCAGGCGGAGCGGGCGATGTCGTTCTGGCCCAACAAGGGCGAGGAGGACCCGCGTCCCGCGCAGGGCGAGGAGTACCGGCGGCTGAAGCCGGTGCAGCCGAAGGCCCCGGCCGTCCCGGCGGACGCGTTCGGCGCGCTGAAGCTGCCGTTCCTGGGGATGCCGGCGGTGCCGCCGAAGAAGTAGCGCCCACGCGGCGCACGACTCAAGGGGAAAGGACCTGTGCCCCCCTCCGAGCTCAGGTCCTTTCCCCTTGTCACGGGGGCCGCCGCGAACGGGCGGCCCGGGTCACGCCTGCGCGCCGGCCTTGCGGCGGCGGACGACGAACAGCGCACCCGCGCCGGCCACGACGGCGGCGCCGCCGACCAGGCCGATCACCGGCAGGGCGGAGTTCGAGCCGGTCTCGGCGAGGCTGCCGGTGACCTTCACCTCGCTGACCTTGTCGAGCTCCTTGACGCCGCCGGTCTGCGGCTTGGCGTCGTCGGGGTCACCGGCGTCGGAGCCGGCGGCGAGGATGTCGAAGAAGTAGATCCAGCCGTTCGGGTCGTCGGCGATCCAGCAGCCCTCGGTGTCCGAGTACTCGGCGAAACCGCCGGTGAGGCCCAGCGCGTCCGGCACCTTGCCGCTGACGGAGAGCCGCAGCTGGTAGGAGACGGACTGGCCGGCACCGAGCGAGAACGCGGCGAACGTGGCGCCCTCGCCCGCGGCGTCCGCGAGCGTGTTCCACCTGCCGGTCGCCTTGTCGTACGCCTGGACCGTGATCTGGCCGGAGTAGTCGCGGACGTCCGCCCAGCCGATCGCGGCGACGCCGATCAGCGGCTTGATGTTCTTGATCTCCTCGTCGCCGCGGTTGCTGACGTCGAAGGAGAACGTGGTCCAGCCGCTGCCCGCGACGATCGTCTCGGGCAGGCCCGACAGACCGCTGCGCAGGTCGTCGCTGAGCTCGGCGGTGCTCTCGCCGTCCTCGTCCAGGCAGAGCTCCGGGTCCTCCTCGGCCGGGGTGCTCTCGCCGGCGCTCGGCGAGGGGGAGGCGGTCGCCGAGGGCGACGAGGTGGAGGAGGGGGAGGCGGAGTCGTCGGCGCCGTCCTCGGCGCCGTTCCCCTCCTCGCCGGTCCCGTCGCCGTTCTCGGTCCCGTCGGTGTTCTGCCCCGGCTGTCCGTCCTGCCGGCCGGCGCCGGACTCCGTGGAGTCCGTCTCGGCGGGGTCGGTCGTCGGGGTGGTCGTTGCCGTCTCCGTCGACTGGGACGCGGAGGCGGCGGACGCGGGGTCGGTCGCGTGGGCGGCCGGGGCCGCGAGGAGGGCGGCCGGGACTATCGCTGCCGTCGCGGCCGCTGCGGCCAGGGCGCGGCGAAGCTTCATGAAGACCTCGGTGAGTCCGGCGTGCCGCACGCTCGCGGCACGAGTCGAAGGGCGCCTCCGTGTGGGGCGCACGGGTCTGGTCCCTGTTGTCGGTGAGTTCGATCACCGAGGCCCCCGGATGGTTGTCCCGCAACTCACAGAATCTTTACGTGACGTGGATCACGTGCCCGCGGACGCCTGTGGATCCGGGACCACGCGAGTGAGATCGGCAACGACGACTGCCGGTGGGGCGACGGGCTGATCAACCCCTCCTTCTCCGGCGACCTGCGGACCGAGCCCCCGCGGCACGGCGAGACCCGCGACCCGTACGACCGCAGCACGGGCGTGTCCCGCGACGGCGACCCGGACGAGTGCGGGGTCCTCACCCGTACCTGAGCGCTGCGGGTCCCGGACGCGCGTCGGCCGGCCCCGGGCGTCCCCGGGGCCGGCCGATCTCTCGCGTGACCGGGGCGGCTGTCCCCTGCCTCCCGGTCACCGGTACCGGAACGAGGTCCCACGACGCACGGCACGAGCCGTACGTCTCATCGCTCCGGCGAGCCACGCGTGTGCTGCTCCGGTCCGCCCCTGGCTGGCGCGGACACCGGGACCAACGACCGGCCCGGCCCGCCGGTCACGCACCGGACGGGTGAGACGATCCGTACCTGGGTGACGCGGTCCGTACGCCCGTGCCCGGGACGCGGACTCAGATCTTGCCCCGGCACAGCTCCAGCAGGGTCATGGCGAGCGCGGTGCCCGGCTTGCCCAGGGCGTTCCGGTACGTGGCGAGGATCTCCATCTCGCGGGAGAGATTCACACGGCGGCCGCCGGAGGCGATCCGTTCCTTCTGGATCACGGCGGACACCGCCATCCGTTCCTGCACCAGACCGATGATCCGGTCGTCCAGCGCGTCGATCCGCTCACGGGCGTCGCTGATCAGCTCGGCGGCCTCAGGGGTGCGGGCGCCGGTCTTCTCGGTGGGCTCGGTGGTGGCGGCGGTCATATCGGGGCTCCTCGGTGGACGGGGCCCCGGAGCGACACGGTCCGGTGAAACGCCAGGCGCCCCGGACCTGTCGGCCCGGGGCGCCTGGGAAGTCGCTTGTCAGTTGCTCAAGCAGCACGACCATGGCAGCCGGCGGGCCGGGTGCCATAGGTAAAGAGGAAGGTCGGGTGCGTGAGCATGGGGCCAGTATGCCCGGTCGGCCCGGTCCGTCCAACGCCCGGCCCGCATGGTGAGACGTGGCGTGGGACGCCGGCCGGCTGCCGGGCCGGGACGGACCTTCTCGTCGTCTCGGTAGAATCGGGAGGCACAAGACCCCCTCCCCACCGCCGGAAGGCACCTCGTGTCATCAGCGACTCCCGCTGCCAACGCGCCCGACACCGTCCTGGTCGTCGACTTCGGCGCGCAGTACGCCCAGCTCATCGCCCGTCGCGTCCGCGAGGCGCGGGTCTACAGCGAGATCGTGCCGAGCACCATGCCGGTCGCGGACATCCTCGCCAAGAACCCCGCGGCGATCATCCTCTCCGGCGGCCCCTCGTCCGTGTACGAGGAGGGCGCCCCCCGCCTCGACCGCGCGCTCTTCGAGGCCGGCGTCCCCGTCTTCGGCATGTGCTACGGCTTCCAGCTCATGGCCCAGACGCTGGGCGGCCAGGTGGACAACACCGGCGCCCGTGAGTACGGCCGCACCGACCTGCACGTCTCCAAGAACTCCTCCACCCTCTTCGAGGGCACCCCCGAGGAGCAGGCGGTCTGGATGTCGCACGGCGACGCCTGCTCCGCCGCCCCCGAGGGCTTCACCGTCACCGCGTCCACGGACGTCGTGCCGGTCGCCGCCTTCGAGAACGACGAGAAGAAGCTCTACGGCGTCCAGTACCACCCCGAGGTGATGCACTCCACGCACGGGCAGCAGGTGCTGGAGCACTTCCTGTACCGCGGTGCGGGCCTCACGCCGAACTGGACCACCGGCAACGTCATCGACGAGCAGGTGGCCGCCATCCGCGAGATGGTCGGCGACAAGCGCGCCATCTGCGGCCTCTCCGGCGGCGTCGACTCCGCCGTGGCCGCCGCCCTCGTCCAGAAGGCCATCGGCTCCCAGCTGACCTGCGTCTACGTCGACCACGGTCTGATGCGCAAGGGCGAGACCGAGCAGGTCGAGAAGGACTTCGTCGCCGCGACCGGCGTCCAGCTCAAGGTCGTCGACGCCGAGGAGCGCTTCCTCAAGGCGCTGGCCGGGGTCTCCGACCCCGAGCAGAAGCGCAAGATCATCGGCCGTGAGTTCATCCGGGTCTTCGAGCAGGCCCAGGCCGAGATCATCGCCGACGAGGGCCCCGCGGTGGAGTTCCTGGTGCAGGGCACCCTCTACCCGGACGTCGTCGAGTCCGGCGGGGGCACCGGCACCGCCAACATCAAGTCCCACCACAACGTGGGCGGCCTCCCCGAGGACCTCGAGTTCAAGCTGATCGAGCCGCTGCGCAAGCTGTTCAAGGACGAGGTCCGGATGGTCGGCCAGGAGCTCGGCCTGCCCGAGGAGATCGTCCACCGGCAGCCCTTCCCCGGCCCCGGCCTGGGCATCCGCATCGTCGGCGAGGTCACCAAGGAGCGGCTCGACCTGCTCCGCGAGGCCGACGCGATCGCCCGCGAGGAGCTGACCGCGGCCGGCCTCGACCGCGACATCTGGCAGTGCCCCGTGGTGCTGCTCGCCGACGTCCGCTCGGTCGGCGTCCAGGGTGACGGCCGCACCTACGGTCACCCGATCGTGCTGCGCCCGGTGTCCTCCGAGGACGCCATGACCGCCGACTGGTCGCGGCTGCCGTACGACGTCCTCGCGAAGATCTCCACGCGGATCACCAACGAGGTCCGGGACGTCAACCGGGTCGTGCTGGACGTCACGTCCAAGCCGCCGGGCACCATCGAGTGGGAGTGATCTCCCAGTAGTCGCAGGTCATGTCCGTTTGAGCGTGCGCACCGGCGCTCCGGGCCTCCAGACCTGCACGACGAGATACTTCTCGTCCTCCACGGAGGTCCGCACGACCTCCGTGACCTCGGTGCGGAAGAGGTGGAACGGCTCCGGCGGTTCCACCTCTTCGGCGTACCGGGCGCGGGTCTCCGTGTCGTCCTCCGGCACCTCGACCGCCCGGCCGGAGATCCGCACGTCGCCGCCGCCCATGGTCGTGCCCTCGCCCGGGTTGGCCTGGAGCGAGAAACGGGGGTCGCGGCGCAGGTCCAGCGCCTTCACCGACCCCGGCATCATCCCGAACCACAGCTCGCCGTTCAGGAAGCGCACCTCCAGCCCCGAGGTACGCGGGGAGCCGTCCTTGCGGAGGGTCGCGAGGACGTGGTGCGTGTGGGCGGCGAAGCGGTCCTCGACCGTCCGCGCCAGGTCGGGCTCGGCAGCGGTGAACGCTCCCCAGGTGACGCCGGCGTCCTTCCGGCCGTCCATGTCCGTGTGCGTGCTCATGGAGCGAGTGTGACCCCGAAAACCGACACCCTCTGTCGGGTATCCGGGTGGTCCGCCGGGTATCCGGCGGATGTCCGGTGTTACGGAACAGAGCTGTCGTACGGCGCGCCCCACGGGTAGCTTCCGCCCCGTACGCGAACCCCCCGCGGGAGGACTCATGCACGGGCCCACTCCGCCCCTGCCGGTGCCCACCGACAAACTGCAGTTCGCCATGCCGCCCATGCACGAGTCCCTCGAGGACGAGCGCAAACACCGCAAGGAGCGGCTGGCGGGCGCGCTGCGGCTGTTCGGGCGGCTCGGCTACGAGGACGGCGTCTCCGGGCACATCACCGCACGCGACCCCGAGTTCAGCGACTGCTTCTGGGTCAACCCGTTCGGCATACCGTTCCGCCACGTCACCGTGAGCGACCTGGTGCTCGCCAACCAGGACGGCCAGGTCGTCGAGGGCGGACACCACGTCAACCAGGCCGCCTTCGCCGTCCATGCCCAGGTGCACGCGGCCCGGCCCGACGTCGTCGCCGTCGCCCACTGCCACTCCGTGCACGGACGCACCCTCGCCGCCCTCGGTGAGCTGCTCGACCCGATCACCCAGGAGAGCTGCGCCTTCTACGAGGACCACGCCCTCTACGACGCCTACACCTCCGTCACCGTCGACCCCGAGGAGGGCCGTCGCATCGCCGCCGCCCTCGGCACCCGCAAGGCGCTGGTGCTGCGCAACCACGGGCTGCTGACCGTGGGCGACTCGGTGGACGCGGCGGCCTGGTGGTTCATGACCATGGAACGCTCCTGCCAGGTGCAGCTCACCGCGCGGGCAGCCGGCCGTCCCGTGCTGATCGAACACCGCCAGGCGGTGGCAACGCGGGAGCAGCTGGGCGGGGACCTGGTGGCGTGGATCAACTACCAGCCGATGTGGCGGGAGATCACGCGGAGCGAGCCGGATCTGCTGGACTGAGCGCCTGTCTTCCGGTTGAGGAGAGTGCGCGTCAACCTGACGCCTCGAGATTCACCCGCGGCGACCGGGCCCGGCGGACGGGACGGGCTTGGTGTAGGGCACAATTCGCTTCCGGTGCGGGGGAGTTGTCCGGTGGCCGCCGAGGGCGGTCGTGGTGTGTCGGGATGTGTCGGGTAGTGCGGGAAGGCGGCTTCGGGCGTGGCGGTGCAGGAGGCTAGGCAGGGCGGAGCGGACCCGGCTGCCCACGAGGGCGGCTGCACCTGCGGGGACTGTCCGCACGGGGCGCGTGAGGGACACCGGCGCGCGGTCGCCGCGTTCCTGGTGAAGCGGGACGAGTACGCCACCGGCCAGGGTCTCCCGGCCGCCGTGGCCCACTCCGCCTCCGCTTCCCGGCAGTGGGTCTCCGAGGAACTCGCCCAGGCCGCCGAGGCGGTGGCCGAACGCGGCCGGGCCGAGGGCGCCGCCTGGCTGGCCCGCCTGTGGCAGCGGACGGCGGTCGTCGTCTGGGCCGGGGTCCTCGCGCTGCTGCTCGTGCAGGCGCTCACCGCGATCGGCGCGGGCTGGACCTCCGCGCGCACCGCCGGGCTGCTGGCCGCGGTCCTGGTGGCGGGTGCGCTCAGCGGGGCGTCCTGGTTCCACCGGGCGCGGGGCGGCGCGCTCGCCCCGGTCATCGGCGAGGACAACCGGCTCTCCACGTCCCGCGCCGTGGCCGGCTCCTGGGTGCTGCTCGTCGCGTTCGCCCTGCTCGTGCTGGTGGGGCGGCTCGCGGCCGCCTCCGACCCCCGGGAGCGGGACGCGCTGATCGAGGGCCTGGAACTCGCCCGCGGCGCCGGTGTGGTGACCGTCCTCGCCGTGGTCTGCGGGATCGCCGTGCTGGTGCGCCGAGTGGTCGGGCTGCGGGTGCAGGGGCAGCGGCTGCAGAAGGTGCGCGCCCACCGGCCCAGGGCGGCCGACCTGCTCACCGACGACTCCGGACGCGGCAGCTTCGCCGACATCCAGTACGTCGTCATCAACGCCGTCGCCCTCGCCTTCGCCGCCGTACGGCTGGCCCGCCGCCCGGACCAGCTGCCCGACCTGCCCTGGGGCCTCGCCGTGGTTGTGCTGGTGTCGGCGGGCACCTACCTCGCGGGCAAGTACGCCGAGGGCGGGCGCCCGGTGATCCTCTCCGTGGTGCGGGCCCGGGAGGCCGGCGACCTGGACGCGCCCATCCGCACCGGCGACGACATCGAGATCCGCGGCACCGGGTTCGTCCCGGCCGGGGCGCAGGGCGCGGACCGGCTGGCGCGCATGGTGGTGCGGGTCGGCCCGGTGAACGTCCATGTGCCGCTGGTGCCGGTGGTGGGCGGCTTCGACAACCCGACCGACGACCTGCTGACCGTGCCGGTCCCCGCGGACGTGGAACCCGGCCGGGTCGACGTGCAGGTCGTCACCGCGGCCGGGGTGGAGACCAACCGGTACACCATCGACGTCACGGAGTGACCTCAGGAGCGGACGTACTGGCGGGTCGCTGTCGCTTCCCTGAGAAAACGCTGTCGTCGGGGTGCATCCGGCGCCGATTGCCGTACGTTCGGTCTGTCCAGGTGGGCCCGGAGTCGAGAGGCGGCGGCGACATGACGCACGGCATGCGCGCAGACAGTTACACCCCACGTCCCGACGGCGACGGCGGGCTGCGGGACAGGGCCGCCCGCTACGCCCTGCTGCCGCTGCGGATCTTCCTCGGCGTCACCTTCGTCTACGCCGGCCTGGACAAGCTCACCGACAGCGCCTTCCTCAAGGACTCCGGGGCCGGGTCGATCGGCGACATGATGCGTGCCGTGCGTGACTCCTCCGCCATCCCCGCGCTGGTCGACATGGCGCTGAAAAGCCCCGTCGGCTTCGGCTACGCCATCGCCTTCGGCGAGCTGGCCGTCGGCATCGGCACCCTGCTCGGGCTGCTCACCCGGATCGCCGCCCTCGGCGGGGCGCTGATCTCGCTCAGCCTGTGGCTGACCGTGAGCTGGGCGGCCGATCCGTACTACTACGGCAACGACCTTCCGTACCTCATGGCCTGGACCCCGCTGATCCTCGCCGGGGCCCCGCTGCTGTCCGTCGACGCCGCCCTCCGCGCACGGCGCCGACGCGGAACCTTCTAGTGACCTGAGTCAGAGATTCGTCGGCAGTAGGCGGCGAATCTCTGACTCAGGTCACTAATCCCCCGGGGTCCGCGCATGGCCGGCCGCGTCCGCCCCTTCCGGGGCCGGGCGGACCCGGCGGCGGCGCACCTGGCCGGTCACCACGCCCACCGCGCCGGCCAGGCAGAGGCCGCCCACGACGAGCGGGATCACCACGAACCACGGGGTCTCCCAGGCCCCTCCCGCGTCTCCGCCGTAGATCACCGCGGCCGCGAGCAGGGCGGTGCCGGCGACCAGCCGGCCGGGCTGGAACTCATGACGCAGCACGGCTCACCTCCGCCTGGCCCGCGCCGACCCTGAGGTCGAGCCGCAGCGTGCCCGCCTTCTCCGCGCCCGGGGGCGGCTGCAGGGTCATCTCCTTGTACTTGCCCGGCGCCACGTCCACGTCCTTCCGTCCGTCGCCCGGCACCTGGATGTCACCCAGCCCCACCTCGACACGCAGCCGCACGGTCGCGTCCCGGGGGACGATCACATGGATGCGGCCCAGCCCCACCTCGACCTCGGTGGAGACCGTGTCCCCCGCGGGGACCCGGACCGCCGACAGGTCCAGCTCGCCCTCGCCCGCGCCCAGGTCGTACATCGGGCGTATCTGCGCGACCGAGGCCGGCCGCCAGCCCGTGCGGGTCCAGTCCGTGCCGATGTCGTGGGGCACGGCGGTCGACCCGGCGAGCAGGCCCGCCGTGAGGATCGCGAGGACGATCGACCCGGCGCCCGTGCGGCCCAGGAAGGCACTGACGGCGATCCCCAGACCGATCACGCCGAGCGCGCACGCCAGGCCCGTCTGCAGGCTGATGCCGAGAGGGTGCGTCTCCCACGTGAGCCCCGTGCCCAGACCGGCCGCGGCAAGCGCGAACAGGAAGACCCAGCCGCCGATCCCGCGGGGTCCTCTCGGCCGGGGCGGGCGCGCCTGCTGCGGGCGCCACACGTCCTTCGCCCCGCCGCCGCTCCCGGGGCGGACGGCGACGCCGGCCGCGGTGGCGATGTCCAGGTCCCGCGCGTCCTCGGGGCCCCACAGATACCCCGTGCCCCCGACATACGTGCCGTCCTTGACGATGGGCTCGCGCCACCACGACGGGTACGCGGCCGGAACCGGCGGTGCCTGTGGCTCCGGCGGGGCGTCGGCGGCGGCCTGCGCGGCGATCGGGTCCGGGCTCGGCGTGCCGCGCCGCCGCGACCAGTAGGCGGCGCCCGCGAGCAGCAGGGACAGTATGACGGCGAAGCTCAGCACCCCGTCGTTGCTCAGCATCGACAGAAAGACACCGCAGCCGACCAGGGCGAACAGCACCGCCGCGAGCGTGTGGCCGTCGACCCGGCCGGTGAGCAGCCGGCGGACCTGGTTCTCGTCCTCGTCGTCGTACGGGACGAACAGCCAGGCGAAGCCGTAGAAGATGAGGCCGATGCCGCCGGTCGCGGACAGCACGGCGAGCGTGATCCGGAAGATCACCGGGTCCATGTCGTACTGCCGGCCGAGACCGGCGCAGACCCCGCCGAACATCTGGTGCCGCCGGTCCCGCCGGAAGTGCCGGCCGGGGTCGACGAGCCCCGCCGGAGCGCCGGCCGTCCCCTCCTTCCCCGCGCTCGCACGGGAGGGGCCCGCGGCGGGCGCGCCCGGTCCGGGTCCGGGACGCGGTCCCGGACCCGACGCGGCGTGCTGGTGATCCGTCATGGGTCCATGGTGACGGCCGAGCCGCGCCGACGGCAGTCGGGACGACCCTGGCCGGACCCTGATATCCGCCCCTGATCCCGATGTCGGGGGGCCGACCCCGAGACCGGGATCAGGGGAGTCTCCGGGGCGGACCCTGATGCCCCGGACTGCTCGGCGTGTGACCATCGTTGGCATGTCGGAAGCCGCAGCAGCGCCCCTCGCCGAGCCGCGGCCGCCGCGCAAGCTCTACCGCAGCAGTGACGGACGCTGGCTCGGGGGAGTGGCACGGGGGCTCGCCGGACATCTCGGCCTGCCCGTGATCTGGGTGCGCCTCGCGTTCGTCGCCCTGTTCATGGCCGACGGTCTCGGGGCCCTGCTGTACGCCGCGTTCTGGTTCTTCGTGCCGCTCGGGGTGGGCGGCGTCGACGCGCAGAAACCGCCCTCGCCGGTCACCGCCGAGACCACCCCGGACGGCCGCCGCAGACTCGTCACGCGGAAACCGGACAAGGGACAGATCGTCGCCCTGCTCCTCATGGTCGTGGTGGCCATGATCTTCGTGGGCAGCGTGGACCTCACCAACGGCGCCCGGGCGTACCTCTGGCCGACCGTCCTGGTCGGCGCGGGCGTGGCCCTGGTGTGGCGGCAGGCGGACAACGCACGCCGGGCCCGCTGGATGGAGGTCGGCCGCCGCAGGCGGACGGTCACGCTGCTGCGGGCGGTGGCGGGTGTGCTGCTGGTGACGGCGGGCGCCTCCGGCATCTTCGTCCTGCGCGGCTCCGGCAGTCACCTGGGCGCGGTGCTGCAGGCCGCCCTGGCGGTCCTCGTCGGCGTCGCCCTGCTCGCGGGTCCATACCTCGTTCGTATGACGCAGGACCTCTCCGAGGAGCGCCTGATGCGCATCCGCGCCCAGGAGCGCGCCGAGGTCGCCGCCCATGTCCACGACTCCGTGCTGCACACGCTCACGCTGATCCAGCGCAACGCGGACAACCCCGGCGAGGTGCGCCGCCTGGCCCGCGCCCAGGAGCGCGACCTGCGCGCCTGGCTCTACAAGCCGGAGGGGAACGGCAAGGACGAGGACGAGGAGCCCGCCACCCTCGCGGAGGCGGTCAAGCGCAACGCCGCCGAGGTCGAGGACAAGCACGGCGTCCCCCTGGAGGTCGTCGTCGTGGGCGACTGCCCCCTCGACGAGAGGATCGCCGCGCAGATGCAGGCCGCGAGGGAAGCGATGGTCAACGCCGCCAAGTACGGTGGCGAGGGAGGCGCGGTCCAGGTCTACGCGGAGGTCGAGGGGAGGACGGTGTTCGTGTCCGTCCGGGACCGCGGTCCCGGGTTCGACCTCGACTCGATACCCGCCGACCGTATGGGCGTCAGAGAATCGATCATCGGCCGTATGGAACGCAACGGCGGCACGGCGCGGCTGCGCGCGGTGCCGGACGGGGGAACCGAGGTCGAGCTGGAGATGGAGAGGGCGGAGAAGACGTCATGAGCGAGCCGACCGAGGCGAACGCAGCGGCGGAGGCGGCACCGGCGGACGGGACCGCGGAGCCGGCCGGCGGGGCCGGGCGGCGCCATGTGCGCGTGGTCCTCGTCGACGACCACCGGATGTTCCGTACGGGGGTCCAGGCGGAGATCGGACAGACCGAGCAGACCGGTGTCGAGGTGGTCGGCGAGGCCGCCGACGTCGACCAGGCGGTCACGGTCATCACGGCGACGCGGCCCGAGGTGGTGCTGCTCGACGTGCACCTGCCCGGGGGCGGCGGCATCGAAGTGCTGCGGCGCTGCACGTCGTTGATGGGGGATCCGGAGCGGCCGGTGCGTTTTCTCGCGCTGTCCGTGTCGGACGCGGCGGAGGACGTCATCGGCGTCATCCGGGCCGGTGCGCGCGGCTACGTCACCAAGACGATCACGGGCGCCGACCTGGTGGACTCGATGTTCCGGGTGCAGGAGAACGACGCGGTGTTCTCGCCGCGGCTGGCCGGGTTCGTGCTGGACGCCTTCGCGTCGACGGACGCCCCGCCGGTGGACG
>Ga0164243_10004945_pt1 | contig 20549 bp, 28 predicted proteins | sample OricompcompostOP_FD_108781 | JGI IMG/M metagenome (GOLD analysis project Ga0164243, IMG submission 108781) | Organic Plus compost microbial communities from Emeryville, California, USA - Original compost - Organic plus compost (OP) | ecosystem: Engineered > Solid waste > Mixed feedstock >...
AACGCCGAAGGCGAACAGGTCGTCGAAGTGCATGAGACGACGCCCGGCCGCCTGCTGCTCGCCGAGAACCTTCCGAAGATGCCGGGCGTGAAGTTCGCCATGGCAAATCAGCTTCTGACGAAGAAGAACATCTCAGGTCTGATCGACGCGGTCTACCGCAACTGCGGTCAGAAGGAGACGGTGATCTTCTGCGATCGCATCATGGCGCTCGGCTTCCACCACGCCTTTAAGGCGGGCATCTCGTTCGGCAAGGACGACATGCTCATTCCGGAGACGAAGGAGAAGATCGTCGAGAAGACGAACGCCGAGGTTCGCGACTTCGAGCAGCAGTACCAGGACGGCCTGATCACGCAGCTCGAGAAGTACAACAAGGTCGTTGACGCCTGGTCGCGATGCACCGATCAGATCGCCAAGGAAATGATGGATCGCATCTCGGCGGTCCAGAAGGACCCGACAACCGGGCGCGACAAGCAGATCAACTCGGTCTACATGATGAGCCACTCGGGTGCGCGCGGTTCGCCGGCGCAGATGAAGCAGCTCGCCGGTATGCGTGGCCTCATGACGAAGCCTTCGGGCGAAATCATCGAGACGCCGATCATCTCGAACTTCAAGGAAGGCTTGTCCGTTCTCGAGTACTTCAACTCCACGCACGGCGCCCGCAAGGGTCTGGCCGACACCGCCTTGAAGACGGCGAACTCCGGCTATCTCACGCGTCGTCTCGTCGACGTCGCGCAGGACGCCATCATCTCTGAGGTCGACTGCGGAACCGACGCCGGCATCAACGTGCAGGCCGTCGTCGACGCCGGTCAGGTCATCGTGTCGCTTGCGGCGCGTGTCCTTGGCCGTACGGCAGCCGAAGACATCAAGCATCCGACGACGGGTGAGATCATCGTTGCCAACGGTGAACTGATCGAAGAGCGCCACGCCGAAGCCATCGGCAAGGCCGAGATCCAGGAAGTCCGCATCCGCTCGGTTCTGACGTGCGAGACGGTTAACGGCGTGTGCGCCAAGTGCTACGGCCGCGACCTCGCACGCGGTACGCCCGTCAACATCGGCGAAGCTGTCGGCGTCATCGCCGCGCAGTCGATCGGTGAGCCGGGCACGCAGCTCACGATGCGCACGTTCCACATCGGCGGTACGGCCAACCTGGTCGACTCTTCGTTCATCGAGTCGAACTTCAACGGCACCGTGAAGCTGAAGAACCGCGCTATCGCCAAGGACTCGAAGGGTCAGAACGTGGCGACGAGCCGGATCATGTCGGTCATCATCGTCGACCAGACGGGCAAGGAACTCGCGACCCACAAGATCAGCTATGGTTCGCGCATGTTCGTTGATGAAGGCGATACCGTGAAGCGCGGCACCAAGATCGCGCAGTGGGATCCCTACACCCGTCCGATTCTGTCTGAGGTCGATGGCGTCGTGGATTTCGAGGATCTGATCGAGGGCTCTTCTGTCCGCGAGCAGACCGACGAAATGAAGGGTACATCGAACCGGGTCATCATCGACTGGCGTACGTCGCCGAAGGGTTCGGAGTTGAAGCCCGCCATCGTGATCAAGGACTCGAAGGGCAAGCCGATCAAGGTGGCGCGCGGCGGTGACGCTCGTTATCTGCTCTCGGTCGATGCCGTTCTTTCCGTTGATCGTGGAACGGAGGTCAAGGCCGGCGACGTGCTCGCGCGAATCCCGACGTCGAGCGCAAAGCAGAGCGACATCACCGGCGGTCTCCCGCGCGTTGCGGAACTCTTCGAGGCTCGTCGTCCGAAGGATCACGCGATCCTTGCGGACGTCTCGGGCACGGTCGAGTTCGGCAAGGACTACAAGAACAAGCAGCGCATCACGATCAAGCCCGATGACGAGACGCTGGAGCCTGTCGAATACCTGATCCCGCGCGGCAAGAGCCTCGCCGTCCAGCACGGCGATCGCGTCGAGCGCGGGGATTTTGTATACGACGGCAACCCGGCGCCGCACGACATTCTGGCGATCAAGGGCGTCGAGGAACTCGCGAACTACCTGATCAACGAGATCCAGGACGTCTACCGTCTGCAGGGCGTGACGATCAACGACAAGCACATCGAAGTGATCGTTCGCCAGATGCTGCAGAAGGTCGAGATCACGGACGCCGGCGAAACCGAGTTGATCAAGGGCGAGCAGCTCGATCGCATCGAGTTCGAGGAGATCAACGCCGCGGCTCAGAAGGCTGGCAAGCGTGCGGCCTCCGCAAGCCCGGTCCTGCTCGGCATCACCAAGGCGTCGCTGCAGACGCGGTCGTTCATCTCGGCGGCTTCGTTCCAGGAGACGACGCGCGTGCTGACCGATGCTGCCGTCAACGGCAAGTCGGACACGCTCGACGGGCTGAAGGAGAACGTCATTGTCGGTCGGCTTATCCCGGCCGGCACCGGCGGCATGCTGCGGCAGCTCCGTAAGGTTGCGATGCAACGCGACGACCTCATCGCGAAGGAAAAGGCCAAGACGTCGAACCTGCCGTCGCCTGACGGGCTCTCGGGCCCGGCCGCCCGGCGCCGTCGTCGTCCGGCAGAGGAAGCCGCGGAGTAAGCTCCGCGCGCCTTCCAAGTACGTGATTGAAAGCGGCCGTCTCCCTCTGGGTGGCGGCCTCTTTCTTTAGCCCTAATTCCTGTCATCCTCGGCTTTATGCCACTGCTGTCCGGTTGGGTTTGTCTGGACGTAGGGCATGGCTCTGTAGGCAGCGTCCCAGGCAGTCAACGCGCTCTTTAAAATGTGCGGAAGCTTACTATTTATCCGCAGCGCATCCCCCCAATTGCATTTATGTCGAGTTGGAAACGACCTGTGCGATTGAGCCGACAACAGGTCGCAGGTTCTGTTTGCTTTTTCGCGGCTCGTTCAGCGAAAATAATTTCAGGTCCCGGCTGCGGGCCTGTTGACCAATATTGCGGGTGTGTATATAGCTCCGCCCACTCTCACGGGTTGGTGGTAGGCCGCTCGGCGCTCTTAGCGCCAAATTTTGCGCCTAAACGCTCCCGTTCATAAAGCAGAGCATATCGACGGGCCAAGATCTGTCACCCTCGGGCGGCACGATCCTCTGGTTTTTTCTTGCTAGGGGCGAACTTCGCGCACCTGGCAGGTTTGCTTGGCGCATTTCTGCAGTGAGAAATGCGTCCCGAAGTCAGGATTGGGCGAATGCCGACGATACAACAGTTGATCCGGAAGCCCCGGGTAAAGCCAGTCTACCGCGAGAAGTCGCGCCACATGGAAGCCTGCCCGCAGAAGCGTGGCGTCTGCACGCGCGTCTACACGACGACGCCGAAGAAGCCGAACTCCGCTCTGCGTAAGGTCGCCAAGATCCGGCTGACGAACGGCTATGAGGTCATCGGCTACATCCCGGGTGAAGGCCATAACCTTCAGGAGCACTCCGTGGTCCTGATCCGTGGCGGCCGCGTCAAGGACTTGCCGGGCGTTCGTTATCACATCATCCGCGGCGTCCTCGATACGCAGGGCGTCTCGGCGCGTCGTCAGCGGCGTTCGAAATACGGTGCAAAGCGGCCGAAGTAAGCGGCCACGTTGGGCCGGAAAATCTGGCCCTGAGATTTAAAGAGAATTCGAAGCGAAGGGCCAGTCAGGATGTCTCGTCGTCACGCGGCGCAAAAGCGGGAAGTGATCCCGGATCCGAAGTTCAACGACGTCGTCGTCACCAAGTTCATGAACGCGGTGATGGAAGACGGCAAGAAGTCGGTCGCCGAACGCATGGTCTACGGCGCGTTCGAGAAGATGGAACAGCGGGGCAAGGCAAACCCGATCGATCTCTTCCGTCAGGCGCTCGACAACGTCATGCCTTCGGTTGAGGTTCGCTCGCGTCGCGTCGGCGGCGCCACGTATCAGGTGCCGGTGGAAGTTCGCAACGAGCGCCGGCAGGCGCTGGCGATCCGCTGGCTGATCGCTGCGGCCCGCGCCCGCAACGAGTCGACGCTGATTGATAAGCTTTCGGGCGAATTGCTCGACGCCGCGAACAACCGCGGCACCGCAGTCAAGAAGCGCGAAGACACGCACAAGATGGCGGAAGCCAACCGCGCCTTCTCGCACTACCGCTGGTAGGACAAGTTACAAGGATTTCGAGGCAGACATGGCCCGACAATACCCGATCGAGGATTACCGCAACTTCGGCATCATGGCTCACATCGATGCTGGAAAGACGACGACGACCGAGCGGATCCTCTATTACACCGGCAAGTCCTACAAGATCGGCGAAGTCCATGACGGCGCCGCGACGATGGACTTCATGGATCAGGAAGCCGAGCGCGGGATCACGATCACGTCGGCTGCGACGACCTGTTTCTGGACCGGACGTGACGGCAAGAAGCGCCGTCTGAATATCATCGACACGCCAGGCCACGTCGACTTCACCATTGAAGTCGAGCGTTCGTTGCGCGTGCTCGATGGCGCCGTGTGCGTTCTCGATTCCAACCAGGGCGTCGAGCCGCAGACGGAAACCGTCTGGCGCCAGGGCGACAAGTACAACGTCCCGCGCATCATCTTCGCCAACAAGATGGATAAGACCGGCGCTGACTTCTACATGTGCGTCGAGGACATCAAATCGAAGCTCGGCGCGCGTCCGGTTCCGATGCAGATTCCGATTGGTGCGGAATCGAACTTCCAGGGCGTCGTCGACCTCATCAAGATGAAGGCCATCACCTGGGATGGCGATGGCAAAGACGCGAAGATGATCGAGGGCGACATCCCCGCCGACCTCGTCGACAAAGCCAACGAATATCGCGCAGCGATGATCGAAGCCGCCGTCGAGATGGACGATGCGGCGCTCGAAGCGTTCCTCGAAGGCAAAGAGCCGGACGAGGACACGCTGCGCAAGCTGATCCGCAAGGCGACGGTCAAGGGCGCGTTCTATCCGATGTTCTGCGGCTCGGCCTTCAAGAACAAGGGCGTGCAGCCGCTGCTCGACGCGGTCATCGATTTCCTTCCCTCGCCGCTTGATCGCGAGGCTTACAAGGGCACCGATCCGAAGACGGGCGGCGAGCTTCTCCGCAAGCCGTCGGACTCGGAACCGCTCGCGATGATCGCCTTCAAGATCATGAGCTTCGAGCATGTCGGCTCGATCACGTTCTGCCGTATCTATTCGGGAAAGCTCGAGCAGGGCATGGCGCTCGCGAACACGACGCGTGACAAGAAAGAGCGCGCCGGCCGCATGTACCTGATGCACGCCGCCGACCGCGAGGAAATCAAGGAAGCCTTCGCTGGCGACATCGTCGCTCTGCAGGGCCTGAAAGACACGCGCACGGGCGAGACGCTCTGCGATCCGTCGAAGCCGGTCATTCTCGAGAAGATGGAGTTCCCGAACCCCGTCATCGAAATGAAGATCGAGCCGAAGACGAAAGCCGACCAGGAAAAGATGGCGATCGCCCTCAATACCCTGGCCCTTGAAGATCCGTCCTTCCGCGTCTCCGTCGATCCGGAATCGGGCGAGACGATCCTGAAGGGCATGGGCGAGCTTCATCTCGACATCAAGGTCGACATCCTGAAGCGGACCTATAACGTCGAAGCCAATACCGGCGCGCCGCAGGTTGCCTACCGCGAGACGCTCGCCCGCGCGACGGACGTAGACTACACGCACAAGAAGCAGACGGGTGGCACGGGCCAGTTTGCTCGCGTCAAGCTGAAGCTCGAGCCGAACGAAACCGGCAAGGGCAATGAGTTCACGACGTCGATCGTCGGCGGCACGGTGCCGAAGGAATACATTCCGGGCGTCGAAAAGGGCGTCAACTCTGTCTGGGACAGCGGTATCCTCATCGGCTTCCCGATGGTCGACATGAAGGTCAACCTTTACGACGGCGCGTTCCACGAAGTGGATTCGTCCGCCATCGCCTTCGAAATCGCGACGCGCGCCGCCATGAAGGAAGGGTGCGAGAAAGCGGGCGTCAAGCTTCTTGAGCCCATCATGGACGTCGAGGTCGTGACGCCGGGCGAGTTCGTCGGCGGCATCATCGGCGACATCAACTCGCGGCGCGGTCAGATCCGCACGCAGGAGATGCGTGGCAACGCGACGGTTATCCGTGCGTATGTCCCGCTCGCAAACATGTTCGGCTACATCAATACGCTGCGCTCGATGTCGACGGGTCGCGCGCAGTACACGATGCAGTTCGCGCATTACGCAGACGTGCCACGCAACGTGGCGGATGAGGTCAAGGCAAAATACGCCTGATAGAAGTCGGGCCCGGCCGGCGAGAGTATCCGCCGTCGGGCTCAAAGAAACGAAGCCTGAAAATGCCCGGATCGGAAGGTCTCGGGACCTGATAGTAGGACTAAGGAGAGCCAACGATGGCGAAGGCAAAATTCGAGCGGAACAAGCCGCATTGCAACGTCGGTACGATCGGACACGTCGACCACGGCAAGACAACGCTGACCGCAGCCTTGACGAAGGTTTCAGCCGACCGCGGCTGGACGGCGACCTCGATCGCGTATGACGAAGTCGCGAAGGCCTCCGAAAGCCAGGGTCGCCGTGACCCCACGAAGATTCTGACGATCGCGACCTCGCACGTTGAGTACGCGACGCCGAACCGTCACTATGCGCACGTCGACTGCCCAGGCCACGCCGACTACGTGAAGAACATGATCACCGGCGCAGCTCAGATGGACGGCGCGATCCTCGTCGTTTCGGCTGTTGACGGCCCGATGCCGCAGACGCGCGAGCACATTCTTCTTGCTCGCCAGGTCGGCGTGCCGAAGATCGTCGTGTTCCTCAACAAGTGCGATATCGTTGAGGACGAAGAACTCCTTGACCTCGTTGAGATGGAAGTCCGTGAGCTTCTCTCGAAGTACAACTTCCCGGGCGACGATACTCCGGTCATCCGCGGCGCAGCCGTGAAGGCCCTCAACGGTGAGAAGGGCCCGCTCGCCGACGAAGCGATCATCAAGCTCTACGAGGCGATGGACTCGTTCATCCCGATCCCGGAGCGTCCGAAGGATCAGCCGTTCCTGATGCCGATCGAAGACGTGTTCTCGATCTCGGGCCGCGGCACCGTCGTCACCGGCCGTATCGAGCGCGGCACGATCAAGGTCGGCGAGGAAGTCGAGATCGTCGGCCTTCGCGACACGCAGAAGTCGGTCGTCACCGGCGTCGAAATGTTCCGAAAGCTGCTAGATTCGGGTGAGGCTGGCGATAACGTCGGCTGCCTGCTTCGCGGCATCGACAAGGAATCGGTCGAGCGCGGCCAGGTTCTCTGCAAGCCCGGCACGGTGAAGCCGCACAAGAAGTTCACGGCCGAAGCCTACATCCTGAACAAGGAAGAGGGCGGCCGTCACACGCCGTTCTTCACGAACTATCGTCCGCAGTTCTATTTCCGCACGACCGACGTGACGGGCACCGTGAAGCTCGCCGAAGGTACGGAAATGGTCATGCCGGGCGACAACGTCTCGGTCGAAGTTGAACTCGTCTCGCCGATCGCCATGGAAGAGAAGGTCCGCTTCGCCATTCGCGAAGGCGGCCGTACGGTCGGCGCCGGCGTTGTCACGAAAATCATCGAGTAGAAGGCATTTCCGGGGAAGCGTCCCACACGAGCGCTTCCCCAAATCTTTTTGCGAGAAGTGAAAGCACAAAGCCATGCACGGCCAAAACATCCGCATCCGGCTCAAAGCGTTCGATCATCGTATTCTCGATGCATCGACCCGCGAGATCGTGAACACGGCGAAGCGTACCGGTGCTGAAGTTCGCGGTCCCATTCCGCTGCCGACGCGCATCGAACGCTTTACGGTCAATCGTTCGCCGCACATCGACAAGAAGAGCCGCGAGCAGTTCGAGATGCGGACCCACAAGCGTTTGCTCGACATCGTCGATCCGACGCCGCAGACGGTCGACGCATTGATGAAGCTCGACCTCGCTGCAGGCGTAGACGTCGAGATCAAGCTCTAAACAAGAAATTACGGGCCCTCTGGCGGTAACGCGAATGGCCCCAACGATAGGAAGGAATGCAGATGCGTTCCGGAGTGATAGCACAGAAGATCGGTATGACCCGGATCTTCACCGACGCGGGCGAGCACATCCCCGTGACGGTGTTGCGTCTCGAGAACCTTCAGGTTCTCGCGCACCGCACCGAGGAGAAGAACGGCTATACCGCGATCCAGGTCGGCGGCGGCACGAGGAAACCCTCGCGTCTGACGAAGTCCGAGCGGGGAACCTTCGCGAAGGCTGAGGTCGAACCGAAACGGAAGATCGCAGAGTTTCGCGTTAGTCCTGAGAACTTGATCGATGTGGGCGCGGAAATCACCGCTGACCACTTCGTCCCGGGCCAGTTCGTCGATGTGACGGGCACCACCCAGGGTAAGGGTTTCCAGGGCGCCATGAAGCGCTGGAACTTCGGCGGTCTCCGCGCCACCCACGGCGTCTCCGTTACGCACCGCGCACACGGTTCGACCGGTCAGCGCCAGGATCCGGGCAAAGTCTTCAAAGGCAAGAAGATGGCCGGTCATTTGGGCGATGAACGCGTCACGACGCAGAACCTTGTCGTTGCCAAGATCGACAAGGAGCGCGGCCTCGTCATGGTTCGTGGCGCCGTTCCGGGTTCCAAGGGCGGCTGGGTCGTCGTTCGCGACGCCGTCAAGAAGGCTGCGCATGCTGATGTTCCGAAGCCTGGGGCATTCAAGGCGCGCGGCGAAGCGAAGAAGGAAGGCGCGTGATGAAAGCCGAAGTCACCAGCCTCGATGCCGGTAAGTCCGGCGATATCGAGCTTGCCGACGACATTTTCGGTCTTGAGGTCCGCAACGATCTCATTCACCGCATGGTGCGCTATCAGACGCTGAAGCGCATGGCCGGCACACATCACGCCCAGGATCGCTCGGAAGTCGCGGTCACGGGCAAGAAGATGTACAAGCAGAAGGGCACCGGCGGTGCGCGTCACGGCGACAAGTCGGCTCCGCAGTTCCGCGGCGGCGGCAAGGCGTTCGGGCCGAAGCCGCGCTCGCACGCGATCGATCTGCCGAAGAAGGTCCGCGCCCTCGCGCTTCGGCACGCGCTCTCGTCGAAGGCGAGAGCCGGCGAGATCGTGGTGATCGACAAGGCGACGTCGTCGGAAGGCAAGACGTCATCGCTGAAGGCGCAGTTTGCCAAGCTGGCCCTTGAGAACGCGCTGATCATCGATGGTGCCGAGCTCGAGGTGAACTTCGCCCGCGCCGCGCGCAACATTCCAAATATCGACGTGCTCCCGATCCAGGGCATCAACGTCTACGACATCCTTCGTCGTAAGAAGCTGGTGTTGACGCGGGCCGCCGTCGCAGCGCTGGAGGCGCGCTTCAAATGACGATCAAACGCTCCGCATACGACGTCATCGTCGCGCCGGTCATCACGGAGAAGGCGACGCTCGCCTCCGAAGCCAATCAGGTGATCTTCAAAGTGAAGCCTGACGCGACGAAGACCGAGATCAAGTCAGCGGTTGAAGGCCTGTTCAAGGTCAAGGTGAAGGCCGTCAACACGATCGTCCGCAAGGGCAAGCAAAGAACGTTCAAGGGCATCAAGGCCCTCTTGAGCGATACGAAGAGGGCGGTTGTCACCCTCGAGGAAGGCCATTCCATCGACGTGACGACGGGGCTCTGAGGAAAGATCATGGCGCTTAGGACATACAACCCAACTTCGCCCGGACGTCGTCACCTGATTCAGGTCGATCGTTCGACGCTCTGGAAGGGCAAGCCGCTGAAGACGCTCGTCGAGGGCAAGACGAAGACCGGCGGTCGCAACAGCGATGGCCGTATCACGTCGCGCCACATCGGCGGCGGCGCCAAGCAGGCGTATCGCAAGATTGACTTCCGCCGTCGGAAGTTCGATGCGCCGGCCAATGTCGAGCGCTTGGAATACGATCCGAACCGCACCGCGTTCATCGCCCTCATCAAGTATGAGGACGGCACGCAAGCTTACATCCTGGCGCCGCAGCGCCTGGGCGTAGGTGATACGGTCGTCGCAGGTCCGAAGGTTGACGTGAAGCCCGGCAACGCGATGCCGCTTTCGGCGATGCCGATCGGCACGATCGTGCATAATGTCGAAATGAAGCCGGGCAAGGGCGGTCAGGTCGCACGTTCGGCAGGTTCGTTCGTTCAGCTCGTCGGCCGTGACTCAGGCTATGCCGTTCTGAAGCTCAACTCTGGCGAGACGCGCAAGGTCAGCGCCGAGTGCATGGCGACCGTTGGCGCGGTTTCGAACCCGGACCATATGAATACCGTTGTCGGCAAGGCTGGCCGCACGCGCATGCTGGGCCGTCGTCCGACGGTTCGCTCGATCGCGATGAACCCGGTCGATCACCCGAACGGCGGTCGTACGAAGGGCGGCAAGCACTGGGCGACGCCTTGGGGCAAGCCGACGAAGGGCTTCAAGACACGCAAGAACAAGACGACCACGAAATATATCGTCCGCTCGCGCCAGAAGGCGAAGAAGAAGTAGTAGCGGCGCACTGAAGGAGATTCGACTTTGACACGTTCAGTATGGAAAGGTCCGTTCGTCGACGGCTACCTCCTCAAGAAGGCGGAGAAGTCGCGTTCGTCCGGCCGCAACGAGGTGATCAAGATCTGGAGCCGCCGCTCTACGATCCTCCCGCAGTTCGTCGGCCTGACCTTCGGCGTGCACAACGGCCAGAAGCACATTCCCGTAAACGTGACGGAAGACATGATCGGGCACAAGTTCGGTGAATTCGCGCCGACCCGTATCTTCCACGGACACGGTGGCGACAAGAAAGCGGTGAAGAGATAATGGGCAAGCCAAGTCATCAGCGCCGCCTCGCTGACACCGAGGCTCAAGCGGTTGTAAAATCGCTGCGCATCTCGCCGCAGAAGCTGAACCTCGTCGCCGGTCTGATCCGTGGCAAGAAGGTCGATCAGGCGCTTGCTGAGCTCGAGTTCAGCGAGAAGCGCATTGCGGGTGATGTCCGCAAGTGCGTGATGAGCGCCGTTGCGAACGCCGAAAACAACCACGCGCTCGACGTCAATGATCTGATCGTCGCCGAGGCCTACGTCGGCAAGAACCTGGTCATGAAGCGCTTTCACGCTCGTGGTCGCGGTCGTGGCGCAGCGATCCTGAAGCCTTTCTCTCAGTTGACCGTCGTCGTCCGTCAGGTCGAGGAAGAAAAGACCGAGAAGAAGAAAGCCGCAAAGAAGTCCGCGTCGAAGTCCGCCGCGGCCAAGGAGGCCAAGTAATATGGGTCAGAAAGTCAATCCCGTCGGCCTCCGCGTTGGCATCAATCGGACCTGGGATAGCCGCTGGTTCGCTGCACGTGGCGAATACGGCCGGCTGCTTCACGAAGACCGTGCGATCCGCGCTCACATCATGAAGGAACAGCGCGAGGCCGGCATCTCGAAGGTCGTCATCGAGCGTCCGCACAAGAAGTGCCGCGTCACCGTCATGACGGCACGCCCCGGCATTCTAATCGGCAAGAAGGGCGAGAAGATCGAACGCCTCCGCGCCGATCTCGCGAAGCTCACGAACTCGGAAGTTCACCTGAACATCCTCGAGATCCGGAAGCCCGAGATCGACGCCACGCTGATCGCCGAAGGCATTGCCCAGCAGCTCGAGCGCCGCGTCGCGTTCCGCCGTGCGATGAAGCGCGCCGTCCAGTCGGCGCTTCGTCTCGGCGCCGTCGGCATTCGGATCAACGTTGCTGGCCGGCTCGGCGGTGCTGAAATCGCTCGTACCGAATGGTACCGCGAAGGCCGCGTGCCGCTGCACACGCTGCGCGCCGACATCGACTTCGGCTACGGCGTCGCGCGCACGGCGTACGGCATCATCGGCATCAAGGTTTGGGTGTTCAAGGGCGAGATCATCGAGCACGATCCGATGGCCTCCGACAAGAAGCTGACCGAAATGCAAGAGAGCGGCGCTCCGCGTCCGCGTCGTGACGACGGCGACCGTCAGGATCGCCGTGACCGTCGTCCCGGCCGCGGTGGTCGCGGTGGCGGCGGACGTGGTCCGGGTGGTGGTGCAGGCGGTGGCGGCAATGCCCCAGCAGCCTCGGATACCACCCCGTCGACGCCCGAAGCGTAAGGAATTCAGAGGCACCTCATCATGTTGCAACCGAAACGGACGAAGTTCCGCAAACAGTTCAAGGGCCGCATTCACGGCGCCGCCAAGTCGGGCACGACGCTCGCTTACGGCGAAGTGGGGCTGAAGGCCATGGAGCCGGAGCGCTTGTCCGCGCGCCAGATCGAAGCCGCGCGCCGCGCGATTGCCCGTCACACAAAGCGTGCCGGACGCATGTGGCTGCGCATCTTCCCGGACGTGCCGGTGTCGAAGAAGCCCGCTGAAGTTCGCATGGGTTCCGGCAAGGGTTCGCCCGAGCTCTGGGTGGCGCGCGTGAAGCCTGGCCGGATCATTTTCGAGCTCGGCGGTTTGAACCAGCAGGTTGCGAAAGAGGCCTTGATCCTTGGCGCTGCGAAGCTGCCGATCAAATGCCGCGTCGTGACGCGTATCGAATAGGCGAGGTGAGGAACAGTCATGGCCGAAGATTTCAAGGGCATGTCGATCGATCAGCTCGACGACCAGCTGGCGAAGCTCAAGAAGGAGCAGTTCAACCTGCGCTTCCAGCGGGCGTCCGGTCAGCTTGAGAACACCGCGCGCATCCGGCTTGTTCGCCGTGACATCGCGCGCATCAAGACCGCAGCCGTTGCTCGGCGCGGTGGCAGCGTCAAAAAAGGCGCGTAAGGGAGAACGAGATTATGCCGAAGCGCGTGCTGCAGGGTGTTGTGGTTTCCGACAAGAACGACAAGACCATCGTCGTTCAGGTCGAGCGTCGCTACACCCATCCGCTGCTGAAGAAGACGGTGCGCCGTACGAAGAAGTACCACGCCCACGACGAGAAGAATTCGTTCAAGGTTGGCGACCAGGTCGAAATTCAAGAGACCCGGCCGATCTCCAAGAACAAACGTTGGATTGCAATCGCGACTTGAGGCATAAGCCTCGCTTCGCTTTGGCGTCGAACGCTGACGTAGAGCGCCTTTCAGGCCGTCGGAGAGTTGGGAATTGCCCCAAGACCCCGCGAGCAGGTCAGGCAAATGGTAAAGATGGGCTCTGAGAGTACGCTCTTGAAGCCGTGAGAGAAGGAACGACGCGATGATCCAGATGGAGAGCAATCTCGACGTCGCCGACAATTCGGGCGCGCGCCGCGTTCAGTGCATCAAGGTGCTGGGCGGATCGAAGCGCAAGTATGCAACGGTGGGTGACACCATCGTGGTCTCCGTCAAGGAGGCGATCCCGAAGGGCCGCGTCAAGAAGGGCCAGGTTATGAAGGCCGTCATCGTGCGCGTCGCGAAGGGCATCCGCCGCGCCGACGGCTCGCTGATTCGCTTCGATCGCAACGCCGCGGTGCTGGTGAACGCCAACGGCGAACCCGTCGGCACCCGCATCTTCGGACCCGTGACGCGCGAGCTTCGCGCCAAGAACCACATGAAGATCGTATCGCTTGCGCCGGAGGTCCTCTGATGTCGGCTTTTAAGATCAAGAAGGGCGACAAAGTCGTCGTTCTCGCCGGCCGCGATAAAGGCAAGAGCGGTGAGGTGATCCGGATTTTCCCGAAAGAGAACCGCGCCCTCGTTCGCGGCGTCAACATGGTGCGCCGCCATCAGCGCCAGTCCGCGACCCAGGAAGGCGGCATTATTTCCAAGGAAGGTCCTATCGACCTGTCGAACATCGCGATCGAGGACCCGAAGGACGGCAAGCCGACGCGCGTCGGTTTCAAGATCCTGAACGACGGCAAGAAGGTCCGCATCGCGAAGCGCTCGGGCGAGCAGATCCCGGAGAAGAACTAGGCCATGGCTAAAGACACGACAAAGGGCGCCAAGCCTCAAGGTGGTTCGCCTCAGGGCGCCGGCGAGGCAAAGAAGGCGAAGGCCGAGAAGAAGGCCGCTGCGGCAGCCCCGCGCGAGCCGGCTGCACCGCGCCCGGCCGACTATAAGCCGCGCATGAAGGCGCATTACGAGAAGGTCGTCCGCAACGCTCTGAAAGAGAAGTTCGGCTACGCGAACGTGATGCAGATTCCGAAGATCGAGAAGATCGTGCTCAATATGGGCGTCGGCGAAGCCGTCAACGATCGCAAGAAGGTCGAGACCGCTGCCGCCGATCTGGCTCTTATCGCTGGTCAGAAACCGGTCGTGACGCGCGCCCGCAAGGCGATCGCGACCTACAAGGTCCGAGAAGGCATGGCGATCGGAGCCAAGGTGACGCTTCGTGGCGATCGCATGTATGAATTCCTCGACCGCTTCGTCACGATCGCGCTGCCGCGCGTGAAGGACTTCCGCGGCTTGAACCCGAAGAGCTTCGACGGCCGTGGCAATTATGCGACCGGCCTCAAGGAGCATCTCGTGTTCCCCGAGATCGACTACGACAAGGTCGATAACGTATTGGGCCTCGACGTCATTGTATGCACGTCGGCCGAAACAGATGACGAAGCCCGTGAATTGCTCAAGGGCTTCAATTTCCCGTTCCGTAGCTAGAGGACCTCGGCACCCTGAGCCGAAAGGCCTTTGGAGGAGAAGAAATGGCAAAAGTCAGTTCGATCGAAAAGAACAACCGCCGGCGTAAGATGGCAGCCGAGCAGGCCCCGAAAAGGAAGCGCCTGAAGGAGCTTGCCAAGGACAAGACCAAGACGCCCGAAGAGCGATTCGCGGCGCGCTTGAAGCTTGCCGAAATGCCGCGCAACGGCTCGAAGGTTCGCATTCGCAATCGCTGCGAGATCACCGGGCGCCCGCGCGGCAACTACCGCAAGCTCAAAATGTGCCGCAACCAGCTCCGCGAGCTGGCGAGCCAGGGTCGCATCCCCGGCATGGTCAAGTCGAGCTGGTAAGAGGAAGCATCAATGTCCGTGAATGATCCCATCGGCGATATGCTCACTCGCATCCGGAACGCGCAGATGCGTCGCCGGCCGAAGGTCGCCACCCCCGCTTCGAACCTCCGCGCGCGCGTCCTCGACGTGCTTGCCGAGGAAGGCTATATCCGCGGCTACGCTCGCGTCGAGCAGAAGGGCGTTCTTCCGCAGTTCGAGATTGAGCTCAAGTATTACAATGGCCAGCCGGCCATCCGTGAGATCGAGCGGATCTCGAAACCCGGCCGCCGCGTGTATTCGCCCGTGAAGGGCATTCCGACGGTCGCCAACGGCCTCGGCGTCGCCATCCTGTCCACGCCGAAGGGCGTCATGTCGGATTCGAAGGCACGTGAGGCCAACGTTGGTGGCGAAGTCATCTGCAACGTATTCTAAGGGCTGAGGCCCGGGTTCAGGGCCACGTCTCGGCAAAACAAGGTTTGAAGAAGTCATGTCGCGCATCGGCAAGAAACCCGTTCCGGTCCCGTCGAACGTAACGGCGACGATCACCGGTCAGACCGTCAAGATGAAGGGACCCAAGGGCGAACTCGCCTTTACGGTTCCCGACGCCTTGAAGGTCCAGAGGACGGACGAAGGCATCGACGTCAGCCTGCTTGAGGATACCAAGCTCGCACGCTCGAAGTGGGGCATGTCGCGCACCCAGATCGCGAACCTCATCAAGGGCGTGACGGACGGCTACAGCCAGGATCTCGAGATCCACGGCGTCGGCTTCAAAGCCGCGATGAAGGGCAAGGATACGCTGACGCTGTCCGTCGGCTACAGCCACGATGTCGTGCTGAAGGTTCCCGCCGGCGTCGAGGTCAAGGTCGGCGGTGCAAAGCAGGAGCTGGTTTCGGTGTCCGGCATCGACAAGCAGGCGGTCGGCCAGATGGCATCTGTCATCCGCGCGTCCCGCAAGCCGGAGCCCTATCAGGGCAAGGGCGTACGTTACAAGGGCGAATACATCCTCCGCAAGGAAGGCAAGAAGAAGTAGGATCGGCACCGATGGCCAACACCAATCAGAAGACCGCGAACCGCCAGGCGCGTGTTCGCCGTGCCGTCAAGGCAGCCGCGAACGGCCGCCCCCGGCTTTCCATTCACCGCTCGTCTGAGAACATCTACGCTCAGGTGATCGACGACGCGAAGGGAGTAACCCTCGCCGCGGCTTCGACACTCGAGAAGGATGTCAAGAGCACGCTCAAGACAGGTGCCGACAAGGCTGCGGCGGCTGCCGTCGGCAAGCTCGTCGCCGAGCGTGCCGTCAAGGCGGGCGTAACCGAGGTCGTCTTCGATCGCGGCAGTTTCCTGTTTCATGGGCGCGTCAAGGCGCTCGCCGATGCCGCCCGCGAGGGCGGATTGAAGTTTTAAGAGATACGCGAGAGGAACCGAAACGTGGCACGTGGACCCCAGAGAGACCGTGGCAGAGATCGCGAGGAACGCGATAGCGAGTTTTCCGACAAGCTCGTGCACATCAATCGCGTCGCCAAGGTCGTCAAGGGCGGTAAGCGCTTCGGCTTCGCTGCGCTCGTCGTCGTCGGAGACCTGAAGGGCCGCGTCGGCTTTGGTCACGGCAAGGCGCGCGAGGTTCCGGAGGCGATCCGCAAAGCGACGGAAGGCGCCAAGCGTAATCTTCTCCGCGTGCCGCTGCGCGACGCCCGCACGCTGCATCATGATAGCGTAGGCCGCCACGGCTCGGGCAAAGTGATCCTGCGTTCGGCGCCGGCCGGTACCGGTATCATCGCCGGTGGCGCCATGCGCGCCGTCTTCGAGATGGTCGGCGTGCACGACATCGTCGCGAAGTCGATGGGCTCGACGAACCCCTATAACGTCGTTCGCGCAACGTTCGACGCTTTGAAGGCGCAGGAAAATCCGCGCGGCGTGGCAGCGCGCCGTAACAAGAAGGTCTCCGACATCGTGTCGCGCCGTCGCGACGGCTCGTCGGTCGCCGAAGCCGGTGCTGACGTCTGATAGGGAATAGCGCGGTTGCCGTGTGGGCAACCGAGGCGCAGATACGCGCGGTTGCGAAGTGGGCAACCGAAGCGCAGCTAAATGAGGCGGCCGTTGCAATCCTGCCGCTTCACAAAGGGATCTGAGGTTACGATTATCATGGCGAAGAAAACGATCACGCTGAAGCAGGTGCGAAGCCCCAACCGGCGGCCCCAGCGGCAGGCCGAGACGCTGATCGGCCTCGGGCTCAACAAGCTCGGTCGCACCTCGACGCTCGAAGACACACCCGCCGTGCGCGGCATGCTGAAGAAGGTTCAGCACCTCGTTCTGGTCGAAGAAGGGAAATAACCGCGCGCTGCGGTCGGCTCCCGGAATGGGAGTCGCAGCGCGCAAACAAAGAAGGATCCGAGTCCCATGCGGCTCAACAGCATCAAAGACAATCCCGGCGCTAAGAAGACGCGCGTCCGCATCGGCCGTGGCATCGGCTCGGGTCTCGGCAAGATGGGTGGCCGCGGCGGCAAGGGCCAGACGGCTCGCACCGGCGTCGCGATCGGCGGCTTCGAAGGCGGCCAGATGCCGTTGCATCGCCGTCTGCCAAAGCGCGGCTTCAACAAGTGGCGCCCGCAGGACTTCAACGAGATCAACGTCGGCTCACTGCAGCAGGCGATCGAGGACAAGCGTCTCGATGGCTCGAAGCCGGTCGATCTCGCGACGCTGATCGCGGCAGGCATCGTGCGCCGTCCGAAGGATGGTCTTCGCCTGCTGGGTGACGGCGAGATCAAGGCCAAGATCTCGATCACGGTCAATCACGCGTCCGCCAAGGCGAAGGAAGCCATCGAAAAGGCTGGCGGCAGTGTTACGCTGATCGAAGCGAAGGTCATCGCCGCCGACGAGGAAAAGCGCAAGAAATCAGAGGCGAAGAAAGCTGCGAAGGGCAAGAAGCCCGGCGCCGCCAAATCCGAGGAATAGCCGGACGAGCGGCCGGGCAGGGATTTGATCCGGTCGAACGTTCGAGGCTGGAATGCACTGGAAACGGCGCGTTCCATGCCCAAGTTGCGGGTTAGCCTGTTGGGGCTGGCCGCAACCTAAGGAGAAGAGACCAATGGTTTCCGCTGCCGAGCAGCTTGCTTCGAACCTGAACTTCTCAGCCTTCGCGAAGGCTGAGGATTTGAAGCGGCGCCTGTGGTTCACGCTTGGCGCGCTCATCGTTTATCGTCTCGGAACGTTCATTCCGCTGCCGGGCATCAATCCGGCCGCATTCGCCGAGACGTTTAAGGCGCAGGCCGGCGGCATCCTCGGCATGTTCAACATGTTCTCGGGCGGCGCGCTGCAGCGGCTTGCCATCTTCTCGTTGAACATCATGCCTTACATCTCGGCATCGATCATCATGCAGTTGATGAGCTCGATTTCGCCGAAACTCGAAGCCCTGAAGAAAGAGGGCGAAGCCGGTCGCAAGCAGATCAACCAATATACGCGCTATCTGACCGTTATCCTGGCGGCGCTTCAAGGATACGGCATCGCCGTCGGCCTCGAGGGCTCGCATAATGCGGCCGGAGCCGTCGTGATGGATCCCGGTATTTTCTTCCGCGCGACGACCGTCATTACGCTGGTTGGCGGCACGGTGTTCCTGATGTGGCTTGGCGAGCAGATCACGCAGCGGGGCGTCGGCAACGGCACATCGCTGATCATCTTCGCCGGTATCGTCGCAGGTCTTCCCGGCGCGATGGTGCAGCTCTTTGAATTGTCACGGACGGGCTCGATCTCGCCCGGCATTCTCGTGTTCTTCCTGGCGCTCGCGCTCGCAGTGGTCGCCGCCATCGTCTTCTTCGAACGCGCCCAGAGACGCCTGCTCGTCCAGTACCCGAAACGGCAGGTCGGCAACAAGATGTTCCAGGGCGAGGCGTCGCACTTGCCGCTGAAGCTCAACTCATCGGGCGTCATTCCGCCGATCTTCGCGTCGTCGCTGCTGCTGCTGCCGATTACCGTCGCGCAGTTCACGGCTGGGCAAGGGCCCGAGTGGCTGAATGAAGCCGTGGCGGCGCTCGGTTCGGGCCAGCCGCTGCATATGCTGGTCTATGCGCTGTTGATCCTCTTCTTTGCGTTCTTCTATACGGCCGTCGTGATCAATCCGAAGGAGACGGCGGACAACCTGCGCAAGTACGGTGGCTTTCTGCCCGGCATCCGTCCCGGCGAAAAGACCGCGGAATACATCGACTACGTCCTGACTCGCATCACCGTCGTCGGCGCGCTCTACTTAGCAGCGGTCTGCGTTCTGCCAGAGATCCTGACGTCCTATGCCGGCATCCCGCTCTATTTCGGCGGCACGTCCCTTCTGATCGCCGTCAGCGTCACCATGGACACTGTTGCCCAGATCCAGAGCCATCTGATCGCCCAGCAGTATGAGGGCCTCATCAAGAAGGCCAAACTGCGTGGAGCGCGGCGATGATCCTGATGCTCCTTGGTCCTCCCGGCGCAGGCAAGGGGACCCAGTCGCAGGCGATTTCCGAGAAGCTGGGGCTCCCGCAGCTCTCGACAGGGGATATGCTCCGCGCTGCGGTCAAGGCCGGAACGCCGGTCGGGCTGAAGGCCAAGAAGATCATGGCTGAAGGCGGCCTCGTCAGCGATGATATCGTCATCGGCATCATTGCCGACCGCATTTCCGAACCGGATTGCGCCAAAGGCTTCATCCTCGACGGTTTTCCCCGGACGCTCGCTCAGGCCGACGCGCTCGACAAGCTGTTGAAGTCGAAGGGCCGCCACATCGATTGCGTCATCGAGCTGAAGGTCGACGATTCAAAGCTCGTCGAACGGATCGAGACGCGAGCCCGCGAGACGCTCGCGGCAGGCGGAACCGTTCGGGCCGACGACAACGCCGACGCCCTCAAGACGCGCCTGATCGCCTACTATCGCGAAACGGCGCCTCTGATTGGTTACTATTATGCTCACAAATTGCTGAAGTCCGTGGACGGCATGGCGCCGATACAGGACGTCAGCCGCCAGATCAGCGAAGTTCTGCAACAGTTTCAGGATGCTTGACGCGAGAAAAGCACGCATTGACGGAAGGGATGACCCGAGGTAGAAGACACAACTTTCTTCTAGGGCTCAACTTGATCCGGACCAGGGCTTGAAACCCGGGTTCTGCGGTCGTTGCGCCTATTCGCACTTGAGAACATTGCACGAAACGGCATCGTTAATTCGACACGAGATTTAAAGGCAGGAGACTGAAGTGGCCCGCATCGCAGGCGTCAACATTCCGACAGGCAAGCGCGTCGAGATCGCGCTGCGCTACATTCATGGCATCGGCCCGAAGTTCGCGAAGGAAATTTGCGAAAAGTGCAGCATCCCGGCCGAACGCCGTGTGAGCCAGCTGACGGACGCCGAAGTTCTGCAGATCCGTGAGACGATCGACCGCGACTACACGGTCGAAGGCGATCTTCGCCGCGAAGTCCAGACCAACATCAAGCGCCTGATGGACCTCGGCTGCTATCGCGGCCTCCGTCACCGCAAGGGTCTCCCGGTCCGCGGTCAGCGCACGCACACGAATGCGCGCACGCGTAAGGGCAAGGCGGTTCCGATCGCCGGCAAGAAGAAGGCGACGAAGTAGTCGTCATCGCAAAATTCCTGCGTGCCGGTCCTCGGCGCGCGCAACGTTTTTTGGCCTCCTTGAACGAGGCATGGAGCAACGACGGTAATGGCCAAGGAAGCAGCAGCGCGCGGCAAAGTCAAAAAGCGCGAGAAGAAGAACATCACGTCGGGCGTCGCGCACGTCAACGCGTCGTTCAACAACACCAT
>Ga0164243_10004947_pt1 | contig 20546 bp, 16 predicted proteins | sample OricompcompostOP_FD_108781 | JGI IMG/M metagenome (GOLD analysis project Ga0164243, IMG submission 108781) | Organic Plus compost microbial communities from Emeryville, California, USA - Original compost - Organic plus compost (OP) | ecosystem: Engineered > Solid waste > Mixed feedstock >...
ATCGCCCTCGCCGCCGGCGAGCCGCGGGCCCCGAGTGCCGGCCCGCCTTTGCCGAACGAAGACCACTCCGGGGCCCGCGTCCAGAGCGTCGACAACCTCAAGGTCCTGGGCATCGCCCTGACCGGCTTTGCCCATTCGCACGGCGGCCGGTTCCCCGCCGCGGCGATCCGCCACGGAGGCAAGCCGCTCCTGAGTTGGCGCGTCGCCCTCCTCCCGTACCTCGACGCGGACCGCGACGCGGGCCTGTACCGCCACTTCCATCTCGACGAGCCCTGGGACGGCCCCCACAACAAGCCGCTGCTGAAGGAGATGCCCCCCGAATACGCGCCGGTCGTCGGCGACAACCCCGCGCCGTATTCCACGTACTACCAGGCGTTCGTCGGCCCCGGCACGCTGTTCGACGGGGACCAGGGGACGCGGGCCGCGGACGTGACCGACGGGGTCGGCTTCACCCTCATGGTCGCCGAGGCGGCCGAGCCCGTCCCCTGGACGAAGCCGGCCGATATCGCCTACGTCCCCGCCCGCCCCCTCCCCCCGCTCGGCGGCCAGTTCGCCGATGGCTTCTACGTCGCCTTCGCCGACGGCTCCGCCCGGTTCCTCAGCCACAAGGTCGCCCCCGCGACGCTCCGCGCCCTGATCGAGCGCGGCGACGGCGAGCCCGTGACCTTCGACAAGCTCGGCCCCTGGTGGCGTCCGCGGCGGCAGGATTAGTAGGGGCGGGTAAGGTTGCCGATGTATTTGTTTTAGCGAATGTCTTTGTGGGCGGTTTGCCGCGACTTGGTGTAACGCCTCGCGCCCACGCCCCCTTGCCTTCCGATCGCTCTCCGGTACGATCGACGGGCCCGTTCCCGGCCTTTGACCACCGGAGACCTTCGATGCGACCGACCGCGCTAGCCCGCCGGTTCCGGCCCGGCACGACCATCACCTTGTCCCTCCTTTTCACGTTCGCCCTGGCCGCGGCCGTTCGCGCGGACGGAGGCGGTTCGCAGGCCGGGGACGAAAGCTCGTCCGGCGGCTGGGTCGTTCTGGTCGGCCCCGAGGGGGCGCGGGGGTGGAAGACCTTCCCGGTCGGGTGGCAGGAGGTGGGGGCGGCGTACCTGAACGCGGGGAACCTGAAGTCGCTGGCGGCGACGTCGGGCAAGGGGGTCGTTTACAACGGGCGGCTCGGGCGGGCGCCGAACCTGGTCTCGGCCGAAGAGTTCGGCGACGTCGAGGCGCACGTCGAGTTCCTGGTCCCGCGCGGGTCGAACTCGGGCGTGAAGTTCGAAGGGGTGTACGAGGTCCAGATCTTCGACAGCTACGGCGTGAAGACCCCGACGGCCAGCGACAACGGGGGCGTTTACCCCCGCGCCGAGCTGTTGCCGAAGTACCACCACATCGACGACGGTTACCCCCCGCGCGTCAACGGGTCGCGGCCCCCGGGCGAGTGGCAGACGCTCGACGTGGTCTTCCGCGCCCCGAAGTTCGACGCCGACGGCAAGAAGGTGGCCGACGCGCGGTTCGACACGATCGTCCTGAACGGGCAGGTCGTGCACGAAGGGCTGTCCCTCCCCTGCCCGACCGGCCACGCCTGGCGGCGGAAGGAGGAGCCCAAGGGGCCGATTCTGCTCCAGGGCGACCACGGCCCCGTCGCCTTCCGCAACGTCCGCGTGCGCCCCTTGAAGTCCGGCGGCGCGGACTGAGGCGCGGTCCGGGGTCGCATCAAACGCCGACGGCCGGGCGCGGGGATGACCCGCGCCCGGCCGTCGTTCGCATTTCGGGTGCGCCGTCCGGCCGCCGTGTCAGGGGCGCTGCCGGCGGAGCGGGCGGACCGGACGCTGGGGCGTCTGGTGCGCGTGGGGGTGGAGGGCCGGGCGCTGCGGGACGACCGGCCGGTGGACTTGCGGGGTCTGACGGGTGCGGATCGGCACGACGAAGACGCGGCCGCGGGGGCCGCGGATCGTCCGGGTGGTGGGCCCGGTGTTGGTGTCGACCCCGGTCCCGTTCCCGTTCGCCGTCTGGCCGCCGGTGTTGGTGTTGGTCGGCGTGTTCGTGCCGGGCAGGCCCGGCGTCTTGGTCCCGGAGGGGGTCGGCGTGGAGTTGGTCGGGGTGTTCCTGGGCGGGGTGGCGGTGCCGTTGCCGGTGGTGTTCGCCGGGTACTGGTTCCAGGGCGAGCCGGGGCCGGCGATCTGGGTGAGGGCGAAGATCGTGGCCGAGGCGCCGGTGACGGGGTCGGTGATCGTGATGTTCGCCTTCTGGGTCGTGCCGACGGCGGCGAGGGAGTACGTGTGGGTGCCGTTGACGTCGTACCCGCCCTGCGGGTTGACGGTGATGCTCGCCCCGGTGACCGTGCCGTCGCCCCAGTCGATCACGGCCTTGTAGTCGGTCCCCTTGGCGGTCGGGTTCATCGGCTGGAAGGTGGCGATCCGGCCGGCGACCGTCTTGCCGGCGTCGGTCGTGAGCATCCCCTTGTTGATCGGGGCGACGAGGGGGGGCTCGAAGCTCGGGACGCCGACGAGGTTGAGCCGGTTGAGCTTGGTCCCGGCCTCGTCGATCCAGAGGCCGGCGTTGAGGTCGGGGGTCATCCGCACGACGTTCCCCTCGACCCGGTCGTCGAGGATGGTCGTCTGGCCGGTCGTCGTCAGCCGGGCGATGACGGTGCCGGACTTCCCGGCGAGGGGGGTGCCGGCGGTCGGCTGGAAGGCGATCCAGAGGTTGCCGTCGGAGGCGCTGCTGAGGCTCGTGAGCTTGCCGCCGGGGGTCGGCATGGTGGAGACCGCGCCGTCGGGGGTGATCTTGCTCACGCCGCCGAGGCCGAGGAACCAGATGTTGCCGTCGGAGCCGGGGGTCAGCTGGGCGTTCCAGATGTCGACCGCGGTGCCGTCCTGCGGGGCCGGCAGCGTGTACTCGGTGACGGCGCCGGCGGGGGTGATCTTGCCGATCTTGGAGACGTCGGTGAACCAGACGTTGCCGTCGGGGCCGGGGGTCAGCCAGAGGGGCTCCTGGGTCGCCCCGGCGATCGGGAAGGCGGTCATCGTGCCGTCGGCCTTGACCCGCTGGATCGCGGCGCCGGTGGGGGAGGTCGAGGCCACCCAGAGGTCGTTGCCGGAGACGGTCGCGGCGCCGGGGCGGACGCCGGCCGGCATGGCGTACTCGGTGATCGAGCCGTCGGGGGCGACCTTGCCGATCTTGCCCGTCGGCCCGCTGTCGGGGGTGCCCGAGAGCGTGTACCAGACGTTCCCCGCCACGTCGGCCGCGACCCCGCGGATCGCGTACGCCGCGTCGGACGCGGGGAGCACGACCTCGGTTAGGCGCCCCGACGCGCTCAGCTTCCCGAGCGCGGGGCCCCCCTTATGCCCCTGCTCCGAGAACCAGAGGTTCCCGTCCTTGGCCGCGACCATCGGTCCGACCATCATCGAGTCGGGGAGGGCCTTGATGCTGTTGATCGTCGTCGAGAGGAGGGTCCGCCCCTCCAGGGTTTCGACCCCGACGGCCCCCCCGCGGCGCCTCGACCGGCCCGACGCCCCCTGGCCTTCCGGGCGGGGACGGGACCCCCGCTCGCTCACGCCACCGACGTCCTTCGCGTCCATACGAAAAGCTTCCTTCGGAGAGTACCGGGCCGGGGTCGCCGGACCGCGATGACGACCGCACGCCGAACCCTTGCGCCGGCCGCGCGGAGCCCATCGTTCCCCTTCATCGGCCCGACGCCGGGGCGGACTTGCGGGTTTTTCCGTTTTTTTCGAATCCCCGTTCCGGCCCCCCGATTCCCCCCAAATTGAGCAACGTCCGGCGCCCCGTGGGGCCGATAACGATAGGAATTGACGCCCGCCGGGGCGGCGGTTAGAGTGTCGAGGCGTCGGGCGGTTCCGCCCGGCCTCCGGCAATCATCCATCGTTATCCGACCCCCATTCCGACGCCGAACACACTCCGGGAAGGCTCCGGTATCGAGGCCGGATCGCCTGCGCAGCCAGGGATGGCTGCCCCGGTTGGCCCTCCCCCTTGTCGCGCCGCCGTCCCCCAAGCCGGCCTCGGCGCGCAAAAAAAGACCGGCGCCGCGGGGACGCCGGTCGTGCGGACGGTTCGAGGTCGGGCCGCGCTCAGAACGAGTCGGCGCTGATCACCTCGCCGCCGTTGATCGAGCTGAGCGCCTGGTAGACGCCCGGCTTGTACAGGGTCGGGTCGACGACCGTATAGCCGGTGGCCGTGAGGGTGGTGCCGGCCGGCACCGCCGGCGACCCGCCGAGCGTCCAGGTGGAGACGGTGTCCTTGATGAACCGGACCGAGCCGTCGCACATGGCGAAGTTCGCCCCGCCGGAGTGGAAGCTGGAGGCGGAGTTGATGAACGCACCCCCTTCGGTGACGGTGTCGTAGTCCAACGTCTTCTTCTGGGGGTTCAGCGGGTAGAAGGTCGTGAACGCGGTGTCGCCGTAGTTGCCCGAGATCCACCACATCCAGGAGTTGAACGGCTTGCCCTGCTTGAGCAGGCCGTGGGCGTGCTCGCCGAAGGCGAACGTGTTGCTGGTGCCGTCGGTCACCGAGGAGATCCGCACGTTGTTCCGCCCGGCCTGGGCGTAAGGGACGATGCCGATCGAGACGATCGGGCCGTTGTGCTGTTGCAACGACGCCGCCATGTCCGAGGGGGTCGACGCGCTCGGCGAGCCGGTGTACAGGCCGGCCCACTGGCCGTAGTTGCCGGCGTAGCTGGTGAACGTGAACGTCATCGGTTTGGTGTGCTTGCTGTTCGCCGGCTCGACGTAGTTCACGCCGGCCGTCGCCGTGTCGCTGGGGCACCAGAGCGTGCTCACGCTCGACCCGCAGACGGTCATGTTGGCGTCGGTCCGGTAGGCCAGGCTCGTGTTGAAGGCGTTAAACAGCGGGCCCTGCTCGTAAAACGGCAGGAGCTGCCCGAAACAGCTGTAGGCCTGTTCCCAGGTCGCGGTCGGGTGACGCTGGATCATGAAGGCGGCGGGGTAACAGCCGTTGGCGCTCTCGTAGTTGGCCATCGCCAGGCCGAGCTGCTTCAGGTTGTTCACGCACTGCGCCCGCCGCGCGGCCTCGCGCGCCGCCTGCACGGCCGGTAAGAGCAGCGCGATCAGCACGGCGATGATCGCGATCACCACCAACAGCTCGATCAGGGTGAAGCCACCCCGCCGCCCTGCGGCACGGTTCGACGACTTCGTCACGGGTTCACCTCAAAAAAGAGTCGATAAGAACGAAAATCAACATTTGCCCGCGGAGTCACTTCTTCGCGCCTTTTTTGGGTAGTTGCATCTCCCCCTTTTCCGCCGAGATCGACCCGACCGCCGGCTGGGACGGGTCCTGGCCCGAGCAGCCCGGCGTGGAGAACGCGACGGCCGTCAGCGCGAATGCGAACGTGAGCAAACCCAGCACGCGTCTCATAAAACCCTCGTTCCTCTGTTGTACGTACTCGGTGACCGCGGGTGACCGCGGAGGGGGGCGTGGGGCGCATTTTTCGCCGAGGACCCGCGGGACGCGAACCCGCAACCGGCCCGTACCCGGCCGGCTTTCGGCAGATCGGTCCGCAAGGCCGTCTTCATGAGACGTCTCGGCGCGAATCGGAGTTCCACAAATGCGCACGGAATGGGTGAACGTGCTTCGACGAACGGACGGGAACGACGGAGAGATGTCGGGCGGACGGGGCTGAGCATGCCCCCGCGCCGGCGTCCTCGCCCAAGGAATTCGGTTTTAGCAGATCGGCGTGTCGGAGTGAAGTATGTGGGATGTGGAATCTGTAAGGAGGGCGGTTGAATCGGGGGGAGGGCCGGCGGTGCGGCGTGCGGGTCGGTTTTTCCGGCCGGACGCGAAAGGGGGCGACGGCTCGCCCCCTCCCGACGTCCGGTCTTTGTCGCGGCGGCTGATTGCGCCCCCTTTCCCTTTTTCCGGAGCCCCCAAAGGCTCCCCCGGGGGTCGACGGTCACCGCGATCGCCCCGACCCCGGCGACCGGCCTCTTCGGCAGGGCGACCGTGGCGCCGAGGCGGTTGAGAACTCGGGCCCGGGGCTCGGCACCTTTTGAAAGGCCCGGCCGAACAACCCGCCGTGGAACTCCGTTGGCGCCTCCGGTTGGTCGGAGGCGACCTCGGAGCGGACGACGCGGTTGCCGGCCGTGAGCGGCCCGTGTCGTTCGGGGTGTGAGGCGGTACGCGGTTACTTCTTACGCCGGTAGTTGGCGGTCATGAAGGTGAACCACTTGCCGTCGTCACCCTGGACGGACGACGAGAAGACCTTGTGGTCTTTCCCTTTGATTTCGAGGACCTCCTTGAACTTGGCCCGCTTCCCGGGGGCGCCCGGGATCGGCCCCTCGGTCTCCAGCGTCAGCACCTTGCCGTCCGCGTCCAGGGTCCCCTCGTACGTCCAGAGGTGGTGGGACATGGAATCGACCCAGGTGCCGACGTACTTCTTCTTTTGCGGGTCGTAGCCGAGCGTCATGACGCCGGTGACCGTGACGTCCTTGAAGGAGCCCTTCGTCTCGGACATCGTCCAGAAGCCGCCGAGCGAGCGGGCGCTCTCGGTCCCCCGGCACTTCAGCGGCGGCTGACCCGGGCCCGGGGTCATCTCCGACTCCGTCTCCCACTCGCCGACCAACTGCTGGAGCCACCCGTGTTCCTTCTCCGGGGCCGGCGGCTGCGGGGCGTCGTCCGCCCCGAACGCGGCCGACCCGGCCCACAGCGCGACGACGAAACCGGCCAGTGCGATCGTTCTCATCATTCACTCCCTTGGTTGGAACGGGACGAAGAACTAACAGGTCAGCCCCGCGTTTCCGGCCGCGGGGAAGAGCCCACTCAGCCAGGCCTGCCACGCCGGCTCGTCGCGGGCGACGGCCTCGGCGGCGTGGTCGCCGTAGAGGTAGAAGTGGAGCGAAAGGAGGACCTGGCCCCCCATCGCGAGCGCCATGATCAAGACGACGCCCGGCGCCGGCCCGTCGAACCGGACGATCGCCTGATGGTGTTGGTCCGTGCCGACCCGTTCGACCACCCCGGAGAGGGGCGGGAGGCCGGCCGGCGTGTTCCACGTTTGCCCTTTCTCAAGGCCGGCGATGCCGAGCGAACCGGCGAGCGTCTCCCAGGCCGCCGACGCGGGGCCGGCGGTGACGCCCATCACGCGGAAGGTCGAGCAGGGAAGGCCGCGGAAGTGGCGGAGGTAGAGCCCGAGGATGACGAACCAGGTCGGCCAGCCGGATTCAATGCTTTCGAGCTGGTCGTCCCAGTCGTCGGTGCTCGCGAAGAGGCTGTGGACCACGCGGACGACGCACGTCCCGCCGTCACGGGCCTCGACGATCCATTCCGTGGCGAGCGGCGGGGCGTTCGGGCCGAAGCCGGACCCCTCGGCGGCGAACCGGTGGGGGGGCTCCCAGGCCGTCCGGGTGGAGGCGGACTCCATGCCCGGCCCGAAGTTGCAGACGACGGTGCCGTCGTCGCGGGTCTCGGTCGGGACGAACCATGACGAGACCCCCGGCCCCGTCGCGATCGCCGCCCAGACTTCTTCGGGCGTGCCGGGGACCTCGACCTCGGCCTCGACCGAGCGGCGCCCCGACGGATCTTTCTTCACACTCATGCCGGCTCCTCGGTTGGGGGGACGTGGGGAAGCGGGTGGGCCACGACCACCAGGCGGTGCGACCGGCCGCCGGGGGCCGATGCGTCGTGGTAGCGCACGGCGAGGGTTTTCACGGCGTGGACCAGTTCGTCGCTGAAGGCGGCGCGCTCCGCCGCCGACCGGAACCGGATCTCGGTGTCGAGCGACAGCGTCGGCAGCCGCTTGTCGAGTTCCCGGGAGCGGCGCAGCAGGCCCCCCACCTCCCGGATGACCCGGCCGGCCAGGGCGATGAGGTAGCCCGCGGACAGGTGGTCGGCCGTCCGGCCCGGGTCGGCGGCGACCGGCCCCAGCGCGCCCGGTGAGACGACGTACGACGCGGCGCTCGCAACGAGCAGGCGCTCCGTCAGGCCGCCCCACTGCCGCTTGTCCGCCACCTTGACCAGCCCGCGCGTCTCCAGGGCCCGCAGGTGGTAGTTGACCTTCTGCCGCGCCAGGCCCAGGCGCGCGGCGAGCGCCGCCGCCGAGGCCGGCTCGTTCAGTTCCGACAGGAGGCGGCTCCTGACGGGCTCAAGGGCGACCGTCGCGGTCGCCGGATCGTCAATGACTTCAACGTCGATCATGGCGGGATTCTGCCTTTGACAACTTTTCTTGTCAAGGGGGGCCGATAAAAATGTTCAGCGGGGCCTCGGGAGATCCGGCCCCGCCGTTCCGGAAGGGAGAACGGTTGCAGACGGCCTGTTGGTTAGCGTCGCCCGCCGGCCGCGCCGCGTCGGAAGCAGTCGGCGGCGTGGTCGTCGACGATCCCGGTCGCCTGCATCCAGGCGTAGACGATGACCGGGCCGACGAACTTGAAGCCGCGCGCCTTCAGGGCCTTCGAGATCGCTTCCGAGAGCGGGGTTTTCGTGGGGACGGTGACGCCGTCGTTCCGGACCGGCGCGCCGCCGGCGAGGGTCCAGACGAAGGTCGAGAAGTCTTCGCCGGCCTCCTCCATCGCCAGGTAGGCCCGGGCGTTGCCGACCGTGGCCTCGATCTTGGCGCGCGAGCGGACGATGCCGGGGTCGGCGAGCAGCCGGTCGACGTCCGCGGGGCCGAACCGCGCGACGGCCTCGGGGTCGAAGCCCTCGAAGGCGCGGCGGAAGGCGTCGCGCTTGCGGAGGATCGTCAGCCACGACAGGCCGGCCTGGAACCCGTCGAGCATGAGCTTTTCCCAGAGCGCCCGGCCGTCGCGCTCGGGCACGCCCCATTCGTCGTCGTGGTAGGCGCGGAGCATCGGGTCGTGCTCCGTCCACGCGCAGCGCCGCGTCATGTCCGCCTCCCGGTCGGGCGACCGCCCGTGCCCAATCGTTCCGACGGGTTGACGTTCTCCGATGGGACGGAGGCCGCGTCGGATCGGAGCCGGGAACTGTAAGGCCGAAACTCCCCTTTGTAAACCGGGTTTCCCATGAGAGGCGGCTCACCCGACCGGACCGGGGCCGTGGTACGGGGCCGATTTGTGGCAAGCGGGGGGTTGAAACCGGGTGGCCCCTGGAGGGCCCTTGGGGGGCGGGTTATGATGCGCGCGTGCGGCCTCCTCCGGCACCAGTGGGAGGCGTTCTTCGCAACCAAACCGAGGACGAATCCGATCATGTCCCACGCCAACGAGCCGGCGGGCGCGCGCCCGTCTCGCCGCGCGTTCCTCAAGGCCGCCGCCGCAACCGCCGCGACCGCGTCCGTCGCCGCGCCGGCGGTCGTCCGGGCCGCCGACACGTCGGGCGCGAAGGCCGCGGTGGTCGGCGAAGGCGAGCACCGCTACGAGTGCCACCACGGCTGGGGGCAGGTCCCCGACCACGTCCACTGGTTCGAGACGCACGGCGTCGCCGTCGACAAGGCCGGGCACGTTTATGTCACGCACCGCGGCGGGGGCGACCTGCCGTCGTCGCCGGCGATGGCGCAAGACACGATCGTCGTCTTCGACCCCGACGGCAAGTTCGTCCGTTCGTTCGGCAAGGAATACCACGGCGGCGGCCACGGCATCGATATCCGCGAAGAGGACGGGCAAGAATACCTGTACCTCTCCTTCATGATGCCCGTGAACCTCGTGGTGAAGGCCGACCTGAGCGGCAAGGTCGTCTGGCGGAAGGAGCGGAAGGACCTGGCCGCCACCCACAAGTACGACGACCCGAAGGCCCCGTTCGCCCCGACCAACATCGCCTTCGCCCCCGGCGGCGGGTTCTACATCGCCGACGGCTACGGCTCCCACTACGTCCACCAGTACGACAAGGACGCCAACTGGGTCCGCACCTGGGGCGGACACGGCACCGAGGCGGGCAAGTTTCAGACGCCCCACGGCATTTGGCTCGACGACCGCCCCGGACGCGAGCCCGTAATCGTCGTCGCCGACCGGGCCAACGCCCGGCTCCAGTCGTTCACGCTTGACGGCAAGCTGCTGCGGGTCGACCAGGGGGTGAGCTTCCCCGCCCACTTCGACACCCGGGGCGACGTCCTCCTCGTCCCCGACCTCCACGCCCGGGTGACCCTGATGGACCGGGACAACAAGGTCATTACACACCTCGGCTACGACCCGGAGTGGACCAAGCGGGTCCTCGACGGCTTCAAGATGCGCGGCCAGCCCGAGCGCTGGGAGTCGGGGCGGTTCGTCCACCCGCACGACGCCTGCTTTGATAAGGACGGCAACATCTTCGTCGCCGAGTGGGTCGCCACCGGCCGGGTCAGCAAACTGACGAAGCTCTGAGCCGACCCGCGGACGGCCCGGCGCCGGTGCGCCGGGCCGTCCGCGAGGGGCCGGACGGACCTGAGCACGGTTTTACGCCATGCCCGCCTTTATCCACGTCCCGTGCCCCTGCGGTCACGAGGTCCGCGCCGGCCGCGACCAGGCCGGCGGGTCGGTGCGCTGCTGGAGTTGCGGGCGCGAGGTCGCCGTCCCGCTGCGGACCGCCGGCCGGCTCGCCGCCGCTTGCGTTGAGGCCGTGCTCGACGCGCTCCGCCCGTCCGCCTTCGGGCCGGTCGTCGCCGGCGCGCTCGCGCTGGTCGCGGCGCTCCTCGTCCCGAAGGTCGGGGCCTGGCTCGGGTTCGCGGTCCTGGTTGCGGGGGCGTGGTTTTACCAGGGGCTGCTCCGAAACCCCGGTGCCCCGCGACACGCGTCATGGAACCGCGCGCCGTTCTCAGCAAACGGCGAGGCGGTGGACGACGGGGAATCGGTCGCATGGACGGACCTGGCCGTGCGAAGCGCTCTCGCCATTCCGGCCGCGGCGGCGCTGGTCGCGCCGTTCCTGATCCGTAACGGGGGAAAGCTGCTCCCCGGCGAGCCTTCCGGGGTCGGTCCGTTCGCCGGGATGCTCGCGGCGCTGGCCGCCTGGGCCGTCGCCCCCCTGCTCTTGCTCGCCGCGAACGCGCGGGAACGTCCCGCGTGGAGGGCGGTCGCCCGGCACCCGGTCGCGGTCGCCGCGTCCCTCGCCTTGTTTCCCTGCGGGCTCCTGCTCCTGGAAGGGTTCACGGCGGCCCTCTGCCTGGAGCAAGGGATTCTCGCGCCGGCGGTCAGCGACCTGTTCCCGACGCCGGAGATCGGCCCGTTGGCGAACGGCTCCGAAGTCGTCTTCAACTTCGACGGGGCGACGCGCCGGTTCCCGTTCGAACTCGACGTCCGCCGCCTGCTCGGCGTGTACCTCGCCGGTTTGGGGCGCGGCCACACGCTCGTCGCCGATTTCCCGCTCTCGCTGGCGACGGGCTGGCAGGTCTCGCGGTTCGACCCCGTGCTTTTTCGCATGACCTGGGAGGCGTTCTTCGCCTACCGCTGCGTGTTCTCGGCGCTCGTCTTGACCGGCGCCGGGCTGTTGCTGTCGGTCCAGGCCCGCTGGCTCGGCCTGACCGCGGCGGTCGACGCCTTGGTGGCCCCGCACCGGCCGAAACCGGGCGCCCTCCCGACCAGGAACGGCCGGCCCGTCGCCGCCGCGCCGGCGCTCATTGCGGCGGACGAACCTCCCGCAAGTTCCGCCCCACTCGACCCGCCGCCGGTCGCGGCCTCGTGGGGCGTCGCCCCGTCGGCCGAGGGCGCGGGTTCGGGCACGATCCTGGTGATCGACGACGAGCGCGCGTTCGCCCACGCCCTCGGGCGCATCCTGGTCGGGCGCGGGTTCACGGTCCACCTCGCGGCCGACGCCGCCGAGGGGCTCCGGCTCGCGCGGACGGCCCGGCCCGACCTGATCGTGCTCGACCTGCTGCTCCCCGACCGGCCCGGAATGGACCTCTGTCGCGACCTCCGCGACGACCCCCTCACGCGCGAAATCCCGATCCTGATCGCCACCTATAAGGCCGGGGCCGACGACGAGGTCGCCGCCCTCAGCCACGGGGCCGACGACTACATCGCGAAGCCGTACGTGGTCGAAGTCCTCATCGCGCGCATCCAGACCCAACTCCGCAGGCGGGCGCGCTGACGTGGTCCGTCCGTCCGCCGCCCCGGGGGACGGCGTGGCGGGGTTGAGTCGGCCGCGGCCGGTGACGACGACCCGGTGCCGGCCCGAAAGCAGGCGCGGACCGTTGTCACCGTCGATGGGGGCGAACAAGGGGGATGCGCTCGGCGACGTTCGGTCAGTGCGTGGCGGTCGGGGACGACGCGACGCGGGTGGCGGAACCGAGGGAGGGGCGGCTGGAGGCGATGTCGGCCCGGCGGTCGGTCGGCCCGGGGTCGTCGGGCGACGCGGCGGTGCCGGTGAGGGATTGCTCGATCCGGCGGCGGTTGTCGCGGGCGAGCGTGTAGGAGGGGTCGACCCGGAGCGCCGCGTCGAACTCGGCGAGGGCGCGGAGCGGCTCGCCCAGGGCGGCGAGGACCAGGCCGAGGTTATTGCGGGCGGCCGTGTCGTTCGGGTTGAGGCGGATCGCGGCCTCGTAGTCGGCCCGGGCCCGGACGCGGTCGCCGCGCTTGTCGAGGTTCGAGGCCCGGGCGCGGTAGGCTTTGGCGAAGCCCGGGTCGAGCCGGATCGCGGCGTCGTAGTCGGCCAGGGCGGCGTCGGCGGAGCCGGCGCGGTCGAGGGCGCGGCCGCGGTTGTAGCGGGCGAGGGCGAAGTCGGGGTCGGCGAGGACGGCCGCGTCGAAGTCGGCCAGGGCGCGGGCGGGGTCGCCGAGGGCGAGGTGGGTCAGGCCGCGGTCGTTCAGGGCGGTCGGGGCGTCGGGCTTCAGCCGGATCGCGGCGTCGAAGTCGGCGCGGGCGCGGGCGTGATCGCCGAGGTTGAAGGAGGCGAGGCCGCGGCCGTGGTAGGAAAGGGGGTCGTCCGGGTCGAGCCGCAGGGCCAGGGCGTAGGCGAGCCGCGCGGCCGGGTACTCGCCGCGGCTCAGGAGCGTGTCGGCCTTGCGGCGGGCGGCGAGGGGCGGGGTCGGGTGGACCTTGAGCCGGACCTTCGCCTCGGCCTGCACGCCCCCCGACGTGGCGACCAGGCGGACGACCGTCTCCCCCGCCGGGGCCTCGGCCGAGACCCGGACCGGCACGTTGAGCCGGCCGGCCGGCTCGGGGCCGTGGCCCGGGATGAGCGTCATCGGGTCGCACTCGACCCCGTTCGGCAGGCCGTCGATCCGGACCAGGATCGGCCCGACCTCCCCCAGGAGGGTCACCGCGACGTTCACCACCGACGGCCGCCCGTTGCGCACCGTCAGCGACTCCGGCGCCTTCAGGCGGATCTCGGGCGGGGGGGCCACCGGCGTCGGCCGGCCCGGCCCCTCGACGGCCTCGTGCCACTCCGGGCCGTCCGGCGGGCCCTGGCGGCCGCGGGGGTGGGCCGCGACGAGGGCCGGGCGCACGGCCGGGATCCGCTCGTCGCCGGGGTCTTGGAGGCGGACGCGCGGGGGGGGCGAGGCGGTCCCGCGGGCGAGGAAGGTCGCGAGGTCCGGCGCGTCGGCCCGGAGGTCGGTCCCGGCCCGGCCGCGCGACGGCAGGAAGACGCCGCGGAACCAGAGCGTCCCCGCGAGCGTCGCGGCCCCCGTCGCGGCGGCGAGCGCGAAGGCCGTCGAACGCCCGACGGACGTGCGTCCGGGCGGGCCGTCGGCGAACTCGGGGGCCGGGCCGTCCGCGCCCGGGAGCGCCAGGGGGGCGTGCGCGACCGGCAGGGCGGGGCGTTGGGCGTCGCGGAGGGCGTCGACGAAGGCGCGGCACGAGGGCCAGCGTCGGTCCGGGTCGTCGCTCAGCGCGCGGGCGACGACCGCCCGCTCGGCCCCGGGGAGCCCGGAGAGTTCGGCGGCCGACGGGAGCCGCCCGATGCGGAGGTGGCCGTACGTGACGGCCAGACTGTACTGGTCGGACTGCGGCGAGGAGCCGCCGGCGAGCCGCTCGGGGGCGGCGTAGAGCGGGAAGAGCGGCGGACCGAACGGACGCCCCTCGGGGGCCGCCAGCCGGACCGGGTCGACGGCGGGGATCTTGACCCCCCCGCCGACGCGCAGGATCGTCCGCGGCGCGATGTCGCCGTGCGCGAGGCCGGGGCCTTCGGCCCCGGCGTTGTTCAGGTAGTCGATCGCGCGGGCGGCTTCGGCGAGGGCCTCGATCAGTTCGCCGCGGGGGACGCCGCCGAGCCCGGCCGCGGCCGCCTCGCGGAACCGGTCCCAGAGCGAGCCGTCCGGGAGTTCGGCGGCGAAGACGAGGAGCGGGCCCAGCCGCCACGAGGCGAACGCCGCCTGGATGTTCGGGTGGCGGGTCCGCCGGTCCGAGACGACCGCCTGCAGCGCCGCCGGGTCGACCCCCGGGCCCGGCCGGACGATGCGCAGGGCGGCGCGGAAGCCGCCGGGCCCCTCCGCGCTCCAGACCTCCCCGGGGCCTTCGAGGCGCTCGATGAGCCGGTAGCCGGGGACCTGGATGCGGTCGGCGCGGCCGAGGCTCCGGTCGTGGTCGCGGCGGTAGGCCGCTCCCAGCTTCATCTCAACCTCCCGATCCGGATACCGGTCCGCGCGTTTCGGAGACCCGTCCTCCTCGACCCGCGTGTCCGCCCCGATCGGGCCCCGACACGGCCGCCGCCTGCGGCACTCGACCCTTTGCGATCCTTAACGTCGGCGTTTCCAAGCCGTTCTTCACCGGCCACAAATGTGGGCATTCTAACCGATCGTGGCCACATTCCGTCATGGAAAGTTCGCAGCAGCACGTGTTTTTTACGTCGGCCCGGCGCCGCCCCGCCTCGCGACACCCCGGGGTGTTGGAATCGGCGACAGCCGGCCGTCACAGTCGTCGCCGGGCGGGCCCCCTTAAACATCGGCCCCCAGGGCGTTTGCCTCCACAATATCGTGTAGGCGTGACGTGATGAGATTCGTACCATGCGGGCGACGGGCTTTGGAAGACCTTTGCGGGAAAAAAACCCCAGATTGCATCTTTCCTGCACAACAACGCTCCTTCCCCTGCCTTCCCACGTCGCCCGGGCCGCACCCGCCCACGACCTCGGCGCGCAACACCCCCGCCGACGGAAACCCGTCGTGGATTAGGAGGGCCGTCCCCGAAACGAAACGCCGGCCCGCGACCCCACCGATCGCCCCGAATGGGAACGGGGTCGGCGGGGCGTTTCGGTAAGCAAGTCGTGTTCCACCCGCACCGCTTGACGTACAAGCCCCACACGTCGGCGTGGCGTACGGGCGGGTGATGGGGTTATGGTCTTATGCGAAAGGGGGTGCCCCGGCCATGAAACGGCTTCAAATCCGAGTCACGGTGGAACGGGTCACGGTCCCCGGGCCGAGTCTTCGATCCTTGACGATCCAACGCCTGATGCTCGTAGTCGTGGTCCTGGCAATCCTGTCCAAGAGGGGCGTCTGGCTCGACGACGAGCGGCCCCGACCTTATTCGTACGCATCCGCACCAAGCATGTGACGGCTACGGGCCGTACCACTGGTTTGACACGAGGCGTCCCGAAGACGTGGCCGCACTCAAGCGGTTCGAAGCGGAGTTGAAGGCGACACGCGCGGGTTTCCAGGGGGCCGAGGGGGACATCCGGGCGCCCGTTGGGCTCAGTGACCGTCGGTACGCGAGCCCTGCCGCAACGCCTCCCGCACCCTCATGAGGATCTGCCCGAGCCGGTTCTTGCCGGAGCCGTCGCCGCCGTCGCCCCAATAGGCGTCGTTCTCGGTGTGCTCGACGATCGTCGCGTCGCCGGTCGCCAGCAAGGTCTCGCGCAGGTCGTCGTGCTGGGTGAACTTGGCGAGAACCGCTTCGCTCATGACCGCGTCTTTGACCGACTCCCAGTCCCTGCGGAGCGGCCGTTTGCGGCTCCGGCCCATCCGGGCGGCGACCATCGGGGATTCGGCCCGGCGTACGTCCTCCTCGTCGGGCGCCCCCACGAACTTCTGGGCTTGGAAATAGTGTTCGCTGGTCGGCCACGTCTTACCCTTGAGCACGATCGGGTGGGGCGAGAAATTGGAAAAGCACCCGTACGCGTCGGAGACCGAATAAAAATGAATGACCGGCATCGATGATCCCCCGCCGTTTAACCCCGTCCGCCGACCCCCTTTGCCGAAAGGGGCTGGTGTTTCCGACCCCGCGCCGGCCTCTGTGGTTCTCCGCTCATTCCATCCCTGTGATCATACGCCGCGCGTGAACGGCCCATTGACCGGGCGTGTCGAGTCTTTCAGACCATAGGGAGGGACGTTGAATGGACCGCGAACCGCCGTACCGCAACGCGGACGACACCTGGACGTCCGACGCACTGGAAAGGGGCGACGTCGCCGCGGTTATGTCGCGGGTGCGGGACGACCCGGCGTATCTCACGTCACGCGATTTCATCGGCAACAGCCCGCTGCGGAACGCCGTCGCGTTCAGCCTCGTGGACCTGGTCGACTTCCTGATCCGGCACGGCGCCGACCCCGACGAAGCGGTCGACGACGGCTACACCTGCCTGCTCACCGCCGTCGAGTCGGACGACCCGGCGTCGGCCGCCGTCGTGGCGCGTCTGATCGCCGCCGGCGCCGACGTCCATCGGACCGGCACCAACGGCTGGACCCCGCTGCACATGGCCGCAGCCTGGGGGCGTGTCGAGAAAGCCCGCCTCCTGATCGACGCGGGGGCGGACGTGAACCGCCGTACGGAGATCGACGCCGGGGAAACGCCCCTGATGGAAGCCGCGCACGGCGGACATCCCGAAACGGTCCGGCTCCTGCTTGAACGCGGGGCCGACCCGACCCTGCGGGACATGATCCACGACCGCACCCCGGCCCAGATCGCCGAGTACGTCGCAAAAGGCGCCGACCCGGCCGTCCTTGAGTTTCTGAAGACGGTCGACTTTTCCGTCGGGCACGAGCCCCTCCTCGAAGGGGTCGACCTCCCCCCCGATCGGCTCGAAACGCTGAGGGTCGAACTCAAGAACCTGGACATGGTTGAGGCGTACCGCGAGGCCGCGGACCGGACCGCGCGCGACGGCGACCACGCGGGGGTGATCCGCGTCCTCAACGAATTCAAAGGAAGATAGGTGCCCGCGACCCGACGCGCGTGTCCGGTCCCCCCCTCGATCCGGATAACCCCGGCGGAAGGGGCCGAGCGGCGGCCCGAAGAAGGGGACGTTATTCGGACGGGGTGGGCGATGAAGTCGAAATGGGAGTGGGTCCTGCTCGTGGCGATTTTCATCCAGGCGGGGGTCGTTTACGGGCTCATCCGGTCGAGGGAGGCCCGCTGGGTGTCGGCGCCGGTCGGCGTCGTCTGCGGCGGCGCGTGGGTACTGGCGGTGAACGCGAACCGGAAGGCGCGGCGCCCGTGACGACGGGTTCGGCCGGGGGGGATGCACGCCCGGGGGCCGGGGAAGTCGGGCGCTTCCTGACGGGTTGACGGGCGCCCCCGGCGCGATTAGCCTGAGAGGCTGACGGAAGAGAGCGGAACGGTCGGGCGCGGACCATTTTAGGAGGAGAGGGCACCGCAGTGGCCTCCTTGTTCGTCATCCAAGGGGCCGACCAGGGGAAGCGGTTCGAGCTGAAATCCAAGGCGATGGCCCTGGGTCGGGACAACTCGAACCCGATCCGGCTCCACGACACCGAGGTCTCTCGCCGCCACGCTGAAGTCCGGCGGACCGACGACTCGTACCGGATCATCGACCTCGGCTCGGCCAACGGGACCTTCGTGAACGGCCGGACCGTCGTGCAGGCCGACCTCCGGTCGGGTGACCGCGTCCAGCTCGGCCAGACGGTCATGCTCTTCAGCGAGGGGCCGGGGGCCTCGGCCGACCGCGAGGCGGCGTCGCGCGTCAACATGCTCGGCCCGTCGAGCCCCGACGACCGCTCGGCGATCCTGCGGAGCATCCCCGCGGGCGAAGGCTCGCGCGTCCTCCAGGCCCCCGACGTCGCCGCCGGCTGGCTGAAAGACCGCCTCCTGAACCTCTCCGTGATGTACCGGGCGACGCAGGCGATCAGCCACGTGCTCGATACGGACACGCTCCTCGGCCAGATCCTCGAACTCGTCTTCGAGTCGATCGGCGCCGACCGGGGCGCGATCCTGCTCAAGGACGAGTCGGGCAAGCCCGTCCCCAAGGCCGTCCTCTGGCGCGGGCCGGCCGACCCGGACGAGAAGCTGACGATCTCGCGGACGATCGTCGACCACGTCTTGAACCAGGGCCAGGGCGTCATCACGTCCGACGCCCCCGGCGACAAGCGGTTCGGCCCGGCGCAGTCGATCGTCGACTACGGCATCCGCGAGGCCATCTGTGTGCCGATCCAGGGGCGGCACGTCACCCTCGGCGTCCTCTACGCCGACATCCAGGCCGCCAGCGCCCTGATGTTCAACAAGGACGGCACGGTCGTCGAGCCGAGCCGGGGCCGGTTCTCGCAAGACCACCTGATGCTGATGGTCGCCATCGGCCACCAGGCGGGCCTGGCGATCGAGAACACCGAGTTCTACAAGGCCAAGCTCCAGGCCGAGCGGCTCGCGGCCGTCGGGCAGACGATCGCCACGCTCTCCCACCACATCAAGAACATCCTCCAGGGGATCAAGGGGGGGAGCTACCTGATCGACATGGGCCTGAAGGAGAAGGACGACGCCATCGTCCGCCGCGGCTGGACGATCGTCGAGAAGAACCAGGGGAAGATCTACAACCTGGTCATGGACATGCTCTCCTTCTCCAAGGACCGCGAGCCCGCCGTCGAGCCGGCCGACCTCAACGAGACGGTCGGCGACGTGGTCGAGCTGATGCAGTCCCGCGCCCAGGAACTCGGCGTGACCCTCGCCTGGGAGCCCGCCGCCGACGTCCCGACGGTGCAGATCGACCCCGACGGCATCCAGCGCGCCGTGCTCAACATCGTGACCAACGCGATCGACGCCGCCGAAGGGGTCGAGGGGGCGAAGGTGACGGTTTCCACCTCGTGGAACGCCGCCACCGCGCTCGCGCGGATCGTGATCGAAGACAACGGCGTGGGGATCGAGGACGCGGAGATCGAGTCGATCTTCCAGGTGTTCGCCTCGACCAAGGGGTCGCGCGGGACGGGCCTGGGGCTGCCGGTCTCCCAGAAGATCGTCCGCGAGCACGGCGGCAAGATCGTCGTCTCGTCGTCCCTCGGCCACGGCTCGACGTTCGTCGTCGAACTTCCCATGAAGCGCCCCGCCGAGCCCAAAGCCGGCGGTTCGGGCGAGGTCCCGATCATCGACGCCTGAAACGAAACCGCACGGGGCCCCGGTCGACGCCGTGGGCCTCGCGCGTCCTCTCCCCCTCCCTCACCGGGGCGCCGCGCTTACGGCGCCCCGTCCTTTTTCGGGGCGTCGGGCTCGTTGGCGCTTTCCGCCTCGATCAACTCCTGGTAGACCCCTTCGACGGAACTGATGATGAGCAGTCCGTCCTTGACGCAATAGGCCAGGCCCAGTTGCCGGAGCAACAGCCGGAGGGTGGTCTTCAAGGGGACGCCCGTGAGGTCCAGCGCGACCGGAGATTCCATCGTCGCGCCGGCCTCCTTTAGTCCGCGGGGGTCGACGTAGATCGTGATGCCGGGGTCGCCGGGCCCCCGTGTGGCTTCCTTGATATACCTCAGAACGTCTTCAAGCACCACCTTGTCGGGGAAGTTCATCGCGATCGGTTCGTTGAGTTTCCTCAGGATCGCCCGGGTCCCGGGGGATTGGTCCGCGTCCTCGACGGCTTCCGCGAGGCCGGGGATGAGGAGGCGGAGCCGGCGCTCGTACTCCCTCCGTTGAAGGTCCCCCCCCGGTTCGACCGCCGGCCCCATCGGGGGCGAGATCGCCCCCGCGGCCCTTAGCGCCACGGTCGCTTTCTTCGCCTTCGGCCGGCGCGTGGCGGGCTCGTCGGGCGGGAACGGACCACTGATGCGGTCGGCCTTGGCCCGGAGCACGGCGTCGCGGCACGCCTCGATCAGTTCGTCTCGGTTCGGCCCTTGGAGCCGTTGGACCGCGTCGTTGAGGCGCTCCATGCGGTTCCGATGCGCCTGCTCGGCGGCCTCGACGTCCCGCCAGTCGTCCAGCAGTTTCCCCTGCGCGGTCATGAGGTCTTTCGACCAGTGGTAGAGGCTGTACACGGCGGACGTGCTCCACGCCTTTTGCTTCCGGAGCAGGCGGTCGAAGGCGGCGTCCAGCGCCGACTGGAGGCCGGCGTCGAGCCCCTTGGTGTCCGCGGGGGGCGTCACGGCTTCGGCGTTCGCGGGGGTTGCCTTGGGGGCGGGGTCGCCGTGCCCCGGGTCGGCGGCGGCGAGCAGGATTCCCGCGAGCGTACACGACGCGAGGGCGAGCTTGGACCGGGCCGGCGACATGGCGTGCGGCACTCCTTCCGAAATCAAGCGGGGGTTGGGAGGTGTGGAAACGCCGACGACGGGACGTTCGGACGACGGGGCCGTACGAGGGGGCGTTGGCGCCGACTCGCGGGTCGGGCCGGGCCTCGGCGTCGACCGAGGCCCGGCCGTTCCCTTCGGAGGTCGGCGGTTATTGAAAGCCCCTGTTGAGGATGCCCTTGTTTTGGGTGCTCTCGGCCTCGCTCAGTTCCTGGAAGACCCCCTCGACGGAGCTGATAATCAGCAGCCCGTCTTTAACGCAGTAGGCCAGGTTCAACTGCCGGAGCAGGAGACGGAGGGTGGTCTTCAGGGG
>Ga0164243_10004948_pt1 | contig 20542 bp, 18 predicted proteins | sample OricompcompostOP_FD_108781 | JGI IMG/M metagenome (GOLD analysis project Ga0164243, IMG submission 108781) | Organic Plus compost microbial communities from Emeryville, California, USA - Original compost - Organic plus compost (OP) | ecosystem: Engineered > Solid waste > Mixed feedstock >...
AACGTGCTTTCTCGTCTTCAGTGGACAGGAGAAAGAGGTTCGCCCCGGAAGCGGGGACGGGCCTTTTTGCATTTTTGGTCCGCCATCAGGCGAAAAGCGCTCCAGTGTAGCACTGAAGCGCTTTCTTTTCCTGTCATTATTTGTGCTTGTTATTCTTCTTGCGACGACGCAGGAAGAGAATGCCTGCAAGAACGCCAAGTCCCGCCCCAAGCAACAGCGCTGTACGCTTCTTCGTGCTCATTGTCTCTTTCTCTTCGAGTGCTGGCACCTCGGCATAGACTCCCGCGAGCCGGTATGCTTCATCCAGCAATTGGACGGGATGTACTACTGTCATAGGCAGGCCGCGCTGTCTGACTCCCATTGCGATCTGCATAATGCAGCCCGGATTGCCTGTCGCGACAATCTCCGCTTGTGTTTGCGCGACATTGTCCATTTTGCGCTGTAGCAGTTCCTGACCCATCTCTTGATTCGTCAGGTTGTAGATACCAGCACTCCCGCAACACCAATCAGACTCTTTCAGATCAACCAGCGTAAGGCCGGGAATTGACTGTAAGAGCTGCCGCGGCTGTCGCTTGATTTTCTGCCCATGAGCTAGGTGACAAGCGTCGTGATAGGTCACGGTGGCCATGAGAGGCTGCATTTCGGGATTCAGATCGATCTCGGTGAGGAATTCGCTAATATCTTTAACCTTCTTGCTAAATGCCTCGGCGCGTTCGGCGTACTGTGGGTCATTGCGTAACAGGTAGCCATACTCTTTCAACGTTGAGCCACAACCTGCTGAGTTAATAATGATCGCATCACAGTTGTATTGCTCAAATACGTCGATGTTGTGGCGGGCAAGCGCGCGACCGCGCTCACTCTCGCCTGCGTGGATATGAAGGGCTCCACAGCAGCCCTGTTGTGGTGGAGTAATTACCTCGCACCCATTGGCGGTAAGCACGCGAATGCTTGCATCATTGATATCACGAAATACCTGATCCATGATGCAGCCGCTGATAAAGCCTACCCGGTAGCGGCGTGTCCCGATGGCAGGCGTGATTTCGGGTAGTGGCGCGGGCAAAATATCGCCACTGACATTATCCATGAGCTCTTCAGGAAGCTTGAGCTTGCCCTGAAATGGCGTTGGGAGTCCGTTGGCGAGGTCCAGCATTCCGGTGCGTCGGACGAGATCCTGTAGCCCGGTTCGCTGATAGACTTTTAGGCCCCCGAAAACAAGTGATGTGACCAGACGAGAGGGAAGCATCACGTCAAAGAAGAAGCGACGTAGCAGGCGATTCGCGATGACTGTATTTCGCTCTTCCGGGATTGTGGGCTCTGGCTTCTGTTGTGCATCAAGCTGAATCTGCTCGCGAGCTGCCTCAATTAGCTTGCCATATTGAACACCAGACGGGCAGGCTGTCTCACAGGCGCGGCACCCGACACAACAATTCATATGTTCGATGAACTCGCTTGAGAGGTCAAGGCGCCCGTCCGCGACTGCTTGCATCTGGTAAATGCGTCCCCGTGGCGAGTCCATTTCCACTCCCAGAACGGCATATGTCGGGCAGGTAGGCAGACAGAAGCCACAGTGGATACATTGGCGAAGGAGCTCATACGTATCAGTATTTCTTCGCAAAGGTCCTTCCTGCGGTGGAATGATGCGAAGCGGTGTAGCATGTTTTTCGGTGGACTCCAGGGACATAGTGGCCTCCTCTATGCGTGTTTTATCGGTTGCGCCGCTACTGCTGTCACTTCCTGCCGGTTATGGAAGAGCTGATGTACTTGTACAAGCGCGTAACGACGGCGCAGCGTTTTGAGTGCCTCGTTCAGGGTTGCCTGCGGATCGATAGTGTCTGTTCGATGTGGCAACTTGAGAACGCTGATAATAAAGCCGTCCGGGCGCAGACAGCCAGCCGCTTTGTTTAAGAGCCTCGCGGCCTCGCGAGCGTCCATCCGCATATCATTGACAATAAGGTCGAAACGCGAGCGTCTCTGTATGGCCTCTTCCAGATAGCGTTCGGCATATCCCCGATAGTGGGTTAAGCCAGGCCGATTGACTCTCGGATCGAGATTTGCCGGATCTACAGCTACAACGCTCAGACCTGCATCGAGCAAAATATGGGTCCAGCCGCCCGGAGCTGCCCCGAGATCGAGCGCCTTTCCTCTTGCGGGAAGCGAGATCCCGAAATATTCGAGTGCTTCAAGGAGCTTGAATTCAGCGCGGCTGATCTGGTCAGGCGTCTGGGCATAGTGACGCGCTCCACCTGGCCAGGCGCTTAGATTCTCCTCCGCTTTGGAGATGCCGATATAGGCCGTCGTCATAGTGCAGAGAATAGAAACAATTACCTCAGGCTTTTTGATATCCTCGATCGCTCCTGTCTCTTCTGCAAAAGCCTCTGCAAGTGCCTGATTAAGCTGGCCGCCGCTGTAGGGACGTGGCCCTCTCTCCTTATCAATACGGGCAAAACGCGTCTGAACAGCGAAATGGATGCCTCTTTCAAGCAACCTGAAAGCGGGTAGCTCGGCGATGGCTAGCGCTATTTTCCCCATATCTTTCTCGCTATAGTTCAGCGAAACTGCTTCCTGAACCGGAGCGAGATGGCGTGTAAAGACAAGATGTGCGCTGGCTGCTCGCTGCATCAGTGCTGAGGCATCTGCTGCCATGCATAGGGTGATGCCTGCGGCCAGCTCGTCGATGCTCTCTACTTCTGGATCGAGGGCGCGTAGTTCTTCTATCGCTGGCTGAAGAAATTCAGGATGTGCCGTTACAATACAGAGATTATTGATACTCACAGTCCTCCCAAAAACCTACCTTTAACAAATGTTCCGTCCGGGTCAAGCTGCTGTTTGAGGCGTTGCATAAGCGCAAAATCTTTGTTCGTCGCGCCCCAGACATCGACCCTGTGTTTGAAGCTGGTCGGGCAACGTTCCACGATCAGGTGTCCCCTGAGCTCGCGAGCAGAAAGACGTAGTGCTTCTACCGCTTCTGCCAGGCGCTGCTGATCGTTATCGGACATCGGTTCAGCTATCCCCTCTATCTCAATGAAGAGAATCCCATTCCCGGCATGCGCGATTGTGGCCGTTTCAAGGTTGTGACGCTGACTGACCGCTTCTATGAGCTGGAAATACCGGGCAACATCCGCGATGGGCAGCGAAACCGCACAGGTGAACTTCTCTGACAAAAGCTGCCGAATGCTTTTCCAGAAAGCAAGCTGTTCCTTCTCTTCCAGTTCATCTCCTATTAAAGCATTGTATTGTCGTGCAAGCAAGTATGTGTCATGTATCTGGCGGTTGATTACCCGGATGTTTCCCTCATAGTGTACTGCCAGCGCGTAGCCTTGCGCAGGGAGTTGAAAACCGGCCCGCCTCAACAGCCTGTTCATGGCTCCTCTATCGAGCAATTCAATAGCGGTGGGACCAAGCGGGGAGCGAAGTAACGCGGAAACCGTTTGCATCGCCTCTTTCACCTCCGAGTAAGCCAGCAAAAGGGTGCGCTCGGCTGGTGGCAGGGGATGCAGCTTGAAATTTGCCTCGACGATGACACCCAATGTGCCAAAAGAGCCGATGTAGAGCTTGTTGAGATCATAGCCGGCGACATTTTTAACGACACGTCCACCGCTCTGGCTGATCTCCCCGTTTGGTTGAATAGTGCGGAGCCCGATGGCCAGATCGCGCGCCGTCCCATAACGCAGGCGCCTGGGACCACTGGCATTGGATGCAAGCAAGCCACCTATGGTCGTCTGCTCTTCATCGGGCGGATCAAGGGCCAGTTGCTGCCCCTTTTGGGCCAGTTGCCGCTGAAGCTCGGCGAGCGTTATGCCCGCTTCAACACGGCAGGTCAGGTCGGGTGCTTCATGTTCCAGGAGCCGAGAAAGACGGGTGGTATTCAGCACAATGTCAATATGTTGCGGCACTCCGCCCAGATGGAGCCGGGTGCCCCCACCTCTCGGGAGAAGCTGAAGGCCGTTCCGTCGCACTTCCGCAACTACATGAGCTGCTTCCTGAACAGAGGCCGGTGTTACCACCATGCGTGGCTCGACGCCATCGACTGCGCAGGCCTGTAATACCGCTTTGTCTGTCTGTACTTCTGTTTCCAGGGCCAGGTTTGACGCGAGATCATCCATATATTCGCTCTACCCTTTCCTGCTTGTTTGTTTGCTATCACAAGATGAGAGATGACGAATATCGGCACAGCGCCCGGGAAGAGGAAAGAGCTTTCCCGGATTGAATAACTCGTTCGGGTTCCAGGCAGCGCGCACCTGTTGCATGACGTGGAGATCAACATCACTGAAGATCAGCGCCATTTCGGCCTGCTTTTCAAGTCCTACGCCATGTTCTCCCGTGATCGAGCCTCCAACCTCGGCGCAGACTGCGAGGATCTCGTGACCTGCCTGACGGACGCGCTCTACTTCTCCCGGCTTCTGGGAGTCAAAGAGGATCAGCGGGTGTAAGTTTCCGTCGCCTGCGTGGAACACATTGCCGACCTTGAGATCATACCGGTCACAGATCTCTTGAATACGACGCAACACATAGGGCAGCTTCGTACGTGGAACGACGCCATCCTGTACATAAAACTCCGGGCTGATCCGTCCAACCGCGCCGAAGGCGTTCTTCCGCCCCGCCCAGAGAAGCTGACGCTCTGTTTCGTTAGCTGCGATACGAATCAGGCGTGCATGATGTTTTTTGCTGATCGCGACGATCTGTTCGACTTGCTCTGTTACGCTCTCCTTAAGCCCCTCGGCCTCGATCAGCAGAACGGCGGCGGCATCCATCGGGTAGCCAGCGTGGGTATCAGCTTCGACCGCTTGCAAGATCATGTGATCCATCATTTCGAGCGCTGCGGGAATGACACCGCTTGCAATGATCTCTGACACGGTATTAGATGCGTCGTCCATCGTGTTAAAGACTGCGATCATGGTCTTGACGCTTTCGGGCACCGGTACGATGCGTACGATGATTTTGGTCACGATACAGAGCGTGCCTTCAGAGCCAATCAGGAGCCCTGTGAGATCATAACCCGGGGTATCGCAGGTCGTGCCGCCGACCTCGATTACCTCGCCCTCTGCTGTGACGATTTCGAGCCCTGTGACATGGTTTGTGGTTACGCCATAGAGAAGTGTATGAGGGCCTCCGGCATTCTCGCCGACGTTGCCACCAAGCGTACAGGAACGCTGGCTACTTGGATCAGGGACGTAATAGAAGCCCTGAGGCAGAAGGGCATTACTGAGATGGAGATTGACCAGCCCGGGCTGAACAACCGCACGCAGATTAGGAATATCAATCTCAAGTATGCGGTTCATCCGGGCGAAAGAGATGACGATCCCCCCTTGAATCGGGACTGCACCTCCACTCAGGCCTGTTCCAGCCCCTCGGGGCACAACCGGAATCTGATAGCGCGCGGCAAGTCTGACAATTGCTGCAACCTCCTCTGTCGAAGAAGGCAACACAACAATATCGGGCTTACCGCGCTCTATCGAGGCGTCGTATTCGTACAGGGTAAGATCATACGGGGTAGAGAGAACGTTTCGTGCGCCAAGCAGGCCACGTAATTCCTGTACAACGCTGCCCTTTTGCGCTGTTGAAAGGCGTCTATCTGTTGTTACAGCCGTTTTTTCGATGATGCTCATGACCCTGCTCTTTCTGCCTTCTCTGTCAGAAATTGTCGGGGACGCTTTACGAGGCATACTCTATACCCTTGATATTACCATACTTTGATTTCCTGGCGGCCCGAGGTACGCTTCCCATTCGATAGACCATCCGAATGAAATTTTGCGTACCCCGGAACTGCTCTCTATGGGGTTGTTCTCTTCTGGCGGGTCCGTTTCAGCAGAAACCATACCCAGAAGAGACTGAGCGCCAGCGCAACGCTACACGCGGTCACAAGCGCCTGCCGGGGAATTGGTGGCGAGTTCTCAACGATCGCTTGTGGAAGCAAGGGCGGCAGCGATGGAGGGACCGCTACAGGCGGCGGCGTAGAATCCGGCTCCTGTAAGCTATTCCAGTCGGGCTGGACTCCATTCACGACTGTCTTTGGCGGGGTTTCCTTGTGTTGTCCCGGTGTTCTGGTAGGGCTGGAACCACCGCCCCCCTGCTTCTCGGTGGGCTTTTGAGGGCGCTGGGTGGCGATCGGGGTCACCGTTGGCGTTCGGGTGACTGTCGCTGTGGGAGGTGTCTCCTGGGTGGGGTTGGACTGACCGGGCGTTGGTTGTAAGGTGGATACCCAGTTCTTTTCCCCATCAGGAATACGGGCATAGGCGCTTCCGGCGGCCAATCCCGGCACCTTCACACTATCATAGAGTGTGTCGCCTATCAGGAGTTGCAGGGTGAATTCCTGCTGTGGTGAAAATGGAATCGCCTGATCAAAACTGATTGCGTAGAGGTAGAATGCGCCTCCTGTCACAGTTGTTTGCTGAAGAAAGGTCTCGCTGAGCGCTGCCGGGTTTTCTGCAAGCTGAAAACGAAGTCCTCCCAGATTGATAGGGCTATTCGCTCTGCTATAGAGCTCGATTTGCAGGCTTGCCAGTTGGGGGATACAGGCTTGCTCGGAAGCCGGCTCACCGGAAAGCGGAATGATCTCATTGATGAGAAGTAGACCCTGCACTGGCGCTGGATCAATACTGTCTGTTGGCGGTGAAGCAGGCGTACAATCGGCCATTGTTGTCAGCCGATGAGAAGGAAGCAAGAAAAACAGTGAGGAGAAAAAGAAGCAAAGAAGAAGAACATACCTCACAATACCACCTACCTTCTAAAAGATTTGAATGTTTCACATAAGCATATAGAAATGTAGAACGATGGTGAGTATAACATGGAATCAAAAGAAGGACAAGAATCTGCACGATGGAGAAGGACTTTATGGTAGCGGAGAAGCAGGCAGAAAAAAAGAACGATCGAGTTTCTCCAATGGAGGACTCGTCGTTCTATGCATTGGCCTGAACCGAAGTACAATTACTGGGAGAGATATTTGAAAGGTACCTGTGTTCTGCCAGGGATGCGCTCATTGATAATTCGGCGAATAGCCTCTATCCCGCTTTCACCAAGCGTAAAAGCGATGACAGAACCTATAACAATGCCACAGATACCGCCGAGGGCGATACCTTCAAGAAACATGCGGTTGCGAAAGAATGTCATCATTGTCACCTTTTCTTCTGTATTCTATTGCAGATACACAACCGTTTTCGCTTCGCTCCAGAGCCGTTCGAGCTGGTAGTACTCTCTTTCCTTTGGTGCAAGCACATGGACAATGACATCACCAAAGTCAAGCAGAATCCAACCAGTATCCGCTGTTCCTTCACGATGGAGCAGCGAGACTCCTTGCTTGCTCAACTCTTCATCAATTGATTCTGCAATAGTTAGGATTTGTCGAGGATTGCTGCCGCTACAGATGACAAAGTAGTCAGCATACATTGCAACCTCACGAATATCCAGTAACAGGATATCCGCTGCCTTTTTGTCGTATGCAATATCGACAGCCGCTTTTGCTATTTGTGCTGGATCCAGTAGAACTCCCTTCACAAGCGCTCCCATATTTCTAATAATGTATCTGTACTACGGATGAACCCACTGAATGGTTCTATCGAGACCTCTGTGGACTATAGATCTATCCCGATCAGGAGGATTGATGAGAAAAACATCTTCTCGTCCAGAGACGACCGGGAGGCCAATGCTACTTGATCCACATTGTACTGTATAGCAGCATTATAGCATGCAAGGCAAGTAATGTTAAGGGTTTTGGGGCTTGTAGCCTGCTTTTACTGTTTTCAATTCAATCCGTTTGGGATAGATGCGCACGCCCTCGGGCTTGCCGCCTGCTGTCAGGTCGTGCAAAAGCTCTCGGATGGTCTTCCCTGTTTCGGGGTCGATCTGCTCGGGCGCAATCTCGGCCAGGGGAACAAGCACAAAGCCTCGCTCCCGCATGCGTGGGTGCGGAATGCTCAGATGTTCCTGCTGAAGCCGCAGGTCATCATACAGTAGAATGTCGATGTCAAGCGGCCTCGGCCCATTGCGGAAGGTCGGTTGTCGGCCCAGTTCCTTTTCAATCGTTTTGGCCTGATGAAGCAGTTCTTCTGGCGTCAGCTCTGTTGTACCGGAGCAGACCATATTGAGAAAGTCGGGTTGGTCCAGGTACCCGACCGGTGTTGTTTCATACAGCGACGAGAGGGCGGTAATATCCATGATCCTGCTCAGTTGCTGTAAGGCAATTGTGAGATTATTGTGACGGTCGCCCAGATTTGATCCCAGAGCGAGGTAGATACAATGCCGTTGCATCGGAACCTCTTTTCGCGTAGCAATTTTTTGTGCTTCCATGATAAACCATTTCCCTGAAAATGGCTACTTCTGGAAGATCCAGAGATTCCGAAAGACTGCCTCGGCTCCGCTCCCGCTCTCCTGCCCGACCAGAAAGCCGACAAAGCCTCCCTGATAGGTTTCATCGGTGAAGGCCGAGAACAGCAGTTGTTGATTGACGTACAGGGTCAGGTGAGAGCCCTGCGCGATAATCAGAAAGGTGTTCAGTTTATCGTTGCCGTGCTCAATTGCGCTGGCGTGCTTCCAATCGATCAAGGTGAGCCAGTTGGCAATATTGCTGCCCTGCGCTCGAATCAGCCGGAACTCGCCCTCGTTGCTGAGTTCGACCGCGTAGAAGGCCTTGCTGTTTGGTTGGAGTCGAAAGATCAGTCCGTAAAAATCGCCACTGATCAGCCGGGCCTGTGCTGTGATGACAACGTTCGAGAATGTCTGCCTGCTTGAATAGCACCACGCGATACTATGGGCTGCGGTTGCGACATGGTAGCCATCCTGATCGAAGAAGCATTGACGGCCATCATTCAGCCATGCTGGATCGGTCGTGAGGAGATCATTGGAATAGAGCAGCGGTCCGGCTCCGATACGCGATGTGAGGCCCGCTGTTGCCTCGACACGCGCCTGTTTCGCCAGGAGATCCTGCTTCTGGGCGCGAGCCGTGGCTGTGGCATACTGCAACGCTTCATGGGCTGAAGGGGCTTTCGCCGGGGGCCGCTGCAAGGTCAACAGAAGCAGCAGAGGCAGCGCAATACTCAGAATGACCAGCCCAAAAGTGAGGACAAGGAACCAGGGGCGTTTGCGGTGCGGCCAGGGATGCGAGGAGAGCGAGGGGACCGATGGTGCATGCTCTCCCAACGGAAAGAGCGGCGTGGGCGCTTTCATATCCGAGGTATAGAGAAAATCAGGGGGCGGAGTCGTGGTGGCAACTGCTCCCTCGGCTTTCTGTACGCTGGCTGTGCTGATCTTGATCGTTTCGATCTCCTCCGCGCCCAGATGCCGCTGCTGTAATGCCTGCCAGTACGCCTGTGAAAATTGACGGGCATGCTGATAGCGCTCGTCGGGCGATTTCGCCAGGGCGCGTAGTATGACTGCCTCAATCGTAGGAGTAATCTCGTCGTTGAGCTGGCGCGGCGAGGTCGGTTGTGTTTGAATATGCTTAAGGGAAAGGATGACGGGTAACTCCGCCGTGAAGGGAAGGCTTCCGGTGAGCATCTGATACAGGATGATCCCAAGCGAGTAGATATCGCTACGGTGGTCATTCTGCCCATTTGTCTGCTCGGGGGCCATATATTCCGGGGTGCCGACGATCTGGCTGCCCGCCGAGGAGGTATCGCGCCGGGCACGGGCCAGGCCAAAATCTGCCAGATACGCATAGCCATCGGGCCGTAAGAGGATATTCGAGGGCTTGACGTCGTGGTGCACGATGCCGTTATCATGCGCATGCTGGAGTGCCGAGGCAATCTGATGGAGATAGCTCCCCGCCTCTTCCAGGGTCAGGCGTTCCCGTTTATACAGATAATCGCGCAGGGTGCCGCCCTCAACAAAGGGCATAACCAGATAATACCAGGGATGTTGTGCACCAAAGTCATAGAGAGGGAGAATATGGTTATGGGAGAGGGTGCCAATTGTGCGAGCTTCATGCTCGACACGGCGCACATAGGATTTATTGCTTGCATAGAGGACTTTTACCGCAACACGTCGTTTGACGCGTCGATCATATCCCAGATAGACCTGTGAGAGGCTGCCCTGAGCGATACAGCGGTGCAGCTCATAACGCCCTAGCGTTGTACCTTCCATTCCCTTCATCAATCCACACTCCTACTTTATCCCGATATGAAATTGTACTTTTTCAGGGCCTTTAAACAGCGATTACAACAAACTTTTTATCTACTCTATTTTCGAGTCATTAGCGAAAGAATGGGAAGACAGGCGAAGAACTGCGCCTGTCTCACAACGAAGAAAGAGTTTACATGCCTGCCTTGCGCTAGCGGCGATACGTCCAGGTCCAGTAACGCTCAAGATGGATTGTCTCGACCGGGCGAATGCTGTGCGTATAGTGCTGAATCTTGTCCAGCATCTCTTCTTTGCTGGCAAAATTGTTGTTGATCTGGGTAGCATAGGTCGCGCTGGCTTCCTTGCGCAGTTCCAGCATCTCCGACATCTCTACCAGGGTTGGTTCAAGCGGCAGCGAAAGCTCTTTCAGGCGTGTGTCAAGCAGACCTGGCCGCGTCACATAGGGGAAGTCCTCGTAGAAATAGACCGGAACGCCGTTTTGTGCCAGATGGTCCGCCGCCGAACAGACAATCTGATGATCGACGTGACGACCGATGGCAAGCGGGGCATACCAGACGGCGTCTGGAAGGCGCTCGTGCAGGGCCATCAGATCTTTTGCGAGCTGGCTGGCGATGGCTGCATCTGCCTGATGAACCTCTCCCCCGATCATGACTTTTTCCTCGGTATACAGAGGCGGGTTGCCACGATAGGGCGCATCATAATAATCCAGCCAGAGATGGTCGCACTGAAGCAATTCCATTGCCTTTGTGTCCTCTTCCTGCCGGATTTTCTGAATCTCCTGCGGGGGCGTCTGGGGGCCAAATCCCATGCTGCGCTGCACGGACTGGGCCAGCGGGCTCAAGGGCTGGCTGGCATCGGGTGCGCCTGCAAAAACGGTGATGACCAGCGGACGAAGGCCGCTACTGACCTGAACACCGAGAGTGCCGCCACAGGAGAAGACCACATCATCATAGTGTGGCGACAGGAAGATGTGGCGGTGATGTCGCTGTATATCATTCAAGCTGGTTAGTCGCAACTGCTCGTTCCTCCAAATATATCTGCGAGATTGCTAAGATTGAGTGCATGCATCAAAATAATGGGCTCAGGGTAAACATACCCCTTCCTCTGTCGCGTCCAGCAGGCCATCACGGGAAAGCCCATTGATAAGCCGCTGAAGCCAGGGGAAGTCCGCTTCGCTATAGTCTGGCTTGATCTTCGGTCCAAGTTCTGGAAGCGAGACGCGCTGACCGGTCGGGACGGAGCGGAGCAAGTCGATAATGCGCCCCCTGAAGTAGCGGTTCGTACTGGTAAACGGCTTGCTCTGATAGGTCGGCTTCTTCTCTGCCACTTTGCGAATCTGGCGCAGTACCGTCCCCGACGGGAACAAACTGTACTGGCTCATTTCCTCATAAGCTTTACAACATGACGTCAGGGGGCACTGCTGGCATTGCGGGTTATTACTGGTACAGATGGTCGCTCCCAGATCCATCAGCGCCTGATTCCAGTTATACGCTTCTCCTGCTGGCAGTACCTCTTCTGCAAGCGCAAGCATCTGCGCGTCATTCAGGCGTGTTTCATCATGCTCGACGCCGATAAACAAACGATGCAGGACGCGGCGAATGTTGGTATCAACCGTGGCGACCTGCTGGCGATAGGCAAAGCAGGCGATGGCGCCGGCGGTATAGCGTCCGATCCCTTTCAGGGTGAGCAGCTCATCAATGGTCGCGGGAATCTGCCCGTTATGTTCTGCTATCACCTGACGGGCAATGGCCTGTAGACGCACTGCACGCGAGTTATAGCCAAGCGGCACCCAGACTTTAATCACTTCTGCGGTTGGCGCGGCTGCCAGATCGGCCAGTGTCGGAAATGCCTCTAAAAACTGGTGATATTTTGGCAACACGCGATCAACCTGTGTCTGTTGTAGCATGATTTCAGACACAAGAATAGCATATGGATCGCTGGTCGAACGCCAGGGGAGATCTCGGTGTTCGGCAGCGTACCACTCCAATACCTGTTTCTGTACGTCTGCACTGTGCTCGGGCGCAGGCCGGAAGGGAAGCGATGACGAAGATTGCATGTATGTTGTGTACTGCTCGGGAATGAGTCAGCGCCTAGACGTTGCTCTTTTGCAGCGTCGATGGCTTCCCATTATTTTGTGCTGTCTGTTGTGACGCCCCTTCGCTGCGCTTGCGCCGGGACAGTGTAAAGATCGTATCTCCTCCCTCCTGCCAGCACTTTGCATCGGGTGCGGGCAGGTTCTCGCACAGAATCCAGTCGTTGGCATCTTTGAGAACGTGTCCCTTGATGCACTTTGCGTACATGATATGTTCATTTAAGTCAGGATCATCTGGCTTGATATTGGATGACGCAATTTTAGGTATGAAGAATCTACACCACGGCACGGCTTGGTACCTTCCTTGCATATTATTCAATGGATAAGGGCATACCTTTGCCACCAGTGCTTCTGGTCATTCTTACTATGGTGGCATTGCAATTATAGCGCATTCTGTTTAATTGAGTCCAGAGGACAACCCCCTTATCGGTCGATGGATGATGACGCCGCTTTGCGACACACAAGTGTCAGACGGCTATCCATACTTAAGGGACGCCCGTCCAGCCCTCCATAGGCCGCCTGAATCGGCAGGCCGACAAACGAGAGCATTTCTGAAAGCTCGGTGGGGGTGTAGATTCGCATTGACTGCTGGTGCTCCCGCCGCGCCCCATCAGGAAAGAGCAGGCTGATCTGCACATTGTAGCGGCTTTTGAGCAGGTCAATCTGCCGCTCTTCCAGCACAATCAGGTCGTCCTGATAGCGAATAATGCCATGCGGCGCGAAGGAGCGCAGGACGCGGGCCTGATGCACTGTTTCCAGGAGAAAGAGCCCCCCTGGCTTCAACGCCTTGTGCACCTGCTGTAAGACCTCTAAATCAGCCTCATCGTTCTCCAGATAGCCAAATGAGGTAAAGATATTGATCACGGCGTCAAATTCGTCGTGAAACGGGATGTGGCGCATCGAGCCATGCAGCCAGCGCACCTGAAGATCCTGTTCGCGAGCTGCGGCGCGGGCCTGCTGGAGAAAATAGTCATTGAGATCCAGCCCGGTCATGCGATATCCCTGCTGTGCCAGGGGGAGTGTGTGTCGCCCATAGCCACAGCACAGGTCGAGCACCTTGCTCCCGGGAGGTAACTGGAGCAGCTTGATAATCTGCTCGGCCTCCATCTGTGAACGTTCGGGTGGCAGGAACGGGGCGTAGATGCGCAGATAATCCTCGCCGAAGAATGATTCGTACCACGGTTTTTCGGCCATATGCTGAAAGCTCCCTCTTCTGTGAATAGATGATCAGTAGTGGTTCTATTACAACAAACGAGGAGTGAAAGGAAATTGTTGTGTAATAGGTGACAGAGGCAAACAGTGCCAGCGTGTTTCTCTGCTCCGAGAGAGGGGCGGGAATCGGTACAATGCTTGTATGCTGTCAGGTTTTGCGGTAAACTGTGCCTCAAGAGAGATGCTCTCTCGGTGGAAGTTCTGACACATCAGGTGTCGTTGCAGGAGTAATTGGACAGTGTTCGCGGAAGAATTCGCTGTGCTTGACGGCGGCTCGGCCCTCTGGGAGGCACTCCGTCCTCTGGTTTCCGCTGCGTTGCGTCTGGAACGCGAGGGCGAAACTGCTACATGGCATGGCTGGAATAAGCAGCAGATCGACGTATTTCTACAGGCGCTTCCGGCCCATTGCGCGCTGATCGCGGGTGTGTGGGAGGCAGATCGCCTGGCGCTCGGGTGTGTCTGCGAGGTGGTTGCGGGCGAAGTGCGTTCGCTCCGAACGTTTGAGCAGCTAGACGAGACGCTCCAACTGGACGAGCTCGCGCCAGATTTCGAGCATGCCCGGGCAATTATGCGGGTCGTCAAGCGTGAGATTGCGCCCGTGGCCTGGGCCCTCTTTACCGATAAAGCGACGTGGGACGAGTGGGTTTTGTCCCCGGAGGCAGAAGCCGGGATGATTGATAAAGGGGCGCTGCTGGACTCTCTCGCTCGTCAGGGTCGCTGTGTGCTCCTGGGAAGTCAGGCGGCGCTGCGGCATCATCATCATTAGCTTGTAAGGATTGACTATGGAGCAGAAAACCCCGTTAATCTGGAATCCAATCTTGCGACAGTATCTTGTAAATGCTCCTCACCGCATGAATCGCCGCGAAGGGACGACCCAATGTCCGTTCTGCGCTGATATTATCGAGGGGCGTGTGGGGCCCGAAACGCAGGCCTGGCTGCATCCGAATGATTTCCCGATGTTGCAGCCTCCGGTGGGTGAAGCGTATGTGGTGATCTATAGTCGGGATCATGAGCGCACGTTCACGCAATTAACCATTGATGAGGTCTACACGGTCACGCGGCTCTGGCGCGATCTGTATACTGATCTGGCGCAGCGCTATCCCACGGTCATGATCTTCGAGAATAGCGGCACCGCCATCGGGCAGACGCAGTTTCATCCGCATGGGCAGGCCTTTGGCGTGTCGGTCATTCCGCCCACCCTTGAGCGCGAGCTTGAAACTGTTGTGATTGACGCCGCCGCGGGAAGGGGCTGCCCGTTCTGCCGGGTGCAGCAGGAGCTAACCGCAAGCGACTATGAGGTTGCTACAAACGAGAGCTGGCAGGTCTTTTTACCGCCATTTGTGCGCTATCCCTATGAGACCCATTTCTATCCCCGGCGCCATGTTGCCAATCTGGCGCAGATGGAGGACCAGGAGCTCCACAACCTTGCCGAGATGCTCTTGCGTGTCATCAAGGGCTATAATGCGCTGGCTGATGGGGAAATGGCCCCCATGCCCTATCTACTCGGGCTGCATCAGCTCGCTGACGAGCGCTTTCATTTCCATATCGAGATTCAGGCGATCGGGCGCGCTCCCGGGAAACTGAAATATGCCGCGTCTTCTGAAGGAATCTGGGGGATGTGGTCAAACGATTCGTCTCCAATGCAGAAGGCACAGGAATTGCGTCAGGCGATTCAGAACAAGGAGGTATCAAACACGTGAAGCAACCATTACCACAGCCTGCTGTTGAGGCTGCACAGCGGTTCCCCGCCGTTTTTCAGGACGATGGAGCGTATGCTAGCCCGCTCGGCGCTGCCTGGGCGTCGGGTCGCGTCAATATCATCGGTGAGCATACCGACTATAACGAGGGGCTGGTTCTGCCCGCAGCGGTGAGCCGTGTCGTTGCTTTTGCCGGTCGTCGGCGCAATGATCTGAACGTGCGTCTCTGGTCCGAGCAGTTTCAGGAGAGCGGCCAGTTCACGCTGGAAGGGCTGCCCGAGAACTTTGCGCAGCAGCGGGATGCCGCGCCCAAGTGGGTACGCTACGTGATGGGGGTCGCGTCCGAATTGATCCGCGCCGGAATCGAGCTCTGTGGCTTTGATGCCGTCGTGACCGGTGATGTTCCTCTGGGGGGCGGGATGAGCTCGTCCTCCGCGCTCGTCGTCGCCAGTGCGCAGGCCTACGCGCTCTTCTCCGATGGCAAGTTCACGATTGGTACCGAGCACGCAAAGCTGACCCCGATGCAGCTTGCTGATCTCTGTGCCGAGTCCGAGCGCCGTTCGGCTGGCCTTAATGGCGGCATTCTCGATCAGGCGGCGTCCTGTCTGGGACAACCCGGCAAAGCTGTGCTGATTGATTGCCGCTCGCTTGACTATCGCTATATTCCTTTTGACGCGCCCGACCTATCCATTGTCGTCATTGATACCAATAAGCGCCGTGAGCTGACCAATTCCGGGTATAACGATCGCACGCGTGAGTGCCGTGAAGCCTGGCAGACGATCAAGGCATTGATGCTGAAGCACGAGCCGGAGAACCCCGCCGGTGCCGCGATCTCGTCGCTGCGTGATGTCACCCCGGAGATCTTTGCGAAGTATCAGCACGAATTGCCCGAGGTGCAGCGCAAGCGTGCCGGTTATGTGATTGCCGAGAATGAGCGCGTCTTGCAGGTTGTCGCGCTGCTGGAAAAGGGCGATCATGTGGGCGTCGGTCAGCTTCTCTGGGAGGGGCATGCCGGGCTGCGCGATGAGTATGAGGTGAGCTGCAAAGAGCTCGATGTTGCCGTTGAGATCGCGCGTTCAGTGCCGGGTGTGCTTGGTGCGCGTATGATGGGTGGAGGCTTCGGCGGATGCACCATCAATATTGTGCGCAATGAGGCCGTAGAGGCGCTGCGTGAGGCCATTGAGCAGCACTATGAGCCACAAACCGGCCTGCGTGCGGGCTTCGATATCTGTAACACGGTGGGCGGCCCCGGCTATACCTTTCTCGCCTGATTTCTCAGTAGCAATTGCAGGGACGCGTACTCAATACGGCGGATACACACGTATGTCTCCTGGCGGTGCGCGTCTCTCCCTCAATATGTATGCTCCCTTGTTGTACAATGAAGGCCATAAAAAGGTGTACAGCGAGTATCATTCTTCAAAATGAGGAGATAGGCTATGAAGCTCTTTCTTTCAACCGATTTCGAGGGGACCAGCGGCGTTGTTGCCTGGGAACAGATCCTTGAGGGGAAGGTGGAATATGAACAGGGACGCAAGCTGCTGACCGCCGAAGTCAATGCAGTGATTGAGGGTGCTCTTCAGGCGGGCGCACGCGAGTTCGTGGTGAACGATGCCCATAGTAGCATGCGCAACCTGCACCCGCAGGATCTCAAGGGGCGAGCCACGCTGATTACCGGACGCCACAAACCGCTGTATATGATGGAAGGGCTCGACAGCTCGTTCGATGGCGTCTGTCTGGTGAGCTATCATGGCTCGATTGGCGCGGAAAAAGCGATTCTGTCGCACACCTATAACCCGGGGGCGATCTGGGAGGTGCGCATCAACGGCGAGATCGTGGGTGAATCCGGGCTGAATGCGCTTGTCGCCGCTCATTATGGGGTGCCGATTATTTTTGTGAGCGGTGATGACGCGACGGCTCAGGAGGCGGAAGGGATCGCACCGAAAGCCGAAAAGATCGTCGTCAAGCACTCGCTCGGGCGTTTCGCGGCGGTCAACCTGCATCCCGAGGTGGCCTGTGAGCTGCTCAAAGAGGGTGCGGAGCGGGCTGTTAAGCGCCTGGGCGAGATGGAGCCGCCTCATTTTCTGTTGCCGGTCACGGTTGAGATTACTTTCCTGGTCGCGGATATGGCGGACATGGCCCTCTGGATTCGGGGCGTGGAGCGTGTGGGAGCGCGAACGGTGAAGGTCGTCGGTGAAGACCTGCTTGAGCTCTATCGCACGTTTGTTACGATTGTGATGCTGACTCGTGGGTTGGTTGATCGCTAGCCGCTTTTGCGCGATTCGCTTTATTTGGCATTACCCCGCATTTTGTGGTTTAATGCCAGGAGACGGCAAGTGGCAGAGTGCGCTGCTTGCTGGTTCCATTTCGTGCGTACTACCTGTTGTCTGGAAGGAGTGATGATGAATCCTCGTATTTCCTTTATGGGGGCGAACTATGTAGCGCGTGCTGTGGGCTATCATATGGTCAAAGGCTGGGGAGAAGGCGACGAGGCCACAAATCGCCTGTTTCAGCCGCTTGAGACCTTCGCGGAGCGCTTCGAGCAGATCGTGAGTGACATTCATGCGCTCGGCTTTACAACAATGGATGTCTGGCTTGCACATCTGCACTGGTCCTGGGCAACTGAGGAGCATATCCGGCTGGCTCGTGAGATCTTGCGAAAATATTCGATGCGGGTAGCGAGTCTGGCCGGTTTTTTTGGTTCGACCCGGGAAGAGCTTGCGTCCTCCTGCCGTCTGGCACGAGCGCTTGAGACAACGGTGCTTGGCGGGACTTCATCCTTGCTGAAGACCGACCGCGCCTCGACGATTGCCATTCTCAAAGAGCACGGGGTGGTGCTTGGCATTGAAAACCACCCGGAGAAGACGCCGCAGGAGGTACTGGCGCAGATTGGCGATGATGGCGAGGGCGCGCTTGGCACTGCCCTGGATACCGGTTGGTTCGCGACGCAGGGCTATGACGCTGTCCGGGCGATTGAAGAGCTGTTTCCCACCATTGTTCATATGCATCTCAAGGATGTGTTGCAGGCGGGTGAGCACGAGACTTGCCGCTTTGGACGGGGGATCGTCGATGTCGAGCAGTGTGTCAGGACATTGAGGCGCCTCGGCTACAGCGGCTACTACAGTATAGAACATGAACCCGAGTTATATGACCCCACAGAAGATTGTCGTGTGATGTTAACGCAGGTCTCTGGCTGGCTGGCCGAGTAGAAAGCAGGACGCTATGGAGAAGAAACCACTGCATATCGCTATTGTTGGATGTGGCAATATTGCCGGAGCCTATGCCAGAACGTTTGCTCCCTATCCGCAGATCCGCCTGCTTGGGGCCACAGATATCGATTTTGCGCGGGCCGAAGCCTATGCTGCGGAGCATGGCGGCAAAGCGTACCCCTCGCTGGAAGCGCTGCTTGAAGATCCTGAGGTGGATGTAGTTGTCAATCTGAGCATTCACCATGCGCATGCCGCCGTGATCAGGCAATGTCTGGAGGCGGGTAAGGATGTCTATAGCGAGAAGCCGCTTGCGCTGAGCTCCGAGGAAGCATGGGCGCTGGTCAGGCTGGCGGAGGAGAAAGGGCGGCGGTTAAGCTGCGCGCCGATGACGATTCTCGGGGAGGCACAGCAGACGCTCTGGAAGGCGATTCGCGACGGTCTGGCTGGCGAGGTCCGGGTAGCCTATGCCGAGGTCAATTGGGGACGTATCGAGAGCTGGCATCCCGCGCCCGGGCCTTTCTACGAGGTTGGAGCGCTCTTTGACGCGGGCGTCTATCCCCTCACCATCATGACGACGATCTTTGGCCCGGCCCGACGGGTTATCGGTTTCGGCAAGGTGCTCTATCCAGATCGCGTCACGCAAACCGGGGAGCCCTTCCATATCGAGACACCCGACTTTGTGACCGCCACGATTGAGTTCGCCAGCGGCGCGGTTGCTCGCCTGACTGCGAGCTTCTACGTGGGGCAGCACAGCAAGCAGAAGGGCATCGAGTTCCATGGGGATAAGGGCTCGCTCTTCATCGATTCGTGGCAGGAATTCGATGCGAAGGTTGAGTACGCGCGTTTTGGTGAGGCCTATCAGCCGCTCCCGTATCTCAGGGAGCCCTATCGCGGTATCGAGTGGGCGCGCGGCGTGCTGGATATCGCAAGCGCCATAGAGGAACAGCGCCCGCAGCGGATCACCGGCACACAGGCCGCACACGTGGTCGATATTCTCTGCGCGATTCGGCAGTCCTATGAGCAGGGAACGCCGGTCGAGCTTCAATCGGAATTTGTGCAGCCTGAGCCGATGGACTGGGCTCGCTAACGCTGCTGATAGATCAGGGTATAGCGCCCGATGGTGATGCGATCGCCAGGTTGGAGCCGATAGCCCTGGCCCGGCAGGAGCCGTTGCCCGTTGACAAACACCCCTTTTGCGCTTTGCTGATCGTAGAGCGTATAGTAACCGCTCTCTTTGCGTAGCACGGCATGGTGGCGCGAAGTCAGGTTATCGCGTTCGAGCAGAATAGTGCTGCTCCCGGCCCGCCCCACAGTCAGCAGATCGCCATGCAGCGGGATCTCATGCGACCCCTGATAGGGCGAGAGAACCAGCAAACTGGCCTGCTTCTCTGGCGGCTCTGCTGGTGGTGCCGGACTCGGCTCGGGAATATTTGGAGCGGCTGGCGGAACCGGGTGCGGTTCGGGAATGGTCGGTCTGGTTGGTGGGCCTGGCATCGGCTCAGGGACAACCGGCTCGGTTGGTGGAACCGGGATCGGCTCGGGAACGTCTGGCTGTGGCGGAAGGGGCGGCCTGACATCGGGCGGCTCCTCCGGCTCGGGCTGATAGGGCACCGTCGGTTCAGGAATTTGCGGGGGCGTTGGTTCCGGCGTTGGAATGGGCTCCGCAATATCGGGCTCAATACGTGGCTCCTGTTGGGGCTTCTCGCGCATCGCTGCAAGTAGATCCTCCAGCAGGGGGCGTTTGGGCGTGTTGCCGGTTGGCGGCGGAACAATTACCTTATGCACAAGTGTTTCCTCCATCATGATGTCTTCCTCCTCTGCTTCTTCCGTTTGCGTCAGAGCATGAAGCAGGGCATCAGTGAATTCACGTGTGGAAGGGTAGCGACGTTCCGGCGCTGCTTGCAGGGCGCGTGTCATCACGGCATCAAATGACCTCGGCACAGCGGGATTCAGCCGCGAGAGCGCGGTAAAGCGTATGTTGAGCTTGAATTGAAGCACCTCTTTCGGCATGCCAAAAAAAGGAGGGCGGCCCGAGAGCCAGAAATAAAACAGGGACGCAAGGGCATACTGATCGCTCTCGGGGAGGGTGTGCAGGCGATATTGCTCGGGTGCCGCGATAATCGGGAGTGGTGTGGACTGAGGCTGGCCGTACTTGCGCACAAACATGGCACACCATGCATCGGAGACGATCAGCGGCGTTTCGGCAGAGGCTGGTAGAACGAGAATATTGGAGAATGTCAGGGAGCCATGCGCGTAGCCCTGAG
>Ga0164243_10004949_pt1 | contig 20538 bp, 19 predicted proteins | sample OricompcompostOP_FD_108781 | JGI IMG/M metagenome (GOLD analysis project Ga0164243, IMG submission 108781) | Organic Plus compost microbial communities from Emeryville, California, USA - Original compost - Organic plus compost (OP) | ecosystem: Engineered > Solid waste > Mixed feedstock >...
GCGATGTGATAGGGCGCGCCATGGCCGTCGAAGGGGCTGACCGGAACGCCGAGCCCGGCCCAGATGCCGTTGTAGTTGACGCCCGCCGCCATTACCAGGACCAGCACCTCGTTGCTGTCGATGGGCGGTGTCTCGACCACCTCGACCTGCATGGCCTTGTCGGGTTCGCCATGGCGTTCGCGGCGGATGGCCCAGGCATACATCTGCCCGGGCACATGGCCCAGGGGCGGCATCTCGCCGATTTCGTAAAGGTCCTTTTCCGGTGCGTCATAGGGCGCGATCGGGGTCGGTTGGTCCAGGGCCATCTCACGTTCCTTTCTAGCCGCCTTCCGCGCCGGGGGTTTTGCCGCAGCGCAGAATCAATGCGGGTTGCCGAGCCGGTTTTAGAATTGGTTACGCAACATTGCAATATTACCGATACAGAAATTGTAATAATCTGTCCTTAAGAATATCGACCATGCTCGGCGGTCGACCCGGTGCCACGCCCGGCGTCAGTCCCGGTCCGGCCGAGTTCCGACCGGCCCGCTTCCCTCCCGTCATGTCCCGCCTGCCCAGTCCCTGCTCGCCCGGTGCGGCCTGCCCGATCCCGTCCGGGCCGCCTTCAGCCCAGATGCCGGGCCAGAAAGGCGGCCAGCGCCGTTGCGGTTTCGGCGGCGGCGAAGCCGGCGGTGCCGTGGCCCTCGCCGGGCAGCAGGGCATAGTCCACGGCCGCCCGGGGATCGACTTGCCGCCAGGCATCGCGCAGGCGCCGGGCCTGCCGCGGCGGCACGATGCGGTCGCGGTCGCCATGGCGGATCATCAGCGGCGGCAGGGCGGTCCCGGCCGGCAGCCCGCGCAGCCGCCCGACCGGAGAAAGGGCCGCCGCTTCGGCCCGCCGCTCGCCCACCGCATAGCCGACCAGCAGCGATTCGGCGCTTTCCGGCGAATCGGCAGGCAGGCGCGGCGATTTGCCGTCGCCCGCGGTTTCGGTCGCGGCCAGGTCCTGGTCCATGCTGCCGAAATCGACCGGCCCATAGAAATCGACCACCGCCCGCACCGGCCGGTCCCTCTGCACCAGCGTCAGCGCCGCCGAAAGCGCCAGAAAGGCCCCGGCCGAGCGCCCGCCCAGGGCCGCCCGCCCGGGCACGAGGCCCAGACGGCCGCCGTGCCGGTTCACAAAGGCCAGGGCGGTCAGCACGTCCTCTTGCTGGGCGGGCCACAGCGCCTGGCTGGACAGGCGGTAATTCATCCGCACCACGGCGATGCCCGACCGCAGCAGTTCGGGGGGCACCGGCAGCAGGCGCTTGTCGCCGGCGCGGAAACCGCCGCCATGCAGGTCCAGCAGCCATGGAAAGGGGCCGTTTCCCGGCGGCAGATGGATGTCCAGCCGGTTGCGCGGCGATGCGTCGGAATAAGCCAGATCGCGCAATTCGGGCCGGGCCCGGGCCGGATGCGCGGCCAGGGCGGTCAGGATCGCAAGGGTCGAGCGGCGGGTCAGCGCCATGCGGGCCTCCGTCCTGTCGGTTCCGTGCAGTCCGGTCCTGTTCGGTCCGGTCCCGTCGCGGCAAGGCTAGCATCCGTTCCGCCTCGCGCCAACGCCGCAGCGGCATGGCCGCCCGGTCTTTCAGGCCCTTGCCGGCCGACTTGCCGCCATTTGCGGCCCTGGCTGCCGGTTTGCGCGGCATCTGCCGCCGCGATCCGGGCTTTCCGAATGCGCCGCGTCCGGCAGGGGGCTTGCCGCCTTGCCTTTCGCCAGCGCATGAAAGGCCCCATTCGCCCCTGATGGAGCTTCACGCTGCATCGACGCCAAGCAGCATCGCGATGCTTGCCCGGAATATGGGCAGTTTGCCGGGCTGGCCGGTTTTGCGCATTGACAGCTCGGCAGCCGGGACCTTAGCCTTGTCGATGTGTATGGCAACTGCGCCGCTCAGCACATCTCCTGACGAACATCGACATAACGGCATCTTCGCCCTGGGCACTCGCTGCCCCAGGGCCGTTTTCACTTGGGCCAGGCACTTGGATCGCACCACAGTTCAGATCGGATTGCTATTCTCGACCGAAGGGCCTTACGGCACGGTTGCGCAGACGCTGCTGAACGGCGCGATGCTGGCCTGCATGCAGGTGAACGACGACAGCCGATCCGGCCTTACCCTGCAACCCGTGCATATGAACCCCGGCGGCAGGCTGGACGATTATCGCGCCTCGATGCAGGCGATGCTGGACCGGGGCATCACCCATGTCTGCGGCTGCTATACCTCGTCAAGCCGCAAGGAGGTGCTGCCGATCATCGAAAAGCGCGATGCGCTGCTGTGGTATCCCAGCCATTACGAAGGTTTCGAGACTTCGCAAAACGTCATCTATACCGGCTCTTCGCCGAACCAGCATCTGACGCCGCTGATCGACTTTCTGTTCCGCCAGCACGGCCGGACCGCCTATTGCATCGGGTCGAACTATATCTGGGCCTGGGAAAGCAACCGCGTCTTTCGCGAGGGCATCACCCGCCTGGGCGGGCGTATCGCCACCGAACGCTATGTGCCGGTGGGCGAGACCGATCTGGACCAGTATGTGCGCGAAGTGCTGGAACTGCGCCCGGACTATATCTTCAATTCGCTGATCGGGTCTTCGTCCTATGAGTTCCTGCGCCGCCTGCGCCGGGCCTGCGCCGCGATCGGCCTTGACCAGCCCGGGCAGATGCCGGTGGCCAGCTGCACCCTGTCCGAACCCGAGCTGCGCGCCATCGGCCCGGATGCGGCGGCGGGGCAGATCAGCTCCAGCGTCTATTTCTCGTCCCTGAAAACCCCGCGCAATGCCGGTTTCGTCGCCGCCTATCGCCGCGCCTTTCCCGATGGCCCGGTCGCCTGCGCGGATGCGGAGTCGAGCTATATCGCCGTCCACCTGCTGGCGGATGCCATCGGCCGGGCCGGCAGCGCCGATGTGGCCCAGGTGCGCGAGGCGGTCACCGCATGCGAATTCGACGCCCCCCAGGGGCCGGTGCGGATCGACCCGGACACGATGCACGCCTATCTGACGCCGCATATCGGCGTTTCGCGGGCGGATTACGAATTCGACGTGCTGATCGAAGGCTCGGCGCCGGTCAAGCCGGATCCCTATCTGGTCCAGTGGTCGCGCAACATGGAAATACCCTATCCGCCCTCGCCGCTGAGGATCGTAAGATGAAACAGCCTCGTGTGACGCAAAACTTCCGCGACTTCCGGGCGTCTCTCCTGACCTCGGACCTTCGCGCCATCGACACGCTGAAAACGGTTCTGCCCCGCCTGGGGCTGGTGGTCGATGTCGTCCAGCCGCTGCGGCCTGTCGAAGCCGTGCCCGGCCCGCGGGTGGTCTTTCTCGACGCGGACGCGCTTTCGCCGGCTGGGATCGACGAGCCGGCAATCCTGCCCGACGGCGCCCCCGACTGCGCAATCGTCGGCCTGGTCGGGTCCGAGGCGCCAAGCCGCCTGCGCGGGCTGGTCAGCCTTGGCGCGCAGGCATTTCTGACCAAGCCGGTTCATGGCGGATCGGTCTATTCGGCTCTGTTTCTGGCCGTGAACTCCTTCAACCGGAGCATTTCGATGCAGACCCAGATCGAGGAACTGAACCAGCGCCGCAAGGGTCGCGCCCATATTCTGCACGCGGTGACCGACATGGTGCTGCGCGAAGGCGTCGGCCCGGACGAGGCCTATGACCGGCTGCGCCGCCGGGCCATGCATGCCCGGCAAAGCGTCGAGGCCTATTGCGAGACCCTGCGCAAGGGCCGCGCGAACGGGGACGAGGAAGCCCCGCCTACCCAGGAACGGCGGCGCCGGGCCTGACGCCCCGTCGCGAATATCAACAAGGAGTTGTAAATGCTGAAAAGATCAAAAAGCGCCGTTTCGGCGCTCGGGCTTCTGTTGCTTGCAGGAACCGCATTCGCGCAGGATGCGGAACCGATCAGGCTGGGCGTTCTGGAGGATCAGTCCGGAGATTTCGCCCTGGCCACCATCGGCAAGGTCCATGCCATCCGGCTGGCCGCCGAGGAGATCAACGCCGCCGGCGGCATCGACGGCCGTCCGCTGGAACTGGTCGAATACGACACCCAGTCCGACAATACCCGCTATCAGGAATTCATGCGCCGGGTATTGCAGCGCGACAAGGTGGATGCGGTCTTCGCGGGCTTTTCATCGGCCTCGCGCGAGGCTTATCGCCCGATCGTCAACCAGTTCGACGGCCTGGCCTTTTACAACAACCAGTATGAGGGCGGCGTCTGCGACGCGAACATGATCGTGACCGGGGCGGTGCCCGAACAGCAGTTCTCGACCCTGCTGCCCTATATGATCGAGAAATACGGCCCCAACGTCTATACCATCGCTGCCGATTACAACTTTGGCCAGATCTCGGCCGAATGGGTCCGCAACATCGTGGCGGAAAACGGCGGCAGCATGGTGGGCGAGGAATTCATTCCGCTGGGCGTGTCGCAATTCTCGCAGACGATCCAGAACATCCAGGGCGCGAAGCCTGATTTCGTGGTGACATTGCTGGTCGGCACGGCGCAGTCGTCCTATTACGAGCAGGCGGGTGCCGCCAACCTGAACCTGCCGATGGCCTCGTCGGTGAATGTCGGCCAAGGCTATGAGCACAGGCGCTTCACCCCGCCCAGTCTCAAGGACATGTATGCGACCGTGAACTATGTCGAGGAAATCGACAGCCCGGCCAGCAAGGCATTCGTCGAGAAGTTCCGCGCCAAGTTCCCCGACGAACCCTATATCAACCAGGAGGCCAGCAATTCCTATGCCGCGGTCTATCTCTACAAGCAACTGGTCGAGCGCGCGAAATCGACCGGGCTTGGCGATATCCGCAAGGTCATCGCCGCCGGCGATGTCTGTGTCGATGCCCCCGGCGGCCAGATGTGCATTGACCCCAAGAGCCAGCATGTCTCGCACACGATCCACCTGGCGCATGTGACCGGGGACCACTCGATCGAGTTTCCCGCCAAATGGGATGCGATCAAGCCCTATTGGCTGGGCGAAGCAGGTTGCGACCTGACCGAGAGCGACCCGAGCGCGCAATACACCCCCTCGAACCCGCCCCCGGCAAAGGGCTGATCGCCGATCCGGCCGGGCGGTGCCGCCGCCCGGCCCGCAACATGACCAGAGGACCGCGCCTTGGACGTCTTCAACCTGATCTTCAGCTTTCTCTATCAATTCGGCGATGCCTTCGCCTTCCTGGTTCTCAGTGCCTGCGGGCTGGCCGTCATCTTCGGTATGATGGGCGTGATCAACCTCGCGCATGGCGAATTCATCATGTGCGGGGCCTATGTCTCGACCAGCGCCGCGCAGGCGGGCCTGCCGCTGGCGCTGGCGATCGTCGCCGGCGCGGTCGCGGCCGGCATCGCCGGCATGGTCGTCGAACTGCTGGTGATCCGCCCGCTGTATCAGCGCCCGCTGGACACGATCGTGGCGACCTGGGGCATCTCGATGATCGTGACGCAGGGCACGCTGATCGTCCTTGGCCCCAGCATGCAGGGCGTCGGCACGCCCTTCGGCAGCTTCGCGATGGGCGGCTATTCCTATTCCGCCTATCGCGTGCTGCTGATGGCCGCCGCCGTCGGGACGCTGGGCCTGCTGTGGCTGATGTTCACCCGCACCCGCTTCGGTCTATTGTCGCGCGCCACCATCCAGGTCCCCCATGTGGCCGAGGCGATGGGCGTCAACACGAACCTGATCTACAGCCTGACCTTTGGCCTTGGCGCCGCGCTGGCGGGGCTGGCGGGCGGGCTTTATGCCCCCACGATGACGCTGGTGCCAACGATGGGGGCGTCCTTCATGGTCGAGGCTTTTGTCACCGTCGTGGTCGGCGGGGCGGACATCTTTCTGGGCACGGCGCCCGCCGCCGTCGTCCTGGGCGTCATCAAGGCCGCGCTGACCGGCTGGCAAGGACAGCTTGCCGGGCAGATCGGCCTGCTGATCGCCGTGATCGTGGTCATCCGCATCCTGCCGCGCGGGATCAGCGGCAAGATCCTGAAGGAAAGGGCCTGAAGATGGCCGAGCAATCCCGGCTGCGCAGGGCCTTGCGCCTGATCGAGGGGCCGCAGACCATCGGCCGCGGGCCGAAATTCTGGATCGGCTTCGCGCTGGTGCTGGCCGCTGCCTGCATCTATCCGATCCTTGCCGACAGCTATGACGTCGGCAACAACGTCTATTTCTTCAATTGGCTGTTCATGGCCATGGGCCTGTCGCTGATCTGGGGCTATGGCGGATCGCTGAGCTTCGGGCAGACGGCGTTTTTCGGCATCGCCGGCTATTGCTATGGCGTGCTGACCATCAATCTTGGCGGCGCCTACGGGATGACGCTGCTGTCGCTGCTGCTGGCGGTGGGGCTCAGCGCGCTTTTCGCCGCGGTGCTGGGCTATTTCATGTTTTTCGGCCGCATCAATGGCGTGTTCCTGGGCATCGTCTCATTGTCGGTGACCTTGGTGCTCGAACGCTTCATGGCGCAGACGGCGGGACCGCAATGGGCCATCGGATCGGCCCGGTTGAACGGCTTCAACGGCATGGGCGGCATGCCCTCGCTGACCATCCCCTGGCCGGGCGGCGACATCGTGCTGTTTCCCGGCCTGCCGCTTTACTATCTGACCCTGGCGCTGCTGGTGACCGTCTATCTGGCCCTGCGGATGCTGGTCAATTCGCGCTTCGGCAATGTGCTGGTCGCGATCCGCGAGAACCCGCTGCGGGCCGAGATGCTGGGATATGACATCCGCAAGTTCCAGCTGGCCGGCTTTGTCATCGGCTCGGCCCTGGCCGGGCTTTCGGGGGTGCTTTACACCTCGTGGGGGAATTACATCACCCCCGCCTCGATGGGGATGACCGCTGCGGCGCTGCCCATCGTCTGGGTGGCGGTCGGCGGGCGCAGCGACCTGACCACCACGCTGATCGGTTCGCTGGCGGTGCTGATCGTCTTTCAGATGCTGACCATTCACGGCAGCCAATATGCGCTGGTCGTGATGGGCGTCCTGCTTGTCATCACCGTTCTGGCCGCGCCGCGCGGCATCGTGATGGGCGTCGTGGCCGTCGCGGGCCGGCTGACGCGCCGCAAGGAGGGCCGCTGATGGCGATTCTGGAAACCCGCAAGCTCAACAAGCATTTCGGTGGCCTGCATGTCACCGGCAATGTCGATTTCGCGCTGGAACCAGGCGAGATGCATTGCCTGATCGGCCCGAACGGCGCCGGCAAAAGCACCTTCTTTCGCCTGATCCTGGGCGAGTATCGGCCCGACGGCGGCCAGATCCTGTTCGCCGGGCAGGACATCACCCGCGCCAAGCCGTTCCAGCGCATCCGCAAGGGGATCAGTGTCAAGTTCCAGGTGCCGGGCATCTTCAAGGATCTCAGCACCCGCCAGAACTTGGTCATCGCCCTGCAGCACCATGTCCCGGCCCCGGACCTGACCGCCGAGGTGGAGCGGCTGCTGGAATTCCTGAACCTGGCGCCGGACCACGCGCAGCCCGCCGGCAATCTCAGCCACGGGCAGAAGCAATGGCTGGAAATCGGCATGGCGATCGCGCTGAAGCCGCGCCTTTTGCTGCTGGACGAGCCGACGGCCGGGATGACGCCCGACGAAACCCATGCCACCGGCGAGATGCTGCACCGGCTGAACGCCGGGGGCATGACCGTGCTGGCGGTCGAGCACGACATGGCCTTTGTCCGCCAGATCGCCCATCGCGTGACGGTGCTGCATCTGGGCAAGGTCTTTGCCCAGGGCAGCATCGCCGAGATCACCGCCGATCCCCGCGTCGCCAGGATTTATCTGGGAGAAGCCGATGCCTGAGCCGCTTTTGCAAACCGTCGCCCTGAACGGGGGATATGGCGGCAAGCCCGTCCTGCAGGGCGTCGATATCCAGGTGAACGAGGGCGAGATCGTCGCCATCATCGGCCGGAACGGCGTGGGCAAGTCCACGCTGATGAAGACGCTGATCGGGCTTTTGCCGAAGCAGAGCGGGTCGGTCCGGCTGCGGGGCCGGCCGCTGGACGAGCTTTCGGCGCATCGGCGGGCCCGTCTCGGCATCGGCTATGTCCCGCAGGGCCGCGACGTGTTTCCGCGCATGAGCGTGCTGGAAAACCTGATGGTCGGCCAGTCGATCTCGGGGCGCAGGCTCGATGGCAAGCTCGAAGAGGTCTATCACTATTTCCCCGTCCTGAAGGAACGGGCCGATCAGCGCGCCGGCACGATGTCCGGCGGCCAGCAGCAGCAGCTTGCCATCGGCCGGGTGCTGATGGGCGGCCCGTCCCTGGTGCTGCTGGACGAGCCTTCCGAGGGCATCCAGCCCAATATCGTCCAGGCGATCGCAAGGATCATGGTCGAACTCAATGCCCGCTCCGGCCTGGGCGTCGTCTTCGTCGAACAGAATATCGACATGATCCGCGCCATGGCGCAGCGCTGCTATGTCATGGACAAGGGCCGCATCACCGCTGCGCTGAGCCGCGCCGATCTGGACGATCAGGACCGCATCCGCAGCTATCTGTCCGTCTGACCTTCCCCTTATTGCTGAAGAAAGGCACCCCCATGAGCTGGTTCGAGGATTCCATCATGGCCCGCAAGGCCGTCGCCCGGGGCGAGGCGCGCTTCCAGGCGTCGCTGACCGAGACGGAGCAGGGCGACTATCACTATGTCTACAGCGCCGCGATCCCGCCGGTGCTCAGAATCGAGCCGGGCACGGTCGTGAGTTGCGAAACCCATGACGCTTTCGAGGGGGCGATCACCTCGGAAGCCGACAAACCGACGGAAAAGCTGAATTTTCCGTTCCTGAACCCGCAGAACGGCCCGATCTGGGTCAATGGCGCGGAAAAGGGCGACACCATCGCCGTCCATATCGACAGCATCGTTCCGCGTGGGGCGCAGCCGTGCGGCACCACCGTCATCATGCCCGAATTCGGCGGGCTGGTGCCGACCGCCGATACCGCGCTGCTGACCGCGGCCCTGCCCGAACGTGTCCGCAAGCTGCATGTCACGGCCGAAGGCGGCACCGTCTGGAACGACCGCATCACTCTGCCCTATCAGCCCTTCATCGGCACCATCGGCACCGCGCCGCAGATCGAGGCGATTTCCTCGCTGGTACCCGATTACTACGGCGGCAATATGGACCTGCCGGACGTGGCGCCGGGCGCGGTGATCTATCTGCCCGTGCAGGCCGAAGGCGGGTTCCTGTTCCTGGGCGACTGCCACGCGGCGCAGGGCGACGGCGAATTATGCGGCGTCGCGGTCGAACATCCGACCGTCACCACCGTCCGCGTCGATCTGATCAAGGGCTGGACCATCAAGACCCCGCGGCTGGAAAACGAGAATTTCTACATGACCATCGGTTCCGCCCGCCCGATGGAGGATGCCGCGCGTGGCGCCTATCGCGAATTGATCCGCTGGATGGCCGCCGATTTCGGCTTTGACGAGATCGACGCCTACATGCTGCTGACCCAATGCGGCCGGATCCGGCTGGGGAACATGGTGGATCCGAAATACACGCTGGGCGCCTCGGTGCTGAAATCCATCGTGGGGATCGCGCGATGAAGACCGGCCTTCCCCCGCTGGGCGAACTCAGCATCGCCGGAATCCGTGAGGGTCTGGCCGGCGGCGCCTTTACCGCCGAGGCGCTGACCCTGGCGGCCATCGCCCAGCTGAAGGCGCTGAACGGCACCTATAACGCGGTCATCCTGGAAAACGACGCGGCGCTGGAAACTGCGCGGGACATCGACCGCCGCATCGTGGCGGGCGAGCCGGTGGGGGCGCTGGCAGGCGTCCCCATCGTGGTCAAGGACCCCATGGACATGGTGGGCTTTCCGTCCACCGCCGGCTGGCGGCTGCTTTATTCCGGCACGGGCGGGGTCGATCTTCTGCCCGAACGCGACAGCCCGGTGGTGGCGCGGATGCGCGCCGCCGATGCCGTCATCATCGGCAAGACCAATGTCCCGATCCTCAGCTGGACAGGCACCCATGCCAATGACAGCTGGGCGGGCCCGACGATCAACCCGGCCGCGCCCGACCGCGCGCCCGGCGGTTCCAGCGCCGGATCGGCTGCGGCGGTGGCAACGCATATCGCCGTGGTCGGCCTGGCCGAGGAAACCGGCGGCTCGATCCAGAACCCCGCCTCGGCGCAGGGGATCGTGGGCGTCAAACCGACTATCGGCCTGGTCCCGAATGCGGGCGTGGTGCCGCTGTCGGCCAACCGCGACGTGGTCGGCCCGGTGGCGCGCCGGGTGGCGGATGCCGCGGAATGCCTGACCCTGCTGGCGGGCTTCACGACCGAGGATCCCAAGACGCTGGCCTCGGTCGGCAAGATCCCGGCGGGCGGCTATGCCGCCGGCCTTTCCGCCGACGGGCTGCGCGGCAAGCGGCTGGGACTTTACGGCCCGGGCTGGCGGCCGGACATGCTGTCGGACGAGGCGGCACGGCTTTACGACCGTGCCAAGGCCGAGCTGACGGCGGCCGGCGCGATCCTGGTCGAGGATCCCTTTGCCGGCACCGATTTTGCCGGCCTGCGCCGGATCACGCCGGGCACGCCCTTTTTCGACGGGCGCGGTCTTGAATCGCTGCCCTATGACATGACCTGCTATCTGCGCCGGCTCGGGCCGAATGCCGCCTTGAAATCATGGGACGATTTCGTGGCCGCCACCGCTTCGGAGGATGTCCTGGCGAAGGGTGCGATCCTGGGCTATCTGCACGAATTGCCGGATTTTGCCCCATGCCTTGCCGATCCCGGGACGCCGCCGGCCTTGCCCGCCTTTGCCGAGTTGAAGCGGCGCTATCTGGAACTGCTGGACGAGGTCTTCGCAAGACATGACCTCGACGGGCTGGTCTATCCGCAGATGTTGAACGAATTGCCCGGCCTGCATTCGGGCGAGGCCATCCGCGAAACCACCGTGGGCGAGCTCAACATCGCCGGGATTCCGGGGGTGGTGGTGCCGGCGGGATATTACGCCTCGGGCGCCCCGTTCTGCCTGATCTTCCTGGGCCTGCAATGGTCCGAGGCGGAATTGCTGAACCAGGCCTATGCCTATGAACAGGCGACCCGGCACCGCAGACCCGCGGTCTGATACGGGGCCGGAACGATTTCGGGCGGCCACCCCAAGCGGCCGCCCGGGGGCGGTCTTTGCCGTTCTCGGCCGGCGCAGCGGTTGGTTCGCCCGCTCATGGACTGCCCCGCCCATCATCCGGCCGAGCGGTCCCTCATCCGCCGGCATCAGCGCAAGAGCGGCAGGCGGCCGCAGATCCGGTCCACCGCCTTGCGTGGCCCGGCTAGCAGGATCGCCTGCGGTTCGTGGTCCGGCACGGGCGCGGCGGCGATGCGGGCGGCGTAGTCGGCGTAGTCCCGCGCCTCGAAGGCGGCGCGCAGATAGGCCAGGCGCAGCGGCAGCCCGGCCGCGGCCGCGAACAGCGCCGGCAGCTCCGTTGCCGGGGCGCCAAGGATCGGCAGCGCGACCGTGGTGATGCCGGGCAAGGCGATGCCGTCCCGCGTGGGCGTGTCGGCGCCGACCAGATCGGGGCGCAGCCGCCCCAGGCTCATGCCCAGGACTGCGGCGAAATTGGCCTTGAGCCCGGTGGGCAGCGATTCATCCAGGATGACGACGGGTTTCAATGACATGGCAGGACTCCTTTGGCGTCGTTCCCTGCCATGCCGCGCGTCGCTGGGGATTGGACGAAATTGACCTTCAATGCCGGATCAGCGCGCCGGGCGTCACGCCGTAATGGCGGCGGAAATGCCGGATCAGATGCGGCTGGTCGCAGAAGCCGGAGGCGATGGCGGCTTCGGCCGCGGGCATGCCGTCCAGCAGCAGGCGCCGGGCGTGATCCAGGCGGGCGCGCAGCACATGGCCATGCGGGGTCAGGCCGGTGGCGCGGGTGGCGCAGCGGATCAGATAGGAGGGGTTCAGACCGACCCCCGCCGCCAGATCGGCCAGGCTCAGGTCCTCGCCCGCCGCGACGCCGGCATGGATGCGCTCCTGCATCGCCCGGATGGCGGCGGGTTCGCGGCCGGGTTGCCGCAACTCGGCCCGACCGTAATGACCGAAGGCGAGCGACAGGACCGCATGCACGGCCTCTTCGGTCGCCAGCCGCCGGTCCATGTCCGGCCCGTTCAGGCAGGCGGCCAGATGCGCCAGGGCCCGCGTCAGACGCAACCCGCGATCCCGCGGCGCGATCTCGGCAAAGCCGCGCAGGCCGCGCAGGCCCAGCAGCGCGCGCACCGCATCCTCAGAGGCGTAAAGCATGCTGTAGCGCACCCGCCCCGCCGCCGCGTGGCCGGTATGGGCCTCTTCGGGGTTCATCAGCGACAGCGAGCCGGCCGGCAGCACCATGCTTTCGCCCCGGCACAGATAGCCGCCCGCACCTTCGGCGATGGCGCCGATGGCAAAGCCCCCATGCGCATGGCGGGCAAAGGTCTGGGTGCTGAAGGCGGCCTCGAAAAGCTCGATGCCGTGAAGCCGGCCCAGATGGTGATAGCGGTTGCCAGACATGGCGCGGGGATAGCACCGCGTGGGCCTGCCGGGAAAGGGCGGAGGATGCGGGAAGCCGGCTGCCAGGGGGCTTAGGTCCATCGCCCCCACGCCCCATCCCCTCGCGCCGCTTAAGCTTCGCTTAAGGTTCGGCGCGCAAAAGGACCCTTCGGAGAGATTTCCGGCCGGTCCGGGACGATCCCGCGCTCCGAAACCAAAAGGGCTGCCGCAGGGCCCAAACCTCGGCCGGTTTCCCGTGTCGACGTATCAACATATTGATTATAAATAAAAAATTAACTTTCAGTTGACGCAGATCAACCCGGCCTGGCGCCCGTCCTGCGATCATCTTCCTGTCCTAAAGACGAGGAAGACATGCGAATCGTCACATATGCCCTCATAGCCGGGCTGTCCGCCCTGGCCATCGGATGGGGCACAGCCATCTCGACCCCTTTATGGTTCGCGCCGAAGGCGAAGGATCAGATCGACATCGACGACCCGGACCTGATCTCCCGGGGCGAATATATCGCGCTGGCCGGCGATTGCACCGCCTGCCATACGGCGCCCGGCGGCGCGGCCTTTGCCGGCGGGCTGGGGTTGCAGACCCCGATGGGCACCATCTATTCGACCAATATCACCCCCGACCCGGAAACCGGCATCGGCCGCTATGATTATGGCGATTTCGAGCGTGCGGTGCGCCAGGGGATGCGGCCCGACGGCGCGCATCTTTATCCGGCGATGCCCTATGCCTCGTATCGGGTCGTCAGCGATGCGGATATCCAGGCGCTCTACGCCTATTTCATGTCCTCGGTCGCGCCTTTCGCAAAGGAAAACCAGCCCACCACCATCCCCTGGCCCGCCAGCCTGCGCTGGCCGCTGGCCTGGTGGAACATGCTGTTTTCGTCCCCGCGGCAATTCGAGCCGCCGGCGGGCGGGGACCCGGTCCTGGCGCGCGGCGCCTATCTGGTCGAGGGCCTGGCCCATTGCGGCGCCTGCCATACGCCGCGCGGCCTCGGCTATCAGGAAAAGGCGCTGAAAGACGACGATGCCGGCCGGTTCCTGTCCGGCTCGGTGCTGGAGGGCTGGTATGCCAAGAACCTGCGCAACGAGGATACCGGCCTTTCGACCTGGACCGAGGCGGAACTGATCGCCTTTCTGAAGACCGGCCGGAATGCGCGGACGGCGGCATTCGGCTCGATGACGGATGTGGTGCAGCATTCGTTGCAGCATCTGACCGATGCCGACCTGACCGCCATCGCGCGCTATCTGAAATCGCTGCCGCCACGGCCGGGGCGCGAGACTTGGCAGCCGAAGCAGGACGAAACCACCGAGGCCCTGCGGGCGGGTGATTTCTCGGCCCCCGGCGCGATCACCTATGTCGAGCATTGCACGCAATGCCACCGCCTCGACGGCATGGGCGCGCCCGAAATCTATCCCGCGCTCAAGGGCAATTCGATGGTCTTTGCCGATGATTCCAGCTCGCTCATCCAGGTCACGATGGCGGGCGGGCGCATGCCCGAGACCCCGGCGCATGCGATGGCCTTCGCCATGCCGGGCTTTGCGCATCTGTCCGACGGCGATCTTGCCGGGGTGCTGAGCTTCATCCGCAATTCCTGGGGCAACCATGCCAGCGAGGTGACCGAACGCGACATCGCCCGCATGCGCAGCGAGCTTGCCCATAAACCCACCCATTACGCACCGGAGGCCAAGCAATGAAAAAGCCGGCTCTGCTGATCGCCGGAATGGCGGTCCTTGCCCTTGGCGGCTGGGCCGCCCTGCACGGGGTGCCCGCGGCCGCGCCCGAAGCCGAGGGATATGCGATCCTGGATGCCGGCCGGAACGTGGTCGGCCGCTATGTCGTGCCTGCCGACAGCGGCATCCTGGTGCGGCCCGATGCCGAGCTGATCCTTTACGGCAAGCGTCTGCTGGCCGACACCGCCCGGCTGCTGCCCGACAATGTGGGCGCGGCGATGAACTGCAATTCCTGCCATCTGGGCGACGGCAAGATCGAGGGGGCGAACGGATATATCAACACCGTCAACTTTTATCCCCGCGTGATGCCTCGCGCCGGCAAGGAGGTGGACTTGGAGGCGCGGATCAACGGCTGTTTCCAGAGGTCGATGAACGGCAAGCCGCTGGACCCGGACGGCCGCGAGATGAAGGCGATGATCGCCTATATGGACTGGCTGCGGCAGGGGGTGCCAAAGGACCGGACCGTGGATATCGTCAATGCCGGGCCGATCGACGAAAGCCTGGTGCCCGATCCCGAAAACGGCCGGCTGGTCTATGCGGCGAAATGCGCCGCCTGTCATGGTGCCGATGGCGAGGGGATGCGCGACCAGTTCGGCGACGTGCTGTTCCCGCCGCTCTGGGGCGAGGAAAGCTTCAATATCGGCGCGGGCATGGCGCGGACCTACAAGGCGGCGCAATTCGTCAAATGGGCGATGCCGCCCGCGATGCATATGGGCGGGCGGCTGGGGCAGGGCGGCGTGCTGAGCGATCAGGATGCGGTCGACGTGGCCGAATATTTCACCCACATGCCGCGCCCGGATTTTCCGGCCAAGGTCAAGGACTGGCCGAATGGCGGCAAGCCCAGGGACGCGCGGTATTGAGGGCAGGCCGCCGCCCTTCGGCGTGGCGCGCGCGACGTCGGGCATGTCCTGGATATCGGCCATGAACGGTCACGCTTTCGTTGGCGACGCTTAAGCTGATCTTAAGGTCGCGCCGTTAGCCGGTCCCGATGATCACGAGATCGTTTCCTTCCCCTCTCACGGCGCTGCTGTCGCTGCTGATCGCAGCCTTCGCGGTGAACTGGGCATCGGCCTGGGACCATGAGCCCCCCTTGCCGCCGGAAAATGCCTTGCCCTGACCGTCCGCCCGGACGCGGACTGGTCCTGAACTGGCGCATCGTCGAGGCGCGGCGGGTCTCCTGAACCGGGCAGGCGGAAAAGGAGCCGGGCATTTTCCCGCCGTTCGGTTCCGGCATTCCTGCCGGGGCTGCGGGTCGCCCGGGATGGGTCCCGCATGCCGTCCCCTGTCCTTGCGCTTGCCTGCCCGCTGGCGCAGCGGCCGGCGGCCGGCCGGCTCCGGGGCGGGGATCGCGGGGGAATATCGTCTCGATGGCTTCGTCGGTCCGGGACGGCGCGCAAGGGCGGCACCGCGGCTCTGTGGGCGTTCCGGCTTTCTCCCGTGGCCGGGCCGGGATGCCCCACCCGCGGCACCTTTGATCCGCCCCGGCTTTTGCGGTGGATGCCTGGCCTTAAGTTTGCTGCCGGATAGGGCCGGACGCACGAAACTTGCCTGAATTCCCGATCGGCCGCTCCCGACCTTGCATTCCGGGCCGCCCCTGCGCGCCGGAACCGATATGCAAGACCGGGCCAGTCGCAAGGTCCGGCGGGCCTTGAGCCCGTCCAGCCGAATTGTTGCGTATGATGCAATTCAATGACAATGAATGCGGCAATTATCATCAATTATAACCCGAGCTAGATTGGCTGCAACAGCTTTGGCAGCGGCAAGGCCGCAGAAAGGCAGCGCAAGATGCTCGATCAGATCCAGGGCCTGCACCATGTCACCTCGATGGCTGCGGATGCCCGGCGGAACAACGGCTTTTTCACCGACACGCTCGGCCTGCGCCGGGTGAAGAAGACGGTGAATTTCGACGAACCCGGCGTCTATCACCTTTATTACGGCGACGAGATCGGCACGCCCGGCTCGGTGATGACCTATTTCCCCTTTCCGCATATGATGCGCGGCAGCCCCGGCGTCGGCGAAGTGGGCGAGACGCAGTTCTCGGTGCCCAAGGGCGCGCTGGCTTACTGGCAGGCCCGGCTGGCCGCCAAGGGCGTGACCGGGCTGGAGCGGGACAGGACCTTCGGCGCCGACCGGCTGCGCTTTTCGGGGCCCGACGGCGACGCCTTTTCGCTGATCGAGAACGCGGACGACCCGCGCGCGCCCTGGACCGGCGGCGGCGTTCCCGAGGATGCCGCGATCCGCGGCTTCGGCGGGGCAAGGCTGCGGCTGCATGATCCCGCGGCGACGGCGGAGCTGTTGGGATTCATGGGCTATCAGAAGGCCGAGACCAAAGGAGAGGTGACCCGCTATGTCATCCCCGGCGGGAACGGCGCCGACGTGATCGACCTTCAGGCGCTGCCGCAGGCGCAATTTGCCCGCCAGGGTGCCGGCTCGGTGCATCACATCGCCTTTGCCGTCCCCGACCGGGACGCGCAGTTGCAGGTGCGCAAGGCGCTGATGGATACCGGCCATCAGGTCACGCCGGTGATCGACCGCGATTATTTCTGGGCGATCTATTTCCGCGCCCCCGGCGGCGTCCTGTTCGAGATCGCCACCAACGAGCCCGGCTTCGACCGCGACGAGGATACGGCCCATCTGGGCGAGGCGCTGAAACTGCCCAAACGCTATGAGCCCTATCGCGACAGGATCGAGGCCAATCTGGAGCCCCTTGCCGGATGAAGCCCCGTGCCTGTGTCCCGCGGCCTCGCGCGCCGGGGACCCCGGGACCGGAGGGCCTGATGGGGGCGCTTCATGAAAGGAGACAGCATGGCAGACGAGATCTATCACGGCTACCGGCACGAGGGCCCTGCCGACGCGCCGGTGGTCCTGGCCCTTCACGGCACCGGCGGGGACGAATATCAGTTCGTTGACCTGGTGCGCTCCATCTTGCCCGATGCCCGGCTAGTGGCGCCGCGGGGCGATGTTTCGGAATGCGGGGCGAACCGCTTTTTCCGCCGCACCGGCGAGGGCGTCTATGACATGCAGGACCTAGCCTTTCGCACCGAGAAAATGCTGGGCTTTGTCGAGGGTCTGCGCCGCCGGGTTCCGGGCCGCCCGCTTTATGCGTTCGGCTATTCCAACGGCGCCAATATCCTGGCTGCCATGCTGTTCAGGCGGCCGGGCCTGTTCGACCGCGCAGCCCTGCTGCACCCGCTGATCCCATGGGTGCCCGATCCGCAGCCCGGGCTGGCCGGCCTGCCGGTCCTGGTGGGCATCGGGCTGAACGATCCGATCTGCCCGTTGCCGCTGTCGCAGCGGCTGATCGACTGGCTGGCGGATCAGGGCGCCGAGGTCGAGGTCCAGGCGGCCCCGGGTGGTCACCAGCTGCATCCGGCCGAGATCGGCGGCCTGACCCGCCTTCTGCGCGCCGCCCCGCAACCGGCGGCGCAGCCGTGAACAAGCCCCGGCCCTGCCTGCTGTTTCTGGCCGTGGGCTCGGGACCGGCGTCATCCGGGGCCTTCGGCGTGCTGGCGACCATCGCCGCGGTCGGGACTGGCGGCTGCGCAGGGCCGGCCTGCCCGGAACGGCGCGACCTCCGTCCCGATGCGTCGCGGCTTGCACGGCGTTCGATGAACTGCCGGGACGGGCCCAGATATGCGGGGCCCTGGCCGGGGTTGCGGCCGGTCCCGCCCCGCCGCCCATCGCGGTGCTGGTGATTGCGCTGGGCCTGATCGCCTTGGCCACGATCCTGGCCGGCGGCCCGGGTTCCGGCGCTGATCCGGGCGGCGGGATTGCTCCTGTCCGGCCCCGCGCGTCCTGGGCGATGCTGCCGCTGTTCGGCCGCCGCATCCCGGGGCCGGAGGCCGGGGCCATGGATGCCCTTTCCCGGCGCGTTTCCGGCGGCGGCGCAAAGGCGCGACGACCGATCCGGCGCCCCCTCGCGCCGCCGGGCCCGGCGCCGTCCTTTCATTCGCCCTCGAAATAGCGAATGCCCCTGACGACCAGGTCGGCGAGGTTCGACGCGCCCAGCTTGTCCTTGAGAACCAGCGACACGTTCGACACCGTCTTGTAGCTGATGCAGGCGCGGTCGGCGATGTCGCGATAGCTCAGCCCCTCGGTGATCATGCCCAGGATCTCTTCCTCGCGGGAGGTCAGGCGGACGGCGGCATTGCCGGGGCGCTGGACGTTCATCAGCGCGATCTGGGTCGCCAGCCGGCTGTCGACGTAATTGCCGCCGCGCGCGACCTCGGCGAAGGCGTCGCAGATCTCGCCCGGGGGGCTGTCCTTGTTGATGATGCCGTTGGCGCCGGTTTGCAGCGCCCGCCGCGCCAGCACCGGGCTGCGATGCATGGTAAAGACCAGGATCGGCAGGTCCGGGTCCACGGTGCGCAGCCGCTCGATCATGCGGATGCCGGCGATCTTGTTCTTGCCGATCGTCAGGTCGATCACCATCAGGTCGGGCCGCCGCTGCCGCCAGGCGCGCCAGCCCTCGGTCGCCGTCGCGGCCGAGACGATCTCGCAGGGGGTGCGGGTCTTGACGATGCGCCCCCAGCCCTCGGCGACGACCGGATGGTCGTCCACGATCAGGATATGCAGGGATCGGGCCTCATCGGGGATCATCTTCAGGGCTGCGCTCATCGACAGGGCGTCCTCAATTCGGTGTGGGTCAGGCGGTTCTCGCGCCAGGGCGGCAGGTATTCGGCCCCCAGCACGCGGGCGCGGTCCTGCATGCCGATCTGGCCGAAGCTGGGCGAGGGCAGGTCGCTTTTCGGTCCCGAGCCGTTATCGGTCACCCGGGTGACGATCAGCCGCGGCGATCCGGCGCGACCCGGGCCGGAAGGCTTGGGCGCGGACCGGGCCTCGATGGTAATGCGGATCAGGTCGGCGCGGCCATGGCGCAGGGCGTTCAGCACGCTTTCGCGCACGAAGCGATAGATCGACAGCTCGACCAGCTCGCCGGGGCTGGCGGATTCCGCGGCGGGGTCCATGTCCACCAGCACCCTTGTCCGGGGCGAGATGTCGCGGAAGCCGGCGACCAGATCCTCCATCAATTCCGACAGGGTGGCCTCGCCCAGCAGCATGGGGCGCAGGTCGTTGATGGCGGTGCGCGCGGATTTCTGCACCTCGCTGGCGTGATGGGCGATGGCGTCCAGCATCTCGGCCAGGGCGCCGGGCCGGTCGCCGCCGGGCTCGGCGACCATCGCCTGCGCCTGGCCCACGGCGGCGCGCAGCGCGAAAAGCTGCGGCCCCATCTCGTCATGCAGGTCATGCGCGATGCGCGAACGCTCGGCCTCCGAACTGCCGATCAGCCGGGCCTGAAGCAATTCGTTCTCGGCCCGCTCGGCCTGAAGATGCGAGGCCAGGGCATTCACGCCCGCGGCCAGCGCCGCCAATTCGGCCAGCCGGTCGTCGGGTGCCCGGACCGAAAGGCGGCCCCGCTGCATTTCGCCCATGGCGTCCTGCACCAGCCGCAGCCGCCGGCCGATGGCATTGGTCAACAGCAGCGCCAGCAGCACCATGGCCAGCCCGGTCAGGAACAGCACCGGCAGGATGACGCGGAAATCCTCCCAGACCTCGGCGATTTCGTCCGAAGGGTCGGTCTGGACCTGCAACACGCCCAGCATGTTGGGGTAATGGGTGATCGGCAGGCTTTCCTGCAGGATCTCGGGCGTCATCAGCGCCGAGAACCAGCCGGGCGCCTGCGGCTCGGTCCGCAACTGGCCGCGGGCGCGCATCTGCAGCAGCTGGCCCTGGGTATCGAGCACCTGCGCCGAGACATGGCGCAATTCGTCGATCTCCTGCGCCAGCCGCATCGCCTCGCCCATGGTGTCGCGGCCGCCATAGCTGGGCGGCATTCGCTGCAACGCCGCGTTGCGCGCCAGTGCAAAGGCCGAGGCGGTTTCCTCTTGCACGGCGTCGCGCGCGTTCAGGATCAGCACGGCCGAGACGATCAGGCGGAAGCGCAGGGCCGCGGTCTCGTCGGGCGGCTCGGGGGCGCCCGCGTCCGCGTCGCCGGGCGCGGAGGGGAGCTCGGCCCGGTAGCCGGCGGCGGCGACCGCCTCGAGGAGGTCCTCGGGTCGCGCGGCGGTGGGGTCGTAGTCGACCGTGGCGCGCTCGGTGGCGTAGTTCACGGTGGCCGTGACGCCCTCGAGGCGGTTGAGGCGGCGCTCGATGCGGCTCGCGCACGAGGCGCACGTCATCCCGCTGATCGGCAGCTCCACGTGCTCGGTGGGGGCGGCGGCAGGCATCGGCGCTCAGGCGACGTCGTAGCCGGCCTCGTCGATGGCCGCGCGGACGGCGGCGTCGTCGACGCCGGCGCCGGTCACGGTGACGCGCTTGGCGTCGAGGTCGACCTCGACCTGATCGACGCCGGCGA
>Ga0164243_10004950_pt1 | contig 20533 bp, 21 predicted proteins | sample OricompcompostOP_FD_108781 | JGI IMG/M metagenome (GOLD analysis project Ga0164243, IMG submission 108781) | Organic Plus compost microbial communities from Emeryville, California, USA - Original compost - Organic plus compost (OP) | ecosystem: Engineered > Solid waste > Mixed feedstock >...
AGAAGGTCTCGCAGGTCACGTTCGGCGGGGAGAGCTGGCGCTCGGGTCCGGCGGACCGCGCCCGGTCGATGTCCGACGTGTTCCCCGTCGTCCGGCAGCTGCACGAACTGCTCTGGTACCTCACCGAGGCCCTGTCCCTGCCCGCCGCCCGCCCGCTCCGCGCCGACCTGCGCGCACTCCTGGACACCACCGAGGCGCTCACCCTCGGCACGCCGGAGGAGCTGGCCGCGCTCGACGTCGCCGCCCACCGGCAGCGGGTCAACGTCCTGCTGCTGCGGACCAGCGAGCTGGCCCGCGCGGGGGCACGGGGCCGCGGGAAGAACCGCCGGGGCGCCGACCTGATGGGCGCCCGGCTCCGGGGCGCCGATCTGCGCGGGGCCGATCTGCGCGGCGCCTACCTCATCGCGGCCGACCTGACCGGTGCCGATCTGCGCGGCGCGGACCTCATCGGCGCCGACCTGCGCGACACCGACCTCACGGACGCCGATCTGACCGACGCGTTCTTCCTGACCCAGCCGCAGGTGAACGCGGCGCGGGGGAGCGCCGGGACCCGGCTGCCCGGCTCAGTCTCCCGCCCGGGGCACTGGACAGCGCGGGGCTGAGTCCTCCACGGGGGAGGGGCCCTCGGCGGACGAGGGGTCCTCGGCGGGCGGGGGCGCGGGCGCGGCCGTCCGGCGCTCCAGGCCCAGCCGCAGGCCCTCCGGCATCAGGGTCAGCCGTTCCGTGACCCGCAGCCGGTATCCGGGATCGGCGCGGAAGTCGTACCGGCGCAGCAGCAGGCCGAGGACGAGCGTCGCCTCGTGCAGCGCGAACTGCCGTCCGATGCAGGCCCGCGCGCCCGTCCCGAACGGCTTGAAGGTGTGCGCGGCCCGCGTCCGCACGGCCTTCGGGTCGAACCGGTCCGGGTCGAAGCGGTCCGCGTCCGCGCCCCAGACCTCCGGGTCGCGGTGCACCGTCGGCGTGAGCACCAGCGCCCAGGCGCCCCGCCGCATCGGGTGCTCCCCGCCCAGCACGGTGTCCTCGCGGGCCTCCCGGGCGAAGGCGGGCGCCGTGGGCCACAGCCGCAGCGCCTCGTCCAGGACCCGGCGCACGTGACGCAGGCGGGCCACCTGCTCGTATCCGGGTGCCTGCGTGGCGCCCCACACGCGGTCCACCTCGGCGCGGGCGCGGGCCGCGATCCCGGGGTGCTGGGAGAGGTAGTGCAGCGCGAAGGACAGCGCGCCCGAGGTGGTCTCGTGACCGGCGACGAGGAACGTGATCACCTGACGGCGGACGTTGAGGGCGGAGAGCCGTTCGCCGGTCTCCGGGTGCGCGGTCGCGAGCATGCGGTCCAGCAGGTCCCCGTCCCCGGGCCCGTCCGCCTGCCGCGCGCGGATCAGTTCGTCCACGGTGCGGTTCAGGAACGCGATGTCGGCGTCGTTGCGGCGCGCGGCCCGCCGGAGCAGCCACGGCACCGGTACGGAGTTCAGGCGCTGGGCGTGGGTGAGGGTGCCCACCATCGCCGTCACGAAGGGGTGCGGCCGGGACCGCTCGAAGGAGCCGAAGTCATGGCCGAACCCGGTGCGGGCGATGGTCTCCAGGGTCAGCCTGGTCATGTCGCCGGGCACGTCGACGGTCCGCCCGGCCTCGCGAGCCCGGTCCCAGTGGTCCATGAGCCGCCCGGCCACCTCGAGCATCATCGGGTGGTAGCCCGCCATGGCCTCCCGGCTGAACCCCGGGGCCAGGACGTCGTGCGCGAGCTGCCAGTTGGGCTCGTGGTTGTACGCCGTGAACAGCCCGTCGCCGGCGACCGGCCGCAGATTGGCGATGCCGAGGCCGACGTGCTTGGCGAACCGGGACTCGTCCGCCATGTCGGCGGCGAGCGCGGCGCCCGCGACGAACACGAACTCCCTGTTCAGCACCCGGCGCCGGAAGATCGGCCCGAGCCGCCGCGCGATCCGCACGGAGTCCTGGAGCGGGGTGTGCCGGCCGGCGCCCACCACATCGCCGAGCAGCGGGACGCGGTACGGGGGGTTGGGTATGCGCGACAGCTCCGGCCAGCCCTGCTCGGCACCGCGGAACCCCTTCGGCAGGCCGGTGCCGGTCGTCGTCTCCGCCATGACGCGATCTCCCTTGGTGGGGCGGCAGTTTGGGCTCGTTGTACGTGGGTTCAATAACGCGCCACAGTGTGGGCCCGCCGTCGGAGCCCCGTCAAGTAAGGTGCGCGCATGGCCGGGAACCAGGGGGAGCGCGTACGCCGCCGGCTCGGTACCGAGGAGCGGCGGGCCCAACTGCTCGCCGTCGGCGCCCGCCTGTTCTCGGAGCACCCGTACGACGAGGTGTGGATCGAGCAGGTGGCGGAGATCGCCGGGGTCTCGCGCGGGCTGCTGTACCACTACTTCCCGACGAAGCGGGACTTCTTCGCGGCCGTCGTGGAGCGGGAGAGCGAGCGCATGCTGCGGATGACCGCGGCCGAGCCCGGCGTCCCGGTGCGCGACCAGCTCGCGGCGAGCCTCGGCACGTTCCTCGGGTACGTCGAGGCTCACGCCCACGGCTACCGGGCGTTCCATCGCGCCGAGGCGGCGGGCGACCAGGCCGTGCGCTCGGTCTACCGACGCGCCCTGGCCGCGCAGGAGAAGCAGATCCTGGAGGCGCTGGCCGCCGACCCCGAGTTCGGCCCGGCCGCGCGGGAACGCCCCGAGGTCCGCCTCGCCGTGCGGGGCTGGCTGGCGTTCACCACGGCCGTCTGCCTGGAGTGGCTGCGGCGCGAGGACCTGACGCGGGACCAGGTGCGGGACCTGTGCGTCCGCGCGCTGCTGGGCGTGCTCACTTCCTGACCCCGGTGCGGCCCGGACGGGCGCGGGCGGTCGACGTGCGCCCCGAACTCCGCTAGGTTAGGCAAGGCTTACCTAAGAGGAGGTTGGGGATGGGTGACAGCCAGACGTGGACGGCCGCTCCTTCCGCGGCACAACGGGCCCGCTCGGTGCTCGCCGCCGCGTGGTCCTGCGCGGTGACCGCCGAGGGCTGCCGGGAGGAACTCGTCGGCGCGCACCGGGTGGCCGGTGACGGGCGGCTCCTGCTGGCCGTGCCGGAGGACAGCGGCCTGCGCACCGCCGTGATCTGCGCGCCCCGCGGGGAGCCGTCCGCCGTCCTGGAGTTCGCCGACGTCGCCCCCGTGCCCGTGCGGACCCGCATCCGGGCCCGGCTCTGGCTGTCGGGCTGGTTCACGCCCGAGGGCGACGGACTCGCCTTCCGGCCCGCGCGCGTGGTGCTGCGCCGGCCCTCCGGGCCCGAGGTCGTCGACCTCGCCGAGTTCGCCGAGGCGCGGCCCGACCCGCTGGCCGAGGCGGAGGCCCGGCTGCTCACCCATCTCGCCGACCGCCACCCGGACGCCGTGGAGCGCCTGACCCGGCTCGTCGACCCCGGCAGCCTGCACGGTGCCGTCAGGGTCCAGCCCCTCGCCGTCGACCGGCACGGCCTCACTCTGCGAATCGAACGCGCCCGCACCCACGGCGACGTACGCCTGACCTTCCACCGGCCCGCCGACGACCTCGCCCAGCTCACCGAACGCGTCCACGCCCTGCTCGCCCAGGCCGCCGCCGGCTGCCCGCGGACCCTACAGCGGCAGCGCGCAGACGGCGACGGGTGACGCGAACGGCTCACCCGCCAGGCGCAGCCCGCCGTCCGCCGCGTCGACCTGGAAGACGGCGACGGTGCCCGACTTCTGGTTCGCGGCGAAGAGCAGGGACCCGTCCGGGGACAGCGCGATCTGACGCGGGAAGTCCCCGCCGGCCGGGACCGTGCCGAGCAGCCGCAACCGGGCGCCGTCCTCCTCCACCGCGAAGCGCGCGAGGCTGTCGTGCCCCCGGTTGGCCAGCCACGCGTGCCGGCCGTCCGGCGCGACCGCGATCTGCGCCGGGTAGTTCATGCCCGAACCCGACCCCGTGTCCTGTCCCGGACCGATCGTCAGCCGGCCCGTCGCCGGGTCGTACGCGCAGACCGCCACGGTGTCGTCGACCTCGTTCGCCAGATAGGCGTACCGCCCGCCCGGATGGAACGTCAGATGGCGCGGCCCCGCACCGGAGGCGGCCCGCGCCCGGGAGACCTCGGTCAGCTTCCCGGCGTCGGTGTCGAGCCGGTAGGTGTACACCGTGTCCGTGCCCAGGTCGACGGCGAGCACATGGCGGCCGTCCGGGCTCGTGACGATCTGGTGGGCGTGCGGGCCGTCCTGGTCCGGGCCGGGCGGCGGAGAGGTGTGCGTGACGAGATCGCTGCGCCTCCCGAGCGCCCCCGACGCCTCGATCGGGTGCACGGCCACGCTGCCCGTGCCGTAGTTGGCGCTCAGCAGCCACCGCCCGCTCGGGTGCACCGACAGATGGCAGGGCGCCGAGCCGCCGGTGCCGCGGCTCCCCAGCACCTTCCGGTCGGCGAGGCGCACGGCGGTCACCGCGCCGTCGTCGCGCTCGTCGACGGCGTACAGCGTGCGCCCGTCCGGATGGACGGCCAGATACGACGGATCGGGGACGTCCTCGATCGTCCCGCCGCCCGTGATCCGGCCCGTGACCGGGTCGTACGTGGCGGTGCGGATGCCCTGGCCGCCGCCGTCGACGGAGGTGTAGGTGCCCAGATACAGGGGGCGGGGCCCGGAGGGCGCACGGCTCTCGGCCTGCGGGCTCGGACGGGTCCCCGGGGCCGACGCCCGCGCGGCCGGCGTGTCCGACGGGGCCGGTGCGGAGTCGCAGCCCGTGACCGCCGGCAGGGCCGCGCCGGCGGCCGTCCCCGCGAGCGCCCCGACGAACCGGCGCCTGCTCAGCCCACCCGTGCCCATGTCCCACCTCAGGTCGTCGGTCGTCCTGGTCGCCCGGCCACCCTGTCGTGCCGCCACCGCCCGGTGCAAGGACGGCACCGGCCGCCGCGCGCGTCGCACGCCTACCGGGAGCGCCCGCTCACCCCGGTACGGCTCCACAGCTTCTCCTGCACGCCCATGCGTTCCCGCATCCGGGTCAGGCGGGGCATCCTGGCGCGCTGCTCCTGCGACACGCGGTCCAGCTCCTCCAGCAGACGGCGGGAGCGGTGCTCGGTGTTCATCTCGTCGATGATCCGGTTCACCTCGGTGAGGACGGCGCCGTACAGCTGCCAGTGCTCGGGCCGGCGGGTCGCCTCCTCGCGCAGCAGCGGGGCCAGCCGGTCGCGGGTGCCGGCCGCCGTGTGCAGCTCCGCCGACAGCCGGGACTCCGCCGCGTCGGCGTTGCTGCTGACATGCGTGGTGACCAGGACCGCGAAGCTGACCACCGCGTCGGCGATCTCGGAGAGCAGCTGGTCGAGGACCGCGCCCGTCTCCTTCTCGAACAGCGAGTCCGGCTCGCGGTCCTTCGCGAGGTCGGTCAGGGTACGGGCGAGGACGCGCAGCACCACCGTGCAGATCTCCAGGGTGTCGAGCCCCGTGCGCAGCACCACGCGGTGCAGCAGGCCCTCGCGGACGCGCGGGTTCAGGCGCAGGCTGTCCTCGGCCTGCCGGAGCGCCGCGTCCACCTCGATGATGTCGTGGTCGAGGCGGCGCGCCTCGTGCAGCCGGGCCGCCGCCTGCTCGTACGGCTGCCGGCCCGCGGCCTCCTCGCCGATGCGCAGCATCAGCTGGCGCAGCCGCCGGGACAGATCCACCAGGGACTCACCGGCCTCGTCCACCCAGACGGGCGGTGCCAGCAGCAGGTTGAAGCCGAGGCCGACGACGGCGCCGATCAGGGTCTCCAGCACCCGTGCCCAGGCCACGTCGCCGACGGAGGTGACGCCGAGGACCAGCATCGCGCTGATCGCGACCTCGGGGACGTACTCGTGGACCCGCACCAGATGGCCGACCCCCAGCGCCGCCACGATCAGCAGCCCGAGGCTCCACCAGGTCAGACCGACCAGGAGGCTGAAGGCGATCGCCACCAGTACGCCCGCCACCACGGAGTTCACCCGGCGGATGCCGTTGGTGAGCGTGGCGTAGAAGGTGACCTGGACGACCAGCAGCGCCGTCAGGGGAGCGGTCAGCGGCGCCGCCTCGGGGCTCAGGCGCAGCGCGATGACGTACGCGATCGTCGCCGCGGCCGCCGACCGCAGCGTCTGCACCACCACCGGGTCCCGGAGGGCCTTGGTCAGCCGCTCGCGGGACCACTGCCCCTCACGTGCCTCACGCATCCTTGGGCTGTTCCCCTCTCACCGGCCCCGCACACCGCTCGCGGATCATGATGTTCCGCGAGGAACCCCAGGGTGGTCGCAGGGGCCGGGCGACGGCAAGGAGCGGGGCCGGTGGCCGCCGACACCCGGCCCGGAGGTCGGCCGAACGGGCTCACGGGGGAGCGGGGCGAGGGCTCAGGCGTCCAGCTTGTCGAGGAAGGCGTGCAGGTTCCCGGTGGTGCGGGCGATCTGCTCCTCCAGGGTCAGGCTCTCCTCGAACCGGCCGCCCGACGCGGGCACCTTCTTGCCGCGCAGGTAGAGCGAACAGGCCAGGTCGGTGCACATGTACAGGCCGACCGAGTTGCCCTCGCGCCCGGCGGGTCCCGCCTTGCGGGCCGTCATGAGGGAGACGCCGCCGCCCGGGTGGGTCGTCAGGCACAGGGAGCACAGGCTGCGGTGCGTGAAGCCGCGCTGCTGCGACGGGAAGCGCAGCGTGATGCCGACCGGCCGTCCCCCGCGCTCGGCGACCAGATAGCTGCGGTCGGGGGCACCGGGCTCGCGCCAGCCGAGGAAGTCGAGGTCGTCCCAGGGGCGTTCGTCCAGGTCGCGCGGGACCGACAGACGCTTCGCCTCGCCTTTGGAGCAGTTGACGAACGAGTTGCGGATCTCCTGCTCGGTGAGCGACCTCATGGGAGCCTCCAGGGATGGGGGAACGGAACGATGAAACCTAGGGGCTCTAGGTTCGCACCTAGGTTAGGCAGGGCGGGGGCCGGGGGCCAGCGAATTTCCGCGCCGCCCGGGCCGCGGACCGGGACCCGGCCGAGCGGCTGACGCCGTGGTTCACAATGGAGGCGGATCCATCGGGGCGGGAAACGGCAGGTCGGAAGGGAGCCGCATGGCGGGGCGGAACGGGCGAACGGTACGGGACCTCAGACGGGGCAACCGTACGGCCGTACTCCAGCGCCTCTACTTCGACGGCCCCCTCAGCCGCTTCGAACTGGGCCCGGCGACCGGACTCAGCTCCGGTTCCGTGAGCAACGTCGTCGCCGAGCTGATCGGCGACGGCCTGGTCGAGGAGGCCGGCAGCGTCGACTCCGACGGCGGCCGGCCCCGCATCCTGCTGCGGGTCGCCCCCGGCAGCGGCCACATGATCGGCGTCGACGTCGGCGAGACCCGGGTGCGGGTCGGCCTGTTCGACCTCACCCTCACCGAACTCGCCCGCGCCGAACGGCCGCTGGAGCAGCAGCGCTACGAGGTCGAGGGCATCGTCCGCCATGTGCGGGACGGCGTCACCGAGGTGCTCGAGGGCGCCGGCATCGGACCCGGACGGCTCCTCGGCGTCGGCATAGGCGTCCCCGGCATCGTCGAACGCACCCCGGAACTCGGTGCCGTCGTGCACGGCCAGACCATCGGCTGGGACGCCGTCCCGCTGGAGCGGCTGCTGCGCGACGGCTCCGAACTCCCCGACAGCGTCCCCTACTTCATCGACAACGGCGCCCGGACGCTCGGCCAGGCCGAGATGTGGTTCGGCGCCGGCCGCGGCGCCGGGAACGCGCTGGTCGTCCTCTTCGGCTCCGGCGTCGGCGCCTGCCTGGTCACCCCGGAGGTGGAGCACGGCCGGGCCGTCGAGTGGGGCCATCTGACGGTGCGGGTCCGCGGCCGGCGCTGCCGCTGCGGCGCCCTGGGCTGCCTGGAGGCGTACGCGGGCGCCGAGTCGCTGCTCGCCCGCTGGATCGAGGCCGGCGGCAGCGCCCCGCCGGGAGCCGACGAGGAGACCGCGCTGTCCGCGATGCTGTCCGGCGCCTACCCGGCCGACGGCGGCCCGGCCGACCCCGTGGCGCTCGCCGTGCTGGACGAGACCGCCGAGTACGTCGGCGCGGGCCTGTCCGACCTGATCAACCTCTTCCAGCCGGAACGCATCCTGATCGGCGGCTGGGCCGGCCTCCAGCTCGGCACCCGCTTCCTGCCCGCCGTCCGCCGGCACGCCGCCTCCTACTCGCTGCGGCACCCGGCCGAGAAGGTCGGCATCGAACTGGGCCGGCTCGGCCCGGACGCGGTGACCGTCGGCGCCGCGATCCTGCCGCTCGCCGACTTCTTCGCGCACGGCGGGCGCCGCCCCGGCCCCGCGCCCGAGACCGGCGGCACCCCCGCCCGGTCCGTGCCGCGCTGACGTTTGCCGAGGCCGGGGGACGGTACTCGCAGCGTCCGACACGCGGGAGGCGCACCATGGACGACCATCGCCGAGAGGCACCCGGCGAGAGCCCGGACCCGATCCCCAGGGACCTGCCGGACCAGCAGGCGCGCGACGGGGAGGACCCGTGGGAGGTGCCCGCCGGGCCCGCCCGTGACGCCTCCGAGTCCGAGTCCGACGACGTCCCGGACACGGACGAGGCGGGCACGGGCCGACAGGGCGAGCCCCAGAGCGGCGCGGTCCACTCCGAGCACCCGGCCCCGGAGGAGCCGACGGGCTGATCCACCCGGCGTCATCCGCCTCAGCCGACCTTCCGGCCCCGGAGGTTGGCCGTGTCCGCGCCCGCTCCCTCCCGCAGGCCCCCCAGGAACTCCTCGAGCACCTCGGGCGCCGTGCGGGACGGCTCCCAGCCCAGTTCCGTGCGGGCGCGGGACCAGTCCATCAGCGGCACCCTCAGGACCGCGTCGAACAGGTGCGGGGACGCCGGCAGCAGCCGCAGCCCCCACGCGGCGGCGATCGCCGAGCGGGCCGCCGTACGGGGGAGCCGGACCGTGCGGGCGCCGAGCATCTCGCCCAGCAGCTCCGCGTCGACCGGAGGATCGGCCGCCAGGTTGAACGCGCCGCGCACGTCGGACGTGACCGCGAGCCGGTAGGCGTGGGCCGCGTCGTCGGTGTGCAGGGCCTGCACCCGCAGCCCGGGTACATCCGGCAGGAACGGCAGCAGGTCGGGCCGCAGCAGCGGCCCCGGCAGATACCGGCCGCCGAAGATGCGCCGCTGCTCGCTCGCGGACGCGCGCTTGAACAGGAACGCCGGCCGCATCCGCACCACCCGGACCTCGGGGTGCTCCCGCTCGAAGATGTCGAGGTTCCGCTCCAGGTACGCCTTCTCCCGGCAGTACGCGGCGTCCGGCCAGCCGTGCGTCGGCCAGGACTCGTCCACCGGGTGGTCCTTGGGCCCCGGCGAGTACGCGCCCACCGAAGAGGCGTGGATCAGCGCGGGGACCTTGGCCTCGGCCACCGCCTCGTACACGCGCAGGCTGCCCAGCACATTGGTGCGCCAGGTCGTCGCCGGGTCGTGCGTCGGCTGGAAGGCCCAGGCCAGATGGACGACGGCGTCGGCGCCGGCGAAGACCCGCGCGAGATCCGTGTGCCGCGACGCGAGGTCGGCGGACACCCATTCGGTCTTCGCCGGGCCCACGTCGGGTTTCCGGCGGGCGAGGCCCACGACGGACCCGACCTCCGGGTCCTCCGCGAGGAGCCGCACCACGCTGGTGCCGACGTTGCCCGTGGCTCCGGTGACCACGATCCTGCGTTCCGGTCCGCTGCTCACCTGCGGCTCCTCCCGGACGGTGGGGACGGGAGCGCCCGAGTACCCCGTGCGCCCGCGCGCACGCCGTCACCCGGCGAAGGCGTCCACGCCGGTCAGCTCCGCCGACAGGGCCCACAGCCGGGCCGCCTGCTCGGGGTCGGTCGCCCAGTCCTTCACGCCGACGCGCTCGCCGTCGGCCGGGGCCGGCTCGGCGACCTCGCAGTCCTCCAGGTACAGGCCGCCCAGCCCCGCCAGCCGGGGCGAGGTCGCCGCCCACACCTGGGTCGCGGCGCCCTGCTCGGGCGTCTTGAAGCCGGGCTGGGGGATTTCGTTGCCGTCCTCGTCGATCCAGCCGTTGGCGATCATCTCCTCGCGGGGCAGATGCCGCTGGAGGGGGGTGAGGATGCCGCCGGGGTGCAGGGAGAACGCCCGCACGCCCCGGTCGGCCCCGAGCCGGTCGAGGTGGACGGCGAACAGGGCGTTCGCGGTCTTGGCCTGCCCGTAGGCCTGCCACTTGTCGTAACCCCGGCGCCACTGGACGTCGTCCCAGCGGATGCCGGAGTAGTGGTGGGCGCGCGAGGACACCGACACCACCCGGGCGCCGCCCGGCTCGATCGCCGGCCACAGCCGGTTGACCAGGGCGAAGTGCCCCAGGTGGTTGGTGGCGAACTGGGCCTCCCAGCCGGGTCCGACCCGGGTCTCCGGGCAGGCCATGATGCCGGCGCTGTCGATCATGATGTCGATGGTCCGGCCGCCGGCCAGGAACCGTTCGGCGAAGCCGCGCACGCTGTCCTGGTCCGCCAGGTCGAGCTCGTCCACCTCGACGCCGCCCATCCCGTCCAGCGCCTCCTCGGCGGTGGACCGGCGGCGGGCGGGGACGACGACATGGGCGCCGGCGCGGGTCAGGGCCCGGGTGGTCTCCAGGCCGATCCCGGAGTAGCCGCCCGTGACGATCGCGAGCTTCCCGGTGAGGTCGACGCCCGCGAGGACCTCGTCCGCGGTGCTGGTCGCTCCGAAGCCGGAGCCGATCTTGTGCTGTGCAGTACTCATGTCCGGAACGCTACGAATTGGAGTGCTCTCGAAGTCAAGCGGGATGCCGGCGCGGTGCGCCCGGACAGGAAGAAGCCCCGGCCGGACGGGGGATTCCGGTCGGGGCGTCGAGGGTGGGTGCGCATGGCGGTCGCCTCTCGGCCAAAGGCTCCACAGAGCGCCAGCCGAACGATCTTCCCTGTGGGCGAATGGTGAGGCCCGGGGACACTGTCCCATCCGCACCCACGGCTGGTTCAACGGTGAACCATGGGTGGATGTTCCTGGTCCCGCCGCCTCGGACGGTGAGGTGCGTCACGCCCGGGAGTGCTGCTTGTCGCGCGTCCACGCCAGCAGCTCGTCGGCCGTCCAGGTCGTCACGACCCGCTCGGCGGGCACCCCGCACTCCTCGGCCCGCGCACAGCCGTACCGCTGCCAGTCCAGCTGCCCCGGGGCGTGCGCGTCGGTGTCGATCGAGAACAGCGTGCCCGCGGCCACCGCCCGGCGCAGCAGCCGGCGGGGCGGGTCCAGCCGCTCGGGCCGGCTGTTGATCTCCACGGCGGTCCCGGACTCGGCGCAGGCGGCGAACACCGCGTCCGCGTCGAACTCCGACTCCGGGCGGCCCCGCCCGGTGATCAGACGGCCGGTGCAGTGCCCGAGGACGTCCGCGTGCGGGTTGCGCACGGCCGCGATCATACGGCGGGTCATCGAGCGGGCGTCCATGCGCAGCTTGGAGTGCACCGACACCACGACCACGTCCAGGCGCTCGAGCAGCTCGGGCTCCTGGTCCAGCGAGCCGTCGTCGAGGATGTCGCACTCGATGCCGGTGAGCAGCCGGAACGGCGCCCAGCGGGCGTTCAGCCCCGCCACCACGTCCAACTGCTCGCGCAGCCGTCCGGCCGACAGCCCATGGGCGACGGTCAGCCGGGGAGAGTGATCGGTGAGCACCGCCCACTCGTGCCCGAGCTCCGCCGCCGTGCGCCCCATCTCCTCGATGGGGCTGCCGCCGTCGGACCAGTCGGAGTGCAGATGGCAGTCGCCGCGCAGCGCCTCCCACAGCTCCCGCCCCCCTTCCGGCGGGCCCGCGGCGGGGCGGGCCTCCAGGTCGGTGAGATAGCCGGGCACCTGGCCGGCCAGGGCCTCGCGCACCACGCCGGCCGTCTTCGGGCCGACGCCCTTCAGCTTCTCCAGCGTCCCGGCCTCCGCCCGTGCCCGGACCTCGTCCGCGGGCAGCCCGGCCAGCACCCGGGCGGCCGTACGGAACGCCCGGACGCGGTACGTCGGCTCCAGGGACCGCTCGAGCAGGAAGGCGATCCGGTTCAGGGCCTCGACGGGATCCATCGCCACCTCCACCTCCAGGGTTCCCCGGCACCGCCGCCCCCGCACGGTGACGGAGGGCAGGCGGGACTTCGCGGACTCGGCCTACGCTCTATGCATGACCGAAAGCGCGAGCCCGCACATCGCACAGCCGCGGATCATGGTGCTCGGGGTCCAGCCGGGCACGCCCCCGTTCCGCATCGTGGAGATCGACGGTGAGGTCGTCTGCGAGGCCAGGACCATCACCGACGTCCTCACCACCGCCGCTCTCTACGGCATCACGGTCCACGACCTCGACGACCCGGACGTGGTCCGCTGGGTGGGTGGCGACAAGTTCACCTGGCACCACCGCTGAGGGACCGGCTCAGCCGACCGTCCACTTCTGGTTGGCCCCGCCCGAGCAGGTCCACAGCTGCAGCCGCGTGCCGTTGGCCGAGCTGTTCCCGGTGGCGTCCACGCACTTGTCGGCCTGCGGATTGACGATGTCGCGCGCCGCGGAGACGGTCCACTTCTGGTTGGCGCCTCCGGTGCAGTCCCACAGTTGCAGCGGTGTGCCGTCGGCCGTGCCGTTGCCGGTGGCGTCCAGGCACTTGCCGAGCGCGCGCAGCGAGCCGTCCGAGCCGGCCGTCCACCGCTGGGCGGCGGTGCCGTTGCAGTCGTAGAGCTGGACGGGCGTGCCGTTGGCGGTGTTCGCCCCCGCCACGTCCATGCACTTGCCGGCGATCCCGCGCACGGTGTTGCCGCCGGTCGGCGTGTCCCCGGTGGTCACCGAGACGTGGTCCACGACCAGTTGCTGCGGGAAGGTGGTCGAGCCGTCGGGGTCGCCGGGCCAGTAGCCGCCGACCGCGAGGTTCAGGATGAGGAAGTACGGTCGGTTGAACACCCACTGCCTGCCGCCGAGGTCGGCCGGGGTGCGCCGCTGGTAGACGTTGCCGTCCACGGACCAGGTGATCGAGTCCGGCGCCCAGTCGACGGCGAAGGTGTGGAACGCGTCCGCGAACGCCTGCCCGTTCGGCAGGGTGTAGCCGGCGCCGATGCCGCCCGACCCCGAGTAGCCGGGGCCGTGGAGCGTGCCGTGCACGGTGGACGGCTCGAAACCGACGTTCTCCATGACGTCGATCTCGCCCGAGTCGGGCCAGTTGACCGGGGTGCCCAGCATCCAGAACGCGGGCCACATGCCCTGGCCGCGCGGCACCTTCATCCGCGCCTCCACGTGCCCGTACTGGGCGGTGAACTTGCCGGAGGTGTTCAGCCGGGCCGAGGTGTACTGGCAGGTGCCGTACCAGCACTGGTAGTTGGCGGGGTTCTCGCGCCGGGCCGTGATGACCAGATGGCCCTGGCCGTCCAGGGCCGCGTTCTTGTTGCCGGAGGTGTAGTACTGCCGTTCGTGGTTGTTGACGTTGTCGCCGGTCTCGATCTGCCACTTCGACCCGTCGACGGCGGCGCCCGCGGGGCCGTCGAAGGTGTCGGAGAAGACGACCGCGGCGGCCGCGGCCCGTGGTGGTTCCGCCTGGGCGGGCGCGATCGCGGCGGCCGCGACCAGGACCGCCGAGAGGGCGGCGAGCAGGGCAGAGCGGATCAGCCGTGGGGAGGCCATCGTGCTCCCTTCCGTGCGACGACCCGTCAGCCGGGTGCGTCGACCGTGGTGGGGGGTGAAGGTGTCGCCACTTGATTCAAGACTTGAGTTAAGGGGGCGTCAATACTTTGGTACGGACCAGTGGACATGAGTCCGCCCCGCGCCCGGCGGCGACCGGGGCGGGGCGGCGAAGGATGTGTCAGCTCCGGACCCGCCGGGCGTGCACCGCGCGGCTCAGCCGCCGGCCCAGCAGGAGGTAACCGATGAGCGCGCCCGAGGTGTTGAGGATGACGTCGTCCACGTCGAAGGCGCGGCCCGTCACCAGGGCGCCCTGCGCGAACTCCACCAGAAGCATGACCGTCGCCGTCAGCAGCAGCACCCGCAGCACCCCGCGGGTCCGCGGGGCCACGACGGGGACCAGCACGCCGAACGGCACGCCCAGCAGCAGATTGCCGCCGATCTGCCGTACGGCGTCGCGCAGTTCGGGCTGGTCCAGATAGGCGCGCAGCGAGCGGCCGGGGTGCAGGTTGGTGTGGGTCAGGCTCTCCGAGGCGGGGGAGGGCTGGAGGGTGAGCTTGGCCAGGACCACCGCGAAGGCGACCATGAAGGCGAAGGCGCACACCATCGCCAGGCAGCGGGCGAGCAGCCGCAGCGGGCCGCCCCCGGACCCGGGGCCGTCCCGGTCCGTACGCTTCGGCTCGGGCCCGGTGCCGGCGGCGCCCGGCGTCCTGAGTGCGCCGAGGCGCGACGCGACACGCGTACGCGGGGTCCCACCGGCCATCATGTCCTCCACTCGTCAGGGTCCGGGCGTGGTCACGCGCTTACCCCCGTACCGCCCCGGGATGCGGTCGCTTTCGGCCGCGGGCGGACCGGGTCCCTCATGTCCCGTACGTCACCTTCACCTCCTCGAAGCCCAGGGAGTGCAGCAGCCCCTGGAGCATGTCGGTGGTGTTCTTCTCGGCCCGTGCGGTCAGCCCGCTCTTCCTCGCCGCGTCCCCGATGTGCCGCACCGCCAGCTTCTGCACGGCCTGTTCGCTGTTCGGGTTGCCGGAGAACAGGTCGCCGAGGCGGTCGAGCAGCCCCCGCTGCTTGGAGACCGCGTAGGAGCGGTCGGGGTCGAGCGCCGGGGTGCCGAGGACGGCGTGCGGCAGGCGCAGCGTGGCGGACGTACGGTCCTCGTCCACGGTGACGTCGTCCTCGCCGACCTTGCCGAGGTTCACATAGGCGTCCACGGTGCCCGCGCCGACGTACAGGGTGCGGGTGCCGCGGATCGCGTCGGGCAGGAACTTGGCGTCCTTCTCCAGGTCCACCACGATCTGGAAGTTGCCGGAGGCGGCGTCGTAGCGGCTCATGTCCTGGATGGACCGGAGCAGCGCGGGGCCCGACCGGTCCTGGGTCTCGGTGCCGAACAGGTCCTTGAGCCCCGGGATCACGCTCAGCCGGATCCCGGCGAAGAACACGCCCAGCACCAGGATGACGGCGGTGACCGCCTTGGCCCAGAGGGGCAGGCGCCGGTCGAGGCGCTTGATGGGAGTCGTCATGTCGACGTCCCTCCTTCCTGCTGACCGGATACCCCCAAATCCCTTGCCGAGCGGGTTTGTTGGCCGGTTCCCGGGGTGCGCCGAGGGCGCGGCCGGCGCCTGGACGCCGAAGCAACGTTTCCGCAGTCTCAGTAGCATGTGGCCGCCACCCGTAATGATCATGCGAGGAGCGGATCGTGCGAGAGATCGCCGTGTTCAGCGGCAGTGCCCATCCCGAACTGGCGGAGGAGGTCTGCGCCCAGCTCGGGGTGCCCCTCAGCCCCACCCGGGTCAGCCGGTTCGCCAACGACTGCCTGGAGGTGCAGCTCCAGGCCAACTGCCGGGAACGGGACGTCTTCCTGATCCAGCCCCTGGTGCGGCCCGTCCAGGAGCACCTGGTCGAGCTGCTGCTGATGTGCGACGCCGCGCGCGGGGCGTCCGCGCGCCGGATCACCGTGGTGATGCCGCACTACTCCTACGCGCGGTCCGACAAGAAGGACGCGCCCCGCATCTCCCTCGGCGGGCGGCTCGTCGCCGACCTGATGGTGGCGGCCGGCGCGAGCCGCGTCCTCGCCATGACGCTGCACGCCCCCCAGGTGCACGGCTTCTTCTCGGTGCCCGTCGACCACCTGCACGCGCTGCGTGAACTCGCCGCGCACTTCCGGCAGTACGACCTGAGCCGGACCACGGTCGTCTCCCCGGACCTCGGCAACGCCAAGGAGGCGGCGGCGTTCGCCCGGATGATCGGGGCCCAGGTGGCCGCCGGCGCCAAGCAGCGGTTCGCGGACGACCGGGTCAGCATCTCCTCCGTGATAGGCGAGGTGAGCGGGCGGGACGTCATCGTCCTGGACGACGAGATCGCCAAGGGCAGCACGGTTCTCGAACTGCTCGACCGGCTGCGGGAGCTGAACCCGCGGTCGATCCGGGTGGCGTGCACGCACGGCCTGTTCGCGGCCGGTGCCCTCAAGCGGATCGGCGAGCAGCCGGACGTCCTGGAGATCGTCTGCACCAACACCGTGCCGGTGCCCGAGGAGGAGCGCACGGACAAGCTGCGGATCCTGTCGATCGCGCCCGCGCTCGCGGAGGCCGTGCGCCGCATCCACAACGGCGAGTCCGTGAGCGCCCTGTTCGACGCGCCCGAGAGCTGACGGGACGTCACGAGGCGCCGGAGGCCGTCCCGGCGGTGTCGAGGGCGGCGTCCGGCGTCGGATGCGGGGGCAGCAGCCGGGACAGGCCGGTGATCCGCAGGATGCGCAGGATCAGCGGCTGGGTGCACACCAGGTGCAGCCGGCCGCCGTGGTCGAGCACCCGGGCGCGGGCCCGGTACAGCAGCCGCAGGCCCGAGCAGTCGAAGAACTCCACGCTGCGCAGGTCGATCACGACGCGCGCCTCCGGGTCCGTCGTCACCCGGTCCAGGTAGGGGCCGATCTCGGCGGCCGCGGCGATGTCGATCTCGCCGAGCAGTTCGAGCACCAGGTGGTCGCGGTGGCGGTGGGTGCGCAGATGCCGGCTGAAGGGCGCAGGTTCCTGCCGCACGACCACATCGCCTCCAACCCGTTCCCCTGCCGCGGGTGCCCAAGTCCGGCTCCCGCACTGCAAGTTACCCCCGATCGAGCGAATCTGAGCATGTTCGATTGACATATGTCTTTGATTTGCGACACAGGTTTCGCCCGAGGGGGAGGCGGTGATTCTCCGCGCGGGTCGAGCCCCCCGGCCACGCCGCCGGGGGGCTCGATCACGCGAGGCCGGCTCAGTCGACGGTCAGGACCAGCTTGCCCGTCACATGACCCTGCTCACCGAGGGCGTGCGCCTCGGCGGCGTCGGAGAGCGGGAAGGTCCGCTCGATCGTGGCGCGGAGCTTGCCCTGCTCGATCAGCTCCACGAGGGAGCGCAGGTCCGCGCGGTCCGCGTCGACGAGCATCCGGACGGCCCGCACGCCGAGCCGCGCCGCCTCGTCGGGGAACTCGTCGGAGCCGACCGGGATGATGGAGACGACGACGCCGCCCGGACGCAGGACGCGCAGCGAGCGCAGGGCGGTCTCGCCGCCGAGCGTGTCGAGGACGACGTCGACGTCCTTCACCGCCTCGGCGAAGTCGGTCTCCCGGTAGTCGATCGTCTCGTCGGCGCCGATCTCCCGCAGGAAGCCGTGCTTGCCGGCGCTCGCCGTGCCGATCACGTACGCGCCCCGCGCCTTGGCGATCTGCACGGCCGCGTGACCGACCCCGCCGGCCGCCGCGTGGATCAGCACCCGCTGCCCGGGCCGCAGCTCCGCGTGCTCGACCAGCGCCTGCCAGGCGGTGAGGGACACCAGCGGCAGCGCGCCGGCCTGCGTGTGGTCGATCGAGTCCGGCTTGTGCGTCAGCGCGCGGACCGGCGCGATCACGTACTCGGCGTGCGAGCCGTGCCCGTACGGGTACGGCAGCATCCCGAAGACCTCGTCGCCGGGCTGGAACGCGGCGACGCCGATCCCGGTCGCCTCCACCACGCCGGAGACGTCCCAGCCCAGGACGAAGGGCGGGTCGCCGAGGAAGCCGCCGGTCGCCCGGTGCTTCCAGTCGGTCGGGTTGACGCCGGCGGCGCGGACCCGGACCAGGACCTGGTTGGGGCCCGGCGCCGGCCGCTCCAGCCGCACCTCCTGGAGGACCTCGGGACCGCCGAGGACGTTCTGCCTGATGGCTCGCATCGTGTGCTCAGTGCTCATGGTTCCTCAGCCTGCCCGGAGCGGGCCCTCCGGAAAATGGCACGATTGCCAACCTTCGATACGATCGTGCCATGAGTGAGCGAGGAACCCCCGGGCGGACCGAGCGGGTCGTGGTCCTGGCACTGGACGGCGTCTACCCCTTCGAGCTGGGCATCCCCAGCCGGATCTTCGGCGCGGCCGACGGCCACTACCAGGTGCTGACCTGCAGCGTCGACGGCCGCCCGGTGCGCAGCAACGCCGACTTCACGATCGGCGTGCAGCACGGCCCGGAGATCCTCGCCACAGCCGACACGGTGGTCGTCGCCTCCATGGCCACCGCGTACATCCCCACCGAACTGTCCCCGGAACTCGCCGCGGCGCTGGCGCTGATTCGCCCGGACGCGCGCATCGTGTCGATCTGCACCGCCGCCTTCGTCCTCGCCGCCGCCGGACTCCTCGACGGCCGCAGGGCCACCACCCACTGGCAGGTCACCGAGGCGTTCCGCCGGATGTACCCGCGGGTCGACGTCGACCCGGACGTGCTGTTCGTCGACGACGGCCGGGTCCTCACCTCCGCGGGCGCCGCGTCCGGCGTGGACGTCTGCCTGCACATCGTGCGCACCGACCACGGCAGCGAACTCGCCAACGCGGTCGCCCGGCGCTGCGTCGTCCCGCCCTTCCGCGACGGCGGCCAGGCCCAGTACATCGAGCAGCCGGTCCCCGAGAGCGGGGCCGCGAGCACCGCCGCCACCCGCGCCTGGGCCCTGGAGCACCTGGACGAACCCCTCACCCTGTCGGACCTCGCCCGGCACGCCCGGATGAGCCGGCGCACCTTCGCCCGCCGCTTCGGCGACGAGGTCGGCCTCAGCCCCGGCCGCTGGCTGATCCAGCAGCGGGTGGCGCGCGCCCGGCACCTCCTGGAGTCCACCGACCTGCCGGTCGACCACATCGCCGCGCGGGTCGGCTTCGCCACCGGCGCCTCGCTGCGCCAGCACCTGCACGCCGCGATCGGGGTCTCCCCGCAGGCGTACCGCCGCACCTTCCAGGCCGCCACCGTCCGTTGACACGCCGGACACGGACTGAAACCACCCCGGCGGGTTAGACGGGAGACACAGGGCAGCGGGGCAGGCCGCGCCCCGGACCTTCGGAGGAGCCATGCCGCTCGTGAAAGCCGGGTTCGTCGTGCTCGACTGTGCCGAGCCCGAGAAACTCGCCGAGTTCTACAGGCAGTTGCTGGACGGCGAGCAGACCGGCGCCACCGCCAACCAGGTCGAGATCCAGGGTGCCGACGGCATCCGGCTGGCGTTCCGCCGCGACATGAACGCCACCCCGCCGAGCTGGCCCCGCCCCGAGAACTCCCTCCAGGCGCACCTGGACTTCGTGGTGGACGACCTGGACGAGGCCGAGCGCCGGATCGTCGGCCTGGGAGGGCGTCCCGTGGAGGCGAAGGACGCGCCGGGACCGTACGAGGAGCGCGGCTTCTCCGACCCGGCCGGGCACTCCTTCACCCTGCGCCGCACGCCCGGTACGGCACCCAAGCAGGGCTGAGACCCCGGGACGCGAACGGACCGGGGCCCCGGGCGGAACACCCGGGGCCCCGGCCGGCCGTCAGTCCCGGCCGCCCTTGTCGCCGGACGGCCAGACACCGGTGGAGCGCTCGACCGCCTTGGCGCCCGTGCGGTCCGCGAGGCTGCGGGCCATCGCGAACAGGGCGCCCTGCACCGCCGCGGCGAGCAGCACCTCGCCCCAGCCGCGGTCGCGGTCCAGGGCGTCGGGGGCGTCCTCCTCGTGCCGGATCGCCATCCACGTCTTGCGGAAGGCCAGCCCCGCCAGGGCGCCGCTCGCCCAGCCGAGGGCGAACCCCAGCGGCTTGTAGGCGAGCGGGAGCTTCGCCTTCTTCTGCTTCTTCTTGCCCATGTGCCTGTGCCTCCTCAGTAGTTCAGGGACGGGCGTGCGCCGGTACCCGCTCGGCCCCGGGAACCGGGCCGGGCGGCGTCCCGTCGCCGAACGGCCGGCCGCCCAGCTCCGCACGGTGATGCGGTGTCAGCCACCCCGACAGGTCCGGCCCCACGGGGACGATGCCGGTCGGGTTGATCCCGGTGTGCACCTGGTAGTAGTGCCGTTTGATGTGGTCGAAGTCGACGGTGTCACCGAATCCCGGCGTCTGGTAGAGATCACGGACGTACGCCCACAGCACCTGGTTCTCCGTCAGCTTCCAGCGGTTGCACTTGAAGTGACCGTGATAGACGGCGTCGAAACGGACCAGTGTGGTGAACAGCCGGATGTCCGCCTCCGTGATCGTGTCCCCGACCAGGTAGCGCCGCCCCGCCAGCCGCTCGGTCAGCAGGTCCAGCCGCCGGAAGAGCCGCGTGTACGCCTTCTCGTACTCCTCCTGCCCGGTGGCGAAGCCCGCCCGGTAGACGCCGTTGTTGACGTCCTCGTACACGTCGGCCATGACCTGGTCGATCTCGTCCCGCAGCGCCTCCGGGTACAGGTCGGGCGCGCCCTCCCGGTGCAGGGCCGTCCACTCGGTCGCCAGGTCCAGCGTGATCCGCTGGTAGTCGTTGGTGACCAGCTCGCCGCTCGGCACGTCCACGATCGCGGGGACGCTGACGCCGCCCGGGTAGCCGGTCTCCCGCCGGTCGTACGCCTCGCTGAGGAACCGGATGCCGAGCACCGGGTCACGGCCGCCGGGGTCCAGGGTGAACCGCCAGCTCCGGTCGTCCTGCACGGGATCGGCGACCGCCACGGGCAGGGCCTCCTCCAGGCCCAGCAG
>Ga0164243_10004951_pt1 | contig 20533 bp, 13 predicted proteins | sample OricompcompostOP_FD_108781 | JGI IMG/M metagenome (GOLD analysis project Ga0164243, IMG submission 108781) | Organic Plus compost microbial communities from Emeryville, California, USA - Original compost - Organic plus compost (OP) | ecosystem: Engineered > Solid waste > Mixed feedstock >...
AAGCTGATCGACAGAATCGAAGAGGATGATGATGTCCAGGCAGTATATCATAATATGGCCTAATGACTTTTGAGGAATTTTTCGCGAAAAAGAAAATCGATCTCGCACAACTGCGGCGTGCCAAGCCCGATTTGTATGAAGAATTCCAACGCCATTATGCCGAAATGGGCGAGAAAAGCTTCGACCATACCAAAAAATACTGGTTTAACCAGCTACGTAAGGATTTCCGGATGGCAGACCCTGCACCTCTGGAGAAAGCTGTTGTTAGCCCCCCCGTGCAAAGAAAGGAACAGCGAGTAGATGCGGCGGCCAAAGCTGCAACACCCACCGGCTTCAAGCCTCGATTTAAACCCGGTGTAGCCCAATCAGCACCGCCGCCGGCAACAGACGAGCACTCAACTAAAGAGGAGCAGACACCTGCACCAGCCAAAGCCGCAACGCCCTCTGGTTTCAAGCCGAGGTTTAAACCGGGGATAACCGAGCCGATAGCACCCTCGCGACCGGAAAGCACTTCGGCTCAATCGCCTGATGCCCAATCGGAGTTACCCGTAAGCGCTGACACACCAGCCACGGAAAAACCATTGGGCTTTAAACCGCGTTTTAAGCCGGGGGTAACTAAACCTGCGCCGGCAAAGGAGCCCGCCCCGGAGGAGCCGGCGGCCAAATCGGAAAGAGCAAAAGCAGACACCTCTTCCGAGAAAATGCCACCAAAACCACTCGGTTTTAAACCACGCTTCAAGCCAGGGGTGACTAACAAAAAAAAGGATAACAATGACAATTAATGGATATTATTTAAAAACCCTATCTTCCTTCTCATATTCTCTGCGAATACCGGAGAGAAGTTCCTCTATTCCTATATGACCACCGTCTTTCGAAATCGCCTGAAGAGACGCATAGTGTATGGCCTGCACAATAGCTGAACCACTAAGCTCATAACGTCGGGCGAAATCGGCTATCGGAAGATCTCCACTCAGCTTCCCCTTAGCGGGAAGAAAGGTTTGCCAGAGCTTTAGCCGCTCGTTAGTATCGGGCATAGGAAAATAAACTATCGAATTGAATCGTCTCATAAATGCCTTGTCTATATTGTTCTTGAAATTGGAGGCAAGAATAACAAGTCCAGGAAAATCCTCTACCCGCTGTAGCAAGTAGGCCACCTCCTGATTGGCATACCGGTCGTGCGAATTCTGCACACTGGACCGCTTTCCGAATAATGCATCCGCCTCATCAAAAAACAATATCCAGTCATGATGTTCAGCTTTTTGGAAAATTTTTTCAAGATTTTTCTCGGTTTCTCCGATGTATTTTGACACCACTTGTGATAAGTCGATACGGAAAACGTCACGCCGGAATTCTTTCCCAAGCAAGGTTGCGGTAAGTGTCTTACCGGTACCGGGCGGGCCATAAAAGAGTACTCTGTATCCGGGCTTGATCACACGCCGCATGTCCCATTGTTCAATCAGGGTCGTGTTATGCCGGAGCCAAGTCCGGATATCTTCCAACTGCTGGCGGGTTTTATCGGCAATCACCAGGTCTCCCCAGTCCAATAAGGTACTCACTTTTTTGGCTGGAAACTCGGAACCGAAGGCGGGCTGTTGCTCCTTCCCAAGCAAAAGTTTGGATACCCATTCAGGTGTTATCACCAGCCGGCCGCTCAGCGGAGGCTCGCCTTCTTTTACAGCCTCAAGATATAGTATCCCCTGTGTGATCAACACGCTTTCACCCATCAGCATGCGTTGAACTTCCATACGCTTGCCGATATCATCACCTGCAAGAATAAATACGGCCGTTTCACCGGTAGGAAGAAACCCCCTGTGATTGCCTGCATTTTTAACACCGCCCATTTCGATGATGTCTCCCCCATTGGGAAGGAACTCCTGAATAATTCGATCGTAAAAAGCAGGACGAAGATGGGGCGCCAGAGAAAGCATGACGATGAACACCTCTTCACTGGTACACGGCAATGGAAGAGCCAGAGCTGTATGAAACCTCTCCTCCATGTTATGCCACCCTTGAGTATAAGCCTCCTCACCCCCCGGCAAACCAAAAAACACCTTTAATCTCGCGGTTATCCGTGTCTCAACCTGGCTTAGCAAATCTGTCGGATCCCATTTTAGTGTAGTTTTCGTATCCATATTAAATTTCATTCTGCTTACTAGGGTCTAAAATTTAAAGCACCCAAAGCCTTTGTGATATGTTTTACTCGTTGTTTCACCAAAATTCTCCCCTATAACATCGTCTTTATGGAATAGCTGCATTAGCGGGAATGGTAGGCCATAGCGGCGGAAACAGAGAAGGCAGCATCCTGATACCCCGATAGATAATGTATCCCGCACCTACTGTGGCAGCCGCCCCCGCTACAGCCGTTCCCACATCTCGGGCCGTGCTCCCTTCTGGCACTATGGCCGGGCTTCGTACTGGCTCGGTCACGGGTTCCGGCGTCGGCCGTCTAACAGGGCTATCCCTGCAATTGCAAAGACTTCTGATCACTGAATAATCTGGTTCGCAGGTGTACATATATACGCCGTTTACGGAGGGCAGGACCTCCAGTGCCTGAACGGGCGGGCAGGATGGACCTCGACCGAAGGTAGGAAATTCCATAGTAACTGGAGGGGGTTCATAGTCTAGCCTCCTGACACGCATACCCAAAGCCTCCAATGCTCGCTGGTACAATTCCAACTTCGCCAAACCGTTAGCCAATCCTTCCGCGTTGGCGGGCTTTATTTCGCCTATTGCGATTTGATCTACGGCTTCCAGAATAGCCAGATCAAGAAAGCCACTGCTGAAATTGGCGGCCTCAGGCAGGACGCTAAGGATATAGTGTTCGGTCAGCATGGAAGGATGAAAATATTGGAATGCCTCCTGAATAAAGTTATGAGCAACGATTCCGGCAAGCCTGGGCGCTCCGTAGCATACACCGCATCCACCTGCCGGGGAACCGGGAGACCGCTGAATTCCGTGATTTCCCGGAGCATGCTGCTGCACAACATGCGTGAGCTCATGTGCTATCAGACGTCTTCCGGCATCCGTATGAGGCTGGTATTGCCCCGTATTGAATACAATGTTATTGTCTATGGTATAGGCCAGTGCATCTATTTGTTGCGCAGATTGGGCCGCCCGCGAATCCGTATGGATGCGTACGTCTGAAAAATCCCGGTTGAACCGCGGTTCGAAAAATTTTCTCTCTGACTGTGGAAGTGCCGCACCACCTTCGCCCAGGGAAGAAACATACCGTTCGAATGCTGGCCCCACCATGGGCATTTGTGGGGTCCTTTCTTTGCGATGAATCTTTTGTTCTTCTTCCTCACACGCCTTACACTTTCGCTGAATGGCAGGCCTCGGTGCAAAAAATGAACAGCCTGTCGGTTCTGGTGCAGGCATCCGCATTACGCGGTCGGCCATCGCATCAGCTTCCTGCTCATGAACGTCGCCAGGCCGGTTTATGGTCAGCTTGGGCTGGATAAATATGCCAGGGTGAGACGTTCCAATCTGATTGATGTTCGCACCCGATGCCTTCGAGTTAGATTTCATGCGATGTTCCATCGGTCTACACTATTTAATATCGTCAATAAAAGGCTGGTATGCCGATACTTCCGCTTTATCCTTAGCCTCCATCAGCGACTGCGTCGCAAGCTTTGGTTGGAAAAGGTCCCTTTTCTTACTTTTTTTGAAGCCGTTTCGGAAATCGCTTTTAAACTTAAACATAGCCAGCGAACTATAATCAATACGCCCGGGCAAAACCCAGTAACTTATCCATGCGCGTTTTTACATAGGAAAATCCAGCCACATTTGCAGCCTTATTGCCTTCGATGGTATACAGAAAGCCATCCTGGCAATGGTGTACCAAGCCTATATGGCCGTTTCCTGACGCGAGAGATGTGCGCCACCAACAGATGATATCTCCCGGTTTGGGCACATTTCCAGAGTCACCGGAAAAGTTCCAGCCCTTACTTTTCAGTTGGTTGTACACATCGCGGGCACCCGCTGAATACATAAAAGGCATATCGCGTCGGTTGCCACCTACGGCCTGCAAAAAACACCAGCTTATAAATGCCGCACACCACGGGTATCCGTCAGGTAGCCCTGCCGGTTCCATGTACTTACGCACCCAGGGCCCCTTGTTGTTTCCTCCCTCCTCACCTGCCCCTGCTTTCAGTTCGTTGATCGCTGCCCGCAACGCCGCCCGCCCCAATGGGCTTTCACCATGCTCCACAGGGGGTAGCCTCTCATAAGCGATGGCTCCGGTTACGGCTCGTGGTCGTGGATGTTCGAGCGCCCACCAAGTTAATGCGCCCACCACACCGTCTACGGTCAGCGGTTGTTCATGCTTATCCAAGTGGGAACTTTGGAAATCTTTGACTGCCTGATCCGTTTGCGCGTCAAAAGTGCCGCTAACGACTACCGGATAATCCAGCTCATTTAGGATGGTCTGCAGTTCCGTTACGAGTATCCCTTTGGCCCCCTTTTTAATCAGCTCGCGGGCAACTTTCGGAGTGCTGTCAGATTGGAGCGACGTATATTTGTGATAAGCATCTCTCAGTTTTACGTCGTACTGATTAACGGCGTAGTCTGCTCCATTGTATCGTCTGGCAAATTCCGCCCACTGACGGTTACGAAGGTAGCTGACTAGTCCGTTAGCCTGTAGGAATCTGCCAAAAGCTTCTAGCTGCTGCCGTTCGCCTAATTGCATATCGCCTACAAATTCAGTTACCGACTCATAGCCAAGTGCCGCATAATGATATCCCATAATTTGAAACAGACCCCACGAAGCAGCCGCATATGCCGCTTCGGCAACCTTGGCGTTATTGGGAATAATGCCTATGGCCTTGTTCAGTCGTGTATACTCGACGGCGCCACCTTTGTAGTGTTCCTTCGTCCATTTCTTGTAGAGAACATCCTCATTACCTCGAACATACGCAGCCGGCTGGATTCCCCGTTTTTCAAGCTCTTTCCAGAATACATGACCCTCAAATAGAATCTTCGGGTTGCCGTCTGCATTAAATCCACGGCCGCGGCTTTCCACCTCATTCACCGCCTTGATGGTAGCTACCTCTAAGGCCAGCGATCCGGCAAGTCGAACTAAGTCCGCATCCTTCAGATATTTTTCTTCCATTATACGGAGGTCAACCGGAGTGCCGTTCAGGAGCCTGGTCCACGTTTTGGTGTATACAATACCGTCCGAAACCAGATCATGATCGCTTTGGAACGCGCGGACGGCTTGCTCTGTAGCATCGTCAGATATGCCATTTATCACCAATGAATGGCCATATTCATTGAGTAACTCCTGAAGCAGTTCTACGGCATCTCCGCGGCTGTTGATTTTTAAAAGTTCCATACCAAAGGATTTTGTTCATGTCCATTCTACATATAAAATACGGTCCATCCATGGCAGCTTAACGATACCGATGGACCAAGGAAGGCTGGAAAGAAGCACATCCACCCCACGGGAGTCGACTTGTAACAGCCACCTATCTTCCGTCCGGATCAGCTTTCCCGCCCGCTGGAGAAACGTCTCGCGCAACCCATCAATACTGGTATTGCCGAGCACACTCCAATGTGATATAACCGAGCACAGCACCTCATCACATTCTTTACTTATTCTTTCCGTCCTTTCAAGTTCTTCGGGATTAACAAATGACTCTGGCTGTAATCCTGAAAGCACTTTGTTTAAGGCAAGAGATTGCTCTTTCACTGCGGGTGAGGCCGATACGAGGTGCTGCAGAAGAATCGCGGCCCACGACCTCCTTTCGTTCGTGAACTCAATGTCGTCACCAACAAAACCGATGTTTTTCAACAGAGGTCCGACAAACGGGTGCATCAACACCAGTCCGGCGTTGGCAACATAAAACACCTCATCCAGAGGGTTATCGGCCACATCCGGCCGCGATATTGGCCAGTTCCGAACTTCGTCGGTTACGAACGACGGTTTCTTTCTTAGAAAGGAACGGACAGACCGCACCACGCTTAATTGCGTATCAGGGTCCGCCTCTTGCAAAACGGCCGCGGTAAGAGCGACGAAAAATTCCGACGGCCTCGTAGGGTTACCGACGGCGACGGCGTAAGCCCTTATAACGGCATTTTCAAGAATCGTCGAGCGCACACCGGCTTGCCTTAGTTGTAGGATATAATCTGCATCAACGTCGGTCAGCCGGCAGACAAAAGCATCAGATAACCGGCGCCTAAAATCGGCGGAAAAATAATGAAACAAGCGCTTCATTGCATCTTCCGACGAATGTAACGCCAGTGCCAGCTCGTCCAACAACGGTGATTCGGACTGAAAGCGCTTTTCAAAGTCGGCGACAGGCTCCCTGTGGATGTCCCATTCAAAGGTTCCCTTCGTTAGAAAATGGATGCAATCGGTGATCCATTGGTATTCCGCTTCCTGTTGGGGCAGCGTTTCCTCCTGATGAAACCGTAACCCCTGAAGCTCTCTCGTCACCAAGTTGAGCAACCTCTCAGCAAATTCGGCTTCCCACGCATCCGCCGCAATCTCGCCACAGTCGAGGGACAGAGAATGGATCGTGATCGAGTGTGAATCACCACCAACGCTATCAAAAAGGTCAGTCAGTTGTGGCAAAACGCGCTGATAGAACACATCGGCTACACGGTCATGCATAGCCTTGTCAGGCACATGACACCTAAAATCCACCTCTAAGGATTGCCTATGGATGATATGTAGGCCGTGGTCCATAACTACTCCACAACAACCTTTCCTTTACCGGCCTCCAACAGTCGTAGAAGTATGGGCAGGGTTTGCGTAAACGTCTTTCCGCCTCCACAGTGGCCGTCGCCAAAGTCAATCTGGTGTGTGATCGCCAGTTCCTTAAGCTTCTCGAACTCGGCAAGAGGGATAGTAACCGCTTCACTGACCTTCTTTCCATTTACTGTCCATTGCGAAGTGCCACCGGGCGACAATGCTTGCAACACGATATTGACGGTGTTTTTCTGGTCTGTACGGGTCGCCACGCCACTCGTTGGGATTTCAAACGTCGCCTCAAACGAAGCTGTTCCCAGCACGAGGGTCAGTACCGACAATATGTGAGTGTCGCCACTAGCGTAGTGATAGGCAATTACTCCCTGCTTCAGCCCCTGTTTTGCGAGCTGCACCGGCGAAAGCACCAGTTCACCGCCTTGGATGGCTACACCTTTCGGCGCCGACACCAATGCGATGTCTCCGGATGCTGTGACCGGAATCGTCACGGTAGATGCTTCAGAACAAACCGTCCGGTTTTGTTCATCGCGGACAAATGTCCGTACTTTTTCGCCATTACCGCACAGGCTTTCGGCGACGTTATAGGCGACTGCGGCCCGGGGCTGATTCACCGTAAACACATGGCTAAGAATTTCTTCACCTTTCCCCACCGGCTTTCCTTCAATCAGCCACTGCGTAGCGGCAGAAGGATCATTGGTGTTCCCTTTCAGATGTAACTCCCAATCGCCTTCTTTCTCTGAGTATGTGGCGGCTACTACCTCAAAATCCGGTGTCAACGCTTCCGCCACCATAAATTGTGCGGCTGCTTTCGCACCGGAAGGCAGGGTATAGATGGCGTCAAACGTTCCGGCCCCCAGCCGCGCAGGAACGATGGTCGGCCCACTTTCCTTTCCGTTTATAGTCAGCTTTCCACCCGCGGGATAAACCTTGAGGGTGTGTTCCTTCTTATCATTCGAACAAAAATTGGAAGGCTCTACCACAATCGATGGAGAGTCTTCCCGCGGTTCCTCCAGCGTTGGTGGTTCATGATTCTCCGGAAATACATAAGCAATCGGCTGGCAATTGCTTTTTACCAGGTAGGGAACGTAAAAGTCCGCAATGACCACGCCTCCGGGCACACGACTAGCGGGTTTCTCGGCTTCCTCGCGCTTTTTCAGTTCGTCTAGCACTTTGGTAGCCTCTATTCCCAATTCCAGTTTTTCAACAATACGTACGGTATCCGCATACGTAAGCTGGAGGCTTGATTCTTTCCTCGCGACACGGGCCGGCAGATCGTCTTTGATCGCCATCACCGGCCGGTCTATCAAACGGATCTGCGTGTCTAAGAGCGTAGCGGCATATCGAGGTGTTGACGGCTGATAAACGAGTACAAACGTCCCTCCTTTCGGTACGCCCGCTTTATGCTCCAGCCCCTTGTGACGGTCGAAATAGCGAGCAAAGGTGGCGGCCTCCTGGTAGGCACTGAGCCGTTGATTATATTCTTCCTTGATCGCATACAGCTCCTCGTTTGCACAAGTGAACAGGACATTACTGTTTTTAGGATCAAAGTATGATTTCAGTTCCTCGTTCTGGGAATTTGCGGATTCTTTGATGATGCTGTTTACAGTCGATTCGTATTCCGCCCACAGCTTGTTATAGGTCTCTGCATCAAAACTACGCAGGTCGTGCTCGAACAGATAGGCGAATATAGCGTTGAGCCGTTGAAGAAACACCAGCAGCAGATCCGGCTTGGGCAGCACGTATTCAAACTGCTTCCTGTCGGCAACCAAGAAAGATTGAATGTCAGTTGCCACGAAATCCATTAACTTTACTTCCTGCTCGTCTTTCTCCAGATCGACGATTTTCGCGATGTAGTTTACTTGCGCGGTTACCGGCTGGTTTGTCGTCCGTTTTTGTTGGTTTGCATCCTTGCGGATGGCAGTCACCTTCTTAGACAAAGTAGACAGCAGCGTCTCCTTGTTTGCCGGCGCAATCAATGGCCCCCGTATATCTCCGACGTCGTTGTCCCTCTTCGGACGCAGGCCACCTACAAAGGTCAGCAGTTGTTTAACGCGGCACAGCAAGCCAGCTATTAACACATTATAATAGGATTCCAAATCCCGGACAAGGCACATGACTCCGGTTCCATCAGTTATATGATCTAGATCCGCAGCGTTTAATGCCAACACGTCAAAGGGCAGATTATACCGGTCACGCTGCGCAATAATCTCAGATAGCGCGGTTGCATAGGGCTTGCCCACATGTCCTTCGATACGGAAAGCATTGAAGCGCTCGATGTCGTAAAACAATGGGTTTTTTGCAGCCTCTGGCGCGTCTGCATCTCTTTGCAGGTGGTAACCAAGGTTTATGTGGAGGGTGTTCCGCCCACTCATTCGGTAACTCCACCATTTGTTTAGTTCGTTCGGGTGATAGTAAAAGGGAATGCTCCGGTCAGAAAGAGGATTTGATCCTATTTGACTGGGTGAAATGATCACTGTTTGGTGTTTGGGCGGTAATGCGCCGTCAAAGTCAGCGACCATGTAATGCAACCGCTGCAAGAGCAACGCTACCTCTTCTTTCAGGTGCTGCTTCCCGCGGAGGTAATGCACCGGTACAAAGTATTGCCGGTACCGGTCCGAATACCCGAACCGCGTGCTTTCCGACGCGAGTCCGAGGGTTAAATGCAACGGAAAGAGCGCCTCATTGCCATGGTGCACTCCCCAAAAGTCATGTGCCTTCTCTTCAAACTCCCGGAATCCCCTCGTCAGATCGTCAATGAAATCATAGAAATACTGGATATAGTGAAAATTACCATTCTGATAGTTAAACCGATCACGGAATGCTTTTAGGTCGAGTTTTTCAAACGGATTGACCACGGGAAGTCCCAGCGGCACGGCATACCGATCCCAGGCCCTCAGTAGATTTTGTTCCAGGTTGGCGAGCGTTTCATCATCCACCAAATCGTAAAATCCGCTAAGCAGAGCCTCCCCGCTTTCCAAGCTCCTATACTGAGGCACAGCATACCGTTTCAAAAGCAACGTATGAAAGTCCGATTCTTCGCCATCGGTCAAAAGGTCTATATGGACCAACAGGGGCTTCACCGTGAAATCCAGGCGGCTACCTTTTTCGTTGCAATCATTGGTGTCACAATTCTTAAGTTTGGTCTGCTTCGTTTCCAGCAGCAGCATCACCACATATTCGCTTTTTCCCAGCGCCGAAAGAGTTTTTTTCCCATCGGCGGAAACATCCGCCGGCAGCAACTCAAAAACCCCCTCAACTCCATAGATTGGCCACTGCTCCGATTCCCCATCACCACATTCTTTAATGAAATCAACGGCCGTTGGGATGTCTGGCGAACGATAATTGGTGTAATGGGTATATTCCTTACGGCAATGGTGAATGAGGTATCCCTGCGAGGTGATGCCATGGCCTTCACCGATGACAATACTACCTTCAGATACTGTCAGTTCCAATCCGCTTACAATTCCGTTTCCGATCAACCGAACCCGGGTTAAGCGGTCTTGCCGTTCTAGGTAGCTGACCGTGTCGTTGAGGTGGTGGTTGGTCAACACCTGATCTGCCTCAAAGACAGGATAAAACTCTATATTGCTCATGGTCATTGATTTAATAAGTGCCTAAAATTGTTCTGCCCAACATAACGGGGTTATTTTCTACGTTACTGTCTGCACAATTATGCAGCGTTGCGCGGGGATGCATGTTCTTCAATTGAGGCAATAGTTCCAGCAACGCATTGGTGGTTTCGGACAGCGAGACGACGTCTTGATTTGCACCCTGGTAATACCCTGCCAGCGCCTCAAGCCAAGCTTTGTATCGGTTTTCAAACTGTCGCATTTGCTCGTTACTGATCCAACACACCTTAAGCTGGACGTGCGCGGGTGCTTCTTCCTGCAGGCGGTCTTCCACATAAGTACGGAATGATGGGTGGTCGAAGTGGTCGGGCCAATACGGCAATACCACCGATGCCCTGAACGAGTAGGTGTCCTGTTCACACACGCAATCACCCTCCTCTCCACACAGGTCCATCACATGGAAGGTAGTACTTCGCGGCCTGAGCAGGATGTGTTCAATCAGGTGCATGCCCTCGGGATCCGAGCATGGGTTGGCGAACTCGGCGACCAACCTTTCGATGGCCTCATCTGCCTTAGCTGGTGTCTCAAACGTGTCTACGGATCGTAGTAGTTTTTCGCCATCTATGGATAGGACGAGCATTTGCCCCTCCATTGAAAAATGCTGGGGTTCTACAACGGTATCGCCAATTTTCTCTAAGATCGCCTCTGCCTGCATTTTATTCGTGACTTTTTCAGAAACAAACACGATCCCTTCGCGGGAAGTAAGCCTGACATGATGAACACAGTGACGCCCATCCTCAAACAGCTCCTCCGAGGAAAGCAGTTCCGCCTGATGCATACAGTATAAAAATCGACGCGAGAGGTCTCTGATTCCTACTAACGTTCCCACCCGCTTTTCAAGCCCGGAAACATTAACAGTATTCCAAATTTCGTCCTCAGCCAACTCATAAGTGTCGGTCTGCGGATAGTAATTAAAGGCGTGAGAGCGGTTTGCACTGATGTCAGGGTACCTCTTTAAGGTCTCTATCTTTGCCGCGATGAGCTCGTCATTATCAATTCGCTCCGCTTTTTGTTCTTCAAAATTGATTCGATATTGCAACAATGCAAATTCATTGAAGGATATGGCGAAGCGTGCAAGCAAATGATCGAGCAGGCGGCCCCTACGGGCTGCGTAGTCCACTTTGTTCTCATACAGTGTACGCCAGACGGCTGAATGGGGTGTATTGTCCATGCCATTCTTAAAGGCTGTGGACAAAAGTCCCTCCGTGTCTTTAATGCCCTCCGGATACCGCGCAAAGTAAGTTTGCTGGAGATCTCCAATAGAGAACAGTTTAGCAGCATTTGTCAGCTGTGCCAAGAAGTCTACCAGAAGCTGTTCGAAAAACATCAGATAGCCTTTAAGTTGCCGTTGTTGAGCCCGCCGCTTTACGTCGGTCTGTGGAGGCAAGCCGGCCTCTCCTACGCCATACGCCGCAGGCAGGTCGTATTGCATCGGGCGAAAGCTTACCGTATCGCGCAAGCGTCCCGTCCGCGGCGATAGGTCAACATCGTATCCTTTGCGTTTGGCAGACGTCCGCTGAGCTTTCAAGACCAGCAAGGTATCCTTCACTTCCTCAAGGTTAGCATGAAATGGGAAGCCATCCTTAAAAAATAAAATCTTTGAACGTGAGGTGTGCAATATTGGCTTATGTCGTTCACGGATAGGCATACACCACTCCACGCCGATCGAACCCTGCATGGGCTGACCATCGTGATCATACTTGGTTATCAACAGGTTACGTACCGACTGAACACCGTCAACATCCATCAACAGATTGATGATGTCTGACGCATATACGTAGGTACGCAGTTGGGTGTCTTCCAATTCCTTCGGATCAACAAACCCATTGGTAAGGGCTACCCCATCGTAAATGTCCTGCACACCCCATCCTTTATCAAGCAGCTCCTTTAACGAATAGAAATTGACTGACGGATTCAGGTAATTTTCAACAGCAAACAACACTGCGGCCTGTACATATTCAATATCCGCCTCCGGCGACACATCGATATCCATACACAGTGCCACTTGCTCATAGGTCACCTGTCTTATGGATACAAAATCTTCACAAAGATTTCGATGGGCGTGCAGTTTTTTCGTCACCTTTTTAAAAATATCATCTACTGCCTTTACCTTCTCCAGGTAAGCGTCGGCCCATTCGTTGGCCAATCCATTGGACAGCACCAAATCTGTTATCTGTTCTTCTGACAAGTGTCCGCCAGACGGATGCCTGGCTGCCGTCACGGTAAAAGGAATGGAGACCGTATCGTCTGACGCAGTATTCAAAACCAACTTAAAGGAATGTGCGCCGTTATTGGCACTGACGGTTGCAGAAACTACTTCGGCTGTTAATACTGTCCGGTTCACCTCCGTGTAACGGGGAAACTCCAAGTTTAACGTAAATTCCCCTTTTGGAGTACTCCATTCCACATCGCCGGAGTTGAGATCGCCGTAGGGTTCCACATTGTCAAGATCCAATACTACGTCGTATAAACCATTGAAATGGATTGGTTTATCCGTCTCGTCAAGTTGAAGCATCTTGTCCGATGCGTTGAAATAGACGGCAACTTCTGGAAGCCCGGTCGGGTACACCCATGCGTTGTTCACGCCCTCGATATCAATCAGCAGTTTTCGGTAATCGGAAACTGTCAAAGGATGATTGGTCAAAATTTCCCGGGCCGTGTACAACACCTGATCGGAGGCCCCGGAAACGAGGTCCTTGATCTCAAAGTTGCTCCGGTAACCTAGTTCGGTAATGGCATAACACAAAGCTTCCAACAGGGTTATCCCCGGATCGTGCGCATTGTAATCGGTCCATAGATCGCTGCCGAGTTGCTCGATGTGTTTTAGCCCTTCTCTGCGGAGCCATTCGAAGTCCATGGCAGGAGGAAGGTGGCGCTTGGTGGGTATGGAATTACTTTTCATAACAGGTTCATTCACATTCACACGTTGTTAATACCCGTATGTGGTGGCTAACGGGGCCATCAGCGTACGGAACCAGGATGGAACGAGCAGACGATGCCACTATCGTGTCCACGTTATAAAGCGCCGTTCGTAGCCTATTGTCTTCATCACGGATCAGGTGATGCATTTTAAAGGAACTTACCGTGTCCACATAGGGCCTTTCATCGATGAACTTTACGAGCGTACTCTTTTGTATCGCGCCGCCGAACGAGATCTGCTTCGCCGTGTCAAAGGCCCAGGGACACAAAAAACGCTCGATATCTTCGCTTAGTAGCGTTACATAATAGGCTTCGTCAAGAGTCGGACGGAGCCTCACGTCAAAGGCTAGCTGAATCTCTTCAAATTGCGGGTTCCGCACGTGCAAGGTAACAAAGGGACTGCAAATGTTTTTCAGATAATCCGCTATGTCGACCAAGGTGGCGATCGGCGTAAAGGGACGGAGGCGATTGGCGTGGTTGGACCTTCTTAAATCAGGGATAGTTACTAGAGTAACATGTCCCGGGTAATTCTCACAGAATTCCGTCACGCCACGGTGCGTCACGAAGCCTGCCCTATTGATACATTTCACTTTATAGATAGATGGAAACTGTTCCATCACCAGATGCTCATAATCCCACATAGTTATCGCGCGCTGCTTGTGACGCAATCGCTCACTCACCCGGTTGTAGTACTCTTGAGCCGGTTCGGCTGCCCTCCCCCCGAATGAATTGGCCGGCTGTTGGATACGTTTGACGGCTACATCACTCTCCACGAGCTTGACAATGGTTCCCTGCGGACGCGACTGGGTATAAAAAACACCCTTGTTTTCATCCTGTACAAGGGTTACCAGGCCGGCCTGCGCGGTAATTGCTTTAAGTTTACACACCGCATCCGTAGCCCCTTGTACGGTGGCTTTCATCCACAACATGTTTGCAGGCATGACGGTTCCTTCCAGGGTAGCATCCGCCGGAAACGACACGGTTACGATGCCGGTCCTTGTGAAATTCACTGTACCGTCTATCACCCGTTCTTTTGGAAAAATCTTCCAACTGTTATCGCGGTCGAGGTAGTACCATGAGATCGCCCCGTTGGATTTCAACGGATTAGAACTCCCTTCCACGACCTCAAAAAGTAATGACAGGGTGATCGGGGCAGTAATCTGCTTGATGCCTATCAACAATTCGCCCTGATTAGTTAGGCGCGGCAGCAGCCCGATCAATTTGTTGCTGGTAATCCGTTTGTACCCGAAGGGGCAAAGGTGAAAAAACATACTGTTTTGCGACGCGGCGGAGAATCGCACCTGATCTGTAGCTGCGTAATTAACTTGGAAGTCAGTCAGAATCAGTTCTTTGGGCATCGGAGTGGTATTGCGGACCATCCGATAACCCTCAAATTGTCCAGCCAAAGTCACTTTTTTTTGTGCTTCGCGCTGGACATCTGGTGTCTTTTCCGCATCATCAATTCCCTGGTAGCCTGCCAAAGCCGTATTCACAGGGATTTTCATCAGTCGCGTATTGTTGAAACTCTCCGTTAAGCTGTCCATGAAAGATGAAAGAGAATACTGATCGCTTTCCAGCACAAGGCGGATATAACCATCGCGTTTTCCGCTTCCGTAACCACGGATGTGTTGCTGTACGGGTAGGGTGGTCTGGATAGGCTCACCAGGCAATTTCAGCGTATGGTTTTTCCCTGATGAGGTTACCAAAACCGGATTCCACCTGCCTCGCTGGAGGTAATTTGCAGAAAAGGGAGCAGGCATATCCATGGAGAGGGTTAGTTCCGTCAAGGGCTTCTGAAAGAGTTCATCGCTTCCGATATAAAACCCTGCATTCCGGCGGGGAAGATCTCCGAACGGCTTGAACGGCCTACTGCCGTCCAAAAGTCCGATGTCGTTGCTAAGGATCACATCTTTATATCCCTGCACATCAACTTGAAGCTGAATGCTGTTAACCTGTAAGTCGGCTAACACGTCAAATGATATTTCGGAGGAAGCCTGATCAAAGCAAACCAATAACAAAGGAAGAGACACGTGCATACTTCGCTGGTGTGTTTTTTCGTCGTATCGGACAATGGCATCCTTTCCTCCATCCAAGGTTATAGAGAGCGTCAGCAGGTTTTGAAACGGACTGAAAACGCCCAAAACCCGGTCTTCCAACCAGCCTTTTTCTCCTGTCAACATCGTCCGGAATACGAGGTCGCCCAACGGACGCTTCTTCGCAATTCCTATAGACGATTTGAAAAGGATGGTCAGTGTGATTGTCCGTTCACCTCCCTTTAAGAAAAGCAGGTTGGACGCAACGGCAAAACCGATAGATGCCAGGGATGGGTTTTCACTGCCAAATAGAAACGGCGACGTTTCATTACTTCGCTCAGTCGCATAGAGCTTTCGGGCCGATTGGTTAAGTGAATGGACCGTGCCAATCTTCCCTTGGTTTAGTACAGTATCCCGCACCAAACGGTAAACAAGGGAGTGACCGTTTTTATCCTGTCCTCCTTTGAACAGGGTGCCTTCTTTCAACAGATGGTTGGCTGTATGGGCATGTAGGTCGAACACCAGATGTGCGGAATCGGGTTCTGCCCCTCTTGATTTCAGTTGCAGCAGATCCCGGTAATAGTAATCCAGGTGCTTTCGCCCGTAGGTATTCAGTTCGTTCTGAGCATGACCAAACAGCCGGAAGAAAGTCAGTAACAATGCCATGTGGGGTTTATGCTGCCGATGATTTTCCAGCGATTTGCCAAATAGCACGCTCGCTTTAGCAGTGGCAGCGGCAACGCCGGCAAATACTGCCTTCATTTGTTGCTGAAACAAATTATGATGAACGATAAAATGAATCTTAGCAAGGTCATCGGTCTCGGTGACAGTAAGATACAGGGATTCCGTGCTATCTGTATCAATATAAAAAAATGGCTGTTCATCTACAGAAACATGCTGTACCGGAAATGGAGCCAACTTATCGGTTTCATCCGAAGGCGGCAGCAACGCCGCATGTTCGTTTTTCACAAAAAGCAGACGTAAAAAAGGTCGACTGATCTTAACGGCTATGATCTCCTGGATGTTCCGTTGATAATCCGACTCGTCTGCCATTCGGCTGCACTGACCATCAATAACTTTAACCAACGTAATAACCAGATCGAAAATGTATTTATAGCATAGCTTAGCGTGGTTAGTTTGGTTTTCTTTTACGGCCATCCGTATCCGCTTTAGTAACGACTTGTAATAGTCAGTGAGCACGATAGGATCTATCGCCGCCAATGTTGCCAGCGCAACACTCAGGTCGGACTGAACAAAAGGTTCCCAAGTACCTTCGGGATTGTTTTCTGGGTTAATATAGGTAACGTGTGCCGCATACCTTTGCGCGAACAGCAACAGATCTTTCAGTTCGCGTTCATCTACTCGGGCAAACTCCGGGGAAAGTGCAGCCAACGATCGGTTATATCGTCCGGTTCCTTCACGTGTTAAACTATTTTTATCTGAACATGCCATGATCTATCGTTTTACCTCTGTTCCCTCCTGGATATAAAATGGGAAAACATAGTTGAACCGGGAGTTAGTCGCCCGTACAGTATAGTCGATGTGAATGAGGATACGTCCTTCACGCTCTCCTGCATCTTCTAGGTCAATTCTATTCACGGTTATACGAGGCTCGTGGTACAGTATCGCAGTCTGTATCAAGTCTTTCATATAAGTTTTCATGGTAGTCGTCAACGGTTCAAAAAGCAACTCTTCCAGATTGCAACCGTAATCGGGTAGCATCACCCGTTCTCCCGGTCGGGTAGATAACAGTATTTCCAGACTGCTGCGGATGTCGTCGCTGTCGCTCAACATGCGCACGCCGGCACCCTCGTCTGAAAATTGGGGCGGGAAACTCCATCCGGTCCCTAGGAAAGATTTATGCAACTTGTCCATCATTTATCCCCCAATTAAAACAGTGCCACAGCCGGTGGTGATGACTCCTCCATGCGCGGTGGCATCGCCCATCCGTGCAGCCGGAAGGCCGCCGATGAGCACCGTGGCCGACCCACTGACAATCGCGTTTGGCGAGCCGGGACAGGCGCAGAGATCGCCCATTCTCGCCGCGGGTATTCCTCCGATCAACACGGCGGGGCAGCCCGCAGGAAGTACCACTCCGCCCACATGCGGGCTGGGACTGCTCATCGGGCAGGAATGCATATCCGTAACTCTTGCAGCTAAACTCATAATCGGTTAATTTATCTTTACCATAGATCCTTTTACTTCGGTAACACCAGAGCTCTCCACCGTTAGCGATCCGTTGGCTGTTAACTCGGCTGTAGCATCGGCCTTGATGGTTAACTGTGGGGCGGAAAGCGTCAGCGATGCGGCAGCCTCTAGTTTCAGATCTCTAACGGAAGAAATCGACACACCTTCATCGTTAAAGATCAACGTATTGCCTGCGGCGTCTTCCAATTTACACAACCCGTCATTATCGTCCAGCATTAGTTTCCTTCCGCCGGGCGTTTCAACGGATACCCGCTTATCACCGTCATGAATAAGAACCTTTATTCCGGATCTCGACACGTAACCTTTCTCATCGTTTTCGTCAGTAGCCGCTATCGGCGGTGGTTTGGCACTGCTGTGGAGCACGCCCAGAACAACGGGATAGTTGGGGTCATCGCCGAGGAAACCTACGATCACTTCGTCATTGACTTCAGGCAGAAAGAACGTTCCCCGCCTATTTCCTGCATCCAATGTGGCCAGTCGGGCATAAATTCCTTCCGCTGCAATCCCGGAAATTGGCATGCGAACGCGGATACGACCTTGTCCGGCGGGATCGACCAAATCCGTCACCACTCCAATATGCAGCCCTTGGGTAACCACATACTGGCCGGACAAAGAAACGGGATGCTCTGGAAATATTTGTTCTGAATAAAACGTCTCTTCCCACCCCAATGTCGCTTCAGTCTGCCAGTTTCCTTCGCCGATTTCATGCTGAACGCCCGAGACGAACACGTTCCCGTTGAACTGATCTCCCAAGCCTGAGAGAGTGACATACGCTCCGGGAACCACCTTAGCTTCGCCGGGGAAAGTTACCTTGCCTTTGATTTTGGCAAGCGACTGCCTGTTCCTTTTTGCGTTTATCAGCAATTGCAATTCTTCTGCTGAGGTTCCTCCCGGAAGTCGCATTTCGAGCGGCTGCCCAAGAATACCCGCCAATTCATCCCCTGAGGGATTGCCGCCATATGCAGACAAGCTTGCTTCGCCCTCCCGCTCTTCCACATCCTGCGTTGACGGATCCCAAGCATAGCCCACCACCGCGGCAGACTGAGTACGGGCGTCGGTTGTCGCCTCGAACGATAAAATATTGGTGCCAAAGGCAAGTGTCAGCACCGGCACTTGATCCGTTGCCGCCCGGGCAATCATAATTTTTCCTTCTTTTACTGTATAGTACAATCCGTTCACATCCAACCGGCTTATCAGGAAGTCCCAATCACTCACCTGGTTCTGAAACAGCTGCTCATGCACCAGCCCGGTACCGGCGATGTCGTAATCGCCTATCTCGTTTTCAGAGAACAATTGCTCGGCCACGTCCGCGTCGTTCACATTTTCGTAATAGCGGCTCTTCTTACCCAACGTCATCCGTACGGTTTCATGTTTACAGATCACGATCAGCATTGAGTTCGACTCATGAATCTGGTGACTGTTTGCAATGACAATGCCCTTAAAAAGGGTGTCGTGGTTACCGTTGTAGCCCACTTTGATTTCAATGTAAGTTCCTGGTGCTAACCAACGGCCCCCACTCACCTCAAAGTCTTGATCAGCCACGTTGCCGTCAGCGACAGTGAGGGTGGCCGTAGGAATTTTATTGACCGCCTCTTCAATGTGGATTTCCATCACCGGTAACACCTGCGGCAGTTCGTCCGCTGCGGTAAGCTGAGCAGTTTTCCCCGCCAGGATGGTGTAGGTTACCAAATCACCTGTGTTAGTCGTAGTAGGCATATTTTTATCACTTTTCTAAGGGAGGAAAGTAGAGTTTACTTCCCGGCTTAACGTTCCTGAAACTGTCCAGTCCGTTGAAAGCCGCCACGTCGATATAAAATTCATTCCGGCCATAGATCTGCCCGGCCATATGGTCAAGGCGATCGGTCTCAACAAAAATGCGTTCATGGGTAATGTCTGGGCTCTGCTTATTCTCCAGCGCCTCCCGCAGCTCATCTTCAATGCTTTCGGTGAATGCACACTTTGCTATCGCACGTATTGGTGTTCCATCAGCGGTGAATACCTTGTATTCTATATCAATCTGATTGAGAACCCCCTTAAACAATAGTGTTCCCCAGTGTATCTTGAGGTAATAAGGACGATGGGTATCACCCTTAAATTCAATAATCTTCTTCTTAAAATCTTCAATCTGTTCCGCTACGGATACCGGCTTAGCAAACGGATTAGCCACTGAAATGTTCAAGATAGACGCATTCTTAACCACACCGGTGCTGTCAAATAAAAAATCGAACGTAAACTTCTGGGGCTTGATCTTATTAAACTTCATCTTCACTGACGAGCGGCCTCCAGGTTGCGTATCGTCGTATTCAAACTCATACTTACAGGTATATGAAGCCGGGTTAATGAGCGCACTGAACTTCTCACCCAGCGCCCTCCGTGTAAAGGCCGCGTCCAAATACGGCTCTATGTATAGCTTTTCGGCAGATGTAAGATCTCCAAACATTATCGTTCATTTTTTTGTCCCAACCGCCGCAGCAGTTTCCTGAAAACATCATCGGCTATCTCACGCTTTAACTTCGCCACGTTGACAGATTCTCGGGTAACCGGCGGACGTTGGTCGGCAACAACCACCGCCTTAACATGCAGTTCTTTAATCTCGATGGGCATCATGTTTACAATTAGATGGATCCACTAATGCCACCTGCTGCAGACAGCAGGGAGTCAATGCTCACAATATTAAAATACTGGTAGCTCAATGAAATGCTTTCAACCACCACCGTACTTTTCTGTGCATCAAAAGCCGATACCGACCACTTCTTGGGGATAGCGTTCACTACATACCATGCCTGTATAGGCACGTGTTTGTCATTTAGTAGGGCTATGAGGATGTTTACCGGTTCAAACACGAAGTTCTCAAACGCATTTTTGCACCACATCAAAACGCCCGAATCTATAAACATTCCCCGTTTAAGTACCAAGTCACTGTAATTGGCTTTCACCGGTAGCTGCCATGTAAAGCGATTCTGCCCGCCTTCAGCAAACGATTCCATTTCCATGGTCATATCCAGACCCGTCACTTCCTGGAATCGGAAGTCATT
>Ga0164243_10004952_pt1 | contig 20532 bp, 14 predicted proteins | sample OricompcompostOP_FD_108781 | JGI IMG/M metagenome (GOLD analysis project Ga0164243, IMG submission 108781) | Organic Plus compost microbial communities from Emeryville, California, USA - Original compost - Organic plus compost (OP) | ecosystem: Engineered > Solid waste > Mixed feedstock >...
CCGTACCCGGACGGGAGCGTCCGCCGCTCACCCCGCCTGGGCATCGTCATCTGTCTGGTGCCCAACGCGCTGCTGCTCTGTGCGGTGGGCGTGCTGTTCGCGGCGAACCTGGTCAGCCGCTAGCCACGCGGAAGTCCCGAGGCAGCCACTAGCCGCGCCGAGGACCGAGGATGAGGCTCATCGCCTCGGCGCGGGTCCGGGCGTCGCGCTGCAGCAGGCCTCGGACGGCGGAGGTCACCGTACGGGCTCCCGGCTTGCGCACGCCGCGCACGGTCATGCACAGGTGCTCGCAGTCGATGACGACGATCACCCCGCGGGGGGCGAGCTTGGCCATGATCGTGTCGGCGATCTGGGAGGTCAGCCGCTCCTGCACCTGCGGCCGGCGCGCGTAGACCTCGACCAGCCGGGCGAGCTTGGACAGCCCGGTGATGCGGCCGTCGGCACCCGGGATGTAGCCGACATGCGCCACGCCGTGGAAGGGCAGCAGATGGTGCTCACAGCTGGACATGACCTCGATGTCGCGGACCAGCACGAGCTCCTGATGGCCTGCCTCGAAGGTCGTGGTGAGCACCTTCTCGGCGTCGACCCGCAGGCCGGCGAAGAGTTCGGCATAGGCCCGCGCCACCCGCGCGGGCGTGCGCCGCAGCCCGTCGCGATCGGGGTCCTCTCCGATCGCGATCAGGATCTCCCGTACGGCGTGCTCGATCCGGGGGAGGTCGACCGCGTGCTCCAGGGGACCGCCGGCCAACCGGCCGCTGACCATCCTGGCCGCGACGTAGTCCGTCCCGTCCAGATCGAGGTCGTCGTCCAGGTCGATGTCCGGGGAGCCGTCGGCGGTCAGTGCCCGCCCTCCTCGGCGACCCCGTTGTTGGCGGTCTGCAGGCCCGACGCGGTCTGCCCGCCGTTCTCGAGCTTGGCCCGCTCCGCCGGAGTCAGCACCGGCGGCCGGTCCGAGGGCTGCCGCTTGCCAAAGCCGTTGAACGGCAGCATGGGCTGACGCTTCTGCACCGGGGCGCAGAGGCGGGCCATGTCCGCCTGCGACACGGTCTCCTTCTCGATCAGCTCGAGCACGATGTTGTCCAGCACGTCGCGGTACTCGACCAGGATCTCCCAGGCCTCGTCGTGGGCCAGTTCGATCAGGTTGCGCACCTCGGCGTCGATCTCCGCCGCGATGGAGTCGGAGTAGTCCTTGGTGTGCCCCATGGTGCGGCCGAGGAACGGCTCGTCGTTGGTGGTGCCGTACTTGACCGCGCCGAGCTTGGCGCTCATGCCGTACTGGGTGACCATCGCCCGCGCGATCTGCGACGCCTTCTCGATGTCGTTGCCCGCGCCGGTGGTGGGCTCGTGGAAGACCAGCTCCTCGGCGGCCCGACCACCCAGGGCGTACGCCAGCGTGTCGATCATCTCGCCGCGGGTCTGGGTGTACTTGTCCTCGGTCGGCAGCACCAGGGTGTGGCCCAACGACCGGCCGCGCGGCAGGATCGTGACCTTGTGCACCGGCGCGAGCTGCGGCATCGCCCACGCGACCAGGGCATGCCCGGCCTCGTGGTAGGCGGTGATCTTCTTCTCCTTGTCGCTCATCGCCCGGGTCCGCCGCTCGGGGCCGGCGACCACCCGGTCGATGGACTCCTCCAGGAACTCGTTGGTGATCGCCCGCTTGTCGTTGCGCGCGGTCAGCAGCGCCGCCTCGTTGATCACGTTGGCGAGGTCGGCACCGGAGAAGCCAGGCGTACGGCGGGCGACCGCGTGCAGGTCGACGACGGGGGCGAACGGCTTGCCCTCGGCGTGCACCCGCAGGATCGCCTTGCGGCCCTCCATGTCGGGGGCGTCCACCGCGATCTGGCGGTCGAAGCGTCCGGGGCGCAGCAGCGCCGGGTCGAGGATGTCGGGCCGGTTGGTGGCGGCGATGAGGATGACCCCGCCCTTGGTGTCGAAGCCGTCCATCTCGACGAGCAGCTGGTTGAGCGTCTGCTCACGCTCGTCGTGACCACCACCGAGGCCGGCGCCGCGGTGGCGACCCACGGCGTCGATCTCGTCCACGAAGACGATGGCCGGCGCGTTCGCCTTGGCCTGCTCGAACAGGTCGCGCACCCGGGAGGCGCCGACACCGACGAACATCTCCACGAAGTCCGACCCGGAGATGGAGTAGAACGGCACGCCCGCCTCGCCGGCCACGGCCCGGGCGAGCAGCGTCTTGCCGGTGCCGGGGGGACCGTAGAGCAGCACGCCCTTGGGGATCTTGGCGCCCAACGCCTGGTACTTGGCCGGGTTCTGCAGGAAGTCCTTGATCTCGTGCAGCTCCTGGACGGCCTCGTCGGCACCGGCCACGTCCGCGAACGTGGTCTTCGGGGTGTCCTTGGCGACCAGCTTGGCCTTGGACTTGCCGAAGTTGAGCACCCGGCTGCCGCCGCCCTGCATCTGCGACATGAACAGCAGCAGCAGGATCACCAGCACGGCGATGGGCAGCAGGTTGAGCAGGAAGCTCAGCAGGACGTTGTCCTTGGTGAACTTGACGTCGAAAGAGTCGATCTTGCCCTGACTCTCCAGGTCGGTGAGCTGGGCGAAGATCTCATCGGTCGCCTGGGCGGGGACGTTGGCCTCGATGTGGTCCGTCTGAGTGCCGTTGATGGTGATCTTCTTGTTCAGCTCAAGCCGGAGGTTCTGCTCGCGATCCTCGAACACCGCCTTCTTGGTGTCCCCGTTGGCGAGCTCGGACAGCGCCACCGACGTATCGACCTTCGTAAAGTCGGTACCCCCGGTGAAGAGGGTCGACAGTGCGATCGCGCCGAAGATCACCAAGATGATCCACACCAGCGGACGGCGGAAGAAGCCTCGGGTACGTTCCATGCGATGTCGAGCGCTCTCGCGCCCAGCCTCCCGATCAGGTCAAACCGGGACACCATCGTGGCGCCCGGTTATTTGAAAGTACACCGTGGGTTCTGGACGTAACCTGTGACGCCGCTCAGGCCGACGTGTAGACCGACGGTTTGAGCACGCCGATGTAGGGCACCTCACGGTAGCGCTCGGCGTAATCGAGACCGTACCCCACGACGAAGTCGTTGGGGATATCGAACCCGACATACCGGACGTCCACCTCGACCTTGGCCGCGTCCGGTTTGCGCAGCAGCGCGACCACGTCGAGCGACGCCACGTCCCGGCCCTCCAGGTAGCGCAGCAGCCAGGACAGGGTCAGCCCCGAGTCCACGATGTCCTCGATCACGATCACCCGCCGGCCGGCGACGTCGCGGTCGAGGTCCTTCAGGATGCGCACCACCCCCGAGGAGGTCACCCCCTGGCCGTACGACGAGACCGCCATGAACTCGATCTCCACACGCCGCCCCTGGCGGCCCAGCGCCCGGGCGAAGTCGGCCATGAAGACGAAGGCGCCCTTGAGCACCCCCACCAGCAGTACGGTCTCCTGCTCCGGCAGGTCGGCCGCGACCCGTTGGGCGAGTTCGTCGACCCGTTCGGCAATCTGCTCCCGGCTCACCACGACCCGCTCGATGTCGTCGTGGTACCAACCGTGGCGCTCGTCGATCATGGACCCTGTTCCTCGCCCCTCGCCGCTTGTCGCCCACTAGCGTGCCGTATCCGATCATCAACGGGCAGCAGGACCCCACGGCGCCGGACGACCTCGATGCCGCCGGGCAGGCCGACCGCGCCCTGACCCCGCCAGGCGGTGACGAGCGCGTCGAGCGCCCGGACGTGCCGCGCGGAGAGCGCGGACCGGGACGCACCGAGGCCGGCGGCCCAGCGGTGCAGGACCCGCGACCGTACGGCTTCGGGCAGTTCGGCCAGGGCCGCGACGGCCAGCCCCCCGTCGGGGGTGCTCGCGCGCCGCGCCGCGCGCCGGGCCAGCCGGTCGAGCACGGCGGTGTCGGCGGCGAGCAGGGAGGCGGTGCGGGCCAGGTTGCCGACGACCGCCGGTCCCAGGCTCTCCACCAGGGACGACAGCAGCGCCCGGGCGTGCGTGCGGCGGTAGGCGGGGTCGGCGTTGTGCGGGTCGTGCCACACCGGCAGGTCCTCGGCGAGACAGGCGTCTCTCGTCGCGGCGCGAGGCACGTCCAGCAGTGGCCGCAGCAGGATGACGCCCTCGCGGCGGCGCTGCACCGGCATGCCCGACAGGCCGCGCGGGCCAGCGCCGCGAACCAGGGCCAGCAGTACGGTCTCGGCCTGGTCCTCACGCGTGTGCCCGAGCAGCACCGCCGCCGCCCCGTGGTCGTGTGCCGCGGCGATCAACGCTTCGTAGCGGGCGTCCCGCGCCGCCGCCTCCGGTCCGCCCGTACGGCCACGGGTGTCGACCGTGCACACCTGCACCGGGTCGAGGCCACGCGACGTGGCCCACCGCGCCACGCCCTGCGCCCGCTCGGCCGAGCCCTCCTGCAGTTGGTGGTCGACGGTCACCAGGCCGACCCGCAGACCTCGGCGGGGCAGTGCGAACGCCGCCGCCGAAGCGAGCGCCATCGAGTCGGGGCCGCCCGAGCAGGCCACCAGCACCAGCGCACCCGGCGGCGGCAGCGGCGCGCGGCGCACGGCGAGCCGGACCGTGGCGACGGCCGGGTCCAGCGGGGGCACGAGGGTCCTCCGTGAGTGCGGCGGGGTCAGCCGGCGCTGGGCAGCGGGGTCGCGCCGACGCGGGCGATCCAGGCCTGCGGGTCGGCGAGTTCGGACAGCCGTGGCAGGGTCAGCGGCGACTGCCACACCCGGTTGAACCCGCTCATCCCCACGCGGGAGACGACCTCGTGCACGAAGGTGCGGCCCTCGGCGTACTGGCGCAGCTTCGCCTCCACCCCGAGCAGGCGCCGGACGAGCTTCTCCACCGGGTGCCCCGCCTCGCGCCGGCGGTTGAACCGGGCACGGATCTCGGCCACGCTCGGCACCACGTCGGGGCCGACCCCGTCCATGACGAAGTCGGCGTGGCCCTCCAGCAGCGTCATCAGCGCGGTGATGCGGTCGAGCACGACGCGCTGGGACGGCGTCTGCACCACGTCCAGCACCGTCCGGCGGCTCTGCGGATCGCGGATGATCTCCATGATGTCGGCGACGGCCCGGCGCAGTCGCTGGGCGAACTCGTCACTGCTGCCCCCGGCGTCGACGAAGGCGCCCACCTCGGCGAGGAAGTGGGCGCGCAGCCACGGGACGGCCGTGAACTGCGTGCGGTGGGTGACCTCGTGCAGGCACACCCACATCCGGAAGTCGCGCGGGTTGACCTGCAGCTTGCGTTCGACCTCGACGATGTTCGGCGCGACCAGGAGCAACTGTCCCGGGTCGCTGCCGAAGACCTCGTACTGGCCGAGCACCCGGCCGGAGAGGTAGGCCAGCACCCCGCCGGCCTGCACCCCGGTCACCCGGGAGCCGACGGCGTCGGTGAGGCCGTTGGGCTGCTTGCCGCCGGCGGCGCGGAGGAACAGCGGGGCCACGACCTGACGCAACCCGGCGATGTTGGCCGCGGCCCAGTCCCGGCGGTCCACCACCCGTACCGGTGCTGGCGCACCCACCGGCGACATCCCGGTGTAGGACTCGACGTGCGCGGCGGCGTCGGTGGCGAGCCGGCGCAGCTCGGCGACGACCTGCGTGGCCTCGTCCACCGTCACCCGTGGGCCGGCCTTGCCCAACACGCCCGCCGTCGCCTCGGCGACGTTCCAGTCCACGAACTGCGCCATCTCTCCTCCGCCCTCACCGCGCTTGCTGAAGGGGCGCTGGCGTGACATCGCCCACGCTACCCGGCGTCGCGCAACGCGGTTCGCCGCTCGCCCCGGCCTCACTCAGGCGCAGCCGCACGTCGCCAGGGCCTCGCCGATCCGGTCGAGCACCCGCGTCGCCTCCCGCCCCGGGGTGTTGTTCGCGATGACGACGAAGATCAGCGTTCGGCCGCGCGCATCGACCGCGATGCCGGCCAGCGAGTTGACGCCATTGAGAGTGCCGGTCTTCGCCCGCACATAGCCCCGGCCGGAGCCGAGGTCGCGGCTGTGGGCCTGGTCGAGGGTGCCGTAGTACCCCGCCACCGGTAGCCCCGACAGGATCGAGGAGAGCTGCGGATACTCCCCCGAGGTGGCCTTGACCAGGACCGCGGCGATCTGGTTGGCCGTCACCTTGTTGCCGTAGCTCAGACCGCTGCCGTCGACGAGCCCCAACCCCGCGGGCGTGGGGACGCCCAGCCCTTCCAGCGCCGACCTGGTCGCCGCCGCGCCGCCCTCGAAGCTCGCCGGCATGCCCTTGGCCATCGCGATCTGGTGGGCCATCATCTCGGCCAGCGTGTTGTCGCTGTCCACCAGCATCCGCTCCACGATGCGGGAGATGGGCGGGGAGAAGACCTCGCCGAGCACCTTGGCCCCGCTGGGCGCGCTCCCCTCGACCACCGGGACGTTCGGCACCCCGAGCGCGGCCGCGAACGCCCTGGCCGCGGCGAGGTGCGGCTGGGACTGGCGATCCGGCGCGCCACTCGTCGACAACGCGTTGACCAGCCCGCCGTCGGTCATCAGCGCGGTGATGTAGGAGACCTGCTTCTCGACGGTCACGTCGGCCTCGGTGTAGGGGCCGACAGTCGTGGGATCGAACGCCGAGATGTCGACGACAATGCGGCTCGGCGTCGCGCCACCCAACGCCTGACGCACCTGGTCGGCGAGGTCGGACAGGTGCGCCGCCCCGTCGTAGCGGGGAGTCTGCCCGCGGGCGAGGGTCGGGTCGCCGTTGCCCACGATGACGATGTCGCCGCCGCTGCCCTGCACCACGCGGGTCGGGATCCGGTAGTTCGGCCCCCGGGTGGCGAGTACGGCCGCGGCGGTCATCACCTTCTGCGCCGAGGCGGGGATCACGGCCGTGTCGGCGCCCACGCCCCACAGCGTCCTGCCGGTGGCGGCGTCCACCACGGTCATCACGGGCGTACCCAGCCGTGCGTCGGCGAGCAGGGTCCCCAGCGCACTCTCCAGCCCCGCGGCGCTCGGCTGGGGCAGGCCCTGCGCGGCAGCGCCGAGGATGGGCACGGTCGTGCCGAGATCCAGACCGGGATTGAAGCCGACGGCCTCGCCGGGGCCCAGGGCGTTGGCGGCCACCGCCGAGCCGCTGCCCAACGCGACGAGCGCGGCAGCGGTCGCGACCCAGCGCCACGGCGACCGCCGCGGCGCGGGTGCCGGTCCGCGCCACCGGTCGTCGTAGCCGTACCGGTCGTCGTAGCGCCGGTCCGGCACCCGCTGCGGGCGGCCTGCGGGAGCCCCGGGCGGGTACGGTCGGAAGCCGCCGGGGCCGGGCCGGGTGCCCGGCCTGGGGGGTGCGGGCGTCGGCGCGGGCCGTGGCGGTGCCGGGGGCGGACCGGGGCGGGGCGGGGCGCTGGGACCGGCGTAACCCCGGGGCGGCGGGACGGGCTCGTCGTAGTCCTCGTCGTCGTCATCCTCGTCGTCGTCGAGGTCCTCGTCCTCGTCGGCCTCCGCCTCGGCGGCCCGACGAGCCTTCTCCTCCGCCCGCCGGCGGGCCTTCTCCTGCGCGCGGCGGGCCTTCTCGGCCTTCTCCCGCGCCTTCTCGGCCTCCTTGCGGGCGGCCTCCTCGGCCTTCGCCCGGGCCTTCTCCTCGGCCTCCTGCTGTTCGCGCCAGGCCTCCTCGGCCTCCTTGCGCGCCTTCTCGGCCTCCTTGCGCGCGGCCTCCTCGGCCTTGCGGGCCTCCTCCTCGGCCTTACGCTGCTCCTCCTCGAGCTTGCGGGCCTCTTCGGCCAGCCGCTCGGCCTCCTTCTCCGCCTCCGACTTGCCGGCGACCAGCTTGTCGAGGAAGCCCTGCTTGACAGGCATGACCGGGATCTCGGGCAGCACCACGTGGATCGGCTCGAGCGGCTTCTCCGGTGCGTCGGGCACGGCCGCGCTCGCCTTCACCGAGCCGTCGGCGCTGGGCGGGCGCACCACGCCCGTGCCCGGTCGCACGACGCCCGTGCCCGGCCGGACCACCCCGGTCCCGGGTCGGACCACCCCCGTGCCGGGCCGCGCACCCTCCGGATCCGATGGCGGCGGAGTGGCGCCACCCTGCTCGGTACCACCCTCGGGCGTCTCCGGTCGTGCCACCGAACCTCCTCGGATCGAGCCCCTGCTCGGCACGGCAGTGAGATGGTCGCTCCGCGTGCTCCGCCAGAAAGAGCGTAGGTGAGACTAACGGGTGGAACCGACCACCGGGTCGCCCGACCACCGCCGCGGGTACGTCCCGGAACAGTCAAGGGAGTGGAATGCCGATGCTGTCCTTCGATGTCACGGTGGAGATCCCCAAGGGACAGCGCAACAAGTACGAGGTCGACCACAAGACCGGCCGCATCCGGCTGGACCGCACGCTGTTCACGGCGACCCAGTACCCGGCCGAGTACGGCTTCATCGAGGGCACCCTCGGTGACGACGGCGACCCGCTCGACGCACTCGTGCTGGTGCAGGAGCCCACCTTTCCCGGCTGCCTGATCCACTGCCGAGCGATCGGCATGTTCCGCATGCGCGACGAGAAGGGCGGCGACGACAAGGTGCTCTGCGTGCCCGCCGACGACCCGCGTCAGGAGCACCTGCGCGACATCCACCACCTGCCCCGGTTCGACCTGGCGGAGATCCAGCACTTCTTCGAGGTCTACAAGGAGCTGGAGCCGGGCAAGAGCGTCGAGGGCGCCACCTGGGTGGGCCGGGCCGAGGCCGAGGCGGAGATCCGCCAGTCCCAACAGCGGTACCGCGTCGCCGTCGAGGCGGGCGACTACCACGAGCCGGGGATCAGCACGCACCCCGCGCCGGCCGAGGTTCCCGGTCAGCCGGCCAGTCCGCGCACCCACGAGTAGAGGTCGAGCACGCCGCAGGCCACCGGCGCGAGTGCGACGACCGTGGTGACGTCGATGATGTCGGCCAGCCGCCCGAGGTAGGGCGAGGAGCCGGCCCGGCGGCGGTGGGCCGTGGCCGCCGTGCCGAGCAACGAAACGACCGCGACGAAGGCGAGTCCGACGCCGATGAGCCGCGTGGCCGACCCCGACGAGGCAGCCACGGCCGCGGCGGTCATCGCCAGGCCGATGAGCCCACCGACGAGCAGGGGCAGCCGCGCGGCGACGCTGGGGAACAGCCGGGCGCGCAGGAGCAGCGCGCCGGAGGCGAGACCGCCCAGCAGCGGCGCGGCGATGCCGTCCGTGGCGGTGAGGACCGCGATGCAGCCGGTCGCCGCGACGGCGATGCCGGTCAGCGACCCGGCGAGGATCTCGTCGCCCCGGATCACGGCGGCCAGGACCTCCGGCCGGCTGGGCCGTCGCTCACCGGCCAGCACCTCGGCCGAGGCGGTCACCACGGGCAGGGGCAGCCGGCCGAGTCGCACGGCGAGCAGCGGCGAGAGCCCGATACCCGCCGCGAGCAGCACGACCACGATGGCCACCGCCCGGGGCAGCGGCAGGGCCACGCCCAGCAGCGCCGTCACCAGGCCGAAGAGCCCGACGGTCACCCCGGCCGCGAAGACGCGCAGCCCGTATCCGATCGCGACCGCGCCCACGACGGAGCTGAACAGCAGGCTGGCGGCGCCGACCAGCAGTGAACCGCCGGCCAGGCCGAGCGACGGGTCGTCGCCCGCCGCGAAGAGCACGCCCGCGGCGGTCGCGTAGGGCAGGGCCATGCCGCCGGCCGCGGCACCGGCCAGGCCGTCGCCGAGTGCCCGGGACAGCAGCGTGCCCGCCCCGAGCAGCACCACGGCGACGGCGGCGGCCGCGAGCCCCGGCAGCACCCGCGGCGGGTCGACGGCGAGGAGCACGCCCAGCCCGGTCAGCAACACCAGGCCGGCGGCCACGAGCGCGAAGGCCCGGGTCGTCCGGGCGTCCCAGGTGCGCCCGTGCGCCCGTGCTCCGGCCGCGATCTCCTCGATCACGTCGTCGTACTCGGGCTCCGGCCAGGTCAGGTTGCGCGGCACGAGGTAGAGCACGTCGCCGTCGCGTACGCCCTGGTGTGCCAGCGCGGAGTCGCCGGCCAGCGTCGCACCGTCGCCGCGACGCAGCACCCAGCCGCCCGCCGGCGCGTTGACGGACGGGTCCAGCTCACCGGCACGCCGCAGCACCTCGGGCAACAACTCGGCGAGCGGGACCTGATGCGGGATCGCGAGATCGAGGCGGCGCCGTGGTGCCCGGATGGTCAACCGGGCCAGGCCGCTCGTCGGTGCCGTCACGTCCATGCCCCCCAACGCACACTGGTCGGCAACACTCCTACCACGACATCCGACCGCGCCGATACCCCGATCGACCCGGCCCGCGCCGGCTCACGCGGTGCCCAGGGACGCGAGCGCACGGTCGACCAGCATCGGCACGCGGGGGCCGAGCTGGTCGAACCCGGGTCCCACCGTCTTGCCCATGAGGAAGCGGGCATGGATGCCCTCGCTGATGATGGCGAGCTTGTAGAAGGCCAGCGCCACGTACCACCCGATCCGGTCCAGGCCCGGCCGGTCCGGCGCCCGCTCGGCGTAGCGGGCGACGAGTTCGGCTCCGGTGAGGAAGCCCTGCGCGGGGCCGATCCGGACACCCGTGGGCGCCAGGGCGGCATCGGCGAGTTCGGTGTAGACGACCAGCAGTCCCACGTCGGCCAGGGGATCGCCGAGGGTGGCCATCTCCCAGTCGAGCACGGCCAGGATCCGCTGCAGGTCGTGGCCGTACAGGCAGTTGTCGAGGCGGTAGTCGCCATGCACGATCCCGGCCGGCCCGCTGCCGGGCACGCTGTCGCGCAGCGCCTGCGCGACCCGCTCCATCGACGGCAGCTCACGCGTCTTGGACGCCTCCCACTGCTGGTACCAGCGGCGGACCTGGCGCTCCAGGTAGCCCTCGGGCCGGCCGAAGTCGCCCAGCCCGATGGCCGCGGGGTCGAGGGCGTGCAGGTCGGCCAGGGTGTCCACGAGCAGCCGGCTGGCCCGGGCGGCGTCGGCCGGCGAGCATCGGTCGAGCACGGCCTCGTCCCTCAGTACCACGCCGTCCACATAGGACATGAGGTAGAACGGGGCGCCGATCACCTCGGGATCCCGGCACAGGTGCACCGGCGCCGGCACGGGGAAACCGGTGGGGTGCAGGGCCGCGATGACCGTGAACTCCCGACCCATGTCATGGGCGGTGGGCAGGACGTGGCCCAGCGGTGGCCGGCGGAGCACCAGGTCGCCCTCGGGGCCGCTGACCTGGTAGGTGAGGTTCGACTTGCCGCCCGCGATGACCCGGGCGGAGAGGGGACCGTCGAGCGCGCCGGGCGCGTGCTGGTCGAGGTAGGCACGAAGCGCGGCCAGGTCGAGACCGGGCGGGCTGTCGGACGGGACGCTGTCCATCCGGAGAGTCTGCCACCCGTACGGCTGATCTTGCTCGGCCACCGTCCGCGACGGCGCCCGGGCAGACGATCGTCCACAGGCGACCGTGCGGGGCGGCGCCCGGCCCGGCCAGCACCTAGCATCTGACCGTGAGCACGGAGGTCATCAAGCGACCCGCTCGGCGAGCCGCACCCCCGCTCCCGACCGGGGAGTTGCCCCTCGAACCACCCCCGGCGATCCCCCAGCCCACCGGCGCCCGCTGGCAGCAGTACCTGTCGATCCTGCCGATGCTCGCCGGCACGGTGGCGACCGCGATGATGTTCGGCGGGCGCGAGGGCGCCGGCGCCTACACCTATGTGGTCGGCGGGGTCTTCGGTCTTTCCACGCTCGGCATGCTGGTGATGAACCTGGGCAGCGCGTCGGGGCCGCGCAAGGCCGAGCTGATGACGGCGCGACGGGACTACCTGCGTTACCTGTCGGGGATGCGCCGGCAGGTGCGGAGCACCATCACGGAGCAGCGGGAAGCGTTGAACTACCGCCATCCCGACCCGCAGGTGCTCTGGGGCGAGGCGATGAGCCGGCGGGTGTGGGAGCGCCGGCCCACCGACTCCGACTTCGGCGTGGTCCGGGTCGGGCTGGGTCCGCAGTCGCTGGCCACGCCGTTGATCGCCCCGGTGATCGATCCGACGGCCGACCTGGAGCCGGTGACGGCCGGGGCGCTGCGCCGGTTCATCGGGACCTACTCGGTGGTGCCCGATCTCCCGATCTCCATCGCGCTGCGCGCCTTCGCCCGGATCGTGCTCACCGACCGGGCCGGAGGTGAGGCGGGTGCCCGGGGGCTGGCGCGGGCCGTGATCGGCCAGCTCGCCACCTTCCACGCCCCCGACGACCTGGTGATCGCCGCCTGCGTCCCGGTCGACCGGCGCCGGGACTGGGAGTGGCTCAAGTGGCTGCCCCACGCCCTGCACCCCACCGAGTTCGACGCGCTCGGGCAGCGCCGCCTCGTGGTGGCCGGGCTCGCCGAGCTCGACGACCTGCTCGCGGGGATGGTGACCAAGCGGCCCCGGTTCCACGCGGGCGCCTCCGCCCGGCCGGGGGAGACGGTCGTGACGCCACACATACTCATCATTGTCGATGGTGGTGAGACCGGCGGCTCGGCGCACTTCGGCATCGACGGCGGCCTGGCCGGAGTGACGCTGCTGCACGTCGGCGGCGCGGCCCCGCGCAGCGTGGACCGCAACACCATCGCGCTGTCGGTGACCGACGACGGCGCGCTGCGCAGCACCAGCCTCGACGCGGAGCAGGAGGTCGGCCGCGCCGACCAGCTCACCGTGGTCGAGGCCGAGACGCTGGCCCGGCGGCTGGCGCCCCTGCGGTTGTCGCAGGCGGTGCGGGAGCAGGCGCCGCTGGCGGTCGACCACGACCTGACCGAGCTGCTCGGCATCCCCGACATCGCGACCGCGCCGTTGTCCGCGCTGTGGGCGCCCCGGTCACCACGGGAGGCGCTGCGGATCCCGATCGGTACCGGTCCCAGCGGCGGACCGGTCTACCTGGACCTGAAGGAGGCCGCCCAGGACGGCATGGGCCCGCACGGCCTCATCATCGGCACCACGGGTTCGGGCAAGTCCGAGCTGCTGCGCACCCTCGTGCTCGGGCTGGCGGCGACTCACTCCTCCGAGGAACTCAACTTCGTGCTCGTCGACTTCAAGGGCGGCGCGACGTTCGCCAGTCTGGACCGGCTGCCGCACACCAGCGCGGTGATCACGAACCTCGCCGACGAGCTGCCCCTGGTCGACCGGATGCAGGCCGCGATCACCGGCGAGCTGACCCGCCGGCAGGAGTTGCTGCGCCGGTCCGGGAACTTCGCCTCACTGCGCGACTACCAGCTGGCCCGGGCGGCCGGGGCACCGCTGGCACCGCTGCCGTCGCTGCTGCTGATCTGCGACGAGTTCACCGAGTTGCTGGTCGCCAAGCCCGAGTTCAGCGAGCTGTTCATCCAGATCGGACGCATCGGCCGGTCGATCGGGGTGCACCTGCTGCTCGCGACCCAGCGCCTGGAGACGGGCCGCATGTCCAACCTGGAGGCGAACCTCTCGTTCAAGATCGCGCTGCGCACGTCGAGCCCGACGGAGATGCGGTTCGTGCTCGGCCCGTCGGTCTCGGTGCCCGAGCTGCCCTCCGCGCCGGGGCACGGCTACCTGGTCGCCGGCACGGAGCAGCCGCAGCGGTTCAAGGCCGCCTATGTCTCGGGGCCCTACCAGCGTCGCGCGCAGGTCACCGTCGCGGCCGGCCCGCAGCGCATGTACGACTACGGCACCGGCTACGTGCCGGCCCCCACGGACCTGCCGGCGCTGACGCCCGCCGTCGACCCGCGCGCGCCCAAGCTGATCGAGGTCGTGGTGGACCGGCTGGCCGGGCAGGGCCTGCCGGCGCACCAGGTCTGGCTGCCACCGCTGCGCGACTCCCCCACCCTGGACACGCTGCTCGGCGGCCTGGTCACCGACCGGGCGCGGGGGGTCACCACCGCCGACCCGAGCCTGCGCGGCACGCTGACCGTGCCGTTGGCAAGCGTGGACAAGCCAGCCGAGCAGCGCCGCGACGTCGCGTGGTTCGACCTGTCCGGCGCGGCCGGCCACCTGGCCATCGTGGGCGGCCCGCAGAGCGGCAAGTCCACCGCCGTCCGCACCCTGGTCACCGCGCTGGCGCTGACGCACACGCCGGTGGAGGTGCAGGTCTACTGCCTGGACTTCGGCGGTGGATCGCTGGCGGCCCTGCGCGAGCTGCCCCACGTCGGTGGCGTCGCGGCCCGGCAGGACACCGACCAGGTCCGCCGTACGGTCATGCAGCTGTCGATGCTGCTGGCCGAGCGGGAACGCCGCTTCACCGCGCGCGGGATCGACTCCATCGCCACCTTCCGCAGGCTTCGCCGGCCGGTGCAGGCGGACGGCTCACTGCCGCCGGAGGACGCGACGCTCGCCGTGCCGGAGGACCCGTACGGGGACGTCTTCCTGGTCGTCGATGGCTGGACCACGCTGCGGTCGGAGTTCGAGGCGCTGGAGCCGGTGCTGCTGGAGATCGCGACCCGGGGCCTGAGCTACGGCCTGCACGTGGTGGCGACCGCCACCCGCTGGGCGGACTTCCGGATGAACCAACGGGATCTGTTCGGGTCGAAGCTCGAACTGCGGCTGGGCGACCCCAGCGACTCGGTGATCAACCGCCGCACGGCGCAGAACGTGCCGGCCGGGGCACCCGGTCGCGGCCTGACGGCCGATGGGCATCACCTGCTCACGGCGCTGCCGCAGGTCGAGGGCTATCCGGCGGCGGCGGTGACGAAGGCGATCGCCGATGCCTGGCACGGTGAGCCCGCCCCGCGCGTGCGGATGCTGCCGACCCGGCTGCCCTACGACGCGCTGCTGCGGGCGACCGAGTCGGGCACGGCGTTGCCGGTCGGCAAGGGGCTGGAGCTGCCGGTCGGCATCGCCGAGGTGGATCTGCAGCCGGTCACGCTCGACTTCGCCGCCGAACCGCATCTGGTCGTCTATGGCGAGAACGAGTGCGGCAAGTCGACGCTGCTGCGCAGCCTGGCGGAGTCGATCGTGCGTCGGTTCGCCCCGGAGCAGGCCCGCATCGTGCTGATCGACTACCGGCGCAGCCTGCTCGGCGCGATCACCACCGAGCACCAGATCGGGTACGGCATGGATCCGGAGAGCAGCGCGTCGCTGATCGCCTCGGTCGCCTCGTACATGCAGCGACGCCGGCCCGGTCCCGACGTCACCCCGGAGCAGCTGCGCACCCGGTCCTGGTGGGAGGGGCCGGAATGCTTCGTGCTGGTCGACGACTACGAGGACGTGTCCAGCCGCGGCACCAACCCGCTGCTGCCGCTGGTCGAGTACCTCAACCAGGCCCGGGACGTCGGGCTGCACCTCGTCGTCGCCCGCAACAGCGGCGGCGCCGGGCGGGCGCAGTTCGACAAGGTGCTGCAGACCCTCAAGGAGGTCGGCGCGCCGGGCATCCTCCTGTCCGGTGATCCGAACGAGGGGGCGCTGGTCGGCAACACCCGGCCCGTGCGGCTGCCGGTCGGGCGGGGACAGTTGGTGACGCGTCGCCACGGCGTACGGCTGATCCAGACCGCGCACCTCGAGCCGCGATAGCCGACGACCGCTGGCGCCAGACGCGGCGGCGGTCAGGTGCAGGTGCCGGTGGCGACCGCCGTGCGCAGGTCGGCCGTCGACTCGGCCACCGGGCCGACCTCGGCCCGGGTCAACGCGAACCCCGTCTCCGGGTCGTCCATCGCCGCGGCGAAGATCACGCCGAGCAGGCGCCCGTTGGTGTCGAGCAGCGGTCCACCCGAGTTGCCGCTGCGCACCGTCGCCCGCAGCACGTAGACCTCACGGGTGACCGTCCGGTCCTCGTAGATGTTGGGGCCGCGCACGTTGATGATGTCGCGCACCCGGGCGGAGGTCGGGGTGAAGGGCCCGTCCAGGGGGTAGCCGAGCACGAGCGCGTCGGCTCCGGACTCCGCCGGGCTCGGCGCCCAGGTCAGCGCCGCCACGTCGAGGTTGGGCACATAGAGCACCGCGATGTCGAGGTCGGGGTTGAAGTACACCACCCGACCGGCGCGGGTGCCGCGGGTGCTCTCGACGGAGAGCGAGCCTTCGGTGCCGGCGACGACGTGCGCGTTGGTCATCACGTGCTGCGGGGCGAAGACGAATCCCGTGCCCTCGATGCGCCGTCGGCAGCTCGGCGCCGTGCCGGTCACCTTGACCACGGCGGGCTGCGCCTGCGTGACGGCGGGGAGCGCGAGCAGGGCCGGGTCCGGCGGGGCCACCTCCCGGGCCCGGGTCGGGGTCAGGTCGCCGAAGACGGCGGGAAAGTCGCTGCCGGCGATGGCGTCCTGCAGCCGGTTGTAGAGCCCTCGGGCCTGGGTCGGCATCAGCGCGTCGACGGCGTGCAGGATGGCGCTGTTGCGCACCTCCCGGGACAGCGAGGGCAGTGACGACGCGGCGAGCGGTGCCGCCACCATCCAGGAGACCAGCAGCAGCGCCAAGACGGAGACCAGGACACCGCCGACGTCGTCGGCGCGCTGGGCCGGGGCGCTGTGGATCGCCCGGCGCAACCGTCCGCCGGCCCACGCCGCGATCGTCTGCCCGAGCAGGGCGAGCCCGAAGATCAACGCGAGCGAGACCGCCACCCGCGCGAACGGCCCGGTGACCGACCCGACCACCCATGGCGCGAGCTGCAGCCCGACCAGGGCGCAACCGAAGAACCCCACGAAGGAGAGTGCGCCGATGAGAAACCCCTGGCGGTAACCATTCACCGCAAAGAGGATGATCAGCACAATCAGTACCAGATCGACCACGCTGCCGAGCACCCCGCAAGGGTATTGGGTCTACCGACCGTCGCGCGCGACCAACGCGTCACACCGGCCACGCTGCTCGACGAGCGCCGCCCGTATCACCAACCCGCCCAGGAGCCTCACCGCAGCGGCGGCAGTTCCCGGACCCGCGACTCGTCCCACGGTTGGGTCCAACCGCCGAGGTCCAGCAGGGTGTTCAACACGCCCGCGGTGAAGCCCCACACGACCATGCCGCGCACCTCGAACGCCGGACCGGCGAAGCCGCTGGGATGCCGGACCCTGACCCGGTTCGCCGGATCCGCGAGTTCCCGAATGGGTACCCGATGTACGGCGGCGACCTCCCGGGGAGAGGCCGGATGCACCGGATGCGGCGCGTGCCACCAGGCGAGCACCGGCGTGACCACGAAACCGCTCACCGGAATCCACAGCCGCGGCAGCGTCGCCACGGTGGTGGTGCTCGCCGGATCGAGCGCCACCTCCTCGTTCGCCTCGCGCAGTGCGGTCGCCTCGGCGTCGGCGTCCCCGGGGTCGACACCGCCGCCGGGGAAGGCCGGCTGGCCCGCGTGGCTGCGCAGGGAGGCGGCCCGCTGCACGAGCAGCACATCGGGCCCGGTCTGCTCCTGCTCACCGAGCAGGATCAGCACCGCCGAGCGACGGCCACCGGTGGGCGGGATGGCCCATCGACTGAAGTCATGGCGTCGCACCTGGCGGGCTCGGGTCGCCAACGGCTCCCACCACGGGGGGAGCGGCGCCCGCGCGGCTGGCCTGGCCTGCTCGGCCGGCGGTTCGGTGACCGGCCCGCTCACCCGTCGATCCCGAAGTGGACGCGGGCGAGCTCACGCAGGCGGTCGAGCGTCAGGGCACCACCGACGTCGGTCGCCAGCACCGCACCGTCGGCTCCGACGACCAGCGTGACGGGCAGGTAGTTGCGCCCGAGCGCCGCCGCGAGCGTGCCGTGCGGGTCGAAGACCGAGGGATAACGAGCGCCGAACCCCTCGCCGGCCGCCGCCGCCGCGCTCCACCGGTCACTCGTGTCGACGCCCAGCACGATCACGCGATCGCCCAACTCGTCGGCGAACGCCTGCAACGCGGGCATCTCCTCGCGGCAGGGCTCGCAGAAGGAGGCCCAGAGGTTGATCAACGCGGGCCGGCCGAGCCTGGCGATCGGCACCGGGGCACCGCCGGTGAAGCACGGCAGGGTCAGGTCGGGCAGGGAATCGGGCGCGCCCGCAGCCGGCGCGGTCGCCCGCACCGCGCTCGGGCACAGGGCGAACGGCGACTCCTCCGCCGGCCCGACCGACGGCCACGGTGACGCGGCCGGCCCGGCGCTGCCACAGCCCGCGACCGCCAGCGCCAGGACAAGCCCGACCACCGCCAGCCGTACGGGCACAGCGAGCGCGACCCGGGGCAGACGCGCGACCCACCTGCTCGTCATCACATCGGGTCCGCGCTCGGGTGGGCACGGGTGCGTGCCTCGCGACTGGTGGTGGCGGCGGCGACCAACTCGACGGCGCGGGGACCCTTGACCAGCGTCGCGGCGACCACGGGATCCGTGGGCCCGGTGCCGAAGGAGGGGCAGTCGCGGGCGAGCGTGCAGGCCCCGCACGCCGGCTTGCGGGCGTGACAGACCCGACGGCCATGGAAGATCACCCGGTGGGAGAGCATGGTCCATTCGCGACGCTCGATCAACGCGCCGACCGCGTACTCGATCTTCACCGGGTCGGTCTCGGTGGTCCACCGCCACCGCTGCACGAGCCGGGAGAAGTGCGTGTCGACGGTGATGCCGGGAACGTTGAAGGCGTTGCCCAGCACCACGTTCGCGGTCTTGCGGCCCATGCCCGGCAGGCTGTCGAGGTCCTTCATCGTGCGGGGCACCTCGCCGTCGTACCGTTCGACGAGTGCCTGGCCGAGCCTGATGAGTGACGACGCCTTGTTGCGGAAGAAGCCGGTCGGCTTGATCATCGCCTCCAGCTCGTCCCGGTCCGCGGCGGCGTAGTCGGCGGCGGTCCGGTACTTGGCGAAGAGAGCCGGCGTCACCTTGTTGACGGTCGCGTCCGTGCACTGCGCGGAGAGGATGGTCGCCACCGCGAGTTCCAGCGGGTTGCTGTGGTCCAGCTCGCAGTGCGCGTCGGGATGCGTCTCGGCCAGGGTGCGGGCCATCCGTCGCGCCCGCCGTTTGAGCCCGATCTCTGTCTCCGCCACGCCGTGTACGTTACGCCTCCGGTCTGACAACCCGACCAGCCCGCGCACCCGGTCCGCGCCCCCCATGGGACCGACGACACGAGGCACCGTCGGGCGGAGCACCGTCAGGCGGAGGGCACCGTCAACACGCCGGTCTGGTGGTCAACCCGCACCGCACTGGCCCCGAAGTCCTGCTGAGACAGGCCGTCGACGAAGGGCAGCGCGCGCCGGTCGGTGTCCAGCGCCGGGTAACCACCGTTGACCATCTCGGTCGCGATCAGCGTCCCGCTGCGCCAGCTGCCGTCGCGGTGCAGCGTCACGGTGAGGATCGCGCCGACACCGGCGTAACCCGCCGCCGAGAGCGCCCGGTAACCGGCGAAGTTGCCGAGGCTGTACTCGATCAGCCGGCCCTGGTAGAACTCGATCCCGCGCAGCACGTGGGGTCCGTGCCCCAGGACGAGGTCCGCGCCGGCGTCCACCATGGCGTGCGCGAAGGAGCGCAGATCACCCCGGTCCTCGCCGAGGAAGTACTCGTGCGTGCCGGCCGGCGGCACCCGGGTCTTGTCTGTGCCCTCGGCCCCGCCGTGGAACTGCACGAGGACGAGGTCGGCCTTCTCGTCGGCCTGCCGCACCAGGGCCGCGGCGGCCGGGATGTCGTTGAGGTTCGCCGTCCAGTTGTAGGACGAGAACCCCACCATCGCCACGGTGACGCCCTTGACCTGCACGTAGGCGATCTCGCCCGGTCCGCCCGCGTAGGCCAGGCCGACGGCGGTCAGCGCCTCGCGGGTGCTGGTCCGGCCGGTCGGACCCATGTCGTTGCCGTGATTGTTGGCGAGGTTCAGCATCTGGAAGCCGGCGTCCTTGAGCACGCTCGCGTAGGAGGTCGGCAGGGCGAACTGGAAACACGTGGTGCTGCCGGCCGCGCACTTGTTGCCGGTGTTGGGCGAGAGCACCTGTTCGAGGTTGCCGACCACCAGATCGGCCGCGAGCGCGTCCTTGACCCCGTTGAAGAACCCCGCACCGCCGTTGGGCGGCTGGCCGTAGGCGTAGCTGCCCATCACGATGTCGCCGACGGCCGAGAAGGAGATCGTGTCGTCGATGGGTGCCACCGCGGGATCCGGCGAATCCGTTCCGGGCGTCGGCAGCGCGGAGGCGCCATCGTGCCAGGTCGCGGGCTGGTTGTCGGGTTCGACCAACACGCTGGTGAGCACGCCCGCCGCGACGCCGATGAGCACCAGCACCAGCGCGGCGGCGATGACGACCAGCAGCGGCCGGCGGTCCCACGGCGGGATGTCCGGCTCGTCCAACGGCATCGGGGTCAGTTCCACGGACCGACCGGGCGCCGACGTGGTGGGCGCTTCGCGCGGCGCCGTCGCGACCCGATCCGTGTTCGGCGCGGCCGGATCCGAACTCGTCGCGGGCAGCGGTGGGAGCGGCGGCTGGCCCAGCGCCAGCGGCGCCGTGGGTGGCGGCGCCGGAGATGGCGGCGCCGTGGGTGGCGGCGCCGGAGATGGCGGCGCCGTGGGTGGCGGCGCGAGCGGCGGTGGACCGAGCAGGGGCTGCCCCGGCGCGGGCTGGCCGAGGACCGGCACCCCGAGCGGCGGGCTCGGCGGCGACGCGAGGCGCGGCGGCGCGAGCATGGCCTCCGGCGCGAGCGTGGCCTCCGGCGCGAGCGTGGCCTCCGGCGCGGCGACGGGCGGCTCGGCCGCCGGTCCCCACCGGATCTCGTCGCCCGTACG
>Ga0164243_10004953_pt1 | contig 20532 bp, 16 predicted proteins | sample OricompcompostOP_FD_108781 | JGI IMG/M metagenome (GOLD analysis project Ga0164243, IMG submission 108781) | Organic Plus compost microbial communities from Emeryville, California, USA - Original compost - Organic plus compost (OP) | ecosystem: Engineered > Solid waste > Mixed feedstock >...
CGACCAGCACGACCGCGGTCGACGCGAGACCGGCGAGCGTCAGGGCGAGGAGCCACCCGGCGCGCCGGCGCAGGACACCGGCGTGGTCCAGCCGCGGCAGCCCGTCCGCGACGAGGCCGGCGGCCAGCCACACCGCGGTGATCGGCAGCAGGACGGCGAGATGGCTCTCCATGTGGGACAGTCTTGCCCGCCAGGGCGGGCGGCGAATCCGGGCGCGTCCCCCGTTCGTCCCGGACGCGGTCCCCGTAGGGGCATCCTGTCGCGTTATGAAAGATTCGACATGTTTCTCTGCGTCACCATGCCGATCTACTCTCTGCTAGATCGGTAGCCGTCGATCCGAGCGCGACCCGTGTCGGGCGGCTGCCGGTCGGAGGGAGGTAGAGATGGCTCTTGCCCACAGGTCCGTGCTCGTCGGGGTGGCCACGCTGACCATGCTGGCCGCCGCCACACCCGCGCTGGCCGCCGAACCGACCGGGGTGATCCGGGCGGCGGGTGGGGACACCGCGGTGGCCGACAGCTACATCGTCGTCTTCAAGGACACGGCGGTCAGCCGGAACACGGTCGCCGACAACGCCCGCCGCCTGGTCGGCCGGCACGGCGGCTCGGTGGCCCGCACCTACGGCGCGGCGCTGCGCGGCTTCGAGGTCCGCGTGGACGCGAAGGCCGCCGCGCGGATCGCCGCGGACCCCGCCGTGGCGTACGTCGAGCAGAACCACACCGTCTCGATCGCCGGCACCCAGACCAACCCGCCGTCGTGGGGCCTCGACCGCATCGACCAGCGGAACCTGCCGCTGAACAGCTCCTACACCTACCCGAACACGGCGTCGAACGTGCGCGCCTACATCATCGACACCGGCATCCGGTTCACGCACAACGACTTCGGCGGCCGGGCCGTGTCCGGCTACGACGCGATCGACGGCGGCTCCGCCGACGACTGCAACGGCCACGGCACGCACGTCGCCGGCACGGTGGGCGGCTCGGCGTACGGGGTGGCCAAGGGCGTGCAGCTCGTCGGCGTCCGGGTGCTCAACTGCCAGGGCAGCGGCACCAACGCCCAGGTGGTGGCCGGCATCGACTGGGTGACCGCGAACGCCGTCAAGCCGGCGGTGGCGAACATGAGCCTCGGCGGCTCGGCCAACAGCGCCATCGACACGGCGGTCACCAACTCGATCAACTCCGGCATCACGTACGCGGTCGCGGCCGGCAACGGCGACATCTTCGGCAACCGGCAGAACGCCTGCAACTACTCGCCCGCCCGGGTGGGCCCGGCGATCACCGTGGGCGCGACCCAGAGCAACGACGCCGCCGCGAGCTTCTCCAACTACGGCACCTGCGTCGACATCCTGGCGCCGGGCGTAGACATCACCTCCGCCTGGTACACGAGCAACACGGCGACGAACACCATCAGCGGCACCTCCATGGCCTCGCCGCACGTCGCCGGTGCCGCGGCCCTCGTCCTGTCGGCCAACCCGACGTGGACTCCGCAGCAGGTGCGCGACAACCTCGTCGACAACGCGACGCCGAACGTGGTGAGCAACGTGGGCACCGGCACCCCGAACCGGCTGCTCTACGTCGTGAACGGGGACACCCCGCCGCCGACCAACGACTTCTCCGTCTCGGTGTCGCCCACCTCGGGCTCCACCGCGCCGGGCGGGTCCGTGACGGCGACCGTCGGCACGGCCACCACGAGCGGCTCCGCCCAGTCGGTCAGCCTCTCCGCGAGCGGGCTGCCGAGCGGGGCCACGGCGTCGTTCAGCCCGTCGACGGTGACCTCGGGCGGCTCGTCCACCCTCACGATCGCCACCTCGGCGAGCACGCCGCCCGGCACCTACACGGTCACCGTGACCGGCACGGGCACGGCCGGCAGCCGTACGGCCACGTACACGCTGACCGTGACCGGAACCGGGGGCGGCTGCTCCGGCACGAACGGCACCGACGTGGCGATCCCGGACACCGGCGCCACCGTGTCCAGCCCCATCGTGATCTCCGGGTGCGGCCGCAACGCGTCGGCGAGTTCCCAGATCGCCGTGAACATCGTGCACACCTACCGCGGCGACCTGGTCATCGACCTGGTGGCCCCGGACGGTTCGTCGTACCGCCTGAAGAACAGCAGCATCTTCGACGGCGCCGACAACGTGAACACGACCTACACGGCCAACCTGTCGAGCGAGGCGGCGAACGGCACCTGGCAGCTGCGGGTGCGCGACGTCTACTCGGGTGACAGCGGCTACATCAACACCTGGACGCTGACCCTCTGACCAGGGACGGACGAGGGCCCCTCCCGGTCGGGAGGGGCCCTCGCACGTGCGTCAGACCGCGAAGGTCGCGGGGCGCTCGGTGGCCGGCGCCGGCGGGGTCGCCTTCCAGAGCCCCACCTTCTGCGCGAGCAGCCGGCTCAGGAAGGCCGGGTTGAGGATCACGTACCGGCGCCAGAGCCGCCTGGGCTCCAGGCCGAGACGCCAGAACCACTCGAGGCCGGCCCGCTGCATCCACGCCGGGGGCTTACGGAGCAGCCCGGCGTGGTAGTCGAAGGCCGCGCCGACGGCCATCAGCGGCATGTCGAGCAGCGGCCGCATGGCGTACGCGAAGACCTCCTGGCGGGGGCAGCCGAGCCCGACCAGCACGAGCCGGGCGCCGCTGGAACGGATGCGGTCGGCGATCTCGGCGTCCTCGCCCGGCTGCACGGGGCGGAACTTCGACGGCTCCACACCGGCGATCTTGAGCGCCGGGAACATCCGTTCCAGCGCCGGGATCAGCCGCGCCAGCGTCTGCTCGGTCGAGCCGTACAGGTAGACCGGCAGGCCCTCGTCCGCGCAGCGGGAGAGCACGTGCAGGGTCAGCGTGGGGCCGTAGACCCGGTCGGTGAGGCCGGCGTGGTGCAGCAGGTTGAGTGCCCACCGGACCGGCTGCCCGTCGGGCGTCACCACGTCGAACGCGTTGAGCCGGGCGTTGTGCGCCGGGTCGAGCACGCCGGTCATCACCCCGTGCACGGCCAGCGCGGTCAGCGCCAGCGGGCGGCGCTCCTGGGCGGCCGCCACCACCTGCTCGGTCGCCTCGGCGTACGTGGTGGCGTCGACCAGGACGCCGAGCACGTTCCGTTTGCGCTGCGGGCTCATGCCGCCGGCACCCACTTCTCCACGTTGGCCTCGTAGATCTCGCGCATGATCATGGGTACGTCGTAGATCTGCTTCCACTCCGGGTAGTCGGCCTGGAACGCCTCGTTCGACCCGATCCACCACCTGTGGTCACCGACCCGGTTCTCCTCGACGTACTCCGAGATCATCTCGTGGCCGGTGATCCGCTCGGCCTCGGCGAACGCCTCCCGCATGGAGATGTTGGAGTGCCGCCCGCCGCCCAGGTTGTAGACCGCGGCCGGGCGCGGGTTGCGGAAGAACGCCTCGAACGCGGCCACCACGTCGGAGCTGTGGATGGCGTCCCGGACCTGCTTGCCCTGGTACCCGTAGATCCGGTACTTGCGGCGCTCCATGTTGGCCCGCATGACGTAGCCGAGGAAGCCGTGCAGTTCGGTGGCCGAGTGGGCCGGCCCGGTGAGCGTGCCGCCCCGGAAGCAGGCCGTACGCATGCCGAAGTAGCGGCCGTACTCCTGGACCATCACGTCCGCCGCGACCTTCGAGGCCCCGAAGATCGAGTGCAGGCTGGAGTCGATCGACATGTCCTCGCGGATGCCCTGCTCGTACGGGTGCCCCGGCTCGATCTCCCAGCGGGTCTCCAGTTCCACGAAGGGGAGGCTGTTGGGCCGGTCGCCGTAGACCTTGTTGGTCGAGCAGTGGATGACCGGCGCCTCGATGCAGTGCTCGCGGACGTTCTGGAGGACGTTGAGCGTGCCGCCGGCGTTGACGTCGAAGTCGGTGTACGGGTCACGGACGGCCCAGTCGTGCGACGGCTGGGCCGCGGTGTGGATCACCACGGCGATGTCCGAGCCGTACCGGCGGAAGACCGCCGCCAGGGCGTCGCGGTCCCGGATGTCGATGGTGTGGTGTGTGTAGGACGACCCCAGCTCCGTGACGAGGCGCTGGACGTTCCACGCGGTCGACGCCTCCGCCCCGAAGAACCGCTGCCGCATGTCGTTGTCGATGCCGACCACGTCGAGGCCGAGGCCGGCGAAGTGCCGCACCGCCTCGGAGCCGATCAGACCGCCCGATCCGGTCACCAACGCGACACTCACACGCCACTCCTGGTTTATGGGAGGCAGAAACCATCGGAGCATAGCGTGACGGGCGACATGCCCCGGTACGCAGCGAGGGCCCCGCTTCCGCGGAGCCCTCGTCTGGTGGTGGGGAAGGGGGGAGTTGAACCCCCACGCCCTTTCGGGCACACGGACCTGAACCGTGCGCGTCTGCCATTCCGCCACTTCCCCGTGGCACGACCAGATCACTGTAATCCGTGTCGACCTCGCCGTCTGCGGCGGGGCCCGGCACATATTACGCTGTCCCGGTCATCGCCACGAGCGGTTACCGTTCGTGGCGGACGAAAGAGTAGCACGACGACAGCGGCCCGTCCGAACGGGCCGGGAGCAGGCGGCCGAGCGGCGTGTGAGCTGCGCGCGCGCCGGCCGGATACCATCATGTCCTCGGGACCCGAGGAGGAGCCGGTGAGCGTGCTGCAACGCTTCGAGAAGCGTCTGGAAGGCCTGGTCGAGGGGGCCTTCGCCAAGGTCTTCAAAGGGGTGGTCCACCCCGTGGAGATCCTCAACGCCATGCAGCGGGAGGCAGAGGCGCACAAGGCCATCCTGGCCGGTGGACGCACTCTGGTGCCCAACCGCTACGTGATCGATCTCTCGCCGTACGACCACAGTCGGCTGGCGCCCTACGCCGCCGCGCTGGCCCAGGAGCTGGCCCAGTCGCAGGCGGAGTTCATCGGCGAGCAGGCCTGGACGGTCTACGGCGACGTGATCGTCGAGATCGAGCGCGGCGAGGGCCTGGACACCGGCATGTTCCGGGTGACCGCCGAGGTCTACACCGGCGGCGACGTCGCCCCGGTCCCGGGCCCCGGCTACGACGCCGGCCCGCCCGCCTACCCGGCGTACGACCAGGGTGGCGGCTACGGCCCTCCGCCCGGCCACGGCGGCGCGCGCAACGTGCGGCTGGTCTCCGGCGACGGGCGCACCTACCCGCTGCAGATGGGTTCGACCGTCATCGGCCGGGGTGACCAGGCGAACCTCCGGCTGCCGGACGTCGGCATCTCCCGGCGACACGCCCGGCTGGACTTCGACGGCGGTCAGGTCGTGCTGACCGACCTCGGCTCGACCAACGGCACGATGGTCAACGGCCAGCGGGTCTCCGCGGTCGCCCTCAACCCGGGCGACATGATCCAGCTCGGGACCACCACCCTGACCTTCCGCGTGGACGGCTGATCCGCCTTGCCGGAACTCGTCATCACCGTCGCCCGGTTCGGGTTCCTGATCCTGCTGTGGATCTTCGTGTTCACGGTGGTCGGCGTCATCCGTCGGGACCTGTTCGCGGGTGCCCGGTCGGGCCGGCTGGTCGCCGCACCCCGGACCCTCGGCGCCGCGACCGGGCCGGCGGCGAAGCCGGCCAAGGTCAAGCGGGGCAGGGCGGCGCACCAACTGGTGGTGACCGCCGGTCAACTGGCCGGCACCCGGATCACGCTCGGTGAGGCACAGATCACCATCGGTCGCGCGGAGGACTCCACCCTCGTCATCACCGACGACTACGCGTCGGCGCGGCACGCCCGCCTCGTGCCGCGTGACGGGCAGTGGTTCGTCGAGGACCTCGGTTCGACTAACGGCACCTATCTGGATCGCGCTAAGGTCACCGGACCAACCCCCGTCCCCCTCGGCGTGCCGATCCGGATCGGCCGCACTTCCCTCGAATTACGGCCATGACTCTGACCCTGCGCTACGCGGCCCACAGCGACCGCGGTCTGATCCGAGACGGTAACCAGGACTCCGTCTACGCCGGGCCGCGGCTACTCGCGGTCGCCGACGGCATGGGCGGCATGGCCGCCGGTGACGTCGCCAGCAACATCGTCATCGGTGCCATGGCGCCACTGGACGAGGACGTCCCGGGTGACGCCCTCGTCGACGCGCTGCGCTCGGCCGTGGGCGCCGCCAACCAGCAGCTCCGCGACACCGTGGACGCGAACCCCCAGCTGGAGGGCATGGGCACCACGCTGACCGCGACCCTCTTCTCGGGCAGCAAGCTCGGCATGGTGCACATCGGCGACTCGCGGGCGTACCTGCTGCGCAACGGCGAGTTCACGCAGATCACCAAGGACGACACCTACGTCCAGATGCTCGTCGACGAGGGCCGGATCAGCGCCGAGGAGGCGAGCAGCCACCCGCAGCGGTCGCTGCTGACCCGCGCGCTCGACGGCCGGGACATCGACCCGGAGTACTCGGTGCGCCAGGTGCTGCCCGGCGACCGCTACCTGATCTGCAGCGACGGGCTCTCCGGTGTGGTGAGCGCCGACACGATCGCCGAGACCATGCGGGAGTACGCCGACCCGCAGCAGTGCGTCGAGCGGCTCGTCCAGCTCGCGCTCCGCGGCGGAGGCCCGGACAACATCACCGTCATCATCGCCGACGCCACCGACGAGGACATCGTCGAGGCGACGCCGATCGTCGGAGGGGCCGCCGCGCGTGACCGTGGCATGGCCACCTCGGCGGACACCTCCACCCCGGCCGCCCGCGCGTCCGCGCTCTCCGCCCCCCGGTCCGCCACTCCCGAGGAGGAGCCGGCCGGCGACGACGACGAGCCGGAGCGGCGCCGGCACCGCCCGGTGCGCGCCGCCGCCATGACGCTCGCGCTGCTGGTGATCCTCGGCGGCGGGCTCTTCGCGGGGTGGAGTTACACCCAGCGGCAGTACTACGTCGGCGCCACCGAGGACGGCCAGGTGGCCGTGTTCCGCGGGATACAGGGTCAGATCGCCGGCCTGGACCTCTCCACCGTGCACTCCCGGAGCCCGGCGGACCTGAACGACCTGACCCTGGCCGCGCAGGAGCAGGTCAAGCAGGGCATCCCGGCCAAGAGCGAGCCGGACGCCGAGCGCCGGCTGGCGGAGCTGACCAGCGACAGCCCGACGAACCCGAACCTGAAGCCCCTCTGCCCGCCGAGCCTGCCCGCGACGACCGGCTCGCCGAGCCCCGCCCCCACGTCCGCCCTGGCCTCGCCCACCCCGAGCGGCAGCGCCGCCGCCGGCACGCCGACGGGCAGCCCGAGCGCCGCCGTCAGCTCCAGCCCGAGCGCCATCGGCAGCGCCGTGGCCGGGACGGCGCCCTCCAGCCCCGACGCCACGCCCTCCGACACGGTTCCGCCGGTGCTCGACCCGGCCAACTGCCGGTCGCCCGAGTGAGCACCGGCCCGACCCAGAGGACCAGTTTGTGACCGCAGCGGCCACACCGGCAGCCTCGCCCGCCACCACGGGCGAGCAGCCGGGCGTACGCCTGGCCCGGTCCCGGCGCAACGCCGAGCTGTCCCTGCTGCTGCTCGCCATGGTGCTGGTGGCCGCGTACGGGGCGACCGTCGAGGCGAACATGCTCGACACGGTCACCCCGGACTTCTGGGTGCCCGCCGCCGCGCTCGGCGCGGTCTTCCTCGGCCTGCACCTGGTCATCCGCTTCCTCGCCCCGTTCGCCGACCCGGCGCTGCTGCCGGCGGTGGCGCTGCTCAACGGCCTGGGTGTGGGGTTCCTGCGCCGGATCGACCTCGGCGAGGCGCTCCCGCCCGAGCGGGAGACGCTGGCCGTCTTCGCCGGTCAGGGAGGCCGCCAGCTCGCCTGGACGCTGGTGTCCGTGATCCTCGCGGCCGCACTGCTGGTGATCATGCGCGACCACCGGTCCGTCTCCCGGTACGCGTACACCCTGGGTCTCGCCGGCATCGTGCTGGTGATGATCCCGGCGGTGCTGCCGGGCCGGTTCTCCGAGATCAACGGCGCCAAGCTGTGGATCAAGTTCGGCGAGAGCTTCTCGATCCAGCCCGGTGAGTTCGCCAAGCTGGCCCTGCTGGTCTTCTTCGCCTACTACCTGGTCCGCAAGCGCGAGGTGCTCTCGCTGGCCAGCCGGCGGTTCCTCGGCATCGACTTCCCCCGGGGCCGCGACCTCGGCCCGGTGGTCGTCGTCTGGTTGATCAGCCTCCTGGTCCTGATCTTCGAGAAGGACCTCGGCACCTCGCTGCTGTACTTCGGCATGTTCGTGGTGACGCTCTACATCGCCACCGAACGGGTCAGTTGGCTGCTCATCGGTCTCGTGCTGTTCTTCGGCGGCGCGTACCTCGCCTACTTCCTCGGCTCCACGGTCGGCGGGCCGTTCGCGAACTTCTACCTCCGCGCCGAGATCTGGCTGGACCCCTTCGCCGACCCCCACGACAAGGGCTACCAGCTGGTGCAGGGGCTGCTCGCGCTCGGCACCGGCGGCCTGTTCGGGGCCGGCCCGGGCGGCGGCCAGCCGGGTCTGCTCCCCGAGGTGCGCAACGACTTCATCTTCGCGGGCATCGGCGAGGAGATCGGGCTGTTCGGCCTCTCCGCGCTGCTGGTCGTCTACCTGCTCATCGTCGAGCGCGGGCTCCGGGCGGCGCTGGCGGTCCGCGACTCGTTCGGCAAGCTGCTGGCCGGTGGTCTGGCGTTCACCCTCGGGCTCCAGGTCTTCGTGATCGTCGGCGGGATCAGCAAGCTCATCCCGCTGACCGGCCAGACCACCCCGTTCCTCTCCGCCGGTGGCTCGTCGCTGATGGCCAACTGGTTGCTCATCGCCGTCCTGCTCCGGGTCTCCGACGGCGCGCGCCGTCCGGTGACGGCGGGCGGCGGCAAGGCCGCCCGGCCCTCCGCCGGCCCGCCCGAGCAGCTGCACGGTGCCCCCACGGAGGTGATCAGGCCGTGAACGCACCGCTGCGCCGTGTCGGCGTCGTCGTCATGATCCTCTTCGGGTTGCTCTTCGCGAACCTGAACTGGATCCAGGCCTACAAGGCCGACGAGTACCGCAACAGCGACTACAACGGCCGCGTCCAGGTGGCCGAGTACGAGCGCAAGCGCGGCAACATCGAGGCCGGCGGGCGGGCCCTGGCCACCAGCAAGGAGACCACCGGCGAGCTGAAGTACCTGCGCACGTACCCGGACGGGGCGAAGTACGCGCACGTCCTCGGCTACAAGCCGGTCAACCTCGCGGCCACCGGCATCGAGCGGATCGAGAACGACTTCCTGGCCGGCACCAGCGACCAGCTGATCGGTGACCGGATCAAGGACATGTTCACCGGTGACCAGACCGGCGGCGGCAACGTGCTGCTCACGCTGTCGAACAAGGCCCAGGACGCGGCGTACGACGGGCTGCGGAACAACGACCTGGGCGTGAAGCGGGGAGCGGCGGTCGCCATCGACCCGCGTACCGGCGCGCTGCAGGCGCTCGTCTCCATGCCCAGCTTCGACCCGAACCCGCTGGTCAGCCACGACTCGAAGAAGGCCCAGGCGGCGTACAACGAGCTGGAGCAGGATGCGAACGGCCCGTTGAAGAACCGGGCGCTGACGGAGACGCTGCCGCCCGGCTCCACCTTCAAGGTCGTGGTGGCCGCGGCGGCCCTGGAGAACGGCATCACCAAGGACACCGAGATCCCGGCCGGCTCCAGCTACACCCCGCCGACCTCGGGCACGCCCATCCGCAACGCGGCGGCGAGCATCTGCCCGGAGGCGCAGGTCACGCTCATGGAGGCCGTCACCGAGTCCTGCAACACCGGCTTCGCGAAGCTCGGCGTCCGGCTCGGCGCCGACGCGATCAAGGAGAAGGCCCGGCAGTTCGGTTTCGAGCAGGACGACCTGACCGTCGGGCAGCTCGGCGAGGACGGGCTGCCCGTGGCGGCCAGCCACACCGGCACCATGCAGAACGCCGATGGCGGGGACGACCCGGCGGCGCTGGCCCAGTCGTCGATCGGGCAGCGGGACGTGCGGATGACCCCGTTGCAGGGTGCGCTGATCGCCGCCTCGGTCGCCAACGGCGGCAGCCAGATGCGGCCGTACCTGGTGCGGCAGCTGCTCGCTCCGGACCGCACGACGAGCTACTACACGGCGAAGGCGCGCGAGCTGCGCCAGCCGATCAGCGGCCAGGTCGCGAGCGACCTCCGGGACATGATGGTCAGCGTCGTGGAGAACGGCACCGGCCGGAATGCGCAGATCAACGGGTACACGGTCGGCGGCAAGACGGGCACCGCCCAGTCCGCGCCGGACCGGCCCGACCACGGCTGGTTCATCGGCTTCGCCCTCGACAAGAACGGCACGCCGATCTCCGCCGTCTGCGTGGAGTTGGAGCAGGCGGGCCCGGGGGGCAGCGCCGAGGCCGCCCGCATCGCCGGCCGCATCATGCGGGCCGTCATCGCCGACCCCGGGAGCCGCTGACATGCTCAGTCCCGGGGTCCAGCTCGGCAACCGCTACCGCCTGGACGAGCGGATCGCCAGCGGTGGGATGGGTGACGTCTGGCGCGGCACCGACCAGGTGCTCGGCCGGACGGTCGCCGTGAAGAGCCTGCTCCCCGCGCTGCTGGACGAGCCGGGCTTCGCCGAGCGGTTCCGCGGCGAGGCGCGGACGATGGCCACCATCAACCACCCCGGTGTGGTGGACGTCTACGACTTCGGCAACGACCAGCAGATCGCCTTCCTCGTCATGGAGTACGTCGAGGGCGACCCCCTCTCGGCGACGTTGAACCGGGTCGGGCGGCTCACCCCGGCCCGTACGATGGCGCTCGTCGCGCAGGCCGCCGACGCCCTGCACGCCGCGCACGAGAAGGGCATCGTGCACCGCGACGTGAAGCCGGGCAACCTGCTCGTCCGGCCGAACGGCACGCTCGTGCTGACCGACTTCGGGATCGCCCGATCCGACCTGGTGGGGCAGCTCACGGCGGCCGGCTCGGTGCTCGGCACGGCGTCGTACATCTCTCCCGAACAGGCCATGGGGCAGGTCGCGACGCCCGCGTCCGACGTCTACGCGCTCGGGGTCGTCGCGTACCAGTGCCTCGCCGGCCGCCGCCCGTTCGAGGGGGACAACCCCCTCGAAATCGCCATGAAGCACGTCCAGGAAACCCCCCGGCCGCTGCCGGCGGACATCCCGCCGCAGGTCCGGGCGGTGGTGGAGCGGGCGATGGCGAAGGATCCGGCGGCCCGCTGGCCGAGCGCCGCCGCGCTGGCCAGCGTGGCGCGCCAGCTGAAGGTGGCGCTGTCCCAGCAGGCCCGGGCCGCCGGCCAGACCCGACCGATCTCCGGCGCGCCCGCGTCACCGGCCGCCGCGCCCGGACGGGCCCAGGTGCCGGCTCCACAGCAGTCGCGCCCGGTCCCGGCACCGCAGCGACCCCCGACCGTCGCCTCGCCGGCGCGCCCGCCCGCCGCGGCGGCCCGCCCCGGCGTCGCGGCGTCCGCCCCGCCGCCGCGACCGACCGTGGTCGCCCCGGCGGCCGGGCAGCCCCGGCCACCCATGGCCGCGGCCAGCTACCCGCGTGGCGCCGCCCCGGTGCCACCGGCACCGATCCGTCAGGACCAGCCGCCGGCGTACGTGGGGCAGCCCGGCGCCGCGGTGTCGCCCGCACCGGGGCGGACCCGCCCCGGCATGGTGCTCGTGGCCGTTCTCCTTGCCGTACTGGTCCTGCTCTGCTCCGGCGTGATTTCCTACAAGCTGCGAAAGAGCGGGCAGGCCGAGTCCGCGGGGCTCGGCCCGCGGGCCGTGGTGTCCGGCGCGCTACGGTTCGACGGACGCGACGATCTGACCGGTACGTCGTACCGTCACAGTGAGGGGCTCCGGCCGGCGAGCGGCGAGACGACGACGAGCGAAGGACGACAGACGCGATGACAGCCCAGGCCCGCCTGCTCGGAGGCAGGTATCAGGTCGGCGAGCTGCTCGGCTACGGCGGTATGGCCGAGGTGCACCGCGGTCGCGACCTGCGGCTCGGTCGGGACGTCGCGATCAAGATGCTCCGCACGGACCTCGCCCGGGACGCCACCTTCCAGATGCGGTTCCGCCGGGAGGCGCAGAACGCCGCCTCGCTCAACCACCCGGCGATCGTGGCCGTGTACGACACCGGCGAGGAGACCGCGCCGACCGGCGAGACCCTGCCGTTCATCGTCATGGAGTTCGTGAACGGGCGGACCCTCAAGGAGGTGCTGGCCGCCGAGGGGCGGATCCAGCCGCGACGGGCGCTGGAGATCTGCGCCGACGTGTGCGCGGCCCTGGAGTTCAGCCACCGGCACGGCATCATCCACCGGGACATCAAGCCCGGAAACGTCATGCTCACCCAGACCGGCCAGGTCAAGGTGATGGACTTCGGCATCGCGCGGGCCCTGGCCAGCGGCGCCACCACCATGACGCAGACCAGCGCCGTGATCGGCACGGCACAGTACCTGTCGCCCGAGCAGGCCCGGGGCGAGGCGGTGGACGCCCGTTCCGACGTCTACGCGGCCGGCTGCGTGCTCTTCGAACTGCTCTGCGGCCACCCGCCGTTCGTCGGGGACAGCCCGGTGAGCGTCGCCTACCAGCACGTACGGGAGGCGCCGCCCACGCCGAGCGACATCAACCCGGACGTGAACCCGGCGGTCGACGCGATCGTCCTGAAGGCGCTGTCGAAGAACCCGCTCAACCGCTACCAGAGCGCCGCCGAGATGCGTGCCGACCTGCTGCGGGCCGCCGCCGGCCGGCCCGTGCTGGCGACCCCGGTGATGCGCGAGCAGGAGACCATGCCGATGGCTCCGGCGGCGGCCGCTCCCGGCTACCGGACGGGCGGCGCGGCCGCCCCGCCGACCGGGCAGATCCCGGCCCGGGTCGGTGACCCGCGCCGCCGTCGCGCCTCGTCCTGGCTGATCGCCACGTTCGCCGCCGTCGGTGTGCTCGCGGTGATCGCCCTGGTCGCCGCGCTGCTCTGGAAAGAGCAGGACAAGCCCCAGCGGGTCGCCGTGCCCACCGTCACCGGTCTGACCCAGCAGGAGGCGTTCACGAAGATCCAGCAGGCGGGTCTGGCACCCCAGTCGGGTGATCCGGTCCTCAGTTCCGACTGCACGCCGAACACGGTGGCCAGCCAGGACCCGACGGCCGGCACCCAGTTGGAGCGGGAGCGCACCGTAATCGTCCGCGTCTGCGGCGGCAAGCCGGAGGTCGCGATCCCGACCGGGCTCGAGGGCAGCAAGGTCGACAGCGCGACCGCACGGCTCCGCGAGGCGAACCTCACCGTCGACGTCAAGGAGGTCGACAGCGAGGAGCGCGAGGGCATCGTCGTCAAGGTGTCACCGGCCGAGGGCCAGAAGGTGCCCGAAGGGACGAAGGTGACCCTCGAGGTGTCGCGCGGCAACATCCGCGAGGTCCCCAACGTGGAGGGCCTCGGCCGGGAGGAAGCCGTCAGGACGCTGCAGAACGCGGGCTTCCGGGTCGACGTCGACCTCGGCGACGAGGTGCCGGCCGAGGAGGCCGGCAAGGTCCTCAAGCAGAGCCCGAAGGGCAAGCAGCCTCGCGGAACCACGATCACGATCGTCGTGTCCGTGCCCGAACCGGAGACGCCGCCGACGAGCAGCTCGCCCACGCCGACGCCGACGGAGACGCCGACCGGACCCCCCACGGGTGGTGGCGGTGGCCTCCCGGTGATCCCTCCACCGGCGGACCTCTCCGGCAGGGACTGAGCATCGCCGGCACCGGTACGCAGAGAAGCGACGCGGTCCGGGGAAGCGTGCGGTGCGAGCGCTGACGGGCCTGTGCGGCAGGCCGGACCGCCGGCGACGGCGTCTGCTCCGCACGGCCGCCCTGCTGCTGGTCGCGCTGCTTCTCGTCAGCGTTCCGTGGCTGTGGACGACGATCAGCGCCCGCGGGCACGCGTACGACGTGGACGGGGCCCCGGTCGCCGATGTCGTGATGGTCCTCGGCACGGCGGTGGACGGGCAGCAGCCGGGAGAGCGACTGGCCGGGCGCCTGGAGACGGCCGCCGAGCTGTGGCACCGCGGGCGGGCCCGGGTGGTGCTGGTCTCCGGGGACGGGCGTGGCGCGTCCGGCGACGAGCCGGCGGTGATGACGTCGTACCTCACCGAGCAGTTGGGCGTCGACCCGCTCCGGGTCGTGGCCGACCCCTACGGTCTCGACACCTACGACAGCTGCATCCGCGCGCGGGAGGTGTACGGAGTCGAGCGTGCGCTCGTCGTCACACAGTCGTACCACCTGTCCCGGGCGGTGACGTTGTGCCGGCATCTGGGCCTCGACGCCGACGGGGTGGATGCCCGCTGCTCCGGCTGCGGTGCGACCCTGCTGGCCCGCAAGGCGGTACGGGACTACTTCGCCAGCGGCAAGGCTGCCTGGGACGCCGTCCGGCGCAGGCCGCCCGCGGTCAGCTCACCCCCCAGCCGCGAGGTGGACGACGCGTTGACGAGGTGACGTCGGGGTGCCGACGTTCCCGGAGCCGTGCCCCGCCGGCCCTGCCGATTCTCGGGGCGCGGCGTCAGGCGGCCGCGAAGGCGGCGCGGCGGCGGGCATCGACCTCGGCGGCCAGCGCCGGGGCACGCTCCAGCGCCTCGGGGTGACCGCAGCCGGCCAGCCAGTTGGCGAGCATGAGGTGCCCGCCCTCGGTGAGCACCGACTCCGGGTGGAACTGCACGCCCTCGATCGGCAGGGTGCGGTGGCGCATCGCCATGACCACCCCGGACCCGGTCCAGCCGGTGACCTCCAGCTCGTCGGGCAGCGTCTCGGGCAGCACGGCGAGGGAGTGGTAGCGGGTCGCGGTGAACGGGTCCGGCAGGCCCGCCAGGACCCCGACCGAGTGGTGCCGCACCTCGGACGTCTTGCCGTGCAGCAGCTCGGGCGCGCGGGCCACGGTCGCGCCGAAGGCCTCGCCGATCGCCTGGTGGCCGAGGCAGACGCCGAAGATCGGCACCTCGCCGGCGTAGCGGCGGACGACGTCCAGGCAGATGCCGGCCCGGTCGGGGCTGCCCGGCCCGGGCGACAGCAGGATGCCGGCCGCGCGGACGCGTCCGACCTCGGCGACGTCGATCTCGTCGTTGCGTCGTACCTCGCACTCCACACCGAGCTGGCCCAGGTACTGCACGAGGTTGAACACGAACGAGTCGTAGTTGTCGATCACGAGTACACGCATGAGGTCACCGGTTCGGGGAGGCGGGCGGGGTGTTGTTCCGCTCGGTGTCGTACGGCAGGTCGTGCTCGTCACCCGGCGGCGCGTCGCCCGGGATGACGTTGCCCGCCGGGCCGCCGGGCTCGCCGGAGTCCTGGGTGACCTGCACGTCGTCGAAGGGCAGCAGGGGTTCCGCCCACGGGAAGACCACGTACCAGAGCAGCGCCACCGTGGCGGCGACGAGCAGCACCGAGCCGGTCAGCTTGCCGGCCAGGCCGAACGGCAGCTTGCGCCAGATCCACGCGTACATGACGGCTCAGCCTCCGAGCTCCGCCGGGCGGCCCGCCGACTTCGGCTGGGTCCGTTCCAGCTCGGCATGGATGATCAACCGCTGGTAGTTGTCGAACTTCGGGTTGCAGGTGGTGAGCGTGAGCATCGCCTTGGTGGGCTCTTCGTCGGGCTTCCCGGGGACCGGCGCCACCACCTCGACCTGGGTGGGCTTGACGATCCGGGACTGCGAGACCTTGTAGACGTACCAGTCGGTCTTGCTCTCGACCACGATCGCGTCACCCTTGTCGAGCTCGTCGAGCCGCCAGAACGTGGCCCGGTTCCGGTGCCCGGCGACGGCGAAGTTGCCGACCTCGCCGGGCATGGCGCTGTCCGGGTAGTGGCCCGGCGCGTACCGGATGTCCGCCTGGGTCACGCCCTCGACGACGACCCAGTTCTTGTCGAGCTTCGGGATGTAGAGCCCCGCGAGGGGCTTGCCGTGCGCCGGCGGCTTCTGCTTGACCGACGGCGTCGGCGAGGCGGCGACGGTCGGGTCGCCCGTCGGCCCCCACGCCTGCGCGAGCTGCTGGCTGAGGTCGTTCTGGTGTGCGTCCACGATCGCGGACTTCCCCCAGACCTCGTAGCCGGCGAAGAGCAGCACCACCAGGCCGAAGGTCATCAACAGCTCGCCGGTGACCCGCAGGCCCGTACGCAGCCGGGACCCGAACGACGGCCGGGTCAGCTCCGAGTAGACGCTCTTGTAGCCCTCTCCGGTCTGCTCCGGGCGCAGGCGGACCACCCGCTCGCCGCGCCGGGGGCGCGGTGGTTCGGCGGGGGCGGTGTCGACCGGGTCGTCGGTCTCCGGCGGCTTGGGCACCGCGCCCATGAGCGCCGTGGAGTCGAGCGCCGGGTGGCGGGCCGGGGTCGTGACGGCCGGGATGAGCGCGGTGGCCGCCGGATCGGCGGCCGGCGACACCGGCGCGTTCGGCCCACCGGACGGCGGGACGGGTCCGCTCGACCCGCGGCGGGAGGCGACCGGCGGAAGGAACGCCGTCGGGCCGTCCGGGCCGGCGGCCGGCGGGCCACCGCGGCCGGGTGCCGACGGACCGGGCGTCGGGGTGCCGGGCGCGGCGGGGTACGGGACGCGGTCGTCGGTGCCCCGGACGGACGGGGCCGGGTGGGACGGGCGGCCCTCGTGCGCGGCCGGGTGGGAGGGGCGGCCCTCGGGCGTGGCCGGCCGGACCGGCGACGCCGGCCGGTACGACCCGTCGGCGGTGCCGTCGCCCCAGCCCGGAGCCCCGGCCGGGAAGGAGTGCCCAGGATCGCCGGGAGCATGGGTCGATGCGGCGCCGGGCCAGGGCGGCGGGGGCGAGGCGGGGCCGGCCGGCGGTCGGAGCGGTTGGGTGAAGCGCCCGCCGTTCCCGGGTCGGGGCGCGAACGCCGAGGCGTCGTCGGCCACCGCGCCGTCCCCGGGCACTCCACCCGCTGCCGACGGGGCGGCGTGCGACCGGCGCGGCAGGGGGTCGGACGCGGTGGAGGGCGGTGGGGTGGTGGGCGACCGGCGGGGCAGCGGGTCGGAGGCGGACGGCTGCGGGGCGGGATGCCGTGGAGGCTGCGGGGTGGCCGGCGCGCGGGGCGGTAGCACCGGGTCGGGCCAGGCGCTCCGCGGGCGGCCGTCCGACGGCTCGTCCCGGTCGACCGCCGGGTCGACCGCCGGCAGGAAGGCGGTCGCGTCGTCGCGGACGTCCCGGTGTCGCCCGTCGGGCCGGTCGCCGGTGCTCACCCGAGCACCTTGGCCGAGCGCAGCGCGGTCGAGTCCTCGAAGGCCGGCACGGTCACCGTGGAGACGGACTCCCGGTAACCGAGCTGGTAGTCGTCGACCGCGGCCTTGAACCACCGGACTCCCTCGGACTCGGCGAGAGCCCGTTGCATGGCGGCCGGATCGCCGATTGCTACGATCTTGAACGGTGGGGAGTACACCCGGCCGTGCAGCAGCAGGGTGTTACCGACGCAGCGTACGGCGCTGGTGGCCAGTACGCGGACATCCATGATCGACATGGCCTCGGCGCCGCCGGCCCAGAGCGCGTTCACGACCGCCTGCACGTCGCCCTGGTGGACCACCAGGTCGTCGTTGGTGACCCCCTCCGGCAGGCGCTCGTCCTTGCGCGGGGGCGCGTCGTTGAGTTCGACGGTGATCCCCGGCCCGGTGAGCGCGGTGAACCCGGCCGCCTCCCGGCTGGCGACGGCCCGCTCCTGCTGTGCCTTGATCGGGCCGTCCTGCTCGGCGAGCGCGGCGGTGTGCTCCTCGACGTCCTGGCGCAGCTCCGCGGCGCGCTGCTCGCTGGCGGTCACCTGCTGGCGGCGCTCCTCGATCAACTGCGTGAGCTGGGGGCGCCGGTCCTCCCGCAGGGCGGTGCCGCCCGCCGTGGTGGCGGTGGTCGTGAAGAGGAGTCCGGCCGCGGCGGCGATCACGGGCACCCCGATAGACCAGCCCGGCCGTCGTTGCCGCCGTCGCCGTGGCAGCAGCCCGGCGACGGCGCGCCGGAGCACCTTCTGCCAGGAGGCCGCGCCGGATGTGTACTCCACCGAGCGTTCCTTCCCGTCGTACCCCGCCGGCTTCCCGGCCGGAGGTGGACCCGTGACAACCCACCTATTCTGGTCACTCCGCGCATCCGCCTGACCCCATTCGTGGCCTGGGCGCGTCTTCCGGACTACGCTAGCTGTCGAACATTATTGGCCATGGACCGTCGCCCCCGCGCCCGGTTGACAGGCCGGACGAGGTCGTAATATCCCCCTCTGGAGAGCGTCGTGCCCAAGTCTCAGGTCCGCAAGAAGAAGGTGTACACCCCGCCGACGGACGTGCGCCCGACGGCGACGGCGGCGACGCGTAAGCCTAGCCCGGTCTGGCTGCCCATCACGGCGGTCGCGCTCATCGTCGCCGGCATCGGCTGGTTGGTGGTCTACTACCTCTCCGAGCAGGCGTACCCGGTCATGTCGTGGGGTTACTGGAACCTCGCGGTGGGCTTCGGCGCGATGGTCGCCTCCCTGATCCTGCTCTCCCGCTGGCGCTGACCCCGCGGCGTCCCCGTCGCACCGGGGGCGGACCCGGCCCGGGACGCCCCGCGGAGCGGATCCACCTCACTCGACGTCGCCCCCGTCCGGCGGATCCGGGCGGGGGCCCCTATGGTGTGCGCAGGGCGGCGCGGCCCGGGTGCGAGAAGACTCACGTTACTGCTGGGTAACCTTGCGCGTAGGCTGCACTGCATGACCGGGCGGAGCGCGGTCATCGACCGGTCGGGTCGAGGGTGTGGCAGCGGCGGCTCGCCGATCGCGTCCCGTCCCGGGCACCGGTCGCCGAGCCGCTCGACAGGCAGCAGACCGGGAGGCCAACTCGATGGGCAGCGTCCAGATCGTCACCACGATCCTCGCGGCCGCCATCACCGCGGTGGCGGTGGGGCTTGCGGTACGCGCGGTCCAGAAGATGGTGGCCGTCATCCGGCTCGGTCAACCCGCTCCTGAGCGGTTCACCGACAAGGCCACCCGCACCCGGACCATGCTGGTGGAGACCGCCGGCCACACCCGCATGCTCAAGTGGAGCGTGGTGGGCGCCGCGCACTGGTTCGTGATGGTCGCGTTCATCGTGCTGTCGCTGCTGGTGCTGGAGGCGTACTTCGAGGTGGTCGCCGTCGACGGCGAACTGCCGATCATCGGGCACTGGACGATCTTCGGCCTGGCCACCGAGATCATCGGCGTGCTGGGCCTTGCCGGGATCCTCGTCCTGATGGCGATCCGGCTGCGTAACCGGCCCAACCGGCCGGGCGGCCGCTCCCGGTTCACCGGCTCGACGATGTGGCAGGGCTACTTCGTCGAGTGGGTCGTGCTGCTCGTGCTGATCTTCGGCTTCCTGATCCGCGGGTTCAAGGTCGCCACGGACCACTTCGCGTACCCCGTGTGGGCCACCCCGGTCAGCCACGCGATCGGCAACGCCCTCCCGGCCTGGGAGGCCGGCGTCAACGTCTCCGCCCTCGTCAAGATCGTGATCTCGATGACCTGGCTCATCGTGATCTCGCTGAACGTCACGATGGGCGTGGCCTGGCACCGCTTCCTCGCGTTCCCCAACATCTTCTTCAAGCGCGAGCCGGCCAAGGCCGCCGGCTCCGGCCTCGGCGCCCTGCGCCCGATGACGAGCAACGGCAAGCCGCTCGACTTCGAGGAGGCCGACCCCGAGAAGGACCAGTTCGGGGTGGCCCAGGTGGAGCAGTTCACCTGGAAGGGCCTGCTCGACTTCAGCACCTGCACGGAGTGCGGCCGCTGCCAGTCGCAGTGCCCGGCCTGGAACACCGGCAAGCCGCTGTCCCCGAAGCTGCTCGTGCTGAGCCTGCGCGACCACGCGTACGCCAAGGCGCCCTACCTGCTGGCCGGCGGCGGCAAGGACCTCACCGGCGAGGAGAAGGCCACCGAGGCGCAGCTCGCCCACGTCGACGTGCTGGCCCTCGCCGAGGGCGACCGTCCGCTGGTCGGCACCGCCGAGGAGGGCGGGGTCATCGACCCCGACGTGCTCTGGTCCTGCACCACCTGCGGCGCCTGCGTCGAGCAGTGCCCGGTCGACATCGAGCACGTCGACCACATCGTCGACATGCGCCGGTACCAGGTGCTCATCGAGTCGAGCTTCCCGTCCGAGGCCGGCGTCATGCTGCGCAACCTGGAGAACAAGGGCAACCCGTGGGGCGCACCGCAGAACACCCGCGAGGACTGGACCAAGGGCCTGGACTTCGAGGTGCCGCGGGTCGGCGAGGTGGACGACTTCGAGTACCTCTTCTGGGTCGGTTGCGCCGGCGCGTTCGAGGACCGGGCGAAGAAGACCACCCGCGCCGTCGCCACCCTGCTGCACGAGGCCGGCGTGAAGTTCGCCATCCTGGGCGAGGGCGAGACCTGCTCGGGCGACCCGGCCCGCCGGATCGGCAACGAGTTCGTCTTCCAGATGCTCGCCCAGCAGAACGTGGATACCCTGAACGAGGCGTTCGAGGGGCGGGAGAAGAGCAAGCGCAAGATCGTCGCCACCTGCCCGCACTGCTTCAACACCCTCGGCAACGAGTACGGCCAGCTCGGCGGCGAGTTCGAGGTCGTGCACCACACCCAGCTGCTCGCCCACCTCGTGGCCACCGGCAAGCTCACCCCTGTACAGCCCGTCGACGGCGGCGTCACCTACCACGACCCC
>Ga0164243_10004955_pt1 | contig 20531 bp, 22 predicted proteins | sample OricompcompostOP_FD_108781 | JGI IMG/M metagenome (GOLD analysis project Ga0164243, IMG submission 108781) | Organic Plus compost microbial communities from Emeryville, California, USA - Original compost - Organic plus compost (OP) | ecosystem: Engineered > Solid waste > Mixed feedstock >...
ACCGGGACCACGAATCCGTCGACATAGGGCATGGGGTTCCTCCGTTTCTTCGCTCGCCGGCAAGCTTAGGCGATCGCGGGAAACTTGCGAACCCGTCGCGTGGTTCTCAGCGCTCGAACGGCGCACGCGCATCTACCGTGTGCGTGGAGAGGCGCCCCTGGGCATCCCGCATGACAATGCGATACGAGAAGACACCGTTCGCCTCGCACAGCGCCGTACGGACGATGATGCTGCCGGAAACCTTGTCGGCCGCAATGCGCGAGAGCGACTCGACCGTCGCCAGCTTCTCCCGCTGCACGATCGGCGCCGCGATCGACCAGTCGGTGATGCACGCCGCACGCGCGTCTAAAGCCGAAACCGAGACAACGAGACCGACGCTGGAAAGAACAAAAGCAAAGATCCGAAGCATGTCCGCGATGAAATGTGACTGGCACCCATTGGAAATCGCTAAGCTTCGGCGGCTGAACCATCCATGAATGCGCTCACAGCTTGAGCTGCACGTTCCTCTGCGTCAGCGGTGCACGCGCGCGCACGCGCCCGTAGATCGTCAGCAGCGTGCCGATGAGGCCGCCGACGGCCTGAACCGTCTGCACGACGCCATCTCCCACCTCACGCACCAGATCGCCGGTGATGTCGATCCCCAGCACGGGGCTGAGCGCCGGCAACACGGTCGAAAGCGCGGTGATGATGACGCCCCATATGGTGACCGACTGTCCCCACCACTTGCTGTCATCCTTGCTGGCAACCTGCGCCTAGTCGGAAGTCTGGGTCATTTCAACGGCTCCTTTCGCATCTACTGAGACTTGGGTTGCGTCACCATCCTGTTGTTGGCCGGCGATAGCGCGTGCACGCGCCGACGTCTTGTCGACGCGCGCCAGCCAGCCCCGACCGAAACGCCAGAAGTGTGCAAGCCCGCGGTAGCGGGCACGGCGCACCTCCGCATACGCCTGAAGCGCTTCAACCATGGGAACGCGCGCGATCGCGGCGCGCGTATTTGGACCGATCTCACCGTCAACGTCTGTGCCGACGGCCCGCTGCAGCAGCCGCATCGCACCGGTAACACCGTGGTTCACGGCGGCATCGAAGTGGAAGAAGGCGAGCGCCGGAGCCATCTCCGCGCAGTGTGCAGGCTGCCAGTAGCGTTGCAGGTAGATGTCGCGCACCACCTCATCCGGGATGCGCTTCAGCTCGGACTTCAGTCTCGCGCGCGAGGCATCATTGAGAGCAACACCCTTCCACGCCGCGAACACTTCGAGCGTGATGCCGCGATTGGTCGGGCCACCTGGATCATACGGATCGTCCGTGAAGCCACCCTCCATCTCGAGCACATGCGCCAATGCACGGTCGAAAAGCGCATTCCGTTCGGCCGTCACCGATCGCTTCACAGACTCGGAGCGCATCGACTGCGGCCACCGCAGCCCGAGCAGCCGCGTGCGCGGATAGGCGGCGACGCTCACTGCGTCGCCCTGGTTGCCACCGAGCAGAACGACCTCGCTCCTCGTCGCGCCCACCAGGAACCCGACATGCCCGGCTGCGGGGTCGCTGCCGCGTGCGAGCACCGCAACGGCACCGAGACAACCGTCGTCGAGCTTCTCGCCCCAGCGCAGGTAGGAGCGCGCCATGAGCGAGCGCGTCGATGCGAGCCCGCCACGCTCGAGGCAGGCACCGACGAACGCCGCACACCAGGCCACCTCATCATGCAGACTGGCCGGTTGCCCGACCTCGCGGAAGAAAGCGCGGATACGCGCGTTGTCGTCGTCGCCAACGACCTCGCGTTGGCCGAGCTCCGCCCACGCCGCCGCCATCCACACCGGCTGCTGCATGCCATGCCTCAACTTGGAAGACGTAGAAGGACTGCGGCTCACACGGTCGCGTCGCGGGGTGTGCCGCGACCGTAGGCGGCGGAGAGCTGGTAGATGCGCACGTCGACAGACGCCTGCGGCGCTCCGAAATCGGCGCTCTGCTGCGCGGCTGTATAGGTGACGGAAGGCACCGACGCAGGCAGCGTCCGCACCACGCTATCGCCGTCGAGCACATCGACCTCGTAGCTTTCGCCGTCCTCGCCGAGCGGAACCTCCGGCGTCTCCCAGTTGTCGCCGCCGAGCCGCGTGCGCCGCAACCAGGTGATGCTCACATCGCCGGCACTGCGCGTTGCACGCACATGCACCGGCGACAGCGGCTTGAGACCGAGCCCCGCGAACGCATGCACTGCACCGGCGTAGGATGCATCGCCGATGTCACGCGTGCCTGGACCGAAGCGCCAGGAATACGGCAGACGGATCTCGGAGGCGGCAAGATCGACGCGCGCCACGGCGCTGTTGATCAGCACGAACCGCGCGCCGGCCAGCAACGGGGAGCCCATGGCCCGCTCCGTCCCGCCCTGCCCGCGCAGCAACCCCGACAGCTCATAGGTGCCGGGTGCCAAGAGCGCGGCGTTGGCAAACTGCAGCACCTCCCACGTGCCATCTCCATTGCGCACGGCCGCTACGTTGCGGCCCGCGAGCAGTTGCAGCAGCGTGCAAGATGCGAGCGCCTCGCCCTCCACCTTCACGGTAAGCCGCGCCGCGTGATCGAGCCGACCCTCGGGTCCCGCCGGCAAATCGCTCAACGTGACGCCTACCGTCGCAGGCGCCGAGGCCATCGCCTTGAGGACATATCCCGTCGCTTCAGGCGAGCCATAGACAGCGACACTGCCCGGCCATGGCGTCTGCGTCGCTGCCACATATCCAGCCTCAGGTGGCTCATCGCCGCGCAGCAGCGGCAGATCGATGAACGCGACCAGTGGCTGGCCGACGATAACCGGCGCGCCCGGGCGCGCGGGCCGCTCCTTGCCGCTGCCGACGACGTAGATATCCGGATCGACGCTGCGCGCCTCGATCTCACGCGCCCCATGCTCGCCGACCTCGACGACGCGCAGCAGGCGCTCACCGCCAGCCGTATCTGCGATGCGCACCACGTCGGCCGGCTCGAGCGCCAGCCGGCTTGGCGGCAGTGCGAAGCTTGCTCGCTCGCGTGCCGCCCACGCCTCGAACAACCACGTCTCCGCGATCCCCTCCGCCTGCGCGCCCTCGAGCACCAGCGGCAGATCGGCCTGGCTGACCCGCCCGCTCGCGCCGGCAATGCGGCGCGCCTCGGCAACCGCCTGTCCGTAGTCGGCGCTGGCCGAGATGAACCGCACCTTGGCGCTGGCAGGAAGCTCCGTCTCCTGCCCACGGATCAGCGTCAGCAGCGCGCTGCCGGCACCCGTCTCGACGAGATCCTCATCGCGCACGTCGATGGCCTCTGGCTCCGCGCCGCGATGACGGAAGACAATCTCGCCGCCGCTTTCCAGTGCGTCGAAGAAATAGGCCAGCTCCAATGGCTCGAGTGCGTCCCGTGCCGCTATGACACGATCGATCACGTATCCAGGCACTGTTCCGTTCAACGCCCCGGCATCGTGCGCCGCAAAGCCGTAGTCATCGAGCAGCCGTGCCACCGTCTCGGCCAAAGGCGCCGACGCAAAGCGCCCGGTCAGCCAGTGCCCCAGGCGCCAATTGTCGCCGTCGCCCCACACTTGCGTGTCGGACGGAAACGCCGGATACGGGCGCGCATCCCAGGTGTAGACGTGCACATGGTCGAGATCGATCATGTGTGCGCCGTAGACCTCAGACAGCGGATTGGCGCCGGAGAGATAGTTGGACGAGTCCGGATCGAGCCCCTCGATGAAGGCGCGCAGGAAGCGCCGCTGCATGAAGTCGTCGCGCGTGCCCTTGGAGAAATACGGCAGCGCCGTCTCCGAGCTCTTCGGGTCGACGAACACGTTCGGCTGGTTGGCGCCCTTGTCGACCGCGGGACAGCCGATCTCCGTCAGCCAGAACGGCTTCGCCTGCGGCACCCATCCCGTCGCGATGCTGCTCTCGACACCGCCGGGACGATTGTAATGCGGATTGAGCCACCAGGACTTGATGTCCTTGTAACGGAACACCCACGGCTTCCCGTAGCCGTCCGTGATCGGCGTGCGCATCTGATCGGCGCGATCCTCGCTCGAGGCGTAGTACCAATCGAAACCTTCGCCACCGCGCAAGTTCTCGGTGAGATAGCCGAGATCGTAAATCGAGCGCACGCCGGCAGCGAAGTCGAGGTGATCGCGCCCTTCGCGCCAATCGGCCAGCGGCCAGTAGACATCGATGCCGATGGCATCGATCGCCGGTGACATCCACAGCGGATCGAGGTGGAAGTAGACATCGCCGCTGCCGTCTGCGGGCTGGTGCCCGAAATATTCCGACCAATCGGCGGCGTAGACGACCTTGGCCTCCGGCAGCACCGCCTTCACGTCGGCGGCGAGGGCGATGAGCGCATCGACAAAGGGATAGTGGTCGGCGCTGTCGCGCACCGAGGTAAGACCCCGCAGCTCGCTGCACAGGAGAAACGCATCAACGCCACCCGCCGCTTTGGCGAGATAGGCATGGTGCAGGATCATGCGCCGGAAGGACCACTCGTTCGGCCCCGAATAAACGACCTCGTCGCCGACCAGCATGAAGTCGCCCGGCGCCGCTGTGCCGACGAAAGCCGCAATCTGCGCCGCCGCATCCGGCGTCTTGTCGGGGCTGCCCGTCTGCCCCGCCGCCGGATGCACGGTGATCCGCCCGCGCCAGGGATACGCGGGCTGGCTCGACCCGCCATAAGGGCTCTCCAGCGCGTTGTCCGCGGCAACGTCCATGAGGACGAACGGATTGAGCGTCACGCCGATCCCACGCTGCTTCAAATCGCGGATGGCATCGATGACGCTTTGATCGCTCGGCGTGCCGCCATACGCCGGTCGCCCGTCTTTCTGGCTGACGACATACGCCGACGCGCGCGCGACACCCGCAACTTTCCACGCCATGGGACTGGTGATCTTATCGAGGCTCTCGACGCCCGGCTTCACCTCGCACATGCCAGCGCGAAGATCGGTGCCGAACCAGCTCACCACCAAGGACACGTTGCGCGCGTTTGGCAGCGTCGCCTCGAGCTGGTCGATGGCCACTGTCCAGTCGCTGCCGCCCTGGCGCGTATGCACGTTCTCGGCCTGTTGGCCGGCGAGCCCGACGAGCTGCGTCACCGGCGACGGCTCGTACGCGAACTCCCCCGAGCCGGGGATCAGCACCACGGCGCGGATCGCATCGCCAAACGTCTCGACCGCTCGATAGACCTCGAACGAAAGCTGCGGCAGCCGATTGCCGAACGGCGCCAGCGGCAAGCGCTCAAACACGACATACGCCACCCCGCGATAGGCCGGGACATTGCCGGCGCCCTCGCGGGCGACGATGAGGCTGTCCGGCGCCTGGCTCTCCGAGCCCAAGTAGATGCGGTGCGTGAACAGCGCACGGTCGATCTCGACACCGTCGGCCCAGATGCGCCCAACGTCGCTGATCTCCCCCTCGCACAGGGCCACGGCGAAGTTGGCGTAGTAGCGGTACTCGGTTGTCGTTGACGCCGGCGACGCGCCAACTCCCTTGCCGCTGCCGCCGCTCGATGCGGTGACGACCTCTTCTTCGAATGGCGTCGCCCAGATCACCTGCCCTCCGAGGCGCACGCGCCCATAGACGCGTGGCACCGGCGCACCTTCCGTCGAGGCAGTGATGTGCAGCTCGGAGAGACGCGGCCCTTCGACATGCCGCGCCTTGCCGGCACCGCCGAGCAGCGCCTGATCGACGATCGATCCGGCGATAGCGCCGACCTGCGTGCCGATGGTGGCACCGGTGATGGTGGCACCGAGCAGCGTGAAGCCGGTCGGTAGCACGGCCCCGCCGACTGCGGCGCCGGCAGCAGCGAGAGCGAGCGTTGCCATTCAGTGCACCTATTTGGACCGTCGACCTTCGACCCTTGTCCAGCGCGACGCGGGCGAAGTCTCTTTGGAGCTGCGCGCACTTATGCTGGGTCCCGGGTCTCGCGAGCGATGCTCGCTTCGCCCGGGATGACAGAGCAGGTTTGGTTCTGCGGCATTCGCGGCTGGCACGATGACAAAGGTTGGCGTGGCCGCGCAGGAAACCGGAAGGCGCCGGCAATGCGCCGCCGCCACCAGTTGGAGAGCGCCACCTCGCACGCGGGTCCGCCTTCCATGGCGTGGATCATCATCGTCGGGCTCGAAAGGATGGCGGCGTGCTTGGCGACGCTGCCGGCCCGCATGCGGAAGACGACAACGTCGCCCGCCCCTGCCTCTCGATGATCGATCGCCATCAGATGCCGCGCTGCCGCGGCAAGCATGGCTTCCTCGCCGCCAGTCTCCGCCCAGTCGCGGCTGTAGGGCGGCGGAGATTCGGCTTCGCGGCCGTAGATCTCGCGCCACACCCCGCGCACCAGCCCGAGGCAATCGGCACCGATTCCGCGCACGCTCCCTTGATGGTGATACGGCGTCCCGATCCATTGACGCGCTGCCGCGACAACGCGCGCCGGCGTGGTGCTGTCTTGCGTCATGGTGCCCGCTACGAGGTCTTCCCGGCGAAGGAGGTCACGAAGTCATTACCCGGCATCGCCGGGAAACCACGGAAGTTCACGGCGTTGGCAAACTTCGCCTGGCAGGTCGCAAGATGCTTGTCACAGCCGGCGGTGACGATGAACGTCTGCCCGACGACAAGCGGGCCGCGCGCCGGCGCCCACAGCTCGATGCTAGCGACCTCTCCCGCCTTGCTGTGCGCGCGCACCTCCACGCCCTGGCCGCTGGCCGCGCCCGAGGTAAAGGTCAACAACCCGCGCGAGAACCAATCGTCGGTGAAATCCTCAAGCCCAGCCGCCGCAAAGCGGCGCGCATTCGACACGGCAATGATCGCTCCCTCGCCGCGATAGGCAGGGTCGGACAGCAACACCTTGCAGCGATGGTCACCGAGGTCTGCATCGCAAGTAAACTGATAGAGCCTGCCCTTTGGCTGCTGCAGGTAGTGCGACAGCCCACGCACCTCGGCGGTAAAGCTGAGCCCGGCGCGCCGCACCTCTCCGAGGCTGCCGGCACGCATCAAGACGCGTTGCTCCGGCGCCGACCAGTTGACGCGGAAGATCTCCACCCGGGCGTCATCATAAAGTCCGGCGGCGAGATCCGCTTCGCCGAGGCGGTCGGAAGACAGCGCACTCGTCACCTCGAGGTTATCGACGCTGAGACCGACGCTGTCGCGCATCTCGCTCGCCGTGAAGCCGGCCGCCGCCTCGAAGGTCGTCCCATCGAAGACGACATCCCGATCGTGATCGGTGAAGCCGAGCTGCATTGCATCGCGCCGGGTCAGCCGCCAGCACCAGCACAGCGTCGTTGCACCGCTGTCGAGATGTGCCTGCAGGCCGGAAGGAAGCTGCTTCACAGACGCACCTCGACGATAGGGATGTGCGGAATGGCGCCGTGACGAAAGCCCTGCACGTTGATCTCCAGACGGTCGGTGTCGAAGCGCACCGGCACGTCGAACTCGAAGCCCGCAGTGACGAGCGCCTCGGCGGCCGGCACATGGCCCGGCTGGAACAGCACGATGCCCGTCGTCGTATCGACGCTGAACGCCTCGCCCGCTCTCGCCTCGACCCCATCGACGGCGATACGCACACTACCTGCGACGGGTTTCTTGATCGCCCGCGTCCACGGCGCATGTGCGCTGCCGTAAGTCTTCTGCAGCGCGAACGCCACGCGCGTGCCATCGCCAGTGCCGAGCGATTGATCGAGCGGCGACACGGTCCCACCAGGCGCGCACGATTTGCAGTCGGCATGATCACGCCAGCGAAAGCCATAGAGACGACCGCGCCGCTCCTCGAAGAAGGCGATGATCGCATGCAGGTCATCGAGCGATTTCACGCCGTAGCCGGCGTTGTAGCTGCGGCGTGAATCCGCCCAGCGCGCATTGCGCTCCTCATAGCCGGAGCCGAGCACGACGACGTCGGTGCGCCGCTCCGGCCCACCCTGCGCGCCGCGCGAGATGTCGGTGGGGAAGCGGATCTCGTGGAAATTCATCTGGTGTTACCGGCAATAGGCAATGGGCATTCGGCAATTGGAGGTGGCGACTTGGGCTATTGCCCAATGCCCGTTGCCCATTGCCCATTGCCCGTTCACAGATTGCGTTGGCCGAGGGCCACCGCCCTCGCCACCATCGCCGCCACCTGCGCCTCCGAGCGCCGGAAACTGTCGGCGTCGGGCGTCGAGACATTGAAAGTGATGTTGACGCCGCCAGCCGCACCCTGCGCCGCGACGCCAAGGCGGCCATCGGGGCCACGGGCAAGCGGCATGATGGCCTCTGCCCCGCGCTCGCCCGCAAGGCCGACACGACCGTCGGCGAGCGGAAACGTCACCGGGCTGGCAATGACGCCACCGGAAGCGAACGGCACGGGCAGTCGCTGCCGGAGAACGCCGCCGCTCGCGAACCCCAGGCCGCCGCCGAGCAGCCCTGCAAACGCACCGCCGATGGAGTTGGTCAGCGGTCGCAACGCGGCCTTGAGCACGAGCTGCGACAGGTTCAACGCCAGCCCACGCAGCACGTCGGTGACGCCCCTGCCCTTGATGGCGATGCCATCGAAGGCAGTCACGAGCGAATTGCCGAACTGCCGGCTGAGCCGAGCAGCATCGGCGATCTGCTGCTGGAACTGTGTCGTATCCGCCTGCACGGCGATCGTCATGGTATCGGCGGCATCATTCCACTCGGCCATCGTCGCCTCGCTGGTCGGGAAACCGTTGCATCAGTGCGCGCACGTCGGTTCGGCTCGGCGGGGCGATGCTCGCGTGACCGCAGCGCCCACGCAGGGCCGCCGAGAGCTCGCGCGGCGTCATCGCCCAGAAGGCGGCGGGCGCGAGGCCGAGCACCCCCAAGCCTGCCGCCATCACGTCGTCCCAGGGAAAGGGCCCGGTGTGGGCTCCTCTGCCGACGCCCGACGCCCCTCGGCCTCGTCGCCGAACGTCGCTCGCAGTAACCGCGCCACCGTATCGACGTAGCCGGCAGCGCCGTTGTCGACGCGCATCGAGCGAACCGCCTCGTCGCTGATCTCGTAGCCGCCGCCGCGCAGCCCGGCGCCGATGATGCGCACGCAGTCGCAGGCCGAAAGTCGCCCGCCACCGAAGCGCTGCGCCAACGCCAGCATGTCCTCGTCGCCGAACGCTGCCTCGAGCTCGGCCAGTGCGCCGAGCGTCAGCACGAGGCGGAACGATTTGCCATCGAGCACGGCCTCGATCTCACCGCGATGCGCATTCGCCATGGCAACCTCCAGGACCTATCGTCCCGTGGGCTAGTCCCCCGGGATCCAGCCGGCAACAAGCGCCGGGACAACGAAGTATCGTGTGGCCCCTAGGCCCCGCGCGGCGCGTAGAGGATGAGCAGCGCCCCCGCGACGCAGATCGCCGCGCCGAGCACGTCCCAGCGATCCGGCATGCGTCCCTCGACCGCCCACAACCAGACGAGCGTCGTCGCGATGTAGATGCCCCCGTACACGGCATACGCGCGCCCGGCGAAATCGACATCGACACGCGTCAGCAGCCAGCCGAACAGCACGAGGCTCACGATGCCCGGCGCGAGCCACAGCGGCGAGGCGCTGAGCCGCGTCACCGCCCACAGGGCGAAGCACCCGGCAATCTCGGCAACAGCGGCGGCGACGTAGATGGCGAGCGTGGTCATGGTTCCCCCGGCAATCGCACCAGCATGCCAGAGGTGGCGGCCATGTCGAGGGGCGCTACGCCGCGGTGAACGAAAGCTCGCCGGCGGATTCGAGCGCGATCTCGAACGCCACCTCGCCGTCATGGCGCCCCGTCAGCTCGAACGAGCCGATGTGGAACGGACCTTCGACCGTGCCGAAGTCCGGAATGACCACCTGCCAGTCGCGGATCGTGCCGTTGAAGACATAGCTGCGCACGATCTCGTCCGAGGCGGCGTCCTTGAAGATGCCGGCACCAGTGAGCCGAGCCGATTTGACGCCCGCGCCGGCCAGGAGCTCCCGCCATTGCCCGGCGCTCTCGGCATGGGTGACATCGACCGATTCCGCATTGAACGCGATCGCGCGCGTGCGCAGTCCGGCAACGGTCGCGAACGATCCGCTGCCGCTACTGTCCACCTTGAGGAGCAGGTCCTTGCCTTTCTGTGCCGCCATATCTCACACGCCTTCCTTTGCGCATTTGCCAGGTGCAGGTTGGGAGCCCATCACATCGGCTCCGTGACGGCGCGCAGACGCACGATGCCGTGGAAGGTCACGCCATCTCCGTCGCGCCGCATCTCTGAAGATTGATACCGAAGGTTCACCAGGCGGTGCCCCGCGAGCATCAGCGCCGCCTCGTGCAGAGACGTGCGCAACGCCTCCATGACCGCTAAGGCCTCTTTGCGTCCCGCCCCGCGCGACCACACGTGCAGCACGATGGCATGCTCCGCGCCTGCCGCCTCGCCCGTGCTCCAGTCGCGCTCCGATCCGCCCGCGAAGGTGACGTAGGGAAAGACGGCAGGTCGCGGCACCTCGTCATAGACCCGCGCGCCGCCGAGCAATGCCAGCAGCGCGCTATCGCTCGTCAGGCTGGCGTAGATCGCCTGTTGCAGGGCCCAGCTCGCGCTCGCCATTGCTCACCTCGGTGCTCGTCGCTGTTCGCGCGGGACGCGCCGTGCTGTGCCGCGCGGCAAGCTCGGCGGCGCGCGCTATAAGCTGCGCTTCGCTGAGCGGCGTTATCCTGACGCCGAGCTTCACAGGTCGCGCTCCTCGGCAAGGCAGCGCACCCATTGCTGGCGCCCATCGGGATCGAACGCGGCGCGGATGTCGAAGATGCGCTCGCCGGCGCGGAACCGCTTGTCTAGCGTCACGTCATCACGGTAGCGGATGACGATCTCGTGGCTCACCTTGCCGGCGATGCGGTCGAGCACGAAGCTTTCTGTACCCGTTGCCGGCGCGACGCGCGCCCATACCTCGTCGACCGCCGTCCACGTCACCGACGCACCGCCACCGCCGTCGCCGTTACGCGTCGCCGCCTCGAGCACCAGCCGCGTGCGCAACGCACCGATCTGCATGGGCTGGCTCATAGGCGCTTGATCCGATAAGGCGCCAAGAGCTCCGAGACCGCAGACGGCACCGCCATGTCGGCTGCACCGACTTCAATCGGCTCCCGATGCTCGTACCAGTGCGCCACGAGCTGCAGCAAGGCCTGGCGGATCGGCGCCGGCACGTCCTCAGCGGCATCGCCGTAGCCAGCGGTAAAATCGATCTCGATGCCGCCGACCTCACGTCCCGGCACGGGGAGCGGGCTGCGGCGCACGAGGCGCGGTGGCGCACGCACCGCATCGACGAGGTACGCGCTCGCCGCAACGATCGTCGGCTCGCCATCGGAGGCGATGACACGTACCTCCTCGACAGTCTGCAGCGGGCGCAGCGGCAGCACGACGTGCCGCGCCTGCGGCCAGCGGTCGAGCACCAGCCGCCAGCTCTGCGTGATAAGCGCCAGATCCAGCGCCGCCTCGACGTGCAGCCGCGACGTCATGATCAGGCTGGCGATCAGCGTATCCTCGGCCGCACCGTCGACGCGCAGATGCGCCTTCGCCTCGGCAACCGTCACCGGCTCCGACGCCGGCGCGCCGGTCAGCACCAAACCCATAGCGGTGTCACCTATGTTCTGCTGAAGCGGTGCGGGATCACCGCAGGGGAAACGGCGATCCCGCTTCGGCCGCGCGGTGGGAGGAGCCGCGTAGCCAACTCGTCGGCCGGAAAAAACCGCTTCATGTCATCCCGTAGCTCGTCCCCGGGATCCATGTTTCAGCGAGCGCAGCGCCCAGCCGTCGACTGAACCTCGCCATCAATCTCCGAACTTCAGAAGCTTGATCGCCTCGAAGTCCGCCACGCCGCCACCGACGCGTTTCGTCGTGTAGAACAGCACGTAGGGCTTGGCAGAGTACGGATCGCGCAGCACCCGGATGCCGACGCGATCGACGATGAGATAGCCGCGGCGGAAGTCGCCGAAGGCAACGGAGAGACTATCGGCAGCCATGTCCGGCATGTCCTCGGACTCGGCAATCGGATAGCCCATCAGTGTCGGTGCCTCGCCCGGCTTGCCCGACGGCTGCCAGAGATAGTTGTCGTCGCCATCCTTCATCTTGCGGATCACCGACTGCGTTGCCCGGTTCATGACGAAGTGGGCATTGGCCCGGTAGCCGGCCTTCAGCGCATAGATGAGGTCGATCAGCTTGTCGGCCGGATCAGAAGCCGGAAAGGCGGCGTCCGTTCCCGTGAGGATGTGACCGAGCTTGCCCCACTCCCAGGACGCATTGCCCACCGTGGTGTAGGAGAGAAAGCCCTTCGGCTTGTTGGTGCCGTTGCCGGTGACGAAGGCGGTGCCTTCCTGCTCGGCGAAGGCAAGGCGCACCTCCTCGGCAAGCCACGCGTCGATGTTGACGGCGCTGTCGTCCAGCAGCGACGGCGTCGCCGCCGGCATGGCGTAGAGCTCGGTCGTCGGAAACGAAAGCTCATCCAGCGTCGGAGCGTTGGTCTGCGGGCGAGACGCGGTCTCCGCCACCCAGCCAGTCGCCGGCCCGGCGATCGAGAACGGACGCTTGTAAACAGAGCCCGACACCTGCCGGATACCGGCGATGGCGCGGATGGGCGAGATGTCCGCCAGTGCGCGGTTGACGGTGTGCTCTGTCTCCTCGGGGACGAGATAGCCGCCGTCGGGATCGGAGCCGACCGACAGTGCCTTGCGCTCGAGGTCGCGCAACGGCCCCGGCTCGCCCTTCCTCACATAGGCGTCGAACGCCGCCTTGTGGGCGAGCGCGGCACCCGGGCGCGGCGCCGTGTCGCCGAGCGTTGGCCGTGCGGCCTTCAGCGCCAGGTCGTCGACCATACGGCGATGCTCGTCGAGCGCCTGATCGATGCGCGCCAGCTTCTCCTCGATCAGCGGATCACTCGCCGCACGCCGCTCGAGCGAATGGAGTCGCTCGTCATTCGTCTCCTTGAACGCCTCGAAGGCGCGCATGAAGTCCTCGAAGGCGGCACCGACGTTGCCGCCCCCCGCCTTCGTCTCGAATTCCGACATGATCTCTTCCTTTGCTTAGGATTTCCCGGTCAGGAAGCGCGCCGCATCGCGGATGGCCGCGGCGAGCGCCGCCTCCTGGGTTGCAGCCCCGCGTCTTCCCTTGCCCGCATCCCGCCGGGCCTTGAGGCCTTTGAAGCCGGCGACCATCAGCGCCCGAGCCTCGCTTCGCGTCAGCCCAGCGTCCCGCGTGAGCCAGCGTTCGAATTGCCGCTCCGTCGGCGTGCCGCCGGCGAAACACTGAAATTTCATCGTCGCGACCCGCGCCTCCGGCAGCAGCGGAAAGGTGACGACCGAAATCTCCCACAGGTCGATCTCCTCCAGCCGGCGCACGCCACCCGCGCGGTCGCGCCGGCCCTTGACGGTGCGAAAGCCGATCGACAATCCATCGAGCGCCCCAGCGCGCATCAGCGCCTGCACCTCGCGTGCCTTCGCCACCTCGGTCATGAGGCGCCCTTCCACATAAAGACCGCGCGCGTCCTCGCGCAGCGTCGTCCACACGCCAATCGGCTGATTGGCGTCGTGCTGGAACAGCAGCTTGATGCCGGCAGCGCCGCGCCGCTTCAGGCTGTCGGCGAAGGCCCCCGGCAGCACGATGTCGCCCGCCATGTCCTCACGGTGAAAGACGCTGGCATAGCCTGCGAAGCGGCCATCGCCCTCCACGCCCTTGAGGTCGAGGGCAATGAATTTCATCTCGAGGACCCTGTCGCCACGCATCCATTGCTCCATCGCTCACGCCTCGCCGGAGGTCTCGCCGCGCGGCCCGTAGCCCACGGCCGCGCGCTTCTCGTCATCTGTGAGGAAGCTCGCAGCGTTGATGCGCGCCCACAGCGCCTCGCGCTCGGCGCAGAGCCCTTCCACCTGGTCGAGATCGGGCTTGAGCTCGACGCTACCGCCATAGGCCGGCGCCAACCACGCCGAGAACGCCTTCGTCATGCGGAACACCAGCGGCAGCACCGTCCCTCTCCAGAATGCGCGCTGCGCCTCGACGTAGTTTGAGTATGTGTTGTCGCCCGGAATCCCCAACAGCATGGGAGGGACGCCCAACGCCAGTGCGATCTCCCGCGCCGCTGCGTGCTTCGCCGCGATGAAATCCATATCCTTCGGCGACAGCGACAGCGGCTTCCAGTCGAGCCCGCCCTCGAGCAGCATCGGCCGCCCTGCATTGCGCGCCCCCTGGAACGCCTCCGCCAGCTCTGCACGCAGCCGCTTGAACTGCTCTCCCGTCAGGTTGCCGTCCTTCGCTGCATAGACGAGGGCTCCCGACGGCCGCGCCGAGTTGTCGAGCAGCGCCTTGTTCCACGCCGATGCCTGATTGTGGATGTCGATGGCTGAAGCCGCCGCCTCGATGGGGCTCATGCCGTAGTGATCGTTGTCGGGGTGAAACAGGCGCGTGTGCAGGATCGGCCGCACGCCCGTGACCGGCTCGTCGGCGAAACGCACACTCGTCCCATTGGCCGAATACTCGAAAGCCTCCGGCCATCCGTTCGCCCCCGGAACCACTTTCATGCGGTCGGGGCGCAGGACGTAAAGCTCGCGCAGGCGCCCGGAGACCGCGACGGCCTCGACGTAGACATTCCCTGAGACGAGCAGAAATCCATACCAGGCTTCGAGGAAGTCGCTGCTGGTGTGACCCGGCGACGGCCTCGCCATGAGATCGAGCAGCGGGTGATCCTCGATCTCCGCGGCGCCCTCATAGACCAGAAGCGGCACCGAGGCCGCCGCCTTGGCGATCATGCGCACCGAACGGTAGACGATGGCGTTCTGCATGAAGCCTTCGCGCGCAAAGGCGGCGTAGTCGCGCGGGCTCCACACCGGTTGCCCGAGCGGCTCCCAGGCGATGAGCGGCCCCACCGCACTTGCCTTCTCTTCGCGACTTGGCGTCCGGCCAGGCAGCAGCCGGCCGATCGCATCGAGGATGCGCGACATGTGTTTCCTTTACGGTATGAAGCGAGCGCTTCGCGCTCAAACCAAAGGTGTCATCTCGGGCGTGTCCCGAAGACCTATCTATCGGCGCGCTCAGGTTGAGCGCTCCGAAAGTGCAAGTCACAATCTTCGCACCGCCGGGCGGGCACCCGCATCGATCATCAGGTCGGTCAGCGCCCATACCAGTGCATCGAGCCGATCGGGCGAGCGTCCCTTCGCGAGCCCGTCGGCACCGAACACGCACATCTGGTCCTCGAGCGAGTCGAACGTGCCGACATGAGCAACGCGGCCCTCCGCATAGAGCGCCGCCACCGGCTCGGCCCTGAGCCACTTGCCACGCGTCGCACGCACCTTGCGCACGGCAATGCCATCATCGATCTGCCGCAGCACGGTCGTCACGAGGTCACCGCCCTGGTTGACCTCGGCAACGACGCGGTCGGCGAGGAAGTCCCGATAGGCGGCAACGACGGCGCGCGCCCAGACCTGCGGCTCGCGACCCTGCAGCGTGCGGTCGGCGAGCACATAGGCACGCCCGTCGGCACCTCGGCCGGCGACGACGATACCGCAAGCGTCCGATGCCGCCGTGGCCGTCACCGGCGGGTCGACCGCCACCACGACGTGCGCCAGCTCTGGCGCCGCTCCCACGCGATGCGCATCGATCCAATCGCGCCGCCAGAGCGCGCCAGCCGTCTCCTCGACGATCTCGCCCTCGAGCTCCTGGCGCCCGAGCAGCGTGCCGGCGTAGCGCCGTCGCATCTCGGCGACGAACGTCGGCGCCAGATTGTCGGCATTCAGCACCGTCGCCGCCCGCGTCACCACCGTGCAGCCGTCAGCGACGATCTTCTTCAGGAACGCCGTCGCGCGTGGTGTCGTCGTCGCGACCATCTGCGGCCGGCTCCCAAGGCGCAACGCGAGCTGCAGCATGTTCCACGTACGCTCGGGATGGCGCCACTTGGCGACCTCGTCGCACCAGGCGGCATCGAACTGCGGGCCACGCAGGCTGTCGGGATCCTCGGCCGAGAACGCCTGCGCGATGGCGCCTGAGGGCCAGGTGAGCTGCCCTTTCGAAGGCTCAAAGCGCGGGCGCTCGGCCGCCGTATGTATGCTCATGAGGCCCGAGTCACCCTCGATCATGACACGCCGTACGTCGCCCATCGTCTCACCGACGAGCGCGATGCGCTTCGCCGGCCCGGTATCGTGCTGCGTGCGCCCGAACGCCTTGGCGCGTACCCATTCGGCGCCCGCGCGCGTCTTGCCCGCACCGCGCCCGCCGAGGATCAGCCATACGCGCCAGGCTTCGCCCTCCGCGCTGCTCTCAGGCGGGAGCTGGTCGGGGCGGGCCCACAAGGGCCAATGCGCGAGGATCAGCTCGAGCTGATCCCGCGGCAGCTCACTTAGATCCCTCCTCAGATTGCCTGCGCTGCTGGATGCGCTCAAAGCGCTCGATAATCTCGCGCTGAAGTCGCTCCACCTCGCTGACCGCGGCATCGCCGGAGTCGCCCGGCTTCGGCTTGCGCTTTTTTCGTTCATTCGGTTTCGCCGGTAGCGCCTTGTCGAAGCCGCCAACCATCGAGGCGACCGATTTCGCGTAACGTTCGACGTCTGTTGGAGCGAGCGTTCCGTTTGCCATGCCCTCTTCCATTTGCTCGAGCTTCGTATTGATGATGCGATAGATGCGCTCCGCGATCGCCTTGCCGGCACGTCGCCGCGTGAATGAACGTTTGCGCGCTGCCGGCGCCCCGGGCCGCTCGCCGAGTATGCCCGCCTCGATCCATCGCGAGATCGTCGGCGGGCGCACCCCCGCCGCCTTGGCGATCTTCGCCTGCGTCAACGCCGTCGTCTGCCAAAGGCGCGCGGCTATCGCTATGGCTGCTTCGTTCAATGCCGCCATGCGCCGCCGCTATCCACCGACGATCCTAGGGAGCCGCCACAGTGCCGGCGTCCGCCGCCGGCGCAACTGTCGCGTTATACCTGAAGCATACGCCAGCAGCGTCACGCTGGGGATAACTTCCCCCCGCAATGCGGCTTCAGGCGCTGCGGCGGCCGAACGACTTATCGAGCAACCCTTCGATCTCCTCGACCTGGCTGCGGTCGACGTCTCGCCCTGGCTCGAAGCGATCGCCGAACAGCGCCGATCCGATACCCGCCTGCGGCATGCGCCCGCCACCGCCGAGCAGATCGCGCAGGATGTTGCCGAAGATGGCGCCGAGGTCGCCCCCCGGAGATGGAGACTGGCCACCCGTGGGCATCTTCGGGCCGGGAAGGATCTCATCGCTCGGCGTGGCACCTGCCGGACTGCTCGGTGCCGGACTGGTGGTCCCACCCTGGCCCCCGGTATCGGAGGGAAGCTGCCACGTCTGCCCGCCAGGCAGCGGGATCTGACCGCCGCCTGGAAACGGGATCTGCACCACCACCGGCTTGAGGCGCCCGTCCTGGATGGCTTTGAGCATCTCGCGCAACATCATCGACAGAAGGTCGCCACCCGGCGCGACCTGCCCGCCGCCGCCTGGAACCGGCAAAGGCTGCCCACCCGGGACAGGCAGCGGTGAGGATGGTGCCGTCGAGCCGCCGGCCTGACCGGCGATGCCCCGCTGGAATATCTGCTCGAGTATGTCCCAGAGCCCGCCACCGCCGCCGCCCTGCTGTGCAGCGGCTTGCGCCTCGGCCGACTTCGAACCGAACATGCCGGAGACGAGCATCCCGGCGAGGACCGGCAGCAAATCCTTCAGCGTCGATGCTCCAACGCCCGACTCGAGCTGCGCCTGCTCCGCGACGGCACGGCTCACATCGGGCGAGCCGAAAATCACTGACAGCACATCGTTGCCTGCCGCGCGTCCGCGCGCGCCGACCGCCGCACTCGGATCATCGTACATTCCCCTGAGGTCACGCTGCTGCGCCGCGACCGCGAGCAGATTGGTGAGACCCTCCGGCGTCGCCGTGGCACGTTTCAAACCGCTCGATATGGCGGGAAGCAGGGCCGTGACGGCGGCCTGCGTCTGCTCCGGCGCGAGGCCAAAGGCGCGACCGAGCATGGCCATCGCGTGGCCGCCCTGCGCGTCCGTGAAGATCTCGTTCAGGTTGGGCATGTGTCTCACTCCACTGGTAAGCCTTGAGCATCGCCGGGTCCGCTTCCAACGGCGGGCTGGGCCAGCGTGCTATCCGGCGCCGCAACAACGGCTGGCGCGCACGCGATTGCCGCTGTCACCGGTATTCCCGGCTGATTTCCGAAGCCTTGCGTGACAGGCGAGAATTCGCGCCAACTGCGAAGCTATTCCACAGGCGCCCATCGCTTGGGTGAGAACTGGTTCGTATGGATGTCTGCATGCCTACCCGATGCAAGCACGAGATCGATCCGAACATGCCAACGTCAGACTTCTGATCCGGCATCACGTCGCCGAACGCACGCAGCCGCGCAGCCGACACCGCCCCAGGTGAGGTTCGCGAACGGCGGGACTGACGGAGGGATGGCGACGGAGATCACCCAACTTATGCTCACAAACCGCTGATTCATGTTCAGAAGTCCCAGAATCCAGCCCTCCGCGGCGATAGATTGTGGCAATTATGCACGCCTTCGGCCGTCCGCCGAGCCTGTCCCCAAGGGCAGGTGTTTCGCCTTAACATCACCACGGCGGCGCAGGTATAAGCGTCGAGGATTCTACCAAAATTGGCGCCGGGCCAGCGTTCGCCCGGCCAAGTCGACCAGCCCGGGGCGGGAACGACGTGCAGGATTGGCTTTTCAGGCGCCGCCGCGAGCGGGTCATCGATTGGCTCGGGCTCGATTCCAAGATCGATTCGACCATCGCCGAGACCTGGGCGCGCTTCTCCGACTTCTGGGACGCCGGAACGAGCTTCTTCGCGCGCTTCAAGCTCACCGGCTGGCGGCGCCTGCTCAATGAGGCCGCCTCCGAGGGACTGACCCTCGGCGCCGGCGGTTTCGTCGTCATGTTCGCCCTCGCCATCCCCGCCTTTCACGAGTTCAACGAGGGCAAGTTCCTCACCGGCCAGTATGCGGTGAAGTTCCTCGACCAGAACGGCAATGAGATCGGCAAGCGCGGCATCCTGCACAACGACTCCGTGCCCCTCGACGAGATCCCCGATTCACTCGTCAAGGCCGCGCTCTCCACCGAGGATCGCCGCTTCTTCGAGCACTGGGGTATCGACGTCTGGGGCACGGCGCGCGCCCTCTTCACCAACCTGCAGGCCAACGAGGTGGTCCAGGGCGGCTCCTCGATCACGCAGCAGGTGGCCAAGAACCTGTTCCTGTCGTCCGAGCGCTCGTTCCAGCGCAAGGTCAAGGAGGCGTTCCTCGCGCTTCTGCTCGAGAGCCGCTTTTCCAAGCGCGACATCCTCAAGCTTTACTTCGACCGCGCCTACATGGGCGGCGGTGCCTTCGGCGTCGAGGCAGCCTCGCAGTACTACTTCGGCAAGTCGGTGCGCCAGATCAACCTGGCTGAATCGGCGATGCTCGCCGGTCTCTTCAAGGCGCCCACCAAGTACGCCCCGCACGTCAATCTCCCCGCTTCCCGGGCGCGCACCAACGAGGTGCTGAACAACCTCGTCGAAGCCGGCTTCTATACCGCTGGCCAGGTGCACTGGGCGCGCGTGCATCCCGCCAAGATCGTCGAGAACCGCAACCCCTCGAGCCCCGACTGGTTCCTCGATTGGGCCTTCGAGGAGGTGCAGCGCATCGCCGCCGGCAAGGGCGCCTACGTGCTGACCGCGCGCACCACCGTCGACCTCAATGTTCAGAAGACAACCGACGAGGCATTGACGAGCGCGTTGCAGAAGTACCGCGGCAACCGCGTGACGAGCGGCGCCATCGTCGTCATGGAGACCGACGGCGCGGTGCGCGGGCTGACTGGCGGACCGGACTACGGCGAGAGCCAGTTCAACCGCGCAACGCACGCCAGGCGCCAGCCGGGCTCCTCTTTCAAGATCTACGTCTACGCGACGGCGCTCGAGAACGGCTACACGCCGACGACGATGGTGCGCGACGCCTCGCGCTCGTGCGGGCGCTGGCATCCGCAAAACTATGGCGGCAGCCACGGCGGCGGCGGCCGCATGCCGCTGTGGAACGCGCTCGCCAGATCGCTGAACACCGTGGCCGCGGAGCTGTCGTTCGCCGTCGGGCGCGACAAGGTCATCGACATGACGAAGCGCGTCGGCATCAACGGCATTCGCAAGACGTGCTCGATGGCGCTCGGAGACTACGGCATCAGCCCGCTCGAGCATGCCGGCGGCGCAGCGACCTTCGCCAACGGCGGCAAGCTGGCGAAGCCCTATGCCATTCTCGACCTCGTATCCTCCAAGGGCGACCTCATCTACAGCCGCGACCGCGACGAGCCGGAAGCGCCGCAGGTGGTGCCGCGCAAGGTGGCCGAAGGCCTCAACTGGATGATGAACAAGGTCGTCACCGACGGCACCGGCGCGCCGGCACAGCTCGACTTCACCAACGTCGCCGGCAAGACGGGCACCTCTACGGGACCCAAGGACGTCTGGTTCGTCGGTTTCACCGGAAAGTACGTCGGCGCGGTGTGGCTCGGCAACGACGACAACCGTCCGATGTCGTCCGGCACCACCGGCGGCCACTTCGCCGCGCCGGTATGGCAGTCGGTCATGTCGGTCATTCATACGGACA
>Ga0164243_10004956_pt1 | contig 20530 bp, 18 predicted proteins | sample OricompcompostOP_FD_108781 | JGI IMG/M metagenome (GOLD analysis project Ga0164243, IMG submission 108781) | Organic Plus compost microbial communities from Emeryville, California, USA - Original compost - Organic plus compost (OP) | ecosystem: Engineered > Solid waste > Mixed feedstock >...
GGAAGGGGCCCTTCCAAGCGGCAGGGCGGCGGGCAAGTACGGTGCCCAGATGGGTGCCGACCATCCCCCCGCACCGCCGGCCGGCCGCAGGCTCACCATCGCCCTGGCGGCGGTGCTCGGGCCGCTGTTCGCGCTGACCGTCGTGGCGACCGTGCTGCTCTGGCCCGATCCGCTCGACCGCTCCGGCGACGCCGAGCCGGTGCCCCGACAGCACGCCACCGTGACGAAGGTCGTCACCGAGGCGTGCCCGCCCACCCCGGAGCCCGGCGGCCCCACCGAGTGCGGCACGGTCACGGTGCGGCTGGCCGGCGGGGAGACCGTGGACACGGAGCTGCCCGGCGGCCCCGGCGCACCGCGCGTCGAGGTCGGCGACGAGGTGATCGTCGTCATGCTCAGCGACCCGGAGTCGCCCGAGGTCAGCACGTACCAGATCGCCGACCACCAGCGCGGCCAGCCGCTGATCTGGCTGGTGGCCCTCTTCGCCGCCGCGATCATCGCGTTCGGGCGGCTGCGCGGCCTCGCGTCGCTCGCCGGCCTCGCCGCCAGCTTCGCGATCCTGCTGCTCTTCGTGCTGCCGGCGATCCTCGGCGGGAAGCCGCCGCTGCTGGTCGCGGTCGTCGGCTCCGCGCTGATCATGTTCGTCGTCCTCTACCTCACCCACGGCGTCACCGCCCGCACGTCCGTCGCGGTCCTCGGCACGCTGGCCAGCCTGGTGCTCACCGGCGTCGTCGGGACCCTGGCCATCGACGGCGCGCACCTGACCGGGTACGGCAGCGACGACGCGGTCACGCTCTCCCTCGTCAACGGCGCCGTGGACCTGCACGGGCTGCTGCTCGCCGGCATCATCATCGGCTCGCTCGGCGTGCTCGACGACGTCACGGTGACCCAGGCCGCCACGGTCGCCGAAGTGGCCCGGGCCAACCCGCGGCTGAGCCGGCTCCAGCTCTACCGCGCCGGCATCCGGGTGGGCCGCGCGCACATCGCGTCCACCGTCAACACGATCATCCTGGCGTACGCCGGCGCGTCCCTCCCCGTCCTCCTCCTGGTGATCGCCGGCGGCCGCGGCGTGACCGAGGTGCTGACGACGGAGTTCATGGCCCAGGAGATCGTCCGCGGCGTCGTGGGCACGCTGGGCCTGATCGCCGCGGTCCCCATCACCACGGCCCTGGCCGCGCTGGCCACCCGCGCCGCGCGGCCGACGGCCCGCCCGGCGGCACCACCCCGCCAGCGTCCCGCCACCGACCCCGACGACGTCCTCGCCGCCCTGGCCGAGAAACCACGCCTCGACCCCGGATCCGCCCCCTAGGTGGCTGGTGTCAAAACGGGTCGAACACGGTTCGTGAGCGGAAAAACACGGCTGTGAGGGGCGCCGAACGGCCGTCGCCGAAGGTCAAGTTGACCCCCCTGGCGAGGTCCGGAACTGCGTTTGACACCAGTCACCTAGGCCCTGTCTCGACCGGGCTACGGCGCGGCCCCACTTCGAGACAGGGCGTGGGCTCGGCATCGCGCCGGCCCAGGTGGACGGCGTGCTTCTTCGTGGCGGGGTTCTTCGCCGGTGCGGCGGGGGAGGAAGCGGCGAGACCGACGAGGCCCGCGCCGCGCTGGTGGCACGAATGCCGGCGTCCGCGCACGCGCGGACACGGCAGGACCTCGAGCGGCCGACCTGGGCGGCGACGCCGTGGGACGCGGGTGGCGTCCTGGTCCGACGTGCTGCTGTCGCCGGCGTCTCAGTCGCCGGAGCGGGAGGCGGCGGTCCAGCGGGAGACGACCGTCTCCTCCGGTGACGCGCCGGCCCGGGTCCACTGCCACTCCAGCCGCTCGCGGCCCGGCGGCGCGCCGGGCTCCGCGGCCGACGCCGGCGGGAGGGCGGGCACCGTGCGCGCCGGCGCGCGGTGGGTGAGGCCGCCGGGGAGCAGGACCGGGCGGCGGCGGGCGGCCAGGTCCTCGACCCAGCCGAAGAGGGCCACCGCGAGCACGACCAGCATGCCGACCGCGACGACCCGGACGCCCACCCGGTACGGCTGCAGGCCCTCGTAGCCCAGCGGCGCCGCGGCCCAGGCGACGAGCACGACCAGCGGCATGTGCCACAGATAGATGGTCAGCGCGCGGGCGTTCAGCACCGTCACCGTGCGGTCGACGAACCGGGAACGGGAGATCCAGCGGGTCCGGGACGGGAGGAAGCCGAGCGCCACCACGATCAGGCCCGCCGACCACAGCGCGTTGCCGAGCGGGATGTCGTTGAGGTCGTACCCCCGGAAACCGGGATGCGTCGCGATCCATGCCGCGCCGGTGCCGCAGAGCACCGCCGCGACCCCGACGAGGACCGGACGCGACCAGCGGCGGAGCAGGCCGTCGTGGTGGGCGAAGCCGAGCATCCAGGCGCCGAAGTAGAGGCCGAAGTCGCGCAGCACCGGCGGCCCGGAGAGCCAGCCGAGCTCGAAGACCAGCAGCAGGGCGTACGGCGCGAGGAGCACCGGCACGGGGCATCGGCGGAAGAGCCAGAGGGCCAGCGGGGAGGCGAGCACGAACCACAGGTAGTCGCGCAGATACCAGATGGTGCTCAGCATCAGCGCACCCCAGCCGTTGGCCGGCGGGTCGGCGAGCGGCGCGACCCAGAGCAGCAGCTTCCAGTCGACGGCGAGGCCGGTCAGCGCCATCGCGGGCACGAAGACGGCGCTCAGCAGCCACAGCGACGGCAGCAGGCGGCGGAGCCGTCGACCGACCGCGGACACGCCGGAGCGGTCCAGAGAGGACGCCATCAGCGAGCCGCCCAGCGCGAACATCACCGACATGGCGGGCAGAAAGGACAGGAGCGTCCAACCCGACGTGTGATAGACGACCACCCGGACGATGGCGAGAGCACGAAGGAGGTCGATATAACGGTTCCGCATCGGGGCAAGCCGTACCCTCGGGTCTTCCACGATCAAACCTCGGTCGCCGGTGACCAACGCCACATCACGAGTACGGGCGACCCAGCGGCATCGCGCAGTAGACACCGCCGAGGTGGCGCAGCGACTCCACGTCGGACGGCCGCACCTCCCCCGCGACGGCGGCGGAGTCGTCGACCGGCACGTATCCCACGACGTCGTCGGCCGCGAGCCAGCCCGTGGAGTTGGCGCTCACACCCCAGAGCACGTGGAACCCGTCCACCGGCGTCTCCAGGCAGGCCCGGACGAGCCGAGCGCCGTCGTCGGGCGACAGCCAGACGGGCACGTCGGCCGCCGACCGCGGCCGCGGCCCGAACGCCCCGATGCGCAGCGCGAACACCCGCAGCCCGAACCGGTCGGCGTAGAGGCTGCCCAGCGACTCCATCGCCGCCTTGGTCCAGCCGTAGTACGTGTCCGGCCGCCCCGCCGTCTCGGCTGGAAGCGGTGCCGCGGTCCGCGACCGGAAGCCGGCCGCGTGGATGGAGGACGCGAGGATCACCCGCGGTACGCCGGCCGCGCACGCCGCGTCGAGCACGGCCCGGGAGCCCTCCACGTTGACCCGCAGCAGGTCCGCCCACTCCGCCTCGGTCGGTATCCCGGCGAGGTGGACGATCGCGTCCACACCCTCGCAGGCGGCGGTGACGGCGTGCCGGTCGACGACGTCACCCAGGACGACCTCGACGCCGGGCCCGTCCGGCGGCGGCTCGGCGACGTCGAAGAGGCGCAGGGTGTAATCCCCGGCGAGCCGTTCGCGGAGTGCCTGCCCGACGCGACCGGCACCGCCGGTGATCAGCACCCGCCGCATGTGGCGACATACCCTCCGTCAGAAACCCAGCTTGCGTAGCTGCTTGGGGTCGCGCTGCCACTCCTTCGCGACCCGGACGTGGAGGTCGAGGTAGACCCGGCGGCCCAGCAGCGCCTCGATCTCGCGCCGGGAACGGGTGCCGATCTCCTTGAGCCGGCTCGCCCGTGCCCCGATCACGATAGCCTTCTGGCTCGGTCGCTCCACGTAGACGTCGGCGTACACCTTCGTGAGATCGCCCTCGTCGAACATCTCCTCGACGACCACCGCGATGGAGTGCGGCAGCTCGTCGCGGACGCCTTCGAGCGCGGCCTCGCGGATCAGCTCGGCGATCAGCACCTGCTCGGGCTCGTCGGTGATCATGTCGTCCGGGTACAGCCGCGGCGACTCCGGCAGCAGGCCGACCATCACGTCCACCAGCGTGTCGACCTGGTCACCGGAGACGGCGCTCACCGGCACGACGGCGGCGAAGTCGGCCAGCTCGCCGACGGCCGCGAGCTGCGCCGCCAGCCGGGCCCGGTCCACGAGGTCGGTCTTGGTGACGACGGCGAGCACGGTGGCCTTGAGGTCGGCCAGCTCGCCGGTGATGAACCGGTCGCCGCGGCCGACCGGCTCGTCGGCCGGAATGCAGAGGCCGATCACGTCGACCTCGCTCCACGTCGAGCGGACGAGGTCGTTGAGGCGTTCGCCGAGCAGGGTCCGCGGGCGGTGCAGCCCCGGTGTGTCGACGAGGACGAGCTGGGAGTCCTCGCGGTGCAGGACGCCGCGGATCACGTGCCGGGTGGTCTGCGGCTTGCTGGAGGTGATCGCGATCTTCTGCCCGACGATCGCGTTGGTCAGTGTGGACTTGCCGGCGTTGGGGCGACCGACGAAACAGGCGAAGCCGGCGCGGTAGACCTCGGTCACGCGCGCACCGTGCCGTCGGGGGCGGCGAGGAAGACCGGGGCGTCCGCGGACAGGTCGCGGACGGCGGCGTGGCCGGCGGTGTCGAGCGTGGCGCCCTCGCTGACCACGGCCGCCGCCTCGATCTTCGTCGCGCCGGCCGCGGCGGCCGACGCCACGGCGAGCTGGAGCGCGGTCAGCGACAGCGAGGGCAGGGTGACGGTCGCCGCGGCGTACGTGCGGCCGTCCTGGTCGCGCACCGCCGCACCCTCCGCCGCTCCGACCCGGGCACGGGCTCCCCGGGCGAGGGTGACCAGCTTGGCGTCCTCGGCAGCCAAGGTCTCAGACATCCGCGTGTTGCCTCTCGTCGCTGTCTTCGTCGGCGGTGGCGGCCTCGGCGGCGGTGGCCCGGCGCACCAGCACGGTGTCGATGCGGTTACGGCGGCCGACGACGCCCTCGGCGGTCATGTGCAGGCCGTCGACGGTCGCCTCGGCGCCGGGGATCGGCACCCGGCCGAGGGCCTGGGCGAGCAGGCCGCCGACCGTCTCGACCTCGTCGGTGGGGAGCTCCACGTCGAACAGCTCGCCGAGGTCCTCGACCGGCAGGCGGGCGGCGACCCGCACGGAGCCGTCCTCGAGGTGCTCGATCGGGGGCCGCTCGTCGTCGTACTCGTCGGTGATCTCGCCGACGATCTCCTCGAGGATGTCCTCGATCGTGACCAGGCCGGCCGTGCCGCCGTACTCGTCGACGACGATCACCAGGTGCGTGCGGGCCGCCTGCATCTCGGAGAGCAGGTCGTCGACCGGCTTGGACTCCGGCACGAACGTCGCGGCGCGCATGAGCTCGGCGACCGGCAGCTCGGCGGCGTCCGGCGCACCCTGGTTGCGGCGCACGAGGTCCTTGAGGTAGATCACGCCGAGCACGTCGTCGACGTTCTCGCCGATCACCGGGATGCGGGAGAAGCCGGAGCGCAGGAAGAGGGCGAGGGCCTGGCGCAGCGTCTTGGTGCTCTCGATCCACACCATCTCGGTGCGCGGCACCATCACCTCGCGGGCGATCGTGTCGCCGAGCGCGAACACCGAGTGGATCATCTGCCGCTCGCCGCTCTCCACCACGCCGCGCTGCTCGGCGAGGTCGACCAGCTCGCGCAGCTCCACCTGGGTGGCGAACGGCCCCTCGCGGAACCCGCGGCCCGGCGTCACGGCGTTGCCGATCAGGATCAGCAGCGAGGCGAGCGGGTTGAGCGCGCGGCCCAGCCAGCGGACCAACGGCGCGGTGGCACGGCCGACGGCGTACGCGTTCTGCCGGCCGATCGTGCGCGGCGCCACCCCGACGACGACGAAGCTCACCACCGTCATCGCGCTCGCCGTTATCAGCGCCGCCCGCCAGCCCGCGCCGAACGTGTCGACGGCGACCAGCGCGGCCAGCGTGGTCGCGGTCAGCTCGCAGATCAGCCGCAGCAGCAGGAGCAGGTTGATGTGCCGGACCGCGTCGGAGGCGACGATCTGCAGGGTGCGCGCGCCGCGCAGCCCCTCCCGGGCCAGCTCGCCGGCGCGGGCCGGCGAGACCGCGGCGAGCGCCGCGTCGGTCATCGCGAACAGCCCGGCCAGCACGACGAGGCCGGCGGCGATCAGCAGCAGCTGGAGATCCGGCAACCCGGGTTGGATCGCGGCGGCGTCGGCGGCCAAGGGGTTCACCGGGCCCGCGCCGCCCGCCAACTCGACAGGAGCCGCCCCTGCAGCTCGAACATCTCGCGCTCCTCCTCGGGCTCGGCGTGGTCGTAGCCGAGCAGGTGGAGCACGCCGTGGACGGTGAGCAGGTGCAGCTCGTCGGCGGCCGAGTGGCCGGCCGTCGCCGCCTGCTTGGCCGCGACCTCCGGGCAGAGCACGATGTCGCCGAGCAGCGCCGGCTCGGCGCCGCTCACCTCACCGGGGCCGTGGTCGACGCTGCCCTCGTCCATGGGGAAGGCGAGCACGTCGGTGGGGCCGTCGCCGCCCATCCACCGGTGGTTGAGCTCGGACATGTAGTCGACGTCGACCAGCAGCACCGACAGCTCGGCGAGCGGGTTGACACCCATCTCGTCCAGCGCGTGGCGGGCGACGGCGAGCACCTCGTCGGTGTCGACGGTGACACCGGACTCGTTGGCGATCTCGATGGACACGGATCCTCTTTCGGAAACCCTCTATCGACGCCGGCCGGCACGGCCGCCGGTCGCCTGCGCGGCGCCGCGACCCGGCACCGCGTGCACGCCGCCGCCGCGCTCCTGGGACTGCCGGCTCTCGCGCTCCTCGTCCCACTTGCCGTAGGCGTCGACGATCTCCCCGACCAGCCGGTGCCGCACCACGTCGCTGCTGCTCAGCGTCGCGAAGTGGATGTCGTCGATGCCGTCGAGGATCTCGCGCACCAGGCGGAGCCCGCTGGTGGAGCCGCCGGGCAGGTCGACCTGGGTGATGTCGCCCGTGACCACGACCTTGGAGCCGAAGCCGAGCCGGGTCAGGAACATCTTCATCTGCTCGGGCGTCGTGTTCTGCGCCTCGTCGAGGATGATGAACGCGTCGTTGAGCGTGCGGCCGCGCATGTAGGCCAGCGGGGCGACCTCGATCGTGCCCGCCGCCATCAGCTTCGGGATCGAGTCCGGGTCGAGCATGTCGTGCAGCGCGTCGTAGAGCGGCCGCAGGTAGGGGTCGATCTTCTCGTAGAGCGTGCCGGGCAGGAACCCGAGCCGCTCGCCCGCCTCGACCGCCGGCCGGGTGAGGATGATGCGGTTGACCTGCTTGGCCTGGAGGGCCTGGACGGCCTTGGCCATGGCCAGATAGGTCTTGCCGGTGCCGGCCGGGCCGATCCCGAAGACGATCGTGTTGGCGTCGATCGCGTCGACGTAGCGCTTCTGCCCCAGCGTCTTCGGCCGGATCGTGCGGCCACGCCGGGACAGGATGTTGAGCGTCAGGACGTCGGCGGGCCGCTCGGTGGAGCCCTGCTCCAGCATGCCGACCGTGCGCCGGACGGCGTCGGTGGTCAGCGTCTCGCCCTTCTCGATCAGCTCGATCAGCTCCGAGAAGAGACGCTCGGCCTGCGCGTTGGCGGCCGGGGCCCCGGTGATGGTGATCTCGTTGCCGCGCACGTGGATGTCGCTGGCGACCGAGCGCTCGACGAGCCTGAGAATCTCGTCTCCCGCTCCGAGAAGGTTGACCATGATCTGCGGGTCGGGAACCGTGATCTTGGTCTGCACCCGGGGCTGGCCGGGGGGTGGAGTGCCGGTCATAAGTCGGACCCGCGGGCCCTGAGCCACCTGCTCTCGATCTCGTGCGGACGTAAGGCCTCAATCGTATCGGTTCAACAGGCGCGCCACCGTGCCCATTTCCCCGCGTCACCGCTCCGGCGGCGTCACGCCGTGAACGAGTGCCCCTCGAAGGTCTGCTGGTCACGGGTGAAGCGGTAGGTCGCCCAGTGCATCCGCACCACCCGGCCATCGCCGTCGCGGGTGAGCCGGAGCAGCTCGCCGACCTCCCGCCCAGCCACGGTACGAAGAATGTCCGGGTTGTCGGGATCAGGGCGGAACACCGCCGGCGGCTTGCCCGGCGGGTCCAGCGCCGAGCGGGACCGCAGCGCGCCGTCGTGCCACGAGAAGACGTGCTCGAAGCCCTCGCTCCACCACCGGCCCAGCACCGAGCGGTACGCCTCCGGCGCGGGCTGGCCCGGCACCCACGGCGTGATCTCCGCGGGGTCGGCCTCCGCCGCGGCCGCCAGGAGCTTGTGCGGCAGCCCGACGGTCTCGATCGCGGTGCCGGACGCGCCGAGCACCGCGGCGCCGAACGCCGGCGGCCCGGGCGGGCCGGTCAGCGCGCGCGGCCGCCCGTACACCCCGGCCAGGAACCCGGGCATCGCCCCGTCGTGCCCGACGTGGGTGACCCGCTCCCCCTGCGGCACGAGGATCAGGCCGAGGCCGAAGCCCGCACCCCAGACGTCCCGGTCGGTGGTGGTCACCGGCCAGCGCATCTCCTCCAGCGTGGCCGCCGCGAGCACCGCGCCGGACGGGTCGACGGCCGCCGGGTCGGCCAGGAACGCCGCCCACTTCGCCATGTCGGCGGCGGTGCTCCAGAGCTGCGCGGCCGGCCCGACCGCCCCGAGGTCGACGGGCGGCTCCGGGAACGCGGCGTCGGAGTAGGCGTCGACGAGGTAACCGGTCGTCGCCGTTTCGGGACGGTCCACCGAGGTCGCGTCGAGCCCGAGCGGCCGGAGCACGCGGTCGGCGAGCACCTCGGCCCAGGTGCCGCCGCGCAGCCGCGCCACGGCGAGCCCGAGCAGGGCGACGCCGAGGTTCGAGTAGTGGTAGCGGCGGGCCGAGGGCAGCACGCGCTCGACCCGCTCCAGGTCGGCCACGAGCTGGCCGGCGTCCGGCGTGAGCAGGGTGTCCCAGACGTCGCCGTGCGGCTCGCGCTGGATGCCGCTGGTGTGCGAGAGCAGCCGGCGGATCGGCAGGTCGCCGTGGGCCGGCACGTCGAGGTGCCGCCCGATCGGGTCGTCGAGGTCGAGCAGCCCCTCGTCGCGCGCCTGCATCACGAGGACGGCGGTGAAGGTCTTGGTCACCGAGCCGATCCGGTACGCCGCGCCGTCCCCGGCACCGACCGACAGCGTCCACAACGGACGGTCGCTGCGGTGCACCGCGGCCGCCAGCGCCGGGACGCGGGCCTGGGCCTGCGTCTCGCGGACCAGCCGGTCGAGCTTCCTCACCGCGACACCATCGGGCCGAGCGGCGCGCCGCCGAGCAGGTGCGCGTGGACGTGGAAGACCTCCTGGCCGCCGTACTCCCCGGTGTTGAAGATGACCCGGAAGCCGTCGGCCAGCAGGCCCTCGGTCTCGGCGACGACGGCCGCGGTCTCCAGCACGGCCCCGGCGAGCGCCGGGTCCGCCTGGGCGAGCGTCGCCACGTCGACGTAGTGCTCCTTGGGCACGACGAGCACGTGGACCGGGGCCTTCGGCGCGATGTCGCGGAAGGCGAGCGTCGTGTCGGTCTCCCGGACCACGGTGGCCGGGATGTCGCCCGCGACGATGCGGCAGAACAGGCAGTCACTCACGCGGGGAATCGTAGAAGGTGCTGATCGGGCATGATGTCTCGCGTGGAGACCGCGTACCGGGCCGCGATAGAGAGCGCTCTCGCGACCCTCGACCTGGAGACCAAGATCCGCCTGCTCACCGGCCAGGACTACTGGACGCTGCCGGCGGTCCCGGAGATCGGGCTGGCGAGCCTGACCATGTCCGACGGGCCCATCGGGGTCCGCGGCGTGCGGTGGGCACCCGACGACCCGTCGGTCGCGATGCCGAGCCCGACGGCGCTGGCCGCGACCTGGGACCCGGAGCTGGCCCGCACGGTCGGCGCCGTGCTCGGCCAGGAGTGCCGCCGCCGCGGCATCCACATCCTGCTCGCGCCGACGGTCAACCTGCACCGCAGCCCGTTCGCCGGCCGCCACTTCGAGTGCTACTCCGAGGACCCGCTGCTCACCGCCGCGATCGGCGGCGGGTACGTGGCCGGCCTCCAGGAGCAGGGCGTCGGCGCGCAGGTCAAGCACTACGTCGCGAACGATTCGGAGACCGAGCGGTTCACCGTCGACGTGCGCGTCTCGCAGCGGGCCCTGCGCGAGCTCTACCTCGTGCCGTTCGAGCGGATCGTGGCCGGCGGGGTGTGGAGCCTGATGGCCGCGTACAACGGCGTCGAGGGGCACACCATGACCGAGCACGCCGACCTGCTCACCGGGCTGCTCAAGGAGGAGTGGGGCTTCGACGGCGCGGTCGTCTCCGACTGGACGGCGGCCCGCACGACCGTGCCGTCCGCGCTCGCCGGGCTCGACGTGGTCATGCCGGCCTTCGCCGCGCCGTGGGGCGACCGGCTGCTCGCGGCCGTCCGCGACGGGCAGGTGAGCGAGGAGCTGATCGACGACAAGGTACGCCGCGTCCTGCTGCTCGCCGCGCGGGTCGGCGCCTGGGACCGCGTGCCGCCGGCCGTGCCGGCGCCGGCCGCGCCGCTCGACGGCGACGCGGTGGCCCGGGAGGTCGCCGCCCGCTCGTTCGTGCTGGCCCGCAACGAGGGTGCCGTCCTCCCCCTCGACGCCGGCCGGCTGCGCCGGGTCGCGGTGCTCGGCGCGCTCGCCGAGGACGCGCGCATCCAGGGCGGCGGCTCGGCGCTGGTGCTCCCCCGCCACGTGGTCTCGCCGCTCGCCGGCCTCACGGCCGCGCTGCCGGACGCCGAGGTGGTGTACGCGGTCGGCGCCGACCCCCGCCCCACGCTCGCCCCCGCCACGGGTCTGGAGTGGACGCCGGTGACGACCACGCTGCGCGACAGCGGCGGCGCCGCCCTGTACACGGCGACGATCGACGCCGCCACCGTCCGCTGGATGGGTGAGCTGCCCGAGGGCGTCGACCCGGCGGCCGTGGCGACCGTCGAGATCGCGGCGACGTTCACACCCGCGGTGTCCGGCACCCACCTGCTGGCCGCCAACGGCTTCGGCAACCTGCTGTTCACCGTCGGCGGCGAGACGCTGCTGGACGAGCCGGTCTACCTGCCCGGCGACGACCCGGTCGGCACCGCGTTCCTCACGCCGGTGGAGCGGCGCTTCCCGGTCGAGGCGGTCGCCGGCAAGCCGGTCGAGGTTGTCCTGCGCCACCAGGTGTACCCGGGCCGGCACGGCTTCGTGACCCTCACCCTGGGCCACGGCCGCCCGGTCGCCGACGAGGAGACGCTGCTCGACGAGGCGGCGACGCTGGCCGCCGGCGCCGACGTCGCCGTCGTGGTGGTCGGCACGACCGAGGAGGTGGAGTCCGAGGGCTTCGACCGCACGACGCTGGGCCTCCCCGGCCGGCAGGACGAACTGGTGGCCCGGGTCGCGGCGGCCAACCCGCGCACCGTGGTGGTGGTCAACGCCGGCTCGCCGGTGCTGATGCCCTGGGTCGACGACGTCGCGGCGGTGCTGCTCACGTGGTTCCCGGGGCAGGAGGCCGGTGCCGCGCTCGCCGACGTGCTGCTCGGCGTGGCGGAGCCGGGCGGCCGCCTGCCCACCACGTGGCCGCGGTCCGCGGACGACGCGCTCTCCACGACGCCGGCGGACGGGGTCCTGAGGTACGACGAGGACGAGCTGATCGGCTACCGGCGGGGTGACCTCACGCCGCTGTTCCCGTTCGGCCACGGCCTCGGGTACACGACCTGGGCCTACGAGTCCCTCACGGTGGAGGACGGCGCCGCGGTGGTGACCGTCCGCAACACCGGCGCGCGGCCTGGCCGCGAGGTGGTCCAGGTGTACGTGGGCCCGGCCGGCCCCGACACCGGCGGCCCGGTCCGCCCGGCGCGGTGGCTGGCCGGTTTCGCCGGCGCGGAGGCGGCCCCGGGCGAGGCGGTCACCGTCCGCGTGCCGCTGCCGGAGCGCACGTTCCAGGTCTGGACCGACGGCGGCTGGCGCACCGTCCCCGGCACGTACCGGATCGAGGCTTCATCCACAGTCCTGGATCCACAGCGCACGGCGACGGTCGATGTGTGACTGATCGCCGATCTTGCGAGGGTCGACAAATGGCGCACGTTTGCTTCTTCGCACGAACGGGGAATTCGGACTTGCCGAACACCGGGTGATGTGGTCTCGTATATGGGACGGCCGGCGCCTTCCCCCGTGGGTGCCGGCCGTCACTCATGTCGATACCGCTATGCGACGCACCGGCGTCACCAGCGGCCCAGGCGGGTGTTCAGCACCGCGAGGGCGGCGACGCCGGCGGTCGACGTCCGCAGCACCGCCCGGCCGAGCCGGACCGCCGTCGCACCGGCGGCCGTGAACGCCGCCAGCTCCTCGGGGGCGATGCCGCCCTCCGGGCCCACCACCAGGACGACCTCTCCGCGCTCCGGCAGGTCCACCGTGGACAGCGGCGCCGTCGCCTCCTCGTGGAGCACCAGCGCCGCTGCGGCGCCGGAGAGCCGGGCCGCCACCGTCGCGGTGGAGACGTCCGGGTCGCCGCCGACCACCGGGCACCACGCGCGGCGGGCCTGCTTGGTGGCCTCCCGGGCGGTGGCCACCCACCTGTCCCGTGCCCGGCCGCCGCGCTCGGCGCGCCAGCGGGCCACCGAGCGGGCCGCCGCCCAGGGCACGATCTCGTCGACGCCGGCCTCGGTCATGGCCTGCACGGCCAGCTCGCCCCGGTCGCCCTTGGCGATGCCCTGCACGACGACGAGCCGCGGGTCGGGCGGTGGCTCGTACGCCCGCGAACCGACCCGCAGCGTCAGCGTGCCCTTGCCGGCGGCCTCGACCACGGCGGCCGCCGTGCCGCCCCGCCCGTCGGCGAGGACCAGCTCCTCGCCGGCACCCAGCCGCTGCACCGTCGCCGCGTGCCGCCCCTCCGGCCCGTCGAGGACGAACGTCTCACCGGCCGGCAGCTCGTCGACCAGGAACAGCGGTCGGCTCAATGGCCGTTGAACGCGTCGCGCATCCGGGAGAAGAAGCCGCCCTGCTTGGTGAGCTCGGCGACCTCCTCGCCACGCAGTCGGGAGAACTCCCGGAGCACCCGCTCCTGCTCGGGGTTGAGCTTCGTCGGCGTCCGCACGTCGAGGTGGACGTAGAGGTCACCGCGGCCCGCGCCGCGCAGATGCGGGACGCCCCGGCCGCGCAGCCGGAGCGTCGAGTTGGGCTGCGTGCCCGGCTTGACGTCGACCGTCTCCTCGCTGTCCAGCGTCTTGATCGTCAGCCGGGTGCCGAGCGCCGCCGCCGTCATCGGCACCGTCACCCGGCAGTGGAGGTCGTCACCCTTGCGGGAGTAGACGTCGTGCGGCCGCTCGTGGATCTCGACGTAGAGGTCGCCGGCCGTGCCGCCGCCGGGGCCTACCTCGCCCTGCTGGGCCAGGCGGATGCGCATGCCGTCCTCGACACCGGCCGGGATCTTGACGGTCAGCGAGCGGCGGGTGCGGACCCGGCCGTCGCCGGCGCAGGTCGGGCACGCGTGCGGGATCACGGTGCCGTAGCCCTGGCAGACCGCGCAGGGGCGGGAGGAGACGACCTGGCCGAGGAACGTGCGCTGCACGGACTGGACCTCGCCCCGGCCGCCGCAGGTCTCGCAGGTGGCGAGGTGCGTGCCGGGTGCGGTGCCGGCGCCGGCGCAGGTGGTGCAGAGGACCGCGGTGTCGACGGTGATCGGGGCCTCGACGCCGAACGCCGTCTCCAGGAGGTCCAACTCCAGCCGCAGGATCGCGTCGGCACCCGGGCGGGTCCGGGGGCGGGGCCCGCGGGCACCGGCACCGGCGGCGCCGAAAAAGGCGTCCATGATGTCCTGGAAACCCACGAACGGGCCGCCCGCGGGGCCGCCCGGCCCAGCGCCGCCGCCCGGCGCGAGCGGGTCGCCGCCGAGGTCGACGATCTGGCGCTTCTTGTCGTCGGAGAGGACCTCGTACGCCGCGTTGATCTCCTTGAACTTCTCGGCCGCCTCGGCTTCGGGGTTGACGTCGGGATGGTACTTGCGCGCGAGCTTCCGGTACGCCCGCTTGATCTCGTCGTCGCTGGCGTCGCGGCTGACGCCCAGAATCCCGTAGTAATCCCTGGCCACTGTGTTCGCAGTCCTCATGTCTTCTCGCTGTGCAGGCCGTGGGTCAGTTCTGCGCCAGCATCTCGCCTACGTAGCGTGCCACGGCACGCACGGTGGCGATGGTGCCGGGGTAGTCCATCCGGGTGGGGCCGAGCACACCCAGACCGCCGACGACGGTCGAGCCCGGACCGTAGCCGGTGCTCACGATCGAGGTCGACCTCAGGTTGTCGAACTCGTTCTCGTCGCCGATGCGCACCCGGGTGATGGGCTCCACCTCGCCGATGAGCTTGAGGAGGATCACCTCTTCTTCGAGGGCCTCCAGGATCGGCCGCAGCGAGCCCTGGAAGTCGAGCAGGCCGCCGCGGGCGAGGTTCGCCGTGCCGGCGAGCGCCACCCGCTCCTCGTGACGCTCGACGAGGGTCTCGAGCAGCACCGTCGACAGCGCCGCCATCGCCGGCCGCAGCTCCATCGACGACTCGTCGACCAGGGCCTGGACCAGCGGCGGCGTGTCGGACAGCCGGCTGCCGACCAGCTTCTCGTTGGCCAGGCGGCGCATCGTGCCGACCGTCGTGTCGTCGATCGGACCCGGCATCTCGACCAGACGCTGCTCGACCCGCCCGGTGTCGGCGATCATCACGACCATCAGCCGGGTGGTCGAGATCGGCACCAGCTCGAGGTGGCGGACCGAGGAACGGGCCAGGCTCGGATACTGCACGACCGCCACCTGGCGGGTGAGCTGGGCCAGCAGCCGCACAGTGCGGTGGACCACGTCGTCGAGGTCGACGGCGCCGACCAGGAACCGCTCGATCGCCCGCCGCTCGGCCGGGCTCAGCGGCTTGACCCGCGACAGCCGGTCGACGAAGAGCCGGTAACCGCGGTCGGTGGGCACCCGCCCGGCGCTGGTGTGCGGCTGGCGGATGTAGCCCTCCTCCTCCAGCACCGCCATGTCGTTGCGGACGGTCGCCGGCGAGACGCCGAGCTGGTGGCGCTCGACCAGCGCCTTGCTGCCGACAGGCTCCTGGGTGGCGACGTAGTCCTCGACGATCGCGCGAAGGACGTCGAGTTTGCGGTCATCGAGACCCATCTCCCACCCCTCCTGTCGTCCTGGCAATCGTCGTCTTGGCACTCGACTCTAGCGAGTGCCAGTCTACGACGCACCGGGCGACGTAGCGATGATCGCTGCTGCGCTGTACCAGCTCGCAAGTCACCTGTCCAGAAGAAGTCAGACCCCGCATCTGGCGCCGTTTGATCGATACCCCTACGGTGGCGGGCATGACTGAGCCACCTCGCCCGCCCGGAGAGGGTTATCCCGACCCCTCCGCCAACCCGCCGCCGAGCTCGGGTGGCGGGGCATATCCTCCGCCCGGCTCCGGCGGGGGTGCCTACGCGCCGCCGCCGACGTCGGGTGGCGGCGCCTACCCGCCCGCCGGGGGCTACCCACCGGCCGGCGGCGGCTACCCACCCGCCGGGGGCTACCCACCGGCCGGTGGCGGCTACCCGCCCGCCGGCGGCGGCTACTACGGCGCTCCCGGCGGAGCACCCGCCGGCTACGCCAACAGCGAGGAGAAGACGTGGGCCCTCGTCGCCCACTTCGGTGGCGCGCTCGGCGCGTTCATCAGCCTCGGTTCGCTCGGCTTCGTCGGGCCGCTGGTCGCCTACCTGGCCAAGGGCCAGCAGTCGCCGACCGTCCGGGCACACGCCGTGGCCGCGCTGAACTTCCAGATCCTCTGGTCGATCATCGCCTTCGTGCTGCTCTTCGTGAGCTGGTGCCTGCTCTTCATCCCGAGCCTGATCGTCTTCGCGATCCAGATCATCTTCGCGATCATCGCCGGCGTGAAGGCCAACGAGGGTCAGGTCTACAAGTACCCGATGAGCATCAACATGATCAAGTAGCCTCTCCCGGCCACTCGACGGCCGCGGTTCCCGGGCAAAGCCCCGCGGGTCCGCGGCCGTTCGTCGTCAGGGCAGCAGGTCGCGGACCACCGCGTCGGCCAGCAGCCGGCCGCGCAGCGTCAGCACCGCGTTCCCGTCCCGGACCGCCAGCAGCCCGTCGCCCCGCGCGCGCTCGGCCGCCGCCCGCCCGGCCGCGTCCAGCACGTCGAGCGGCAGCCCCTCGGCCAGCCGGAGCCGCAGCATCACGTCCTCGGTGTGCCGGTCGCCGGCGGTCAGCACCTCCCTGCCGGCCCCCGGCGAACGCCCCTCGCCCAGCCGCCGCGCGTACTCGCCGGGGTGCTTGACGTTCCACCACCGCACGCCGCCGACGTGGCTGTGCGCGCCGGGGCCGAGGCCCCACCAGTCGCCGCCGCGCCAGTAGAGCAGGTTGTGCCGGCACCGCCCGGCCGGCGTCGTGGCCCAGTTGGAGACCTCGTACCAGTGGAAGCCCGCGGCCGTCAGCGCCTCCTCCGCGGCCAGGTAGCGGTCGGCGGCGACGTCGTCGGACGGCTGGGGCAGCTCGCCCCGGCGGATCTTCGCGGCGAGCCGGGTGCCGTCCTCGACGATCAGGGCGTACGCGCTGACGTGGTCGACGCCGGCGCCGATCGCCGCGGCCAGCGACCCGGCGAAGTCCTCGGCCGACTCCCCCGGCGTCCCGTAGATCAGGTCGAGGTTGACGTGGTCGAAGCCGGCCGCGCGGGCCTCGGCCGCCGCCTGCGGTGCCCGGCCCGCGGTGTGCCGCCGTTCCAGCGTCCGGAGTACGCCCGGCGCGGCGGACTGCATGCCCAGCGAGATCCGCGTGTAGCCGGCGGCGCGCAGGGCCCGCAGGCTCGCCGGCGTCACGGACTCGGGGTTGGCCTCGGTCGTCACCTCGGCGCCGGACGCGAGTCCCCAGGTCTTGTCGATGCCGGCCAGGATCCGGCCCAGCTCGCCGTCCGGCAGCAGGGTCGGCGTGCCGCCGCCGACGAAGACCGTGTCCACACCGCCCGGCGGCCGGTCGCCGAGGACACGGGCGGCCAGTTCGAGCTCGGCGAGGACGGTGTCGGCGTACCCCTCGGTGCGCCAGCCCGGCAGGTCGCCCGGCGCGTACGTGTTGAAGTCGCAGTAGCCGCACCGGCTGGCGCAGAAGGGCACGTGCACGTAGACGCCGAAGCCCCGCGCGCCGACCGCGCGCAGCGCCGTCTCGGGCAACGCGCCGTCCGCCGGGACCGGCTCGCCGTCAGGAAGGGGACCGGGCATGCGACTAGTGTGCGCGCATGGGAACCGATGATCCTCTGGTACGGGTGGAGAACGAGCGCGGCGTGGCCACGCTCACCCTCGACAGCCCGCACAACCGCAACGCGCTGTCGACGCCGCTGATGACCCAGCTGCTGGCGGCGCTGGACGCGGCCGTGGCCGACCCGGAGGTGCGGACGGTCGTGCTCTCCCACACCGGGCCGGTGTTCTGCTCCGGGGCCGACCTCAAGGAGACCGCCGCCGCGTACGCCTCCGGCAAGGTGCCGGCCGGGATGCTCGGCGACGTGCTCGCGGCCGTGGTGGAGTGCCCGAAGCCGGTGGTCGCCCGCGTCGGCGGCCCGGCACGGGCCGGCGGCCTCGGTCTCGTCGCCGCCGCCGACATCGCGGTCTGCTCGCGGGAGGCGACGTTCGCGTTCAGCGAGGTGCGGATCGGCGTGATCCCCGCGGTGATCTCCTCGACGGTGCTGCGCCGGCTGGCCCCTCGGGCCGCGCAGGAGCTGTACCTGACCGGCGAGCTGTTCGACGGCACCCGGGCGGCCCAGATCGGGCTCGTCACCGCGACCGTGGGGGCCGAGCAGCTCGACGCGACCGTCCGGGCGTACTGCGCGTCGCTGGTGCGTGGCGCGCCGGCCGCCCTCGCCGGCACCAAGTCGCTGCTGGCCCGGCCACCGCGGGCGACCGTCCGCGAGGACGCCGCCGACCTGCGTGAGATCTCGGTCGGCTACTTCCTGTCCGACGAGGGCCGCGAGGGCGTCGCCGCCTTCCGCGAAAAGCGCGACCCCACCTGGGTTCCCTGAAGGAAGGGCCCCTTCCTAACGTTTTTTGCATAGGAGGGGGCCCTTCCTAACGCACGGTGGCGGTGCGCGCGTCGTACGCTGTGCGACGGGCTCGCGGCGGCGGAGGTAGGGGTGCGTAGTCGGGGTGTCGTTGTCGGCATCGTGGCGCTCTTCCTCGTCGCGGCGTTCGGTGTCTACCTCGGCTCCCGCGACCTCAAGGCGCCTGACATCACGCTGCCGTCGCCGAGCCGCGACTGCACCGTCCGCGCCGGCGACGCGCCGGCGGTCACGCTGGACGCCGCCCAGATGGCCAACGCCGCCACGATCACCGCGGTCGGCGTGCGCCGGAGGATGCCGGAGCGGGGCGTCGTCGTGGCGCTGGCGACGGCCCTGCAGGAGTCGAAGCTGGAGAACCTGCCCGGCGGCGACCGCGACTCGCTGGGCCTGTTCCAGCAGCGGCCGAGCCAGGGCTGGGGCACGCCGGAGCAGATCCGCGACCCGCGGTACGCGGCCGGGAAGTTCTACGCCGGCCTGGCGAAGGTGCGCGGCTGGCAGGACATGCGGGTCACCGACGCGGCGCAGGCGGTGCAGCGGTCGGCGTTCCCGGAGGCGTACGAGAAGTGGGCCGACGAGGCGGCGGTGCTGGCCGCGGCGCTGCTGGGCCGGGCGACCGGCGCGGTCGCCTGCACGGTGCCGGGCGAGCCGGCGCTGCGCGGCGGGCCGGCGCTGACCGCGCTCGGCGAGATCCTGGAGCTCGACTGGGGCAAGGTCGAGACGGTCTCCCCGGGCGACGTGACCGGGCTGGCCGTGGCCGCCGCCGACACCACGTCGGGCTGGCGGTACGCGCACTGGCTCGTCTCGCACGCCACCGACCACGGGGTCAAGCGGGTGGCCTTCGCGGGGCTGGAGTGGTCGGCGGACGGCGGGCGGTGGTCGAAGGCCGCGTCGTCCAGCGCGCACGTCGTCGCCGAGGTGTTCGCCGCCGCCTGACCCGTGCCCGCTGGAGGCGTGTCGGCGGAACTGAGGTCTATCTCACTTTTCGCGCGATCTTGCGGGTGTTTTGTGCCCGTTTCGCCGGACACCGGATCGCCGGTTGTAGTGGCTCCCTTCCATGTCGTGCCGATTGGCCGATCGCCGTCGATCTTCGGCCGATCGGTGACTTTCGGGCACGACAAACGGTTCTAGCATCGCCGGGGTGCGCGAATCCGCCTCGGATTCGCGCCGTTGACCGCGGGCCTTCCCGGGCCCACCCACCGGCCGAGTGACGGCCTCTGCGACGTCACGGGGAGGAAATCACGGTGTTCGACTACGGAGGCCGCACGGGCTACGAGCCGATCAGCGACGTCGACCGCAAGGAGTTCCACGAGCAGGGCTTCCTCCTGCTGCGCAACGTCCTCACCGAGGACCACCGGGCGGCGCTGGAGGCGGCGGTCGACCGGGTGTACGCCGAGGAGAAGGCCAAGGGCAACACGACCAAGGACGGCACGCTGCACCTGCTCGGCTTCCTGGAGCGCGACGAGCTCTTCGGCGACCTCCTGACCCACCCGATCGCCTTCCCGTACATGTGGGGGCTGGCCGGCTGGAACATCTACACCCACCACAACCACCTCGACGTCACCCCGCCGGCGCTCGAGCCGGAGAAGCCGTACTGGGGCTGGCACCAGGACGGGTACCGGCAGAACTCCGACCCGGAGACGATGGACCCGAACGTGCCGCGGCCGATGTTCTCGCTGAAGGTGGCGTACGTCCTCTCGGACCTCTCCGAGACGGGCCGCGGCGCGACCAAGGTCATCCCCGGCAGCCACCTGTGGAACTCGCTGCCGCGGCCGGACGACCTGACCGTGCAGAACCCGGACCCCGAGGGCACGGTGGAGATCACCGCGAACCCGGGCGACGCGTTCATCTTCGACCGCCGCCAGTGGCACTCGCGCTCGACGAACCTGTCGACGATCACCCGCAAGATGCTGTTCATCGGGTACACGTACCGGTGGATCCGCCCCCTCGACGAGCTGCACATCGACAAGGACGGCGAGTGGTGGGCGAACCGCACGCCGGTGCAGCGCCAGCTGTGCGGCGAGGGCACGCACACGGCGAACTACTGGGGCATCAACTGGGACGGCTACATCGACGACGAGATCCCGCTGCGCAAGGAGCTGAAGACGCGGGGTCTGCTGGACCGCAGCATCCCCTGGCTGCGCTGAGGCGTCGCCTTCGACGGCGCGGGCCGCGCGGCCCGCGCCGTCGTCACGCGCGGACCCGGCGGCGGGCCTTGTCGAGGAGGGGCTGCGGCAGCTGGCTGGCGGCGAGCAGGCGGGGCAGCAGCTCCGGCTCGCCGTTGAAGGCACGGAAGGTGACGCCGAGCGTCACGTCGTGGTCGGGCCGGTGCACGATCTCGACCGGGTCGTCGGCGCCGATCTCGCCCGGGACC
>Ga0164243_10004958_pt1 | contig 20527 bp, 20 predicted proteins | sample OricompcompostOP_FD_108781 | JGI IMG/M metagenome (GOLD analysis project Ga0164243, IMG submission 108781) | Organic Plus compost microbial communities from Emeryville, California, USA - Original compost - Organic plus compost (OP) | ecosystem: Engineered > Solid waste > Mixed feedstock >...
CGGCGCGGGCCGCCCTGCCCGGCCACCAGTCGGGAGGCGTCTCCGGGCCGGTCCCCCGCGGAGCACGTTGCCTTGGCGGGCTCCTGGGGCGTGAACCGCCGCCCCTGGGGTGCCGAATCTGTCAACGGCCGAGCCGGGCCGGGGCGCCGCAAGGGTGCGGGCACCATGCAGCGCGGGCCGCGCTGCCCGGCCACCGGTCGGGAGAGCACCTGCGGTCCGGAGCGCCACGCGCCGCCCCGGCGGAGGACCAGGACTGGCCGCCGTGTGCGGGCGCCGGCTGCGCGTGCCCTAGCGGCCGCTGCGGGTCCAGTTCACCGCGTCCCCGAAGGGGCCCAGCAGTGGGGGCCCCGCGGTCATCCCCGAGATGCCCTGCCCGGTGGCCAGGGTGTCGGCCAGTTGGAACAGCGGGATCGCCGTGTGCATGGCCCACAGCTGGGGCTCCAGCTCGGCCAGTGCGTCCGCCATCGGCTTCGTTCCGGTGAGCGCCTCGTCGATCGTCTGCTGCAGGGTCTCGTCGCACACGGCCGCCGGGTTGGCCGGGATCACGCCCACGTTCGCCGACGGTGTCGACTGCCCGGGCCTGCACCCGAAGCGCGACGCGAGCACCGTCGCCGGGTCGCCGCCGACCGGCAGCGGCACCACCGCGATGTCGACGCCCACCGCGCCCGCATTGCCCGTCGCCCCCTGGCCGCTCTGGCTGACCGGCAGCGCCAGCAGGTTCGCGAACAGGTCACGCGGCTGCGGGTGCTGCGTGTTGACCTGGATACCCGCGGCCACGAGCTGATCACTCAGTTCCTGCACCATGCCCGCGTACGGCTCCTGCTGCCCGGGCGACGCGATCACCAGCGTCAGCGCTTTGCCGTCCTTGCGCCAGATCCCGGCTTCCTTGACGTACCCGGCGTCGGTGAGCAGCGCCTCCGCCCGCACCGGATCGGGTGTCCCATAACCCGCGGGAATCGTCGGGGCATAGCCGGGTTCGGACGGGGCCAGCACCTGCGCCTCGGCCCGCAGTTGCGCCGACGGGCCACCGTCGGCGCCCTCGTCGATCAGTTTGTTGCGGTCCACCAGCGCCGCGACGGCCTCCCGGACCTCGTCGTCGACCAGCGCACCGTTCGCGGGCCGCAGCAGCACCTCGGCCATCCGCGGGCTGGCGACCGTCTGCAGCTGCACCGACGGCCCCAGCGCCTGCAACTGGGCCAGGCTCGCGCCGTCCGCGCGGGACAGCACGAACTGGTCGTTGCCGCTGCGCAACGCACCGGCCAGGCCCGTGGCGTCGGACCGCCGCAGCACCAGCTGGTCGACGGCCGCGGGCTTGTCCCAGTACCGCTCGTTGCGTTCCAGGATGATCTCGCCGCGCGCGTTGTCCCGCGTCTTGATCGAGAACGGGCCGCCGTAGGCGGGGAAGCTGTCCTGCAGTGCGCCTTGCCAGCCGCCCGGGGCGTCCTTGAGCAGGTGCTGCGGCAACAGGTTCGAAAACAGCGACTGCCACCCCGGGTACGGCTCGCTGAACGTGACCTGCACGCCCTTGCCGCCTCCGCTGGGCTGGATCGAGCTGATCAGCCGGTAGCCCGCCGGCTGCACCACGCCCGGCTGGTCGCGCATCGCCTCCGCGAGGTAGACGAAGTCCTCCACCGCGATCGGCGCGCCGTCGGACCACGACGCGTCCTGCCGGATCTGGTACGTGACCGTGAACGGGTCGGTCGAGGTGACCTCCGCCGACCGCATCAACGTGGTGTCCAGCTGCGGCGCACCCTGTTCGTCCGGCCGGAACACCGACGGCAGCAGCAGCTGCGACAGCGCGGTGGTGATCGTGGACTGGTCGGCGAGGTTGTGCGGGTTGTAACCGCCCGAGATGTCGTCGACGCCGATGACGATCTGCGACGCCGTGGTGGCCGGGGAGGTCGTCGACTGGGCCACCGGCGAGGTGACCACCGGGGGCGGCGGGGTGTTGGTGCAGGCCAGCGTGGTCAGCAACACCACGATCAGTGCCGCCGCCAGACCGCTCTTCCGCACGCTGCCTCCCCTGATGAGCCCATGATGGTGTCACAAGGCTGTCGCCGCGGCACCGAGACTGCCAGACGCGTGAGACCCGGCTCTCACCGGATCCGGTACCGCCAAAGGGTTGACGTCGCGGAGCGTGTCGAGGTTCCACCAGGCGGAGCGGGGGCGTCCACGGACGCCCCCGGATCACCTCCGGTCAGCCGCGCGCCTTGGCGCGTGACCGCTCCTTCGCCCGCTGCGTGAGCTCCAGCGTCACCTTGCGCACGCGCACCGCGTTGGGCGCCACCTCGACGCACTCGTCCACGGCGCAGAACTCCAGCGCCTCCTCCAGGCCCAGCTTGCGCGGGCGCGCGAGGCGCTCCAGCTCGTCACCGGTGGAGGAGCGCATGTTGGTGAGCTTCTTCTCCTTGGTGATGTTGATGTCGAGGTCCTCGGCACGCGGGTTCTCACCCACGACCATGCCCTCGTACACCTCGGCGCCGGGCTCGACGAAGAACGTGCCACGGTCGGCCAGCTGGATCATCGCGTAGGAGGTGACCGGGCCGGACCGGTCGGCGACCAGCGAACCGCTGTGCCGGGTGCGGATCTCGCCCGCCCACGGGTGGTAGCCCTCGAACACGTGGTTCGCGATGCCGGTGCCGCGGGTCTCGGTGAGGAAGTCGGTGCGGAAGCCGATCAGGCCGCGCGCCGGGAGCACGTAATCCATCTTGATGCGGCCGGTGCCGTGCCCGGCCATGTCCTCCATGCGGCCCTTGCGCGCCGCGAGCAGCTGCGTGACCGCGCCGAGGTGCTCCTCGGGGATGTCCAACGTGAGCCGCTCGAACGGCTCGTGCAGCTTGCCGTCGATGGTGCGGGTGACCACCTGCGGCTTGCCGACGGTCAGCTCGAAGCCCTCACGGCGCATCTGCTCCACCAGGATGGCCAGCGCCAGCTCACCGCGGCCCTGGACCTCCCAGGTGTCCGGGCGCTCGGTGGGCAGCACGCGGATCGACACGTTGCCGATCAGCTCCTGGTCCAGCCGGGCCTTCACCAGGCGCGCGGTGACCTTGTCGCCACCGTTGCGGCCCGCCATCGGCGAGGTGTTGACACCGATGGTCATCGAGATGGCCGGCTCGTCGACCGTGATGCGCGGCAGTGCCACCGGGTTCTCCACGTCGGCGAGCGTGTCGCCGATGGTGATGTCCGGGATGCCGGCGATGGCGACCAGGTCGCCCGCGGACGCCTCCTGCGCGGGGACGCGTTCGAGGGCCTCGGTGACCAGCAGCTCGGAGATCCGCACGTTCTGCACCGAACCGTCCTCGCGCAGCCACGCGACGGTCTGGCCCTTGCGCAGCTTGCCCGCGTGGATGCGGATCAGCGCGATGCGGCCGAGGAAGTTGGACGCGTCGAGGTTGGTGACCAGGGCCTGCAGCGGGCTGTCCGGGTCGGCCTTCGGCGCGGGCACGTGGTTGAGCAGCACGTCGAACAGCGGATCGAGGTTGTCGCTGTCCGGCAGCGCCCCGTCGGACGGCTGCTCCAGGCTCGCCTTGCCCGCGCGGGCGGAGGCGTAGATGACCGGGAGGTCGAGCACCGCGTCGAGGTCGGCGTCCTCGATGTCACCCGCCAGGTCGAGCAGCAGGTCGTGGGTCTCCTCGACGACCTCGGCGATGCGCGCGTCCGGGCGGTCGACCTTGTTGACCACCAGCACGACCGGCAGGCCGGCCTCGAGGGTCTTGCGCAGCACGAAACGGGTCTGCGGAAGCGGGCCCTCGCTGGCGTCGACCAGCAGGAGCACGCCGTCGACCATCGACAGACCGCGCTCGACCTCGCCGCCGAAGTCGGCGTGGCCGGGGGTGTCGATCACGTTGATGGTGACCGGGCCGTCCGGGGTCTGCCTGCGGATCGCCGTGTTCTTGGCGAGGATCGTGATGCCCTTCTCACGTTCCAGCTCGCCCGAGTCCATGACCCGGTCGACGACCTCGGCACGTTCACCGAAGGCACCGGACTGCCGCAACATGGCGTCGACCAGGGTCGTCTTACCGTGGTCGACGTGCGCGACGATGGCGACGTTGCGCAGGTCGGTGCGGACCTTCTCGGCGGTAGCTGTGGGCACGCGAGGGCTCCTGAACATTTCGAAGGGATGAATCGCGGGCCCGCTGTGGCATACGCGATCTACCTCAGGATACTCGCTGCTGCATTGTGACCAGTGCCACGGTCGCCCAGCGCTTAGGTTCACCTAACCTAAGTGGCACCCCCGACGAGCGTGGAGTGCGTGTGGGCAAGAAGGACCCGGACCCCCGCGAGAAGGTCCGCAAGCTCATGAAGGCGGGCAAGGTCAAGAAGAAGTGCTGCAAGTCGAAGCCGCGTTGCACGAAGTGCCCCGTGGCCGCCCTGCAGCGCGCGAAGGCCGACCTGAAGAAGGCGGCCTAGGTCGCACGAGGCGAGCGCGCCGGCGACGAAGGCATCCGGCTCACGTGGCCGGGCGCCCCCGCCGATCCCCTGCCCGCCGACGATCAGCTGCCCGCCGACGATCTGCACGACGCCGGGGACCTAGACGGCGAGCGCCTCGTTCACCAGGCGCAGTTCCGGCGCCGTGCGGGTGGCGCTGAATTCGATGATCCGGAAACGCCCGAGATGCCGGTCGATGATCGGATTCCCGGCGAGGATCGCTTCCAGTTTCACCTGCGGCATCGGGCGCGTGACGATCACGCACCCGGAATGCGGCGTGAGCCGCCCGGCCGCGAGGAACTCACCGGCCCGGAAGTGCCGATCCAGCCATTGCGCGTGGTCAGCCAGGTAGTAGTCGACTTCTTCCACCGGGGCCGCGTACTCGATCATCACGATGAACATGCGTCCACGGTAGACCCGAAAATAACCCCGGGAAACGGCCCATGAGCATTTTCCGATAACTTGTGATGCAGCAGACCGGAATTCTCAAGATTCTCTTTTCCGAAGGTAATGCAAATATTGCTTTACCGGCCGGTGCTACGATGACCGCATGCGCACGATCGTGACGTTCTGGTGGCCGCCCGCAGGCGGCCCATCCGGCGTGCGCTGACACCAGCGAACCGACCAAGGCCGCCCGCGCAGGCGGCCTTCGTCGTGTCCGGGGGTCGTGGCGGGGCGGCCACCGACCTCGAGGAACAACGATGCGACTCTCCGGGATCACCCCGTCCGGCCACCCGCAGCTCGGCAACCACCTCGGTGCCGTCCGGCGCTGGGCGGCCGAGGGCGGGCCCGACGACCGGTACTTCGTCTCCGACCTGCACGGCATGACCACCCCGCACAACCCGGCCGGCCTCCGCGCCCGCACCAGCGAAACCCTCGCCGTGCTGGTGGCCTCCGGCATCCCGGCCGAGCGCGTGTTCGTGCAGTCCGACCTCGCCCGCGAACTGGGCGCGCTCACCTGGATCCTCGAGTGCACGTGCAGCTACGGCGAAGCAGCGCGGATGATCCAGTTCAAGGAGAAGGGCAGCGGGCAACCCGGCGCGCGCCTGAGCCTGCTGACCTACCCGGTGCTGATGGCCGCCGACATCCTCCTGCAGGGTGCCGACGAGGTTCCGGTCGGCGAGGACCAGAACCAGCACGTCGAGCTCGCCCGCGCGCTGGCGCGGCGGTTCAACCACACCTACGGCGAGGTGTTCGCGGTGCCGCGCCCGGTGCTGCCACCCACCGGCGCGCGCGTGCGCGACCTGTCCGATCCCACGCGGAAGATGTCGAAGTCGGCGCGGGACTCGGCGGGGGTGGTGTTCGTGCTCGACGAGCCCGACCTGATCCGGCGCAAGGTCCGGCGCGCGGTGACCGACGGGTACGCCGGGGTCGCGTACGACCCCGGCGAACGCCCCGGGGTGGCGAACCTGCTGGAGATCCTCGCAGCCTGCCGCGGCGCCGACCCCGCCGATCTTGCGGCCGGGTTCTCCGCATACGGCGCGCTGAAGGAAGCGGTGGCCGAGGCGGTGATCGAGGAGCTGCGGCCGATCCGGGAACGCACCGTCGAGCTGCTGGATGATCCCGGCGAGCTGGCCCGGGTCCGCAAGGCGGGCGCGGTGCGCGCCGCGGAGCGCGGCGAGCACCGCCTGAGCTCGGCGATGCGCTTGGTCGGCGCGGGGTGAGCGCTCAGCTCCCGCGCAACAGCGAACGCAACGCGGGCAGCAACGTGACGTCGGCGGGCAGCCACTCGACGCGGTCGAGACCCGCCTCGTCCAGCCAGCGCAACGCCGTGTGGTCCAGCGCCGACGGGCGGGCGCGCTCGTCGGCCAGCGCGGCGGCGTACACCCGCAGCACGAGCCCGCGCCGCAGCGGCACGTCCCGACCCACCCGCTCACCGACGACGACGTCGACGCCGAGCTCCTCGCGACACTCCCGCCGCAGGGCGTCCACTTCGGACTCACCGGGTTCGACGCGGCCGCCGGGCAGCTCCCACATCCCGGCGACCTCGCGTGGATAAGCGCGCTGCTGCGCGAGCAGGGTCCCGCCCCGCACGATGGCCGCGCCCACGATCACGTTCACAACGCGGAGACATTACCGGCAGCGCGCCACACCACCTGGAAACGGGCGCCGCCATCGGGGGATTCGCCCACCGAGACCCGGCCGCCGCGCCGCCGCACCGCCTCGGCCACCATCGCCAGCCCGAGTCCGGTGCCCCCGGACGAGCGGGACCGGTCGTCACCGACGCGGTAGAACCGGTCGAACACGCGGTCCCGGTGTTCGGACGGCACACCGGGACCGTCGTCGTCCACCACGAGCCGCACCCGCGACCGACCGGGCAGCACCGACACCACGATCTGCGACGAGGCGTACCGGCACGCGTTGCGCAACAGGTTGTTCAGCACCAGCTCCACCTCGGAGTGCGCCGCGTGCGCCCACGCCTGGCCCGCCACCCCGGTGACCCGCACCGGCGGCGATCCCGGCGGCAGCCGGTCGGCCGCGGCACGCGCCTCGGTGAGCAGCTCCACCGCCTCGGCGGGCGGGAGTTCTCCGGCGTCGGAGCGGGCCAGCGCGAGCAGACCGTCCAGCAGCGCCGACAACCGCTCGGCCTCGGCGAGCACGTCGGCGAGCGTCTCCTGCGCCAGCTCCGGGTCCGGGTTGGCCACCGCGACCTCGGCCTGGACGCGGATCGACGCCACCGGCGAACGCAGCTCGTGCGCGGCGTCCCCGGTGAACCGGCGCAGCCGCTTGCTGACCTCGTCCTGGCGCCGCACCAGCGCGTTGAAGTCCGCGGCCAGTGCGCGCAGCTCGTCGTCGGCCTCCGGCAACGGCAGCCGCTGCCCCGGCGGCAGCGCACGCACCGTCCGGCGCATCCGGCTGACCCGGCGCAACGCGAACCGCACCACGAGCCACGTCGCGATCGCGGCGAGCACGGCACCGGCCGCCGCGGCGAACAGCAGCCAGCGCGCGGCCTCGCCGACGGTCGCCGGTTGCCCCACCAGGCCGGTGCCCGCCGCGACCAGCCGCAGCTGCCCGTCCGGTGCGCTCACCACCGAACCGAGCCAACGCATCCGCTCCACCGTCACCGGCTGGCCCGCGTTGAGCGCCCGCACATCGCCCGCCCGCAGACCGGTGGGGCCGCCACCGTCGGCCGGCGCGCCCGCGGTGTCGAGCACCCGCAGCGTCACCCCGTTCACGGCGAGCGGCCGCTGTCCCGCCGACACCGCCGCGGAAGCCCGCTCCAACGAACCCGCCAGCTCGGTGTCCACTGACGAGTCGTGCAGGGGCCCCAGTCCCCGCCCCGCGACGAGCGCCATGGCGAGCAGGAACGCCAGCGTGACCGCGGCGGTGGGCACCGTGATCCGGAACTGCATGGACCGGCGTTCCCACCAGCGGAGGAGGATGTTCACCCCGGCAGGACCTCGTCCAGAGCCGCGTCGGAGGCCAGGTAGCCGTGTCCGCGCACGGTGCGCAGCAGGGCGCCCGCCCCCACCGCGTCGAGCTTGCGGCGCACGTAGCCGACGTAGACCTCGACGACGTTGCGGGTGGCGGCCTGCTCGTCGCCCCACACCGCGCGCAGCAGTTCGTCCTTGGTGACCACCGTGCCCGCCCTGCCGACGAGCACCTCGAGCAGGCCGAACTCCCGGGGGCTGAGCGCCACCGGTTCGTCGTGCCAGCGCACCTGCCGGGTGGCGCGGTCGACCAGGAGACCGCCGATGCGCAACGGCCCGCGAACGCCCTCCGCCGAGGCGCGCCGCAGCACCGCGCGGATCTGCGCGACCAGCACGACGAACGAGAACGGCTTGACGAGGTAACCGTCGGCGCCCAGGTCGAGCCCGTCGGCCTGGTCGACCTCGCCGTCCTTGGCCGACACCATCAGCACCGGTGTCGTGATGCCCTGCGACCGCAGGGCCTGCAGGACGCGGTAGCCGGACAGGCCGGGCAGCATGATGTCGAGCAGCAGCACGTCGAACGACCCGGTCTGCGCGAGCCGCAGCCCGCTCGGCCCGTCCGCTGCGGTGACGACGTCCATCCCTTCCGCGCGCAACCCGCGGTGGAGCGCCTTGCGCACACCGGGCTCGTCGTCGACCACGAGGATCCGAGGGTTCACAGTTGCCTAGCATGCCCGGTTTTTCCTGATGGGGCGCGCGCTCTCAGCGCTCTCTCAGCATCTCAGTGTCGTCTCAGGACGCACTTGGGAGTGTTCGTGGCGGGGACAGAGCACACTGGTGCTCGCTGACACAGGGAGAGACGCATGCAGCCGAAGACGAAGGCCATCACCGCCGCGGTCACGGGGTCCGCGCTGGGCGTCGCCGGGCTCGCCTGGCTCGCGATGCCCGCGACGGCGGGCGAGGCGCCGCAGCTGCCCGCGATCAGCGCGGAGGAGCTGGTGCAGTCGGTGGCCACCACGACGACCCCTGCGCTGAACGGCACGGTGGCGGTCGAGAACAACCTGGGTCTGCCGGTGTCCAGCCTGCCCGGCGGCACGAGCCTGGACGTCGACGGCGCCCGGGTGCTCACCGACGGGGCGGGCAACAGCAAGCTGTCGGTCGAACAGGGAGCCGGTGAGCAGACCGTCGTCCGCAACGGCGACACGATCTGGTCGTACCGCTCGCAGGACAACACCGCGCGGAAGGTGACGGTGCCCGCCGAAGCGGTGCAGCAGCCGCGCGGCGGGTTGGAGGTCAGCGATCCGGCGACCGCGACGGCCCGGCTGCTCGACAAGGTCCGGGAGAGCAGCACGGTCACGGTCGAGGGGACCGCCCGCGTCGCCGGGCGCGCCGCCTACGAGCTGGTGCTGACGCCGAAGCCCACCGAGCGCACGCTGCTGCGCGAGGTGCGGGTCGCCGTCGACGCCGAGAAGCGGGTGCCGCTGCGGCTGGCCGTGATGAACTACGGCACCGCCGACCCGGCGTTCCAGGTGGCGTTCAGCGACATCGCGTTCGCCCCGCAGGCCGCGAGCGAGTTCACCTTCACCCCGCCGCACGGCGCGAAGGTGACCGAGGAGGCGCTCCCGGCGGACCGCCCCGGCAAGGAAGCGGCCCAGGACGCGCTGGCCACCACCGGCGACGGGTGGGACACCGTGATCACCGGGACATTCCCGGCCGAGGAGCTGCAGCCGCAGGACGACCGTTCGGGCGGGAACGTCGACCCGAAGGCGGTGCTCGCGCGGTTCGGCAAGCCCGTCAGCGGCGCGTTCGGCTCCGGGTACGTGATCACCACGAAGGTCGTCACCGCGCTGGTCACCGACGACGGCCGGTTCGCCGTCGGCGCGGTGCCGGAGCAGGTGCTCACCGAGGCGCTGGGATCGAAATGACGGGATTGCTGCCGGTGGGTGCCCCGGTGACCGGGGCCCCCACCGACGGTCCGGCACTCGCGGCGCGGACCAGGGGGTTGCGCAAGGTGTACCGGACCGCGGTCGCGGTGGACCAGGTCGATCTGGACGTGCCGGAAGGCGCGGTGCTGGGCATGCTCGGGCCGAACGGCTCCGGCAAGACCACCACGATCCGGATGCTGCTCGGCCTGGTCCGCCCGACCGAAGGCGAGGTCGAGCTGCTCGGACGGCGGATGCCCGACGGCGCGGGTCGCGCGTTGCCGCACGTCGGCGCGTTGGTCGAGGGGCCGGGTTTCCACCCGTTCCTGTCCGGGCGGGAAAACCTGCGACGGATCGCCACCGCCGAGCCGAGGCTGCCGTCGGCGGCGATCCCGCGCGCGGTGGACGACGCGCTGGAGCGGGTGGGGCTCGCGCACGCGGCGCACCGGCGGTACCGGGCGTACTCGCTCGGCATGAAGCAGCGCCTCGGCCTGGCCTCGGCGCTGCTCGTGCCCCGCCGCATGGTCGTGCTGGACGAGCCGACGAACGGGCTGGACCCGGCGGGCACGCGGGAGATCCGCGAGATCATCGCGCAGCTGCACGCCGAGGGCGTCACGGTGCTGGTGTCCTCGCACCTGCTCGCCGAGGTCGAGGCGACCTGCACCCACGTCGCGGTGCTGTACGACGGCACCGTGGTCGCGCAGGGCGAGCTCGACGAGCTGCTGGAATCGGGCACCCCGGCGCTCGAGGTGTCCACACCGGACGGCGCCGGGGCGCTGTCCGCGCTGCGGGACAACCGCATCGCGGCCCGCCTGACACCGGACGGCGTGCGCGCCGACCTGACCGTCGCGACCGCTCCGCGGGTGATCGAGGTGCTGGTGCGCGCCGGGGTGGCGGTGCACGAGGCCAAACGGGCACGCACCGGGCTCGAGGACCTGTTCGCACGCCTGACCCAGCGCGATGCGCACGGTGCGGGTCTGCCGGATGTGGACGAGGGGACGTCATGACCGCGACACCGGACACGGCGCCGGTGCAACGGTGGACTGTGCCGTTCCACCGGCTCTACCGCGCCGAACTGCGCTGGATCTTCCGCCGCCCGCGCACCCTGATCGTGCTCGGGCTGCTGGCGCTGATCCCGGTGATCATCGGCATCGGCCTCACTCTCGCCGGCGACAGCGGGCCCAGCCCCGACGACCCGGGCGGCCGCGAATCGCTGCTGCCGGTGGCGGCGGGCAACGCGCTGGTGCTGCCGCTGGCGGTGCTCGGCTTCACGCTGAACCTGTTGCTGCCGTTGATCGCGGCCAGCTCCGCGGGCGACGCGCTCGCGGGCGAGGCGGCGACGGGCACGTTGCGCGGCCTGATGCTCGCCCCGGTCAGCCGCGGCAGGCTGCTGCTGGTGAAGGCGTCCGGGGTCGCCACGTTCACGCTGGCGGCGACGCTGCTGATGTCGCTCGTCGCGATGGCCACTGGACTGGTGCTCAACGGGGCGGACTCCCTGTTCACGCTGTCCGGCAACACGCTGACCCTCGTCGACGCGATCGGCCGGGTCGCGCTGGCGGTGGTGTGGGTGACGCTGCAGCTGTGGGCGGTGGCCGCGGTGGCGCTGGCGGTGTCGGCGTGCACCGAGCACCCGATGCTCGTGGTGGTGGCGATGCTGGCCGGGGTGATCGTGTCGTCGGTGCTGCTCCTGCTGTCGGCGGTGGACTGGCTGCACCCGGTCCTGCTGCCGCGGTCGTGGATGGCGATCACGGACATCCTGCGCGATCCGGTGCCCGCCGACCAGCTGGGCGAGGGCGCGATCCGCGCGGTCTGCTACATCGTCATCGGCCTTTCCCTCGCCTACGCCCGCCTGTCCACGAAGGACGGTTAGGAACCCAGCAGTGCCACGCCGTCCGGGTCGAGGGCGAGCCGCACCTCGTCGCCGGGGTTGACGTCCGCCGACACCGCCGCGACCGCGTCCACGGTGCCCGCCGCCGTCCGCACGACGAGCCGGACGTGGTCGCGGCGGTGCACCACGGTGCGCACCTCGCCTGCGATCCCGTCCGGCGCGAGGCGCAACCCGTTGGGGCGCAACCCGGCCCGCACCGCACCATCGGGGGCCTCCGGCACCGCGACTTCGCCGAACGCGCAGCGCACCACCCCGTCCCGCGCCTGGCCCGCGGTCACCGTGGTGACGCCGAGGAACCGCGCGACCCCCTCGTCCGCGGGACGCCGCCACACCTCGCGCACCGCGCCCGCCTGCCGGATCTGTCCGGCCTGCAGCACCGCCACCCGGTCGGCCAGCGTGAACGCCTCCTCCTGGTCGTGCGTGACGAGCAGCGCGGTGATCTTCGCGCTGCGCAGCACCTCGGCGAGGTCGACCGCCAACTGCTCACGCAACCCGGCGTCGAGTCCGGACAGCGGCTCGTCGAGCAGCAGCAACCGCGGTTCCGGCGCCAGCGCGCGGGCCAGCGCGACCCGTTGCGCCTCCCCGCCGGACAGTTCGGTCACATGGCGCCTCTCATAGCCGGCGAGCCCGACGAGGTCCAGTAGCCGCCGGACCCGTTGCGCCCGTTCCGCCGCGGGCACGCGGTGCATGCGCGGCCCGAACGCGATGTTGCCCGCCACGTCCCGGTGCGGGAACAGCTGACCGTCCTGGAAAACCAGCCCGAACCCGCGCTGGTGCACCGGCACCCGTGCCAGGTCCGCGCCGTCCCAGCGGATGCTGCCCGCCGTGATCGGCTCCAGGCCGGTGATGGCGCGCAGCAGGGTCGACTTCCCCGAACCGGACGGGCCGAGCAGGGCGAGCACCTCGCCGTCGGCGATCTCGAGATCGGCACCGGACACCGCGGTGAACGAGCCGTACCGCACGGTCAGACCGGACACGGACAACGCCATGGCTAGAACTCCCCCACCCGGCCGGCGGCGAGCCGGTCGATCACGATCACCGCGGCCGCGGTGACCAGCATCAGCAGCGCGCACGCCGCGTAGGCCATCTGGCTGTTCAGCTGACCGGGCCGCGCGATCAGCGACGCGATCGCGACCGGCAGCGTCGGGCTCTGCGGGCGCGCCAGGAAGCTGGTCGCGCCGAACTCGCCGAGTGCGACGACGTAGCCGAACCCGGCAGCGGCCACCACGGCGCGGGAGGTGAGCGGCACGTCGATCTCCCGCCACACCCGCGCCGGGCTCGCGCCCAGGGTGGCCGCGGCCTGGCGCAACCGGTCGTCGATCGAGCGGACCACCGGCAGCACCGTGCGGACCACCAGCGGGATCACCACCAGCGCCTGCGCCAGCGGCACCAGCAGCGGCGAGGTGCGCAGGTCGCCGGGCAGCGCGTCGAGCGTGATCAGGTAGCCGAACCCGACGGTCACCGCGGACACGCCGAGCGGCAGCATCAACGCGGCGTCCATCGACTCGCCGACGCCGCGCGCGAGCCGTCCCGGCGAACGCCGCAGGGCCACGAGCAGCACCGAGGCCGACACCCCGATGATCATCGCGAGGACGGTGGCGTCGGTGGCGGTGCGCAGCGAGTTCATCGCCGCTTCCCAGCCCGACACCTGGAGCGTGCCGTCATTACCGGTGCCGGACAGCGCACGGTACCCGTCCAGGCTCCAACCATCCGGTGTGGACACCGATCGCAGCAGCAGGGCGGCGATCGGGGTGAGCAGCAACCCGAGCACGACGACCGCGGCGCCCACGACGGTCCACTCGCCACCGGACGGGCGGTGGGCGGTCTCCCGCCGCGACCGCAGCCGCAGCGCACCTTCGCGGCGCCTGCGCGCGGCCGCGCCGAGCACCAGCGCGCCGAGCACCGCGGCGATCTGCACCAGCGACAGCGCCGCGGCACCGGTGAGGTCGAGCAGGTTCTCGGTGCGCAGGTAGATCTCGGTTTCCAGCGTCCGGTACCGCGCGCCACCGAGGATCAGCACCACGCCGAAACTGGTGGCGCAGAACAGGAAGACCACCGCCGCGGCGGAGGTGACGGCGGGCATCAGCGCGGGCAACGTGACCGTGCGGAACGCGCGCCAGCGGGACGCGCCGAGCGCGCGGGCGGCGTCCTCGGCGCGCGAGTCGAGCAGCGCCCACAGGCCGGAGACGGTCCGGCCGACGACGGCGACGTTGAAGAACGCGTTGGCCAGCACGATCGACAGCCACCCGCCGTCCGGCCACAACGCGCGGAACGCCAGGCCGACCACGACGGTCGGCAGCACGAACGGCACGAGCAGCAGCGTGCGCACCACGGCGACGCCGGGCAGGCGGACCCGGGCGAGCACGAACGCCACCGGCATCCCGGCGAGCACCGCGACGAGGGTCGAGCCGGCCGCCTGCGCGACCGTGAACCACGCCAGCCGCCACGTCTCGCCCTCGGCGAGGGCGGCGACCACCCCGCCGTCGACGAAACCCAGCCGCAGGATCGCCCCGACCGGCCAGGCGAAGAAGACGACCAGGAACCCGAGCGGCAGCACGGCCAGTGCCGCCAGCCCGAGCCCGGTGCGGCTCACTGGCCGAGCGAGGAGCGCCATTGCTCGATCCACCGCTCACGCCCGGCCTGCACCACGTCGGCGGGCAGGCTCGCCGGGTCCGGCGGCAGCGGGGCCGCCACCGTCCACGTCTGCGGCAACGCCACGCCCGCACGGGCGGGGTAGACGTACATGTTGTCCGGCACGGTGGCCTGGAACTGCTGCGACAGCAGGAAGTCGACCACCTTGCCCGCCTTGTCCGCGTTGGGCGAGCCCGCCAGCACACCGGCGTACTCGACCTGGCGGTAGCAGGTGTCGAGCAACGCCTTGGTGCGCGGCTTGCCGTCGTCGCCGATCTCCGCGGCGGGTGAGGAGGCGTAGGAGACGACGATCGGCCGCGGGCCCTGCCCGGACGAGCCGGAGAAGTCCTGGCCGTAGGCCTCCTCCCACCCCGCGGATACGCGCACGCCGTTGTCCTTCAGCCGCGTCCAGTAGTCCTGCCAGCCCTGCTCGCCGTAGCGGGCGACGGTGCCGAGCAGAAACGCCAGCCCCGGCGAGCTGGTGGCCGGGTTCTCGACGACCAGCAGGTCGCGGTACCGCGGATCGGCCAGGTCGTCGTAGGTGACCGGTTCGGGGAGACCGTGTTCGGCGAACCAGCCGGCGTCGATGTTGACGCAGACGTCGCCGAGGTCGACCGCGGAGAGCCGGTGCTCGGAGTCCACCGCGTAACGCTGCGGGCCGCGGTCGGCCTCCGGGCTGGTGTACGGCGCGAACACCCCCTCGCTCAGCGCGCGGGAGGCGAACGTCGAGTCGACGCCGAAGGCGACATCGCCGATCGGGTTGGCCTTCGTGAGGACGAGCGTGTTGGTGAGCGCACCCGCGTCGCCCTGCTTCACCACGTTGATCGTGATGCCGGTCTGTTGTTCGAACGCGTCGAGCACCTGCTGCGGCGCGGCGAACGAATCGTGGGTGACCAGCGTGACGGTGGAGGCGCCGTCCTCGGCGTTGTCGCCGGCCAGGGTGCAGCCCGCGGTCAGGACGGCCACCAGGCCGGCCAGTACGCCGATGCGGAATCTCATGACCACTCCTCGCTCGGTCCGGCGAGAAAGGTCGGGGCCCTCCCTGCGCCGGCATGATCCGGATCAGGTGCGAACGGTCGCGGGTCGACCCCGCCTCTCAGCCCGGCTCACCGGACTCCCGTGGCAACCGTGCAGCGTACCCGCCCCGGTACCACCATGGAGCACATGGCGGAACTCCTCAGCGAAACCGAGATCTCCGAGGCCCTGAACAAACTGCCGTACTGGCAGCTGGCGGGCGACGCGCTCGAACGCACCGCCGAGCTGGCGGACTTCCCGCAGGCGATCGCGGTGGTCAACCGCGTCGCCGAGATCGCGGAGAGCGCGAACCACCACCCGGACATGGACATCCGGTGGCGCGCGGTCACGTTCCGGTGCAGCACCCACTCCGCGGGCGGGATCACCGGCAAGGACGTCGCACTGGCCGAGCGGATCGACAACACGATCGACGCGCTGTGATCTGCGCCGGGCCGGCAACTCGCGGCCCGGCCCCGTGCGTTGCTCCGATCGGAGGGACGCACATGAGGAAGGTTGTCGCACGACCGGCGGGACTGATCGCCGCCGTTGTCGTTCTGCTGTGTGTGTTGGTCGGGCCGGTGCTGGCCGCGGCGGGAGCGTCGGCGGTCACGCGGGCGCTCGTCGTGGGGTCGCTCGCGTTCGTGCTGATGATCGGTGCCGCGGGGGCGGTGCTCTGGTACGCGGCACGCCACCGCGGCACTGCGGAGTGAAACGGGTCACACGGGTGCGTCAGGGGTAACGAGCGGGGCGCGGTGAGCGCTGTCACGGCAGAAGGTCCTGCCCATTTTGTCGAGGTAGCCATGAACAGCACACCCGCTCTCCCGCCCAACCAGCGCGCCCTGGTCGCCGGCGTGGCCACCACCGTGACCCTGCTCGTCGTCCTCGTGCTGGCCGCGCTGGGCTGATCCGCCACGACGACCCACCAGGCCCGCCGGTTGCCCCGGCGGGCCGTTTTTCTGCGCGGATGATCTGTGGCCATGAACACTCGTCGGTGACTTTTCCGTGTCCATTTCGTAACCTGACCGGCGGCCATCCCCCGAACGGCTGACAAGTCCCCTCCCCGGAAATGGTGATCTCCCGACATGGTGGGCCGACATAGATCGCGAAAGAAGTCCCTGAGAATCCCCGTGGCGATCGGCCTGGCATCGGCTCTGGTGCTCGGCCTCGCGGTGTGGCTGACCGGCAACTTCAGCAGGCAGGACACCTCCCGGATGGCGGCCCAGATGGCGCCGCTGCCCGCGTCCTCGTCCCCCGCGAGCACGCCGGGCAGCACGACCACGACTCCGCCGCCTCCTCCGCCACCCCCGCCGTCGACGACGACTCCCCCGCCCCCGTCGACGACCACGTCGAAGTCGACGACGAAGTCCACGAAGACCACCCCGAAGACCACGACGAAGGCGGCCGACGCCTGCTCGACGGTCCTCTCCGGCACCAAGCCGCACGTGGCCGCCGTCGGCAATCACATCAAGGGCAAGTTCGGCGTGTCCCAGGTGGGCGGCAAGGCCGGGCGCTCCGGCACGAGCGACCACCCGAGCGGCCTGGCGCTCGACTTCATGGTCGGCACCTCGACCGGCAACCAGATCGCGGACTACGTGTTGGCGAACCAGTCGAAGTTCAACGTCAAGTACGTGATCTGGAAGCAGCGCTACAACGACGGCAGCGGCTGGTCGACGATGGAGGACCGCGGCAGCGCCACGGCCAACCACTACGACCACGTGCACGTGTCGTTCGAATCCAGCGGTCCCGTTTCGGTGACCTGCTGATCGCAGCGCGTCGCAGAACCGCTCCGGCTCCCCGGCCCGGGCGGTTCTGCGCGTGGATCAGGCCGCCCCGCAGGCGGATCTCTCCCGCTACCGCCGGCCCCACCTGTTCAGGCTCGGTCGCGCATCATGCGTTCCGCGACGCGCAAGCGGAACCACCGGGGGAAGAGGCGGGAGGCGAGCTGGGCGAGCACGGCGTTGGCGGCCCCGTCCACCACTGAGGGCGTGCGACGGGACAGCGCGCGCCACGTCGTGTCGACCACGTTCCGTGCGGTGCGTTTGCCGCGTCCGGCCCCGGGGTTCATCGGGGTGTCGGTCCCACCCGGGGAGACCGCCAGGACCCGCACGCCGTGCGCGCGGTTCTCCTCTGCGACCGCCTCGGTGAACTGCAGGACGTAGGACTTGGTGGCGGCGTAGGCGGCCATGTGCGGCATCGGCTGGTAGGCGGCCGCGGCGGCGACGTTGACGATCGTCCCGCCGCTTTGGGCGCGCATGCGGACCACCGCCGCGCGGGTCAGCTCGGTGAGCGCGGCGACGTTCAGGTCGATCATCCGCCGCAGCTCGGCGGCCTCTGCCCGGACCAGATCTCCCTCGTCGGCGACGGCGGCGCAGTTGACCAGGTGGTCGAGGCGGGGGAGGTCGGCGAGCGCGTCGACGAGGCGAGCGGTCCCGGTCCGCGTGGCCAGATCGACGTCGAGGGTGCGCACGTCGATGCCGTGCGACCGGTGGAGTTCGTTGCCGAGGGAACGCAGTCGGGGCGCGGAGCGGGCGACGAGGACGAGGTCGTACCCCTCGCGCGCATAGCGGCGCGCGTACTGCTCGCCGATGCCCGAGCCGGCTCCGGTGACGACGGCGAGCGGGCGGGTCGAAGCGGTCATGCGGAAGCCCTCCTCCAGAAACCGGATTACCTATCCGTTCGGATAGGATATCCAGTTGTAGCATGATCGGCGTGGGTGGACTCCGAAGTGATGCGGCGCGCAACCGCGAGCGGATCCTGGCCACGGCCCGGGCGGTCGTGGCGCGCGGGGACGCGCTCGCGCTGAACGCACTGGCCAAGGCGGCGGGCGTCGGGGTGGCGACGGTGTACCGGCACTTCGCGACCGTGGACGAGCTCGAGGAATCGCTGGCGTGGGAGAGGTTCGACCACCTCGCCGCCGTGCTGCGGGATTCCTCCGGCGTCGAGCCCGCCCTCACGGCGCTCTTCGGGCTGATGGTCGAAGACGAGCTGTTCCAGAAGGTCAACGCGCGGACGCCATCGGCGCTGCCCCGGACGGCCGAGCTGCGCCGTGCCCTGACCGATCAGCTGCAGCAGGTGATGCACCGCGCACGCGGCGACCTGCGCCCCGACGTCGACGCCGACGGGGCGGTGCTGCTCGTGTGCGGGGTCGCGAGCGCGGTGCGGTCGGCCGGGCTGTCCGCGGGCGACGCGCAGGCGCGGGTGCTGCTGCGCGTCGTACTGGACGGCCTGCGGCGGGGCGGGTGATCAGATCCGGACGGGCCGGACCGGGAGCTCCTCCGCGAGCACCCGGAAGTAGGGCTGTCGCCGCCACAGTTCCCGGTTGCCGATCACGTACAGCCGCCGCCTGGCGCGCGACACCGCGACGTTGAGCAGGTTGGGCCGCCGCGCCGCCCAGCGCCGTGCGCCTACGTCCTCCAGCCCGGTGCCGAGCACGAGCACCACCACGTCCGCCTCCCGTCCCTGCACCCGGTGCACCGTGCTGACGTTGCCGGAGAGCCGGCGATCCCGCAGCTTCGCCACCACCTCCCGGCTGCCCTGCACGACGTGCCGGAACGGGCTGATGACGCGGATGTCGTCCAGGGGCACACCCGAGTCGCGGAGCTCGACGAGGAGGTCTCCCAGCGCGCTGCCTTCCGCGGGAACCCACCTGCCCTGGCGCTGCGCCGAACGGACGTCGAGCCAGGCGTTCTCCCCGGGGAACTCCCCGCGGTCCCCGGTCGCGTGGATCATGAAACCGCGGCCGTAGGCGATGCGGCTGCAGATGTCGAACATCGGCTGATCACAGCGGCGGTGCACCCGCAGCGGCGCCCCGACCCAGACCGGGCCGTCACCGGAGGACAACGAGACGGACGTGCCGTACCGGGCGAAGCGATCGGCGACCCGCTGCGCGGACGAGCCGGTCAGCGACCACTCCTCGCCCACACCGAACTGCTCCTGCAGGGTCCTCTGAGCGGCCGGCGGTACCGTGACGACCGGTTCGAGCTGCAGCGGGTCACCGACGATCACCGCGCGCCTGCACCGCCACAACCCGCCCACGGCCTGCTGCGGCGCGGCCTGTCCGGCTTCGTCCAGCAGCAGCCAGCCGAGGCTTTCCTCGTCGAGTCCGGCGAACAGCGTGGGCAGCGAGGCGAACGTCGTCGACACCAGCGGCACGGCGAGGAAGAACGTCTGCCAGGCGGCACGCAGCGCAGCCGCCGACTTCGGCCTGCCGCGTCCACTCAGGACATCGACGATCACGGCGAGGTTGGTCCGCAGCGCTCGTCCCGCGTTGTGCAGGAAGGCCTTGTGCAACCGGAGCGCCTCGAGGAACACGGTCGTCCGCGCGGTCAGGAATTCCTCGTCCGCCCACGGCGTGCAGAGCTGGAACGCGTCGTCCTCGTCGTCGCGGAAACCCACGGGCACCGCGCCCGGCCACCGTTCGCCCGCCTCGTCGAGCTTTCCCAGCGCCCGCGCCACACCGTCGTTGGCCGCGGCGAGCTGCTGCGCGAGGAGCTGCCGCCGCCGATGTGCCTGATCCAGCTGGTGGCGCGCCGCCGACAGCTCGTGGGCCGCGCGGTCGGCTTCGCGCCGGGCGGCGTTCCTGCGGTCGCGGAGTTGCCGGTGGTCGGCGGCCCAACGCCGTCCCTCCTGGAACAGGGTGGACAGCGAAACCCAGAATCCGGGCTTGTCCGCGCGGTGGTCCCGGTGTTCCCCTTCGGCCCGCTCGAACACCAGTTGCGCCTGGCGCCGCTGCTCGTCCAGGTGCCGGACGGCTCTTTCCTGGCGAGCACACCACTGCTGCGTCGCGCCGAGCGCGGCTTCCATCGCCGGTATCGCGGTCTGGCCGCGGCGCACCGCCTCGATCGCGTCGGCGTAGTCCTGCCGCTCCGCCGCGAGTTCCGCGACGGTCCGTTCCGCCGCGCGGAACCGGGCCACCGCCTCGCCCCAGTCCGCGGGTTCCTGCCCCAACCGGTGCGGCAACCCGACTTCGCGGTCCCACCAGAAGCGGTCGGCGAACTCGCGGCAGTGCTTCCGCTTGCCGAGCACCGCCGCGATCAACCCCCACGCCTGCCGATCGTCGTGCAACAGCAGAGTCGCCAGATCGGTGAAGTACTCCGCGGCGAGGGCTTCCCGTTCCGCGCCGTCCACCGCGCTGCACGCGGGCAGTTCTGCGGTGACGTTCTCGGCGGCCTTGTTCGTGGCGGTGGCGAGCACGACTTCGAAGCCGGTGAGCTCGGGGCGGAGAGCACGCACGCGCGGGTGGAACGTCGGGCTGAGGCTGACCTGTTCGACAA
>Ga0164243_10004959_pt1 | contig 20523 bp, 16 predicted proteins | sample OricompcompostOP_FD_108781 | JGI IMG/M metagenome (GOLD analysis project Ga0164243, IMG submission 108781) | Organic Plus compost microbial communities from Emeryville, California, USA - Original compost - Organic plus compost (OP) | ecosystem: Engineered > Solid waste > Mixed feedstock >...
CGCGCGCCTCGCCGCTTCTCGAACAGCCTCTGCTCGCCAGCTTCAACGGCCGGGTCGAGGCGATCCTGGTGCGTGGCAACACGCCCGAGGACATCCAGCGCATCCAGCCGCAAGTCAAAGCCGGTTCGCTCTCTGCATTGCAGCCGGGCGCCAGCAATGTCGCCATCGGCGTGCGGCTGGCGGAGAACCTGGGCGCGCAGCTTGGCGATTCGATCACCGTGATCAATCCGCAGGGACGTTCGACTCCATTCGGCACCGTGCCGCGGCAGATCGCCTATCGCGTGGCCGCGATCTTCGAGATCGGCGTCTACGATTATGACAACGCGTTCGTTGTCATGCCCATGCAGGACGCGCAGACGCTGCTGCTGACCGGCGATTCGGTTGGCATGATAGAAGTGCAGACCAACGATCCCGACCGTGTCTCCACTATCCTTGGTCCGCTGACCGAGCGGCTTGCCGGACAAGCCGTGGTGCACGACTGGAAGACGATCAACGCCTCGCTGTTCGAGGCGCTGGCGGTGGAGCGGGTGGCGATGTTCGTGGTGCTGTCGATCATCGTGCTGGTGGCGGTGTTCAACATCCTTTCCTCGCTGATCATGCTGGTGCGCGCCAAGACGCGCGACATCGCGATCTTGCGCACCATGGGGGCGACGCGGCGATCGCTGCTCAAGATCTTCGTGACCACTGGCTTCGTCATCGGCGCCCTGGGAACACTGGCCGGGCTCGTGCTCGGCTTTATCTTCCTCTTCTTCCGTCAGCCGATCGTGCACTTCGTCGAGTTTCTGACCGGGCAGAACCTGTGGGACCCGTCGATCCGCTTCCTGACCGAGCTGCCGAGCCGCAGCGATCCGGTGGAAATCACGGTGATCTGCATCATGGCACTGGTCTTCAGCTTCCTGGCGACGCTTTATCCGGCCTTCCGCGCGGCGACTACCGATCCGGTGCAGGTGCTGCGTTATGAGTAATCCCATCGTGCGCATCGCCAGCCTGACCCGCAGCTTTGAGCAGGGCAGCGTCACCATCGACGTGCTGCGCGGCGTCGATCTGGAAATCAGGCCGGGCGAGATCGTGGGGCTTCTAGGGCCTTCGGGGTCGGGCAAGTCCACCATGCTGCAGGCGATCGGCTTGCTCGAAGGCGGCTTTGGCGGGCGGATCGAGATCGCCGGCACCAATGCGAGCGCCCTGAACGGCGATGAGCGCACGGCGCTGCGTCGCGATCATCTGGGGTTCGTCTATCAGTTCCATCACCTGCTGCCCGATTTCAACGCGATCGAGAACGTGATCCTGCCGCAGCTCGTTGCCGGGAAAAGCCAGGCCGAGGCGCAGGCCCGCGCGATAGAGCTGCTTTCGGCACTGGGCCTTGCCGAGCGGCTAGACCACCGGCCGAGCCAGCTTTCGGGCGGTGAGCAGCAGCGGGTCGCGGTGGCGCGCGCGCTGGCCAACAAGCCCGAACTGGTGCTTGCCGACGAACCCACCGGCAATCTCGACGAGGCGACAGCCGATCGCGTCTTCGAGCAGTTCCTGAAGCTGGTACGGGGCGAGGGCAGTGCGGCCCTTATCGCCACGCACAACGAACGGCTGGCCTATGCGATGGACCGTGTCGTGCGATTGCACGACGGGCATCTTGGATAAGCGCGCGTGAATGATTGCAATCGGCTTCAGATCGCACCACATTTCTAACATAGAACCACAAGCAAAGGTCCGTTGAAATGAATGATCCCGCCCTTCCTCATGTGCATTGGAACGATTTTTCCGAACTGCATGTGAAGGACGACGGCGGAGGGCTCTTTTCAGGGCTCAAGGCGATCAGACAGGGCACTTTGGCTGAGCTGGTCCGCTTCGTCATGGCGCTGCCCGAGGATGAGCGTGACCAGTACGTCATCGAGAAGTCGGGCGATCACCGGCTCGAGATCGGTGAGATCATGATCCTCGCGCGCCGGTCCGATTTCCCGCATTCATGACCACCATCGCGGATTTCGCCGCGGCTCTGCCAAGCGGCGAAAGCGTGAGCCTGGCCGACAAGGCGGGCAAGGTGCTGCTGGTCGTCAACACGGCCAGCAAATGCGGCTTCACGCCGCAATATGCCGGTCTCGAAGCGCTGTGGCGCAAATACCGCGATCGCGGCTTCGAGATCCTGGCCTTTCCCTGCAACCAGTTCGGCCATCAGGAGCCGGGCAGCGCCGATGAGATCGCAAGCTTCTGCGACGTGAACTTCGGCGTGACCTTTCCGCTGATGGCAAAAGTGGAAGTCAACGGCGACGATGCGACGCCGCTCTATCAATGGCTCAAGCGCGAGGCGCCCGGCGTGTTGGGCACGCAGAAGATCAAGTGGAACTTCACCAAGTTCCTGATCGGCCGCGACGGCAAGGTGGTGCGCCGCTATCCACCCACGGCAAAGCCCGAGAGCCTGGAGCGGGACATCGAGGCTCTGTTGTAAAGCCTTTCAACTCTCACTCGACAGACGTTTATTCCATCAGATCCGTCAGGTCATCGGGATCGACGCTCGCCACCGCGGCCTTGAGCTGGTCGATGCTGTCGGCGCTGCCTTCAGCCTCGACCATGAAGCGGTTGGAGATCATCCGGCCGAACTTGCCGCTATTGCTGGTCTTGTTCCATGCCTCGGTCTGCATTTGGCCGTCGACCGTCTGCGTGCGTTCATAGCCGTCGGCATCCTCTCGGCTCTGTTCGACGCCCATCACGCTGCCAAGGCCGGCGAGCGCGCCAAGGGCCGACATATCCGCCAGCCGCAGCGTAAAGCTCTTGTCGCCAGCGGCATAAGTGCCCTCGGCCGTGCTTCCCATCTGGCCCATCGCCATCGTCTGCATGCTGGTGCGCTGGAACGGGCCGATCTCGGCGGGTAGCAGTTCCTGCATCTGGCCGGCGTCGACCGGCGGTGACTTGCCGCTGGCCGCATCCTCTATCTGCTTGCCGAACTGTTCGGCCTTGTTGGCATTGACCGAGCCTACGCCGGGTATGGTGACGCTGCCGGTCTCCTCGTCGCTCGACGAGACGAAGGCCGGGCCGGCGAGCAGCCCGGTGACGGCGGCGGTGATGGGAGCGACGATGAACGCCAGTACGATGGCGCAGAGCACCGTCACCACCGTATAGCCGGCAGCCTTGTCCTGCGGAACTTTCATCATCGGCGTGGCGCCGGTGTAGAACAAGTAGAAGCTGTAGAGGCCGAGCAGCGAGAAGAACGCGAGCGAGGGGATCAGGCCGAATATCCCGGCCAGCCAGCTGGCCGTATAGCTATAGGCCACCAGCTTGAAAGCATTCAGGCGGTTCGCTTCGCCCTTGAACTTGGGCGCGAGGAAATCGGCGATCAGCATCAGCACGAAGACACTGACGATCGACAGGACAAAGGTGATGATGGCCGTGCTCAGTCCGGCGATCAGGCCTGGCCGATAGGAAAAGCCGAAGGCGCCGTATCCGAAGACCTGGCCGCCGATGAAGCTGGCGACCGGGCCGATCGCGGCAAGCGGCAGCACATAGCTTTTGAGGATGTCGCCCTGGCTTTGTGTCTCGGCCGCGATCTTCGGCCATTCTTCTTTGGGGGTCAGGATGATCGCCTTGGCGCGATCTACGATACTCGTGCGGTCGGTGCCGGAAAGATCGACCATGTCATCCTCCTCCTCATTCCCGATGCGGATAGGAAGCATATCTTGTCGATATTGCAAGCTGAGGCGGCCGGTTTCCCCAAGCTGTTTAGCGCAAGGCTTGATCATCGGAACGCCACGCCCTTAATTCGAACGATGGCCTATGCTTCTTTCGTTCCCCTGCGGGTCTTTTCCAGCTTCACCATGCTCGATGGCGCGATCGAGCCCAAGGCGATCGCGAAGCTGGCGAAGGAGCGCGGCTTTCCGGCCATCGCCATTGCCGACCGCAATGGGCTCTACGGCACGACCGCCTTTGCCGCCGCTTGCCGTGACAACGGCATACAACCGGTGGTCGGAACGACGCTGGCGGTGTCACGCGGCGATGAGGCGCCTGGCAAGGAGCCGACGATCGACTGGCTGGCGCTCTATGCGCAGAGCGAGGCGGGTTGGCTCAACCTTTGCCATCTCGTCAGCCGCGCGCATCTTGAACGGCCGCTGGAGCTGGAGCCGCATGTCGGGCTAGCCGACCTGGAAGGCCATGCAGACGGTTTGATAGCACTGACGGGCGCCGGTGAAGGCGCCTTGGCACGGCTCTATGCAGACGGCCGCGTGGAAGCGGCGGAAGCCTATTGCGACCGGCTACAGACCCTGTTCGGCGATCGGCTCTATATCGAGATCGCCCGGCGCGGCGATGCCGTGGAAGAGGCGTCCGAAGAGGCGCTGATCGATCTTGCCTATGCCCGCGACCTGCCACTGGTTGCGAGCAATCCCGCCAATTTCGCGAAGGCGGATTTCCACGCGGCGCATGACGCGATGCTATGCATCGCCAACTCCACTCACATCGACGCGGCCGAGCGACCGCGTTCCAGCCAACAGGCGTGGGTCAAGCCGGCGGAAATGATGGAAGAGGCCTTCGCCGACCTGCCCGAGGCGACGGCCAACACGCTCGTCGTCGCCCAGCGCTGCGCCTACGCGCCGCCCAAGCGCAAGCCGATCCTGCCCAGCCTTGCCGGCGACAAGGACGGCGAAGCGCGCATGATGGCCGAGGATGCGCGGGAGGGGCTGATCAAGCGGTTGAAGCCCTATTGCCCCGAAGCCGTTTGGACTGAGCTTGTCGAAGCGCTGTCTTCTCCCACGACGGATGCCGAAGCGGAAGAGCAGTCCTTCGACAAGCTCAAGGCGGAGGGGATTTGGGAAGAGGTCAAGGCATATCGCGACCGGCTCGAATTCGAGATTTCGATCATCAACAAGATGGGCTTCGGCGGCTACTTCCTGATCGTTGCCGACTTCATCAAGTGGGCGAAGGAACAGGGTATTCCGGTGGGGCCGGGGCGCGGTTCGGGCGCGGGCTCGGTGGTCGCCTGGGCATTGACCATCACCGATCTCGATCCGCTGCGGCTGGGCCTGCTGTTCGAGCGCTTCCTCAACCCGGAACGCGTCTCGATGCCGGACTTTGACATCGACTTCTGCGAAACCCGGCGCGGTGAAGTGATCCGCTACGTTCAACGAAAATACGGGCACGATCACGTCGCGCAGATCATCACTTTCGGCAAGATGAAGGCGCGCGCGGTGCTGCGCGATTGCGGCCGCATTCTGCAGATGAGCTATGGTCAGGTCGATCGCCTCTGCAAGATGGTGCCGAACCATCCGACCGACCCCTGGACGCTCGAACGCGCATTGAACGGCGTTTCCGAGTTCAAGCGTGAATACGACATCGATCAGGAGGTCCGGCGGTTGATCGACCTGGCCCGCCAGCTCGAAGGCCTGCCGCGCAACAGCTCGACCCATGCCGCGGGCGTGGTGATCGGCGACCGGCCGCTGGCGCAGCTGGTCCCGCTCTATCGCGATCCGCGCTCGGACATGCCGGTGACGCAGTTCGACATGAAATATGTCGAGGACGCGGGGCTGGTGAAGTTCGACTTCCTCGGCCTCAAGACGCTGTCGGTCCTGAGGAAGGCGGTGGATCTGCTGGCCAGGCGCGGCATCGAGATCGATCTGGCGACGCTGGCCTGGGACGATCCGGGTGTTTTCGCTCTGCTGCAGCGCGGCGATACGATCGGCGTGTTCCAGGTGGAATCGGAAGGCATGCGCCGCACGCTTTCGGCGGTGAAGCCTACGGTGTTCGAGGACATCATCGCGCTCAACGCGCTCTACCGCCCAGGCCCGATGGACAACATCCCGCTGTTCGGCCGCCGCAAGAACGGTTTGGAGAGCATCGAATATCCGCACCCGAAGCTCGAAGGCATCTTGGCCGAGACTTACGGCATCTTCGTCTATCAGGAACAGGTGATGCAGGCGGCGCAGATCCTTGCCGGCTACTCGCTCGGCGACGCCGACCTGCTGCGCCGCGCGATGGGCAAGAAGATCCAGGCCGAGATGGACGCTCAGCGCGCTCGCTTCGTCGAAGGCTGCAAGCAAGTGTCGGGCATCGAGAAGGCAAAGGCCAACGAGCTGTTCGACTTGATCGACAAGTTCGCCGGCTACGGCTTCAACAAATCGCACGCTGCCGCCTACGCGCTGCTCACTTATCACACGGCCTGGCTGAAAGCGCATTATCCGCACGAATTCTATGCCGCGTCGATGTGCTTCGACATGCACCAGTCGGAGAAGCTGGCCGTTTTCGTCGATGACATGCGGCGCAACGGCATTTCCATCGAAGGGCCGGACATAAACCATTCGGAAGCCGAGTTTTCCGTCGAGCAGACCGACGAAGGGCACGCCGTGCGCTATGCCCTGGCCGGCATCCGCAACGTCGGCGAGAAGGCGATGGAAGCCGTCGTTGCTGAGCGCGAGACGAAGGGGGCCTTCGTCAGCCTGGAGGAAATCTTCCGCCGCGCTCCGCCCGGTTCAATGAACCGCAGGCAGCTTGAAGGGCTGGCGGCCGCCGGTGCCTTCGATAGTTTGGAACCGAATCGAGCCAAGGTGCTGGCCAATGCCGACCGGCTTCTAGCGATAGCCGATGAGGCAGGTCGCAGCCTATCGAGTGCACATGATGATCTGCTCGCAATCAATGATCTGGATCATCGCGTGGATCGCCTCGCCGAGGCCGAACCCTGGAACCGTTCCGATCAGATGGCCAAGGAACGGGAGAACTTCGGCTTCTACTTCGCCGCCCATCCGGTGGAGCAATTCCGTGCCATCGCTTCGGCCAACGGAGCACGCACGCATGGCAGTCTGGTCACTGCGGGTGTGCAGAACGGCCGTCAGGGCGCGGTCATGGCGGCGATGGTCGAAAGCGTCAATCGCGGCAAGACGCGCAAGGGCAAGGACTTCGTCCGCGCCGACTTTTCCGATTCCAGTGGCCAGTTCTCCGCCGCCTGCTTCGAGGAATCGCTGGTCGAAAGCTTCCTGCGCTGGGCACGGGAGGGGACTTGCGTGCTGCTCACGGTCGAGCTGGACAGCCCCAGTCCCGAGGAACCGCCCCGCATCACCGTGCGCGGCGCGCGGCCGCTTGCCGAGGTGAAGGATACGGCGCGGATGGAATTGGTGCTCGACATCGATCGGATCGAAGCGGTGCAGGAACTGGCGCTGCTGCTATCCCCCACCGCGCCTGGCCGGGGTGAAGTGAAAGCCAGGCTCCGGCTGGAGGATGGGCAGACCCCGGTATTGCGGCTTGGCCGCGACTTCGTGCTTGATGGCGAGATGGTCGATCGTCTGTCGACCATCGAGGGGATCAGCAACGTCTCACTCAAGGCCAAGCGCGGCGGGGATCTGCGTTTGGTGGCGTAGGTTGAGGGCTTACTCAACCTGCTTGCCTTCCGTCATCTCCGGAAGATCTTGCTGTAGCGCGTGGCCAGCAACAGCACCGTCGGGATCAGCATCGTGTTCCAGACGTCCTTCCAGTTTTCCGCCAGCCGAACCGGTATGTCGTAGATCACCCGGTCCCGCAGGTCCCATGCTTCCCCTAGCAGTGCGGCTGCCAGCACCAGGGCCCAGGGCTTCCATTCGCTAGCCTTCCATTTGAACAGCAAGCATGCTCCCAGGAATATGGCCAGTGCGACGTAGATGTGCAGGGCGTCCTTTGCGAGACCGAGATGGGTGACCAGAACGAGTTTGGCTTGTTGGAGCAGGCTCATGAAGCGGCTTTGGCCCGAATAGCTGCGAACGGCAACAGCAGCCGGAAATTCGCCTGAAAACCCGCACCTGACCGCCTTCGCGGGACCATGGTTTCTTGTTATCATGCCGCACCGGCGAGGCGGGGGAACGCTTGCGCCTTTCGACGAAGGAGTAAGCATGCTTGGCGCAATGCAGGACTGGGAGCTTCGTGCCTCCCTGCTGATCCACCACGCGGCGCGTGAACATGGTACGCGCGAGATCGTCCCCAGTTGGAACGACGGCAGCGAGACCCGGACCGACTGGGCGGGCATCCGCCATGACGCGCTGAAGATGGTGCAGGCGTTGCAACGGCTGGGGATCGAGAAGGGCGACCGCGTGGCGACGCTGGCGATGAATCACGGTCGTCACCTTGTCGCCTGGTATGGCGCGACCGGGGTGGGAGGAATCCTCCACACCATCAACCCGCGGCTGTTCGACGACCAGCTCGAATATATCGCCAACCATGCCGAGGATCGCGTGCTGATCTACGATGCCGCGTTCCAGCCGATCGTCGACCGGATGAAGCCGCGTTGGAAAACGATCGAGCATTACATCTGCTTCGATGCCAACGTGCATGCGCAGGCATTCGAGGACTGGATCGGCGCCGAGGACGGCGATGCCGCATGGGTGCAGGGCAGCGAGCGCGATCCCTGTATGCTCTGCTACACAAGCGGGACCACGGGGCACCCCAAGGGTGTTCTGTTCGAGCATCGTTCGAACATGCTGCACACTTACGCGGCGATCATGCCGCAGTGCCTCGATCTCGATGCGCGGGCGACGGTGCTGCCGGTCGTGCCGATGTTCCACGCCAACAACTGGGGCTTTCCCTGGGCCGCGGCGGCGGTGGGCGCCAAGCTCGTCTACAGCGCCAACAATGCCGCGCCTGTCCTCTGCGAGCTGATCCGTAAGGAAGAGGTCAACTACCTGGCCGGTGTGCCGACGGTGTGGTTGAGCCTGCTCCAGCACCTTGATGAAACGGGGCAGGACATGCCGCCGATCACCCGCGCGCTTACCGGCGGATCTGCCATGCCCAAGGCAATCGTCGAGCGGCTGATGCGCCACGGCATCCGTGTTGCCCATGCCTGGGGCATGACTGAGACTTCACCGATCGCCACGATCGCGTTCGAGCCCGAAAACTGGGATTCGCTGAGCCTGGACGAGCAGGCCGCGATCAAGGCCAAGCAGGGCAAAGCGCTGTTCGGCGTGGAACTGCGCACCGTCGACCTGGACGATCCCGCCAAAGTGCTGCCGCGCGACGGCAAGAGCGCGGGCTCGCTACAGGTGCGCGGGCCCTGGACCATCAAGCGCTATTTCAAGGCGAAAAAGGATACCGCCGATGCCGAGCAGTGGTTCGACACGGGGGATGTCGCCATGCTCCATCCCGACGGCACGCTGCAGCTTACCGACCGGACGAAGGACGTGATCAAGTCGGGCGGCGAATGGATCAGCTCGGTAGAGCTGGAGAACGCCGCCGTCGCGCATCCGGCCGTGGCCGAAGCGGCGGCGATCGGCATCCAGCATCCCAAATGGGACGAGCGGCCGATCCTGGTCGTGGTGAAGCGACCCGGAATGGAAGTCACCGGCGAGGAGCTGCGCGGCTTGCTGGCTGAAAAGGTGGCCAAATGGTGGTTGCCCGATGCGGTCGAGTTCGTCGATGAGATCCCGCACACCGGCACCGGCAAGATCAGCAAGAAGGACTTGCGCGAGCGGTTCAGGGACTACAAGCTGACAGGATAGAACAAGCTAGGGGAGAGCGATGGAATTGGCTGCCCAAGCTGCCATCCCGGTCATGCCGGTCGAAACGCCGGACTTCTCGGCTAACCCTGATCCCTATCTCGAAGCTGCGCGGCGCGAGCACCCCTGGCTGGCGCGCTTCTCGCAGGGTTATATCGTGCATGGCTATCAGGCCTGCGCCGATCTGCTGGCCGACGATGGCAACATGATTTGCGGCTTCGGCCCAATCATCGATTACTACGGCGTGCGCGGCACGATGTGGGCGCGCTTCATGGAAGAGATCGTGATCTCGCAATATGGGCCTGCCCATGCGCGGTTGCGGGGCAGCGTTGCCCATGCGTTCACGCCCAGGCGCGCCAATCAGGAGCGAGGGATGATGCAGCGCACGATCAACGCGCTGCTCGACGAATGGGCGCCGAGGGGGCGTTTCGACTTTGCTGAGTTCGCTTCCTACTTCCCGGTGACCGTCATGTGCGGGCTGCTCGGCGTTTCGGCCGAGCCGATCCCGCGGATGCGCGATGCGCTGGAGAACCAGCTCAAGTCGCTGACGCTCGATCCCGCTGCCAAGCCGCTGTTCATGGCCGGTTGGGACGTTCTCTGGGATTTCGCCGACACATTGGTGAACGAGCGTGAGGTGAGCGGGCAGTTCGATGAGGATTCGCTGCTCGACGCGATGATTGCGGCGAAGAACCAGGGCGACCTGGACGAGACCGAGCTGCGCTTCATGGTGCTGACCGTGGCGGTAGCGGGCTACGACACATCGAAGAACCAGCTGACGATGACGATGAAGCTGCTGCTGGACCGGGCCGAGATGTATCGCCGCTGCGCCGAGGATTTGCCGTTCTGCCGCAAGGTCACCGAGGAATCGCTGCGCCACTCGGCCATCGCGACACCCTATCGCGAGGTCGCCCGGGATTTCGCCTATGCGGGAGTTGAGTTCCGCAAGGGCGAGACGATCGTGCTGGCGCCGCCGCTGGCCAATCGCGATCCTGCAGTATTCGGCGCGCCTGCCGAGTTCGCCCCCGATCGCGAGAATGCCGGCCGCAACGTCGCTTTCGGACGAGGTCCGCATATCTGCATCGGTCAGTTCCTGGCGCGCAACCAGTTGCAGGAGGGCCTGCACCTTATTGCGCAGAGACTGCAGAATCCGCGGCTTGACGGCGAGATCGAGTGGCGGCCGTTCCTGGGCGCCTGGGGGCTCAAGAGCTTGCCGATCGCGTTCGAGCCCGCTTGATTTGTGCGCCTGATTTTCGATGTGGGCTCGCTTGCGGCGATCCAGGTGATCACTTCTTCAGATTGTCCGCCGCGTCCTGCGCTGCGTTGCCGACTTGCTGGGCGGCATCGCCGACCTGCCCGGCCGCTTTTGCGACGGCATTGTCCCTTGCCGTTTCGCTTTCCGAGCCGCGCATGAAAAGGAAGATGCCAGCGATGAGGGCGGCCAGCAGGACGATGCCGATCAGCCAGCCCGCACCGCTGCTGCGGCGTCCACCATCGGTGACGATAATCGTAGGCTGATCGGAGGTGTGATCCGGATTTGGTTCATCCGTGGTGCGTTCGGACATGGAAAACTCCTGTCGTTGTTTCACCATTGCCTGGCAGAAACCACTGAGCGGCGAACAGGTTGCCTCACGGTGGCGTTCCGGCGGGCTAGAGCAACGTCAGCTGGCCATTCATGCTCGGTTTGCGGAAGGCGCTGCAGTCCAGATCGATCTTGACAGCGTTCATGCCCAGCCGCTTGCAGGCGATTCTGAAGCGGCGGCGGAACAGATCGGGCCAGACGCCTTGCGGTTTCATGCGCGTGAAGAATTCGGGATCGTTGTCGCGGCCGCCGCGGATCTCGTTCACGATGACCATGACCTTGGCGGCGCGGTCGGGGTAGTGAACGTCCAGCCATTCGCGAAACAGAGGCGCCACTTCATGCGGCAGGCGCAGCATGATCCAGCTTGCCGAACGCACGCCCAGCGCCGCCGCCCGTTCAAGTATTCGCTCCATGAACTCGTCGGTGATCGACGGGATGATCGGCGCGATTGAGACATGGACGGGCACGCCAGACTCTGCCAGTTTTCCAAGTGCTGCCAAGCGCTTGGCAGGTGAAGTTGCCCGCGGCTCCAGCAGGCCCGAAAGCCTGGGATCGAGGCTGGTTACGGAAATTCCCACTGCCGCCAGCCGATGCCGGGCCATCTCAGCCAGCAGGTCGAGATCGCGCAGGACGCGGTCCGACTTGGTTGTGATCGTCACCGGATGGCGTGTTTCCAGGCAGACTTCCAGGATCGAGCGGGTGATGCGGTATCGTCCCTCGATCGGTTGGTAGGGGTCGGTGTTGGTGCCCATGGCGATCGGCGCCGGTTTGTAGCCACGCTTGGCCAGCGTTTCGCGCAGCAGACGCGCGGCGTCGGGCTTTGCAAAGAGCTTCGTTTCGAAATCGAGCCCGGGCGAGAGATCGTGGTAGGCGTGGCTCGGCCGGGCGAAGCAGTAGATACAGCCGTGCTCGCAGCCCCTGTAAGCATTGATTGAGCGATCGAAGCCAATGTCGGGCGAGCGATTGAAGCTGACGATCGTCTTGGGGTGCTCTTCGGTGACGGTTGTGCGCTGCTTTGCCGGTTCACCGTCGATGGCTTCCCGCTGATCGAGCCAGTCCCCATCTGCCTCGCGCAGGGCGAGGCCGAAGCGCTGCGGCGTCGCGCTCGACTGGGCACCTCGGCCATGGACAGGGGAGGGAGTGGGACTCATGCAGACATGAGAACATAATAGGAACATAAATGCAAGAATTCCTCCCCGGCAGAGAGGAGGATCTAGACTTCGCGTAACCTCGGCATCAGTTCGACGAAGTTGCAGGGCCGGTTACGGCTGTCGAGCTGTTCGGCCAGGATGCGGTCCCAGCCGTCCTTCACCGCGCCGTTGGAGCCGGGCAGGGCGAAGATATACGTACCGCGCGCGAGCACGGCGCAGGCGCGCGATTGCACCGTCGAGGTGCCGATCGTCTGGAAGCTGACCAGGCGGAAGATCTCGCCGAAGCCTGGAATGTCCTTGTCCTTGACCCGGTCAAGCGCCTCGGGCGTGAGATCGCGGCCGGTGAGGCCGGTGCCGCCAGTGGAGATGATGCAGTCGACCCCATCATCATCGATCCACTTGTTGAGCCGGTCGGCAAGGACGGCCACGTCGTCCTTCTCGATCGCCCGGGCGACTAGGTGATGGCCCACGCTTTCGATCCGTTCGGCTAGGATATCGCCGGACGTGTCTGTATCCCGAGTGCGGGTGTCCGAGACGGTCAGCAGCGCGATGTTGACCGGTTTGAAAATCCGCTCGGGATCAACGGCCACGCAGGATCGCTCCGTTTGCCGCCATACGCACGGCCTGCGAGCCGGCGAGGCCCGGGAACGTTGGCCACATGCCCTGCGCTAGCGCGAGGCGGCTTTCGGAGGGGCCGCCGGCCTGGCGCTCGTACATCCAGTAGTTGCGCATGACGATGGCTACGTAGCCGCGGGTTTCCCAATAGGGGATCGATTCCATCCACAGCAGCGGATCGCCCTGGTCGCGAACTTGGCTGTTCCAGCGCGACACCGGCAGAATGCCGGCGTTGTAGGCGGCCATTACCTTGGGCAAGAGGCCCTGAGTGCCCGATTGACTGCGCAGCATCTGAAGGTGCCGCTGGCCGAACGCGAGATTGACTTCGGGCTTGTTGAGGTCGTTGGCGTTGCCGGTATAGCCGAGCGTGCCGGCATGGTCGCGGGCGGCGGCGGGCATGATCTGCATCAGACCTCGTGCGCCGGCGGGGCTTACCACCGAAGCGCGGAAGACCGATTCCTGCAGCGCATGGGCGTAGACGAGCGCGGGATCGACGGTCCAGCCACCGACCGGCGTCCATTTCGGTGTGGGGAAGCGGATCGCCGGTTCGGGCTTGCCGCCGTATGGTGCGTTATAGGCCATCCACAGTTGCGTGGACGGCAGTCCCAGGTCGCGCGCGAGCCGCGTCAGGGGCTGGTATTGTGAAGGATTGCCGATCCGGGCCTGGTGACGCAGCACTTCGTCCGCCAGCGAGTCCTGGCCGATTTCGGCGAGCTCCACGGCCGTGCGGACGTTGTCCACGTCGCGCAGCTGCTGCCAGTCGTTCTGGGTGAAGTCGGCCGCGGCATGATGCTGGGGAAGCGCGTAGCCGAGCTGCTCGGCCGCCAGCATGCCGTAAAGCGTCTCGTCGCGCTGCGCCGCGGTGCGCAGCGGAGCGGCGGCTTCCTCGGGCTTGCGGCAGCGGACGAGCGCGCGACTCTGCCAATAGAGCGAAGCGGTATAAAGCTCGGGATTTCGGGTGCTCACCGCCGCATTCTTGAATGCATCGCCAGCGCCCTGACAGTCGCCGAGGCGCCAGGCCGCGAGGCCGGCGGTCCACCAAGCTTCGCCGACCCACGGGCCGGAGCCCTGCGCGGCGAGCTGGGCGAGCTGATAGGCCGGAGCGTCGTTGTTCTCGATGTAGAAGCTCCAGGCGACGCGCTGGCGCCATTCGGCGCGGGCGGCATCGCTCAGCGCTCCATCGATACCATCGAGCAGCGTGCGCGCGCCTACCGGATCATCGTACTTGATCTTGTTCAGAATGCCCGTGGCGATGCCGGCTGGCATGGTGCCGTCTTCGGTCCCGCGTGGGCGAACGCGCTTGGGTAGGGTGGGAAGGCTGACGAAAGGCTGGGTGTCGGGGATGGCCGGCACGGCCTCGGCGCCGCGCGTCGTGGCGAGGCGGCTGATTTGCTCCGCCATCGGCAGGCTGGTGCCTTTGGCGAGCCAGGCGTTAAGCCGGCCGACCTCGATCTTAGGAGAAGTGGAGTCGAGAAAATATTCGGCGCGCGCGGCCTGGTGAAGCGGGCCTTCGGGTCGCTGCGCGAACATCGCCTGCACGCGCGACCAGTCCTTGCGGTCGATCGCGGCGAAAAGGTCGCGGTAGAACGCGCGATCGTCCTGGCTCAGCAGCGAGGGCACGGCGGTGCGATCGGCACGGTTGCGGAAATAATCGACAGCGGCGCTGTTTGCGTGGGCGGCGGGGATGCCCGTCGCCATTACGCTCGACGCGGCGCAGGCAATCGCCAGCAGCCGTGCTTTGGCAGCAGATTTCACGTGACTACGATCCCATCCCATTCAGGCCCACCCATGCCAGCAGCCGTCCATCCGAGCCATTGTCGCCACAATCTGGCTTTCGCTCGCGGTCGTGCGAGCAAGATTCCCAGATCGGCAGCGGCCAATAAGGGGACGGTGCGCTCTCCATGGTTAATCGGGAACAAAATTTGATCGGAATTCGGCAAGTCGTTTCCAAGCAGCGACAGAACGTTGCTGCCGAAGGCGATGATCCGCTTCGGAGCGACCAGCGCGACATGGTGCGCAAGCGCGCTGCCTAGACCGCTCGCGCCTGCAGCGGACCAATCGGCCATGGGCGTATGACGGGGCAGGGCGCTGGCGAGGTAGAGCTGCTCGGGCGTATGACCCATTGCCGCCAGCATCGCTTCGAGCAGCCTGCCTTGCGGGCCGGAAAGAAGCTGTTCCTGGTCCTCACGCTCAGGTTCGGCGACGATGGCCATGATCTCGGCGCCGCTTTGCCCGCGTGGCGGCACTCGCCCGCTGGTCCTGCCTTGGTCGAGCAAGGGCTCGCTCAGCCACCATGTCGTGAAAGCCGCTAGATCCTGCGGCAGCGTTGCGGGATCGACGGCCGGCGCCGGCGGAGGTGTCGCAGCTGCCGTGGGCTCTCTTTGAAGCACGCGGGTCCCGCCTTCGCGCGAGCGCGGAGGCTTCGCGTCCTCGGGTGGCGTTAGCCAGCTCGCGGGCTCGTCGTGAAAGGCGCAGTCCACCCCCGCATCGCGCCACCACGCGATAGCGGCTGCGAGTTCTTCGGAAAGCTGGGTATTTGCCTCTTCGGCCATTCTGTGGTCTTGACCTCCCCTACAGCAGCAATCAAGGCGCGATTACATATTACGCACCAGACATCAGTTGCGCACCAGGAAGGCACGAACGGAAAGAATCCATGAGCGAACGCGAATCCATGCCCTATGACGTCGTCATCGTCGGTGGCGGGCCGGCCGGCCTTGCCACGGCGATCCGGCTGAAACAGCAGAATGCCGATCTTTCGGTCTGCATTCTGGAAAAGGGCTCGGAGATCGGCGCCCATATTCTTTCGGGCGCGGTGGTCGATCCCAAGGCGCTGGACGAGCTGCTGCCCGACTGGCGCGATGACGGCTGCCCGATGGCCGAAACGCCGGTGACCGACAATTGGCACTGGATGCTCACCAGAGGCATGAAGATGCCGATGCCGCACATCATCATGCCGCCGCTGATGTCGAACGACGGTTGCTACACGGGTTCGCTCGGCAATCTCTGTCGCTGGCTCGCGGGCAAGGCGGAAGAGCTGGGCGTTGAGATCTTCCCGGGCTTCGCGGCCGCTGAAGTGCTCTATGACGACAAAGGCGCCGTGCGTGGCGTCGCCACTGGCGACATGGGCGTGGCGCGCGACGGCAGCCACAAGCCCGATTACCAGCCGGGCATGGAGCTTACGGCAAAATATACGGTCTTTGCTGAAGGTGCGCGTGGACATCTCACAAAGCACTTGAAGGAAAAATACGATCTGGAGCGCGATTGTCAGCCCCAGGTCTATGGCCTCGGCATCAAGGAGCTGTGGGACATCGATCCGGCCAAGCACGTTCCTGGCCGCGTCATCCACACACAGGGCTGGCCGCTTTCCGAAAGCGACACCTGGGGTGGCGGTTTCCTCTACCACCAGGCGAACAACCAGGTGGCGATCGGCTTCGTGACGGCGTTGGATTACAAGAATCCCTACGTCTATCCCTTCGAGGAATTCCAGCGCTGGAAGCAGCACCCCGCAATCCGCGAAATCCTGGAGGGCGGCCGCCGCGTCGCTTATGGTGCGCGTGCTATCAACGAGGGCGGCTGGCAGTCGGTGCCGCGCCTTGCGTTCCCGGGCGGCGCGCTGGCCGGTTGTTCGGCCGGCTTCGTCAACGTGCCGCGGATCAAGGGAAGCCATACGGCGATGAAGAGCGGCATGCTCGCCGCCGACGCGATCGCCGCCGCCATCGGTGCCGGGCGCGAGCTTGATGAACTGGCCGAATATGATGCCGCCGTGCGCAACAGCTGGATCGCGACCGAGCTCAAGCTCGTCCAGAACTCGGAACCTCTGGTGGCCAAGTTCGGCGGCGATCTCGGCACGGCGCTTGCTGGCATCGATATGTGGATGCGCACGTTGAAGATCGGGCTGCCGCTCAGCATGAAGCATCACACCGATGCTTCGTCAACCGAGCGGGCCGACCTCTACCAGCCGATCAAGTATCCGAAGCCGGACAACGTCATCAGCTTCGACCGGCTCTCGTCGGTGTTCCTTTCGAGCACCAACCATGAAGAAGACCAGCCCTGCCACCTGCAGCTGAAGGATCCGTCGATCCCGACCGAGGTGAATCTGCCGGTCTATGCGGGGCCAGAGGCGCGCTATTGCCCGGCGGGTGTCTACGAGTTCGTCGGCATCGAAGAGGGAACGCCGCGCCTGCAGATCAACGCGCAGAACTGCGTCCATTGCAAGACCTGCGACATCAAGGACCCGACCCAGAACATCGAATGGGTCGCGCCCGAAGGCGGCGGTGGGCCGAACTATCCGAATATGTGAGTCTCAATTCCTCCCCGATCTTCGGGGAGGTGGAGGGGCACGCGATGCTAGGGACGGCAAAGGTACAGGCGCCCCTCCACTGCCTGCGGTGGCCCCCTTCCCGAAACGGGGAGGAGGATTTGTATGAACGAAATCGCCTACGCCAAGATCAACCTTGCGCTGCACGTCCGCCGGCGGCGTGATGACGGCTATCATGAGCTGGAGACGTTGTTCGCCTTCGTCGATGACGGCGACCGGCTGGAAGCGCTTCCCGCGGCGCGGGATGAGCTGATATGCGTTGGTGAATTCGCCTCGCAAATCGATGATCCGTTTGGAAATATTGTTGCCAAGGCGCTCTCCATCCTGCCGCGCGAGCAGGGGTTACGGCTGACGCTTGGTAAGTGGTTGCCGGTGGCGGCCGGGCTGGGTGGCGGATCGGCGGATGCCGGCGCGGTATTCCGCATCGTCGAGCATATGTACGGGCTTCCCGACGACTGGCACGCGCGTGCCGCGCAACTCGGCGCCGACGTTCCGGCCTGCGTCGAAAGCCGCGCTTGTATCGGCACCGGCACCGGCACGGCATTGCAGCCCGTGGACAACGACCTTGCCGGCACTCCCGTGCTGCTGGTCAATCCCCGTGTTCCGCTGGCCACGGGCCCTGTCTTCCGCGCCTGGGATGGAACCGACCGTGGCCCGCTGCCGCAAGGCGGGGCGCGCGCGATCGCGCTAGCCGGACGCAACGATCTGGAGGAGCCGGCCATCGGCCTATGCCAGGCAATTGCTGAAGTGCTGGCGGCGCTTCATGGAACCCGGCCGCTGCTCGCGCGTATGTCGGGCTCGGGCGCAACCTGCTTCGCACTCTACGAGAGCCAAGACGCGATGCGCGATGCGCGTGAAAGGCTGGATCGCGATTGGTGGACGATGGAAGGAAAGCTGCGATGAATGCGTGCCTCTATCCATTGCGACATGAACGGGGGCGGATATAGATGGCCGAAGACGTCTTCCGGCTTATCGGCACGCCGCGTTTCGGCGGCATTCTGGTCGTTGCCGACCATGCCTCGAACCGCGTGCCGGAGGACATCGATCTTGGCATCGATTCCGCGCTGCTGGACCAGCATATCGCCGTGGACATTGGTGTCGGGGCGGTGGCCGAACGTCTGGCGGCGCGGCCCGGCTTCGCCGCGTTCCTCGCCGACACCAGCCGGCTTGTCTGCGACTTCAACCGCGACGAACATGCGCCCGCGATCATCCCCATCGCCAGCGATGGCCATGCCATCCCGGGAAACGATCTAACGCATCAGCAGCACGAAGCGCGCCTGAATCGTTTTTTCCGGCCCTATCACGCGGCGCTGACGCGATTGCTCGACGACGTGCCGGTATCGCTGATCCTGTCGCTGCACAGCTTTACGCCGCAGCTGGCGAGCAATCCGGAAGAGCGGCGGCCCTGGCAGGTGGGCATTCTCTACAACGAGGACGGGCGCCGAGCGCGCGCCGCCATCCCGCTGCTGGAAGCCGAAGGGCTGACCGTGGGCGAACAGCAGCCCTATTCGGGCAAGCTGCTCAACGCGACGATGAACCGCCATGCGGAGGCCGAAGGCCGTCCCTATTTGGGTATTGAAATCCGTCAGGATGAGATTGCCGAGCCTGCCGGGCAGGCGATCTGGGCAGAGCGTCTGACCCGCATCTGCAATCAGGTGGCGCTCGCGATCGGCGAATAGCCACTTTTCTTCTTCGATTGGCTCCCTACCTGCAGTAGGGGCATTGTCATTCAAAATTACGTTCACCGGAGCAGTTCCATGCCTGCCTATCGTTCCCGCACCACCACCCACGGCCGCAACATGGCGGGCGCGCGGGGCCTGTGGCGCGCCACAGGCATGAAGGACAGCGACTTCGGCAAGCCGATCATCGCGGTGGTCAACAGCTTCACGCAGTTCGTGCCGGGCCATGTGCACCTCAAGGACCTTGGCCAACTCGTCGCGGGTGAGATCGAGGCGGCGGGCGGTGTCGCCAAGGAGTTCAACACGATCGCGGTCGACGATGGCATCGCCATGGGCCATGACGGCATGCTCTATTCATTGCCTAGCCGTGACCTTATCGCCGACAGCGTCGAGTACATGGTCAACGCCCATTGCGCCGACGCGATGGTCTGCATCTCGAACTGCGACAAGATCACGCCCGGCATGCTGATGGCGGCGCTGCGGATCAATATCCCGGTGGTCTTCGTCTCGGGCGGGCCGATGGAGGCCGGCAAGGTCGTGCTCAAGGGCAAGGAGCATGCGCTCGACCTCGTCGATGCCATGGTCGCCGCTGCTGACGAAAGCTTCACCGATGAAGAGGTGAAGACGATCGAGCGCTCGGCCTGCCCGACTTGTGGGTCCTGCTCGGGCATGTTCACGGCCAACTCGATGAACTGCCTGACCGAGGCGCTGGGCCTCTCGCTTCCGGGCAACGGTTCGGTGCTGGCGACCCATGCCGATCGCCAGCGTCTGTTTCTCGAAGCAGGTCGCCTCGCGGTCGATCTCTGCCATCGCTATTACGACCAGGACGACGAAGGCGTGCTGCCCCGCGCGATCGCGGGTTTCGAAGCGTTCGAGAACGCGATGAGCCTCGACATCGCCATGGGCGGGTCGACCAACACCGTGCTCCACCTGCTCGCCGCTGCGTACGAGGCAGGGGTGGATTTCACCATGACCGACATCGACCGGCTGTCCCGCAAGGTGCCGTGCCTGTCCAAGGTCGCCCCGGCCAAGAACGACGTCCACATGGAAGACGTTCACCGTGCCGGCGGCATCATGGCGATCCTGGGTGAGCTCGACCGCGCCGGCCTCATCCACACCGACGTGCCGACCGTGCATAGCCGGACGTTGGGCGACGCGCTCAATCGCTGGGACATCAAGCGCACCAACGAAGCATCGGTGCAGGAATTCTTCATGGCCGCGCCCGGCGGCGTGCCCACGCAAACTGCATTCAGTCAATCACGCCGCTGGGAAGCGCTGGATACGGACCGCGAGACCGGCGTGATCCGCTCGGCCGAGCATGCCTTCAGCAAGGATGGTGGCCTTGCTGTGCTTTCGGGCAACATCGCGCTTGACGGCTGCATCGTGAAGACGGCCGGCGTCGACGAGAAGATCCTGAAATTCACCGGCCCCGCGCGGGTCTATGAAAGCCAGGACGCGGCGGTCGCCGGTATCCTGGGCGGGCAAGTGGCGGCGGGCGATGTGGTCGTGATCCGTTACGAAGGGCCGCGCGGCGGACCGGGCATGCAGGAAATGCTCTATCCGACGAGCTACCTCAAATCGAAGGGACTGGGCGCGGCCTGCGCGCTCGTCACCGACGGACGCTTTTCGGGCGGCACGTCGGGCCTGTCGATCGGCCACGTCTCGCCCGAGGCGGCGGAGGGCGGTGCGATCGGCCTCGTTGAGAACGGTGACACGATCGAGATCGACATCCCGAACCGCACGATCCGCCTTACCA